>Ga0315336_1001479_pt1 | contig 45148 bp, 41 predicted proteins | sample ASW5metaG_FD_204512 | JGI IMG/M metagenome (GOLD analysis project Ga0315336, IMG submission 204512) | Ammonia-oxidizing marine archaeal communities from Monterey Bay, California, United States - ASW #5 | ecosystem: Environmental > Aquatic > Marine > Intertidal zone | place: USA: California... | reverse complement strand
TCGGATATTTTTTCTGCCTGCTGACCAGTTATTACATCCTTCGGCCATTACGCGACGAGATGGGTGTGCGGTCCGGGGTCGAAAATTTGCAATGGCTATTTTCGGGCACGTTTTTCGTAATGCTTCTAGTGGCGCCCATCTTCGGTGCCGTAGTCTCACGCTTTTCGCGCCGCAGGTTCATTCCCTCGGTTTACCGGTTCTTCGTTCTCAATATCCTGATCTTCTTTGTTCTACTCTCAATCGGCTGGGCCGAATTGCACGTGGCACGGATCTTCTTTGTTTGGGTCAGTGTGTACAACTTGTTCGTTGTGACGGTGTTCTGGGGCTTCATGGCCGATTTGTTCACCAACGCCCAGGGAAAGCGGCTATTCGGTTTCATCGCCGCCGGTGGTTCAGCGGGCGCGCTTCTAGGCCCCATTCTGACAGCAACCCTGGCGGTCCCGCTCGGTCCGGTTAAACTTCTCTTAATCTCGGCAATATTCTTGGAGTTAGCCATTTGTTGCATTCGTGGCTTGCTGAAATTCGAATCACAGGACCGTGGTGGCCAGGAGACGGATGGGGACCAGCCGTTGCGCAACGATGTGGTGATCGGTGGTGGCTTCCTAGATGGCTTGGTGGCCATCATGCGCTCGCCTTATCTGGCAATGATTTTTTTTCATATCGTTCTGTTGTCGGTGACCGCCACTTTCCTCTATTTCCAACAGGCTTCTATCGTCAGTGCGGCAACTCAGGATTCCGGCGAACGGACACAGATATTCGCGCTAATCGATCTTTCTGCCAGCCTTCTCACCGTTGGTGTGCAGTTCCTTCTGACAGGACGCCTGATCCAGCGTTTTGGGGTCGGCGCAGCGCTAAGTTTCCTGCCTCTGGTTACACTGGTAGGTTTCTTAGCCCTGGCCGTGGCGCCGATGCTTGTGGTGATGGTTGTCTTCCAGGCAATCAAGCGGGCGGCTGAATTTGCCATCTCCAATCCAGCGCGTGAGATCCTGTTCACAGTGGTGACTAGGGAACAGAAATACAAATCTAAGAGCTTCCTGGATACCGCGGTGTTGCGTGGCGCCGACATGGCCAGCAGTTGGGGCTATCACGGTATGCGCGGATTAGGCCTTGATTTCGCAGCCATCGCTGCGGTTACCGTACCCATAGCTGCACTATGGATGGCCTTAACTCTTGCCATAGGGCGACGTCAGGAAGATCTAGCAAAAGAATCGACGGGCGCCGCCGTGGACCGATAATCTAAAGGCAAACAACATCCTCTTCTACAATGGAGCAGATAAGATGATAAAGACTAACAATGATCCCGGCCCCATGCTGAGCCGCAAGGCCTTTCTAAAAGGGAGCGCGGCCGCGGTGGGGCTCCTTGCGGCGGGCGGCGGCATTGGTATTTCTGCCGAAGCCGAAGCGGCGAGTGGTCTTGCCCTTCGGACAATCCCGAAGAGCGGCGAAAAAATCCCCATCATCGGAGTTGGCACCGCCTGGATATACGATGTCATGCCTGACGACCCAAAGATGCCGATCCTGCGATCTACCCTCGATATTTTCACTAAGGCGGGGGGCAGGGTGATCGATACTTCACCGACTTATGGTCGTGCGGAACCAGTCGTCGGTCAACTGCTTGCCGAACTTGGTGCTCGGGACAAGGCCTTCATCGCTACCAAAATCTCGACGTTCGGTGAACAAGAAGGTGTAGCCAGCGTCAAATCCTCCATGTCAAACCTCCGGACTAACAAGTTCGAGCTCCTCCAGGTGCATAATATCAAGGATACCAAGACCCAGCTTAAGAGCATTCGCCGCCTGCGCGAGGAAGGCAATGTTCGTTACATTGGCATCACAGTATCTTCCAAGCGTCGCTATGAACGTTTCATCAAAGTGATGGAGACGGAGCCTCTTGATTTCGTTCAGGTGAACTATTCCTTGGGACAGCCACAGACAGCGGAACGTATTCTACCGCTGGCGCGTGACCAGGGTATGGCGGTACTGATCAATCGGCCGTTCTGGAAAGGACGCCTTTTCCGCAAGGCGAAGGGACACAGGCTGCCAGACTGGGCGGCAGATTTCGATTGCAAAAGCTGGGCGCAGTTCTTCCTCAAGTTCTCGCTCAGCCACGAGGCTGTAACCTGCGCCATTCCGGGCACCGACCGGCCTGAGTACATGACCGATAACCTAGCCGGGGGCATGGGCCGCATGCCTGACAAAAAGACCCAGGCCAAAATGCTAGCCTTCTGGCAAAACCTTTAAAGATTGCCCGTACGCGACTAGGAGCTCGACGCCGCCAACGCTTGGTCAAGATCGGAGATTAGGTCGTGGATGTCTTCGATCCCAACAGATAAACGCACCACGTCGGGTCCAGCGCCCGCTGCCGCACCTGCTTCGTCGGAAAGTTGACGATGGGTGGTCGAGGCAGGGTGAATAATCAGACTCCGGGTATCGCCGACATTTGCCAAATGGGAAAATAATTGACAGGCCTCAACGGTTTTGATGCCTGCCTCATAACCACCCTTGAGACCGAATGTGAGGACCGCCCCTGCGCCATTGGATAGATATTTATTCGCGAGGTCGTAGCTTGGACTAGAGGGCAGACCAGCGTATGACACCCAAACCACCTTTGGATGATTTTCAAGATGCCTGGCCACTTGAAGAGCATTTTCGCAATGGCGAGCCATGCGTAGGGCCAATGTCTCCGCACCGGTGAGCGTTAAAAAGGCGGTCATGGGCGCCATGGCCGGCCCGAAATCTCGTAAGCCCACGGCGTGCCCATAGACTGAATAGGCCATCGCCCCAAACTTTTCTGCGAAGCACGTACCATGATAGGCGGGATTGGGCTCAGTCAAGGCTGGATAGCGCCCATCCCAGGCGAAACGACCGGAATCAACTACCATACCGCCGATGGCGTTGCCATGGCCGCCGATGAACTTGGTCGTGGAATAGACGGCTATGTCGGCGCCCCAGTCGAACGGCCGGCACAGTGCCGGAGTTGCCATCGTGTTGTCGACGATCAGCGGAACCTTGGCATCGCAAGCGATCGCAGAGACCGCTTCGAGGTCAACCATCACACCACCCGGGTTGGACAGGCTTTCTGTGAAGATTGCCTTTGTACGAGAGGTGAGTGCGTCGCGGAAGTATTTGGGTGCCGTGGGGTCGACAAAGGCGACCTCCCAACCTAGGCGGGAAAAGCTTTGGCTAAACTGGGTGATGGAGCCGCCATAGAGATTTTGCGAGGCGATAAATTGATCACCAGCATCCATCAAGGGAAGGAATGCAAGGAATTGGGCCGCATGACCAGAAGCCGCGGCGGTGGCCCCGGCGGCGCCGTCGAGCAACGTCATCTTATTTTCCAGCGCTTGGACCGTGGGATTGGTGATGCGCGAATAAATATACCCCACTTCATCCAGGTTGAATAAACGGGCGGCATGGTCCGCATCCTGGAAAACGTAGGATGCTGTCTGATAAACCGGCGTAATGCGTGCCCCTGTTGCTGGGTCCGGAACATTACCCCCATGTACTGCTTGGGTCGAAAGTCCAGAATTATTTAAGTCATCGATGGGGTCATCAGACATGAGGTGTTTGCTCAATAAATAATTAGCAATAGTTATATTGGTACCATGTTACCTTAATGGTAACTAACGAATAATAAACGATTATTCGATTGACTTGCTCATAAGCTCTGGCATACTCCGCCGCCGTGATGAGGGCGGGACGGTACCAGAGAGAGGCCTCGCTGGCAAACCTGATAGGCCTTAGTGTCCAATTCAAGGAACAGGGTGATGAAGACTTTTAATGCGACGCCCACGGACATTGAAAAAAAGTGGATTTTGATCGATGCTGATGGGCTGGTTCTCGGCCGTATGGCTGCTGTGGTGGCAACCCGCTTACGTGGCAAGCACAAGACCACCTACACGCCGCACATGGATTGTGGTGACAACGTTGTCATCATCAATGCCGAAAAGGTAAAGCTGACTGGTAAGAAGCTGACCGACAAAAAATATTATCGCCACACCGGCTATCCTGGCGGCATCAAGGAAACCACGCCGGAGCGGATATTTGCATCTAAGTTTCCTGAGAGGGTGGTGGAAAAGGCGGTCGAGCGCATGATCCCCAAAGGTCCGCTCGGCCGGATCCAGCTTGGTCATCTGCGCGTTTATGCCGGAACAGATCATCCCCATGAGGCCCAAAGCCCGGAAGTGCTCGACGTTGCGGCGATGAATTCGAAGAACAAGAGGAGCAACTAGGATGGCTGAAGACGACAAAACCCCTGAGAACGAAGCCATCCCTGATGCCACCGATGCTGATACGGCGGGGAAAGGGGAGAGCAAAACAATCACGGATCTTGCCGATCTCGGTGGCAGTACTGAAGAGGCGGCGCCTGATGCCCTGCCAGGACCCAAGATTGATTCACAAGGGAGGTCCTATGCAACGGGCAAACGTAAGGATGCCATTGCCCGAGTCTGGATCAAACCCGGTACAGGTCAGATCACAGTTAACAAACGGCCCCAGGAAACTTATTTTGCTCGACCAGTACTGCGTATGATCATCGGCCAGCCATTTGCCGTGGCAGCGCGCATTAATCAGTTTGATGTGGTCTGCACAGTTAAAGGTGGGGGGCTCTCAGGCCAAGCCGGGGCCGTGCGCCATGGCATTTCCAAGGCGCTCACTCTCTATGAACCGGCGCTGCGAGCACCACTTAAATCAGGCGGATTTCTCACCCGCGATTCACGTGTCGTAGAACGCAAAAAATATGGCCGCCACAAGGCTCGCCGAAGCCATCAGTTCTCCAAACGCTAATTTTGGCGGAATTCTTTTCGAAAAAGGACGCCTATGGGGCGTCCTTTTTCTTTAAGGTTGCGGTCGATTGCCGAACCGTTCATGTATTGGCTAACCGATGAGGACCGGACACTATGCCGAGATATAGACACGGCTTCTCCGATTGACCAGAGGGCAAGAAAATGAATTCTAATGCAAACACTATTCCCGTCGGAATTCTTGGCGCCTCGGGTTATACCGGGGCAGAGCTAGTACGCTTGCTTGCACATCACCCAAACGCCGATATTCAATTGGTCACTGCCGACCGCCGTGCCGGTGAATCCGTGGGCAATATTTTCCCCCATCTTGCCGGTGTTGGCTTGACCACTCTCACGCATATTGATGATGCCGATTTCTCGGACCTTGATACTGTTTTCCTCGGTCTCCCCCATGGCACTACTCAAGAAGTGGTCGCTGAGTTGCCGAGGCATCTTCGGGTGATTGACCTCTCCGCCGATTTCAGACTCGCCGATGTCGGGACCTACGCAGCGTGGTACGGCCACGAACACCGCGCTCCGAAGTTCCAGAGTGAAGCTGTCTACGCGATTACTGAACTAAACCGAGAGACGATCGCAAGCGCGCGTATTATCGCCAACCCAGGCTGCTATCCTACGGCATCTCTGATTCCTCTGGTGCCCCTGATTGAAGCCGGGCTGATCGCGGCAGACGACATAATCATCGATGCCAAGTCCGGAGTCTCCGGAGCTGGTAGGGCCGAACACGAGGCCAATCTATTTGCCGAGGTATCAGAGGGAATACATGCCTATGGCGTTGGCCACCACCGTCATGCCCCGGAAATAGAGCAAGGCCTGAGCAAGGCCGCGGGCAGAGAGATCATCGTCAATTTTACGCCCCACCTGGTTCCCATGAACCGAGGTATACTCGCCACTATCTATGTGCGTCTCAACGAAGGGAACGGGGTTGCTGATCTCCGTGCTGAACTTGGGGCCCGCTACGGGAGCGAACCTTTCGTGCGTGTAACGCCCGAAGGTGTTGCGCCCGCTACCCGGCACGTCAGGGGCTCGAACCATTGCCTGATTGGTATCTATGCCGACCGCTTGCCGGGCCGGGCCATCCTCATCTGCGTTATCGACAATCTCGTAAAGGGGGCGGCAGGGCAGGCAATACAAAATTTCAACTTGATGTCGGGTCTTGATGAAACCACTGCCCTTGAACAAGAACCCTTATTTCCGTGAGAGCTATGACCGCCATCATCAGAGAATTTAATGGGGTGAGCCCCAAGATCCACGAGAGCGCGTTCATCGCTGAAAACGCAGCCATCATCGGTAATGTCGAGATTGGCTCCAAGTCATCGATTTGGTACGGTGTAGTTATCCGTGGCGACATGAATTACATCCGCATCGGCGACAACAGCAATATTCAGGACGGTACCGTGATCCACGTTGACTCCGAAGGGGAACATTGGAACGGTTTACCAACTCTGATAGGTGACAACGTCACGGTAGGCCACCGTGCAATGCTTCATGCATGTACGCTGGAGGATAATTCTTTCGTCGGCATGTCGGCGACGGTACTCGATGGTGCAGTCGTAGAGTCCGGCGCAATGGTTGCTGCCGCTGCACTGGTGACGCCTGGCAAGCGGGTGCTTAAGGGCCAACTATGGGGAGGTACGCCGGCGCGCTACATGCGTGACTTGCGACAGGACGAAAAGGATTACTTCGACCTGGTGACCCTTCACTACATCGAAGTCATGGATAAGTACTAAGACAAAAATCCCGTGATCAGTCCTGCCACCTGAATTGGTGATTCCAAGTGTGCGGCATGACCGGCGCCAGTGATGATTTCAAGCTGGTTTGCTCCCGAAAGCTTTTTGGTGTAGGCCTCGCCGTGATCGCGTGGCACGAAGCCGTCGTTCTCACCCCAAATAACCATGGCTGGGCAGGTTACTCGGTGGAGCCGTTTGATTAATGAACGGTTATAAAAATAAGGCGGTTTGAAGCCAATGAAAGAAGAAAAGCGCAGCATTTGGTAGCGCCGCATCTCGTCGTCTACCTCGCCACGACCGTCGGGAAACAGTTCTTTCCCGAGCGCTGTGTCGCCTGATGCGAACAGCATTCGCCTAAGATCTTCATATTCAATACCACGCGCCGGCTGGGCCATCATGAAAACGTCGCCGATGGGCGCACCAGCGACGAACAGACCGCTCGCCCCAATCAGGGTGAGGGAGGAGACACGCCGGGGATATCGGACGGCGAGTTCGGCGGCGATCCAACCACCCATGCAGTGGCCGACCAGATCGAAGCTGTCGATCTCAAGAGTATCCAAGACTTCCAAATAGTGATAAACCGCGTCCTCAACTGTGGAAAGATCTGCGTATTCATCGCTCCCAGCGCAACCGGGATGTGCCGGCGCGATCAGCCGACGGGTTTGGTATAGTTCCTGATGGAATGGAAACGGATCGGGCTTAACTCCGTGAAGGTCGGCGAACCCATGCAAGTAGAGAAGGGGATCGCCCTCTCCGGCTTCAAAAATCTCTACTTTTCGGCCCACCGCTTCGATCGTTCGGCTGCTCATTCGGTAGCCCTCCCGGACTGGGTCAGCTCTTCCTCCATATGGGGAAAGCGTTCTGCGAAGACCTTGGCTGAATACTCACGTAGACGCGGCGCCACTTGGGTGGCAAACCTTTCCATAGAAGCACTTGTGATGTCGTCGGGCATGTTGCCGAGGTGAAATTGAATCAAGAGGTTGCCGACTTCCGAATTATCGATCAGTGTCTTCAGGCGTTCATATACAGTGTCCGGGCCGCCGACAATAATCGAATTGGATTTGTCCAGCTCTTCCCAATTTTCGGCGTCGCCGAGAAGTTTGCGCCCGGGCGTCGAATTTTCGAGGTACTGGCGCCAGCCCTTGGTAGGGATGTAGGGAACGCCGGGCCCGAATGTGAGCTGGCGGCCTTCAGTCCTGAGATGGCCTTTAAGCAGGTTTCTGAGGAAATACCAAACTCCTTCCTCGCATTCTTCGCGCGCCGTACGGTCGTCTTCGCCGACATAGGTGGACAGCAAGATGCCCATGCGAAAGGGATGGTATTTCTGACCATGATCTTCCAGGACCTTAGTGAACTGATCCTTGGCCTGGCCCGTGGCGCTGCCATGGCTGCGCGAGGACAGAAAATAGCAGTAGCCGCGCTTGGCGCATTCTATCAACGTGCCAGGGCTGCGCGAGCCCGGCACCCAGATCTGGGGATGGGGCTTTTGTAAGGGCTTGGGCCAGGGGTTTACATAGCGTAAGGGGAAATAGCGTCCTTCATGGGTGAAGGGCCCATCCTCGGTCCATGCGCGGACTATCAGGTCGAGCGCTTCCCAGAACTGATCGCGTGACGGCGCTGATGGAACATCGTAATTGAAGGTTTCCGGGCCACCGCCCGGCGCGAATCCGGCTATGATACGTCCGTCTGACATCATGTCGAGCATGGCATATTCCTCAGCCACGCGAAGGGGATTCATGTGAAGTGGCAGGAGATTTCCGAGCACGACGATCTTGCCGTGGCTGGTAACCTGGGTCAGGGCAGCGGCGATTAAGTTGGGCGACGGCGCTAGGCCGTAAACGTTCTGGTGGTGCTCGTTCAAAACCAGCCCATCGTATCCGAGACGATCGGCAAGAGCCATTTGATCAATGTATTCTTGGTATAGGCCCCTAGATTTCTCTGAATTCCAGAGTTCATTGGGAACTGTGACCCAGCCTGATTCGTATTTTTCGTCAAAATCTGAGGGAAGATGCGGGTAGGCCATAAAGTGCCAGCAATACAACTGGGCGGGGATCATGATAGGGACTCCTTGCTGGCAGGCATTGTAGCTGGCAGGCATTGTAATGATTCAACTTTTAGCACGTGAATTTCGCATCAGACAAGAGAGCCCAGAGGTGCTGGGAATATAGGATCTTTGGGAGGGGGGGATAAGACCAAGATTTTTTTCGGGCCGAGAGATCTTTACCATATTCCGTATTTAATCTAATACTTCCAGGGCATTGCCATTTCTCGACCGGCCTACTGCCTACTGATACCTTATGATGGGGCGATCGAGGATGAAATGGAGATGCCGGTTCGTTAAGCAGTGGGATCTGGAACATTTACAGGAAATTCCCTGACCCCCGCGTGCAACCAGCGACAAGCGGAGGAAACAGATGCAATACAAGAAACCAGAAATCAAAAGATCGTTTGGGAGCTCTGTAGCGGCAATTGTTTTATCCCTTGCCTTGGGCGCATGTTCGTCGGTTCCCAACTGGGCCAACCCGGTGGAATGGTACAAGGGCACCGCTGAATGGATAGTTGGTGATGATGATGAAGTCATTACCGCACGAAAGGCAGCTAGGGCCCCCAAAAATGTGCCACCCAACGCCAACCAACCATTTCCAAACTTATCGGCGGTCCCAGCGCGTCCACAGGGAATAGATAGCCGTGTCCAGCGCCGCCAGCAGGTGGAAAGAGGCCTCATCTCAGATCGCCGACGGGCGCGGCACGCTGCCCTAAGCCCCGGTGATAGCGCAAAACCGAGTCCGCGTAATGTTCCCGGTGCGCCAGTGCGCCCTAAGTTGGCAGTGCCATCACGGGTAGCATTGCCACGGATCGTAACTAAAGCGCCCACCAAAGGTAACCAGACCTTTCAAAAAGCAATCGCCCAGCAATCAGCGCCCAAACGTCGAGCTGTAGGCCCTGTCCGTCGTAATACCATGGGCGTTCCACCATCTTCCAGAGGCGGTATCACCTTGATTCCGCCGGATGTTTTGACGACGGTTAGAAGCCGCCGTCAACTCAAACGGTCGGCGCCGCCCCAGCTGGCATACGGTCCAATAGGCATAGCAGGTCGTTCAGTTTCGGTTGGCACTATTTTCTTCGCCAATGGCTCGTCAAAAATTTCTGGTAAATATAACAAGACCTTGCGGGCCATCGTGAACACACAGAAGACAAAAGGCGGTAATTTTCGTGTGGTAGGCCATGCTTCGAGTCGGACCCGAGATATTAAGCCCTTGGGCCATCAAATTGCCAATTTTCGGATATCGCTAGCCAGGGCAGAGGCCGTGGCGCATCAGCTGATGCTCCATGGCGCACCAGGCAGTGTGGCGGTGACCGGTGTGTCGGATAACCAGCCGATCTATCACGAATTTATGCCCTTGGGCGAGGCCGGCAACCGGCGCGTGGAAATATACCTCGATTATTAACCTTTTAGGGGGTAAACCATCGCCGCCATGGTGCCGCCTCAATCCTGGGGCAGGCTCCGGCTCGGATCGTCTACATGGAAGAAGAATTTCATAGAATAGAGCGGCTCCCACCATATGTGTTCGCCGAAGTTAACGCTATGAAGGCGCGCGCCCGGGCGGCAGGTGAGGACATTATTGATTTCGGCATGGGCAATCCAGACCAGCCGACGCCGGCACATATCGTCGAAAAATTAGTGGAAGTGGCGCGCGACGGGCGTACCCACCGGTACTCTAATTCGCGAGGCATACCAGGCCTGCGCAAGGCACATTCTGCCTATTACGAGCGCCGATTCAACGTCAGTATCGATCCCGAATCTGAAAACATTGTCACGCTCGGCTCCAAGGAAGGCCTGGCCAATCTCGCTCAGGCAATCACCACTCCTGGAGATATGGTGTTAGCGCCTAATCCCAGCTATCCGATCCACCCTTACGGCTTCATTATCGCCGGTGCCAATGTCCACCACATTCCCATTGGTCCCGGATTTGATTTCCTTAAGGGCCTTGAGCGTGGAGTGAAACAGGCGGTGCCCCCACCTAAAGCTCTGATCCTCAATTTTCCGGCAAATCCCACAGCACAAGTGGTGGACCTAGATTTTTACGGCAGTGTTATCGATTTCTGTCGGCACCATGGTATCTACGTGCTTTCGGATCTGGCCTACGCTGAAATTTATTACGAAGATCCGCCACCCTCTATCCTCCAGATTCCCAAAGCCAAGGAAATTGCCGTTGAATTCACTTCTGTAAGCAAGACCTATAACATGCCCGGTTGGCGCATTGGGTTTGCCGCCGGCAACAAGAGGCTTATTCACTCCTTGACCCGCATCAAGTCCTATCTAGACTACGGTGCATTTACGCCGATACAGGCGGCGGCGGCCCACGCAATGAATGGCCCCCAAGGATGCGTCGGAGAAATTCGCGCGCTTTACCGTGAACGCCGTGACGTTTTGGTTAAGGGCTTGGCTGAGGCTGGTTGGAATATTCCATCGCCGCCTGCGACGATGTTCGCCTGGGCACCCTTGCCGTCGCATTTTGCTGATCTTGGATCCTTAGAATTTTCTAAGTTGCTTTTGCGTGAAGCCAAGGTCGCAGTTTCCCCTGGTATGGGTTTTGGCGATTATGGCGACGGCCATGTTCGCATCGCGCTGGTTGAAAATACTCAGCGCATTCGTCAGGCAGTCCGAAATATCAAACAATTCTTCCGTTCCGCCGGTGTCGTTGCCGACAATGGGGTCAACCAGGTTACTGTCTCTTGAATCAGCCCTTGAAAATTGCCATTGCCGGACTTGGCACGGTCGGTGCCGCTACCTTTCAGTTGTTGCGCGACCAGGCAACGCTACTTTCTATGCGCTGCGGCCGGGAGATTTTAATTTCAGCGGTCTCGGCCAGAGATCGCGACCGCAACCGGGGCATCGATCTAAAGGATATCGACTGGGTGGAAAATCCCTTGAATTTGGCGCGGCACCCGGAAATAGACGCAGTAGTAGAATTGATCGGTGGCTCCGAGGGGATCGCTAGAGAACTGGTCGAAGAGACGCTAATCGCCGGGCGTCACGTGGTGACAGCCAATAAGGCTTTACTAGCGCATCACGGAACTGAGCTCGCTCGGTTGGCGGAAGGTAATGGGGCTTCGATTTGGTACGAGGCTGCGGTTGCCGGCGGCATTCCAATCGTCAAGGCCTTGCGCGATGGCCTGGCCGGCAACTCCGTGGAGCGTGTTTACGGCATTCTCAACGGGACCTGCAATTATATCCTCACCGCCATGCGCGAAAGCGGACGTGAATTCGATGATGTGTTGGCCGAGGCCCAGTCATTGGGATATGCCGAAGCCGATCCTAGTTTTGATATCGACGGCGTCGATACAGCCCATAAACTGTCTATCCTGACCGCCCTTGCCTTCGGAACCGAAGTCAATTTCGATGCTATCCATATTGAGGGCATTCGTGGCGTCAGCGCAGATGACATCATTTTTGCCGAGGAGATGGGATATCGCGTCAAGCTATTAGGGATAGCCCGGCGCACCGATCATGGAGTCGAACAACGGGTACATCCCTGTCTTGTAGCGCCCACGAGCCCGATTGCCTATGTCGAAGACGCTTACAATGCGGTCGTGGTGGACGGCAATAACGTGGGAACAACCGTCTACCAAGGAAAGGGTGCTGGGGGGAAACCCACGGCCTCGGCCGTTATCGCGGATATCATGGATATTGCTCGTGACGTCCAGGTAGCAACCTTTGCCGTTCCCGCGGGCGATCTCACGCCATCCAAACCGGCTTCCATGGAGCACCGCATCGGATCGTTTTATATATGCATGACTGTTCGGGACCAGCCAGGTGTCATGGCGGAGATCACGGCGACCTTCCGGGACGAGATGATTTCTCTCGAATCTATGCTCCAGCGTGGCCGTGCCCCTGGCGAAGCAGTGCCCGTGGTGCTGATCACTCATGAGACCGAAGAAACCGCCATGGTCCGAGCCTTAGAGTATATTAGCGGGCTGGACACCATGGTCGCACCGCCACGCATGATTAGAATTGAGACGCTTTAACGATCCTATCTAAAAGCTTCTATAATCAATAAATCGACAAGCCCGAGGTCAATGGTGCGTTGAGAATTCAAAGGGGAGGATTGCATGGATGAAGTAATGGATCGTAATTTGGCGCTGGAAGCGGTTCGGGTCACCGAAGCAGCGGCCTTAAGCGCCTCGCGTTTGATGGGACGTGGCGATGAGATGGCCGCAGACCAGGCGGCGGTTGATGCCATGCGCAACGCGCTCAATAGCCTCGAGATTGATGGTACTGTCGTCATTGGCGAGGGAGAACGTGATGAGGCGCCGATGCTTTTTATCGGCGAGAAAGTAGGGAAGGGTGGCCCCAAAATAGACATTGCCTTGGATCCCCTGGAAGGAACTACTATTACCGCCAAGGGAGGCAACAATGCGCTCGCTGTAATAGCCATGGCCGAGGAAGGCGGATTCCTCAACGCACCTGATGTCTACATGGACAAAATCGCCGTCGGTGCTGGTCTGCCCGATGAAGTCGTAGACCTCGACGAAACTCCAGCCAAAAACCTTAGGCAGCTTTCGAAGGCACTCAAAAAAGATATTTCAGATTTATTGGTCTGCGTCCTCGACCGACCTCGCCACGAGGAATTGATCAAATCCGTCCGTGTTGCGGGGGCCAGGATCATGCTGATTTCCGATGGCGACGTTTCCGGTGTCATCGCCACATCGGAACCTAACAGCGGCGTCGATATTTATATTGGTTCCGGCGGGGCTCCAGAGGGAGTATTAGCGGCAGCTGCTCTGCGTTGCATCGGTGGTTTTATCCAGGGACGACTTTTATTTCGAAATGATGACGAGCGCCGCCGTGCCGCACGCTGGAACATCGAAGACCTGGATAGAAAATACGAACTCTTGGATCTCGCTTCGGGAAATGCGATGTTCGCAGCTACCGGCGTCACCGACGGCGCCATGGTGAATGGGGTGCGCCGCTTTGCCAACCGTGCAACCACCTATTCCATCATCATGCGTTCTAAGACCGGGACCGTACGTCGCATCGAGACCCAGCACAACTTCGCCATAAAACCCAGTTTTGAATCCATGGGTAAATAGAAACACCGGCATGGTGGATGCCGTTTCCTCAACTGTGAAGCGCTCATTTAGCGGCCTCGATTGGCGGCCGCGGCTTCAGGACGACCGCGAGGCCCTGATGTTGGCGCAACGGCTTGACCTGCCGGAAATTCTTGGACGCACGCTAGCCGCCAGGGGAATCAACGCCGAGGATGCGGAGTTATTCCTCAATCCTGCTCTCAAGTTTCAGCTTCCTGATCCCGCCCATCTCAACGACATGGAGATAGCAGCCGAGCGAATCGCCAAGGCCGTCGAGACCGGCGAGGGGATTGCCGTTTTTGGTGATTACGATGTTGATGGCGCGACATCCTCAGCGTTACTGGCACGCTTCTTTTTGTCATTGGGAACCAAAATCGAAACTTATATTCCTGACCGCATCAAGGAAGGTTATGGGCCCAATAGTGCAGCTATGCTAGCCCTGGGTAAACGTGGTGCCAAGGTGGTCATAACGGTCGATTGTGGTGTGAGCGCTTTCGATCCCTTGAGCGCGGCACACCATGCCGGCATCGACGTCGTGGTGGTGGACCATCATGTGGCCGAAGCACGATTACCCAAAGCCCTCGCAGTCATTAACCCAAACCGTCTGGATGATGACAGCCCGCACAAACAATTAGCAGCGGTGGGAGTTACCTTTCTCCTGGTGGTGGCGGTTAACCGCGCGCTCAGACAACGGGGATATTACGCCTCACGACCCGAACCTGATCTAATGCAGTGGCTTGATTTGGTAGCCTTGGGAACGGTCTGCGATCAGGTGCCCGTGATCGGCGTCAACAGGGCTTTAGTGACGCAGGGACTGAAGGTGCTTGCCCGGAGGAGCAATCCGGGGTTAGTGGCGCTCTCCGATGTGGCCGGGCTCGATACTAAACCAGAGGCCTGGCATCTTGGATTTATGCTCGGCCCACGTATCAACGCCGGCGGCCGGGTAGGGAAGCCGGGTCTTGGTACCGCTTTGCTCGTCTGTAATGACCTGGCTACGGCTAACGGCATAGCGCAAGAACTCGATATCTTTAACCATGAAAGGCGTGAGATCGAAGCAGCAGTGCTAGCTGATGCCCTGGCCCAGGCTGAAGACTCGGTCAGTGACAACGGCAATCTAGTGTTCGTATCTGGAGAAAATTGGCATCCCGGGGTAATAGGAATTGTCGCCAGTCGTATCGGTGAACGTATGCACCGTCCGGTCTGCGTAGCCGGGATTAACGGCGCTCTGGCCAAGGGCTCAGGCCGCTCTATCGCCGGCATCGACCTTGGGGCATCAGTGATCGCCGCACGCCAAGAGGGGCTCCTGATAAACGGTGGTGGCCACGCCATGGCCGCGGGCTTTACCGTCGCCCGAATTGGCTTGGGAAAGCTAAAAAAATTCCTAAGCTCCCACATCGATGCCCAGTTTGCCGCGCACGGTGAAGAAGTGGGGCGAACGCTATTTTATGATGGAGTTATTTCTGTGGGTGGCGCGACTACAAAACTCGCGGAATGCATCAAGACTCTGGCACCATTCGGATCTGGCAATTCTGAGCCCCGCTTCGTTCTGTCCTCAGTCAACGTGGCCAAGGCAGAGGTGGTTGGAGAAAATCACTTGCGCCTGTTTATCAGGGGCAAAGATGGTGGACGTATTAAAGCTATGGCCTTCCGAGCTGCAGACCTCCCACTCGGTACTGCGCTACTCGAAACCGGTGGTGCACCGGTACATCTCGCTGGCAAGCTTCGCATAAATGAGTGGCAAGGTCGCCATGACGTCGAATTTCTCATAGATGATGCTGCTTCGGTGTCGTAAATCTTCCTGGTGAGCGTGTCCGCAATCCAAACAATTCAAATTCGGCCCCCAGGTCCCTTTTTCAGTGATGCGTCGCAGAGCCCGCACAATTGGGGGTGTCCAGCCGACGTCCTGGCCGATACTTGTATAGTCATTCATTTACGCCTGCCTCTGGTTTCCTGGGATCTCTATAGTGCACGCCGAATCGTCTTGATTTTGTCCTCCAAGCACCTTAAGTCATGCGCCCAGAGCCGGAGGTCAATATAGGTCCCTGGTTCTCGGCGACCCCATCGTCTAGAGGCCTAGGACACCGGCCTTTCACGCCGGCAACACGGGTTCGAATCCCGTTGGGGTCGCCAATTGATTTCATCGGACCAGACGGTGCGTAATTGCCATGTAATCAATTGGAGGAAGATATGGCGCCAGGTTCATGCAAATTGGCTTTTATTGGCCTTGGAGTTATGGGAGCACCCATGGCAGGGCACCTGGCCTCGGCAGGCCATGAAGTCACCGTATTTAACAGGAACATGCAGAAAGCCGATTGTTGGGTCATTGCCCATGGCGGAGTGGCTGTCACGAGTCCTGCAGAGGCTGCAAACGGCGCGGATATGGTTTTCTCCTGTGTCGGCAACGACGAGGATGTGCGTCAAATTGTCCTTGGCGATGAAGGCGCCTTCGCCGCCATGAGAGCAGGCACGGTGTTCATCGATCACACCACAGCATCTGCTGCCCTCGCCCGCGAACTCGAGACGGCGGCAGAGAGCAGGGGGATTGGTTTTTTGGACGCGCCGGTATCAGGTGGCCAGACGGGCGCTGAGCAGGGCCAACTCACTATCATGGTAGGTGGTGACGATGGAGTTTTTGCCACCGCCAAACCAATGATGGACATTTATGCAAAGGCGGTCACCCTGATGGGGCCATCCGGCGCAGGCCAACTCACAAAAATGGTCAACCAAATATGCATCGCTGGGCTTGTTCAGGGCTTGTCCGAGGCGCTCAATTTCGGGTCCCGGGCTGGGCTCGACATGGATAAGGTGATTGACGTGATTTCCCAAGGCGCTGCCCAATCATGGCAAATGGAGAACCGCGGCAAGACCATGATTCGAGGTGAATTCGACTTCGGATTCGCTGTTCACTGGATGCGTAAGGATCTAGGCATATGTCGTGAAGAGGCGGCTGACAATGGGGCCGCGCTGCCTGTTACGGAAATAGTCGACAGTTTTTATACCCGCATCCAGGAACGAGGCGGGGGGCGATGGGATACCTCCAGCCTTATAGATCTCTTGACTAATCCTTTAAATGAAAAGACCTAGGCGCTTGGGGAACACCGTTCCATCGTTTTGGCTTCGTTCCAAAGCGTATTCATTTCATCGAGGCCAGACTCTTTTGGCGTAAATCCACGTTGGGCGAGCTGCTCCTCCACATAGGCAAAGCGTTTGGTAAATTTATTGTTGGTGTGACGGAGAGCTGCTTCAGGATCGACGTCCAGCTTGCGGGCAAGGTTAGCGACTGCGAACAGAAGATCGCCGATCTCGTCTTTCAAACGTTCAGGAGAACCTTTGTCTGAAATTTCAATCTTGGTCTCGCCTAGTTCTTCCTCAATTTTGGTTATGACATCAGCCGTGGTTGGCCAATCGAAACCTACACGGGCAGCCCTTTTAGCGAGTTTGTCAGCACGTGTCAGGGCAGGGAGAGCACGGGCAACACCGGCAAGAGAACTTTGTATCTCATCTCCACTAGTCTTAACGGAACGCTCAACCTCTTTAAAGGCTTCCCATGATTGAGTTTGGCAATCAATAGTTTCGGCTACAGTTTCACTGAATATATGTGGGTGACGACGGATCATTTTTTCAGAGATGACTTCAACAATTTTGTCAAAATCAAAGTTGCCTTCTTCACGGGATAGTTGCGCGTAATAGACCACATGGAATAGCAGGTCGCCGAGTTCCTCTAGTAGATCGGCTTTATTTCCGGAGGCAACTGCGTCAGCTACTTCATAAGCTTCTTCTATAGTGTACTGGGCAATGGTCTCAAATGTTTGTGCAAGATCCCAGGGGCAGCCATCGACTGGATCGCGTAACTTCGACATTATTACTACTAGTTGTTCTATGGGAGTTTTTTTCATGGATAGGTGCCTCGGTAGGAGATCAAAACTTTAAGTTGGGGGATGTAACATGCCTCCCATTATGCTCATAATGTATATTATGGAAAATTTAATAAATTATTATAACTAATTGTTATCTTTGGTAAATATATAATTACATTGGTTGATAGAGCATAAATTGAAACCCATAATAATGAAATTCCGAAATTTAAATTGATTCGATAACCAACCCATCGAAACCAACCATTATATAATCAGGTAGAATATCTGATAGTGCTTGGTGATCGATGCGTAGTGAAAGATGAGTTAGCACAGCACGCATTGGCCCCACTCTATCAACCCATTCCAAAATCCGGTCTATATGGGCGTGAGATGGATGCGGTTCATATTGAAGGCATCCTATGATCCAAGTTTCAACTCCCGAAAGAACTTTGAAGGATTCTTCGGGAAGGTTAACAGCGTCAGTGGTATAAGCAATCTTACCGAAACGATAACCGGTACTGTTTATGAATCCATGCTCCTGGGCGAAAGGAATAATTTTCATCCCAGTAACGTTAAATTCCTCAAAGTGAGTAATGGGAATAGCCTTTAGGCACGGTTTATTAAAGGTGGTTTTTCCATCAATTATGTTAGGTGAATCAAAAATATATCTGAACTTATTAGATAAATGGTTTAAGTCATTATCTGTCCCATAAACGTCGATCACAGATTGCTGCAGACGATTTAATACCCGGATTTCATCAATTCCATGGGTATGATCGGCATGAATATGGGTATAGAGAATGCCATCTAACCGCGTGACCCCAGCATCCAGGAGCTGTGATTTCACGTCGGGACCGGTATCCACGAGTAGAATTGCATCGCCCTCTTCCACTAATATTGATGCTCGGCGTCGACGATTCTTGGAATTTTTGGGGTTACAGACTCCCCATTGGTTGCCAATCATTGGCACACCGCCGGCCGCACCGGACCCGAGCATGGTGACTCGCATCAGTTCACACCTTTGTCCTTGATTCTACAAATGGCTTGAACTGAAAATTCGCAAATCACGATATTCGACCTTTTCACGATACCAATAACTTAAGGAAGATCTTCTCGGTTCGCCTTGTGAAAGAGAGCAAAAAAATTATCCGTTGTAACTCGAGATAATTCGTCCAGCTCCAGCCCTTTTAATTCGGCTAGGTAGGCAGCTGTATGGCTAGTAAAGGCCGGTTCACAGCGCTTACCTCGCACTGGAACCGGCGCCAGATAGGGTGCATCTGTTTCCAGCAACATGCGCGCTATAGGTACTTCGCGTGCCACCGCACGCACGGAATCGGCGTTCTTAAATGTGACTATTCCCGAAAAAGAGATGTACATGCCATGATCGAGCGCACAATGGGCTACCTCAGCCCCAGCGGAAAAGCAGTGAATGACGCCGCTGAAAGCACCTTGCCCTTGTTCCTCGTTGAGGATACGCACGGTATCGCCATCGGCGTCACGGGAATGCACGATGATTGGTAGCCCGGTTTCGCGCGCTGCCTGAATATGGGTACGAAAGACCTTCTCTTGAATATCTCTTGGGGAATGCTCGTAGTAGAAATCGAGTCCAGTCTCACCGATACCGACGACCTCTGGTGGATTGGTAAGTGACATAAGTTCCTCAGCCGTCACCTCGGCGGCATGCTCGGCCTCGTGGGGGTGGATCCCCACCGAGCACCAGATGCCATCATGGGCGGCAGAGATGGCATGAATATTTTTAGCATCTCTTAGCCTGGTACAAATGGTGAGCATGCCCTTAATTCCTGCAGCACGAGCACGGGCGATGATTTCATCTTGCTCGCCCTTAAAATCGTAAAAATCGAGATGGCAATGGCTATCTACCAACATGTGTATAGGTCTTCCCTGAAGTCTCAGTTTCGCCGGAGTCTAGATCACTATACGGCGTAATTGTAGCCTTTGACTTGCAAGCATAAGATACGGACTTAATCCCCCTTGAGGATGCGATGAATATCGAGTTGAGCTAGCACACCTCGGGTGAACTCATATGTGCCCTTCTCCTGCAGTTCTTTGGCGCCATCTCTGATCTGGGTGAAGGCGGCCTTGGCAAAGCCGCTTCCTACAGTTACCCGTCTAACGCCCAGCGCTTCCAGCTCAGCCACAGAAGGAGATTCCGCCCCAGCAAGGATATTAAGCGGACCGTCAATTGCCGCAGCTAATTGGCCTATCACATTGCCATCACGAACACCGATAACGAAGGCACTGTCGGCACCGACCTCGAGATAGGCATTAGCTCGGCGTACGGCTTCATGAAATAAGTCCGACTCATCTTCGCTACCCAGCGAGTAAACATCTGTGCGCGCATTGATCACCATAGAAATATTTGTATTGTCTGCCATCATGCGGGCAGAACGGATACGCTCTACAGCCAAATCGAATTCGATCAGCTCCCGAGGCCCTCTCTTAGTGCTGTCCTCAATATTAATACCGACAGCACCGGTATTGATAGTTGCCCTGACAGTATCGGCGACTGCATCTGGGGCGGTGCCATATCCAGCCTCCATATCAGCGCTCACTGGAATTTCAACGGCCGCAACAATTCCTGCTACCACTTCAGCCATGTCATCGCGGAGCATATTTTCGCCATCTCGATAGCCAAGTGTAAAGGCGCAGCCTCCACTGGTGGTGGCTAGGGCTTTAAATCCGGTATCCGCCAGGATTCGAGCACTAACAAAATCATAAGCGTTGGGAAGGACAAGGATCCCCGGCCCATTGTGTAGTGCGCGAAAATGCTCCGCCTTTTCCGCCTGATCCCTCATATTTGTCGTCTTCCATGCTTACGTTGTGGCCAGTATCAACCATGTTGACATTATATTTTTAAGTATCTGTAATTTTCTGCTTCATTAGCCACGGAAGAATTGAAAGGCATAACATGCAGCATTTAGATTTTGAGCAGTTGCCTGTCGACTTTACTTACATCTGATGGGCATGAAACTATAATATTTAGATAGGTCTGTCCTTGAATGGATCGGTCTCTTCTGGACTTTTCATTGACATGACATAACGATAGGAGGGGCGGGCCTCTATATTCGACCACCATTCAGTGGTAAGCGGTAAGCGGTTTTCCATATTCGCTACTTCAGCTATGTCATTAGCCATGAAGCGCTCGATGAAAGGTGCCATGGCAATATCAGCCAGGGAATACATAGATCCAGCGAGCCAGGGGCCATCTCTCAAGGATTGTTCGATCTCATCTAAAAGCCAAGCAATCCGAAGATGCGACGTTTCTATCACCCTGTCAGAGATGCCGTTTAGCACGCGGTCAACCTTAAGTGCTCGGCGCCCTGGTTGAGGACAAGCGGACACCCGTTTCAACAACTCTTCCTTGGTGAAGTGCCCCTTGCGGACCATACGTGCATTTTCAGAAATGGGATTGATGGCATCATGGGCTTCGTTCTCGGAACGTATCAACCAGACCCTCATCCGCGCTTTTTCATAAGCATCATCCGGCCTAAGTTGCACCTCAGGAAAAGTGTCCTCTAAGTATTCGTTGATCACGTTAGACTCGATAATGATCTTATCGCCATGAATCAGGGTTGGTACTACCCCGAGCGGATTTAACTCCACATACCAAGGCAGATAGTTTTCGATATCTTCGTGTTTTTCGATATGCAGCCCTTCCCAATCAATCTGCTTTTCATGAAGAACCATTCTCACACGGCGAGCAGAGGTGGAACGCCATTCGTAATAAAGTTTGATCGTACAATCGTCATGGCCCTCTTCTAAAAGAGTCCCGTCCGGACTGGTTCGAATAACCATGGCGGAATCCCCCCCTTCCAGCAAAAAATTTTGAACGTGATGTTGCGGCTCAACCTTCAGGTCTCCGAGCAATCAGCATTATAGATTTGGCATATGTTCGGCTCGGAAAACTGAATACGAGATCGGATTTTCCTGCTCACTGGAATCCACCCAAAGGTCAAACAACACCTCACCATCAGGCGAGACCTCTATCAAGCGGGCGCGTCCGAAACCAGTATCGTTGTTCGCAGTTGGCCTGCCATCCTTTGTCGCGATTCCACCATAAGTGATAAAGGTATTGCCGGTTTCCGGCAATCGCCTGGCACCACCTTGAAAACACGCGAATAGCCTATCGTCTAACGCATCTCCATAGGACCAAACCTGCTCTACAGTTCTAGCGTTTTCATCGACCGAAAATTCAACAACACGACTGTAACACTGCGCTTCATCCATAGGTGTATCGAATGGTGTCGCACGGTAATTTCCGTTATCGAAGCAGAGGATAGTGCCCGATGGAGTGATAGAACAGTCATGCTGATGATACTGCCATTGAACTGGCCCCTTTGGGGTAAGCAATTTTTCCGCCCACGGGGCTTGCCAGTTCGCTGGTGTTCCTAGTATCCATTGCAAAATGCCTGAAGTGCGATCAATTTTAGCGATGCAATCCTGGGTGCGAAGAGAGAGAAGGATAGAATCATCGCGTTCATCATAACTTGCACAGTTGAGGTGAGCCCAATCGTTACTATTTGGCATGTGGCGATTAACAGTGGTGACACGGCGGCTTCCATAGCAGATGCGGTAGGGATCTAGGATATCCAGCATATGCCATTGCTGCACTATCTCAGCATCTAAGGTCATCTCGATAACTATATCGCCAATCAATACAGCGGTTTCCCGCAGGGCATCCGGGTCGGTATCACTGCCAGGCCAGTCATCGAACTCTCTTGGTTCGTTGCTTAGAAGAAGAAGATTACCATTTGGAAGTACGTCTATCGTGTGGTGTGCTCGGGCCATATCGAGGGCGATACTGCCGTTAGGAGGCAATTTATCTTGCCATTTACCAGTAGCGTGCCATCGGCGCAAGGGACGGCCAGAACGGTCGATTTCGTTGACCGTTCCTATGTCCGGCTGCGAAAAAAATATATTTCCGTTTGGATGTAACCGAACGTCCTGGATTGATGCATCCAATTTCAATTGGAAAACGATTTCACCCGCTTGGTCAATTCCGATGACCCAACCAACTTTTGTAGTATCTCTTTCCTTCCCACTTGGCCGCACGTTGAAAAGCATTATGCCAGGCTCTCGTCGGGCAGCATCACATTTCAACAGACGCATTGGTGGCAAACTATTATCGCTCATAGTTCATTTCCTCCCATGACAGATTAGTTTCCTTGTTCTTGTAAGTGACGTGGAAAAATTCCCTCCGGCTTTGGTAGTCCAATTCCTGGGGTTAGAGACCAATCCCCATCAATTTCGCCAAATGTCCGCGCATTTTCTGGAACAGCCAATTGATTCAATAGTCGAGATGCTGAATCGGGGATGAACGGTTGCGCTAAAATTGCCAAGGTTCGGATTGCCTCGGCAAGTGTGTAGAGAATCGTGGACATTCGGTTTGGGTCAGAATTTTTCAACGCCCAGGGCTCGTTGGCTGTGATATAAGAATCCGCGAGGCTAACAGAAGCCATAAATTCTTGGAGTGCAATATGGAAGCGCTCCTGTGCGAGTTCCTGGCGTATTTTGACAAGCAATTCCGAACCGCAGGCGAGCCTGAGGTCGTTGTCGTCTTCTAGAAATTCCTCTCTGTCAGGAATTTTCCCTCCGCAATTTTTCTGGATCAAAGTTAACGTACGTTGAGCTAGGTTACCGATGCCATTGGCTAGATCACCATTAATTCGTTGAACCATAGCGGTGCGTGAAAAGTCCCCGTCATTGCCAAATGGCACCTCGCGAAGTAAAAAATAACGGACCTGGTCGAGACCGTATTCATTAACTAGTGCATAGGGGTCGATGACGTTTCCCAATGATTTGGAAATCTTCTCTCCCTCATTAGTCCACCAGCCATGGGCAAAAATGCGTTTAGGCGGCTCGATACCGGCGGCGAGTAGAAAGGCTGGCCAATAGACCGCGTGGAAACGCAAGATGTCCTTACCAACCATATGAAGGTTAGCTGGCCAATAAGTCTTGTAGATATTGGATTCGGTATCTGGATAGCCTACGGCGGTGAGGTAATTAGTTAATGCGTCGAGCCATACATACATCACGTGTTCGGGGTCATCGGGGACGCCGACGCCCCATTTGAAACTGGTGCGCGAGACAGAAAGATCCAAGAGCCCTCCCTTAACAAAACTGATCACCTCATTACGCCGGCTCTCTGGTGCTATGAAATCTGGGTTCTGGTCGTAAAAATCAAGCAGTCGATCTTGCCAATTAGAAAGACGAAAGAAATAGCTAGGTTCCTCCACCCATTCAACCTCCGCGCCAGTCCCAGTGGGCGCAATGAATTTACCACCTTCCCCCTTGATGAGCTCGGATTCACTAAAAAATGCCTCATCTCGGACAGAATACCAACCTGAATAGGTACCAAGGTAAATTTCGTCCTGTTCACGCAGGATGTGCCAGAGATGCGTCAATGCCTTGACGTGTCGTTCTTCGGTTGTACGAATATAATCGTCGTTGGAATAACCCATTTTGGTTGCTAATTCTCGGAATTTTGCCGAATTGAGATCGGCCAGTTCCTGGGGCGTGATACCCTGCTCTTCTGCGGCTTTCTCGACTTTCTGACCGTGTTCGTCGGTACCTGTCAGGAACATGACATTGCGCCCATCGAGGCGCATGAAGCGAGCTAAAACATCGCAAGCTAGCGTTGTATAGGCATGGCCTATATGGGGCACATCATTAACGTAATAGATCGGCGTCGTGACGTAAAAGGGCTCGGCGCCCATATGCGTGATCCTTCCCGGTTTATGGCCCGCCGCTTAGGAACCGACGCGAGAGAGAGCGAAGAATGCGTTGAGCAACACCTGTTTGCGGTCGAGGTTAACGTTTGTCGTACGAACGAACAGGCGAGTGATCTTTTCCCATACCTCAACCCATTGATCAAGGCTGCCAACACTCGAAAGGCGTGCGATCAGCGCACCCTCACCAGGGGCCAGTTCCCGTGGTGTCACGCCGGTAGCCTTTGCGCGCACCAAGCGCGCTATCCACCAGCCCATAAGTTCAGAAAAGACATCAAATTCTGCATAGGCCCCAAATTCCGACCGGCTACGAGCAATTGCGTCGACCATGCCGTGGAGCCTTGCAGTATCAGTCTTTGGTAAAGTGGAGATGAGTTCCAGCATTTCCCCATAGAGTGCTATACCGCCGGCATCTCTAAGATTAAGTGCACGACCGATAGAGCCTTCCCCCATCGCGGCTAATAGCTTCAATTCTTCAGCATCGGAATCAGGCAGATAATCCTGAAGTAAACTGGTGACTGTGTCATCGCCCAGAGGTCCCAAGACCAATTTGCGGCAACGCGACTTAATGGTGGCCATTAGTCGTCCTGGCGCATGGCTCACCAGCAAAATAACAGTTTTGGGCGGTGGTTCCTCTAGAGTCTTGAGAAGCGCATTGGCGGCATGGTGGTTCATATCCTCGGCGCCATCAATAACGACTACCCGCCAGCCCCCTTCCGCGGCGGTCATGGATAGGAAGCTACCCACCTTGCGGACATCGCCGGCTACGATCTCCGTGCGCAGACGCTTACCGCTCTCTTCGAGTTCTCGTTGCAGGGTAATAAGATCTGCATGGCCGCCTGAAGAAATACGCTGAAACAGGGGGTCACTTGGGTCGGTCCACAGCCCATCATCACGACTAGATTCCACATCGAATAAACCTTCCTTAGAGGCCGAGGCCGCCCGTCCAAAGAGTATCCAGCGTGAGAACCGGTGCGCCAGGGTCGCCTTACCAATGCCCTTGGGACCAGTCAACAACCAGGCGTGATGCATGCGACCGGACTTTACTGCTTTTATAAGTAGGTCTTCCGCCCACCTATGACCCTTGAGTACAGGATTAACTCGTGGATCTAACCTACTCATGACAATAGAAACCTTTCGGACGTCGTGACTCTGATCACCTGCGCCACAGCATCTACCGGCTGAGTTGTGTCCACAACGACGCAACGCTCGGGTTCGTCTCGTGCAATCGATAGGTATCCTTCTCGCAGCCGTTGATGAAATTCCAGGTCCATGCGTTCATAGCGGTCTTCCCTATCGGCTTTTTTCCCATGATCGGCTCGGGCACTGGCCCGAGCCAGACCCTGGTCCACGGGGCAGTCAAGAATGAAGGTTAAATTAGGCTTAAGATTGGCTGATGCCAGGTCATTGAGCCCAGCCAAAACGTCGAGGGAGAGCCCATGTCCGAATCCTTGATAAGCAATGGTGGAATCCGTGAAACGGTCCGAGATCACCCAACGTCCTTCAGCCAGAGCTTGTTCTATCAGGCAGAGAACATGGTCGGTGCGGGCAGCGGCGTGTAGGAATGCTTCCGTCAACGGTGACCAGCGGTTGGGTGCACCCTCCACCAGAAGCTTGCGAATCTTCTCTGCACCAACTGATCCACCTGGCTCTCGCGTGCGCAAGACAGCTATTTCCTGATCTTCCAAAAACGCAGCGAGGCGCTTCAATTGAATCGATTTTCCTACCCCCTCGCCCCCTTCCAAGGTGATAAATCTGCCCCGTTGAGTATCGTCCACGTTCACCTACCGCGTTAATTCAAGCTGCCCCATAACAAAAAACGCAACCCCACCGACAAGCGGCCTATTAGGCCCAATCTTTCAACTCTCTTTCCGGCCATGAGGGGAATACGAACGGTTGGCACGTCCGGAGCCGTGACGGTGAGATGAGCGATCGTCGCGCCTTTCTTTATAGGTGCAGGGATGGGGCCAGTATACACAACTTTAACTTTAGCTTGTCGCCTGGCGCGGCGCGGCAAAGTGAGAGTCACATCCTGGTCTACCAACAGGGGTACGGTCGGGTCCTTGCCATGCCAAACCATTGCCATCTCAACCGTATCACCCTTGCGGAAAAGTTTAAAATTTCTAAATTCCCTGAAGCCCCAAGCCATCAAACGGTGGGACTCCACCGAGCGTGCGCGAGAGCTAGGTAAGCCGTTGACCACCAAAATCAAGCGCTGACCGTTGCGCACAGCTGATGCGGCAAGGCCATAACCTGCGGCACGCGTGTACCCAGTCTTGAGCCCATCGGCACCGATATCTCGGTAGAGAAGCGGGTTTCGGTTGCCTTGGCGAATACGGTTGTAGTTGAAAGTCTTTTCTGAATAAATTTTATAATATTCGGGAAAATTGCGGATCGTCCTTAACGACACAATAGCTATATCCCGAGCCGACATGAAGTGGCCATCTTCCGGCCATCCCGACGAGTTCTTAAAGTTGCTGTTGGTCAATCCCAATTCGCGGGCTTTTTTATTTAGTTTGACAGCGAATGTTTTTTCATCGCCGGCTAGCCCCTCGGCAAAGACGATTGATGCGTCATTCCCCGATTGCACGATAACACCTCTGAGCAAGTCGGCCACAGATACACTACTACCAACTCTGACAAACATTTTAGAGCCACCCCGTTTCCAAGCCTTCCGGCTAACCACGAAGGTGTCATCCAGGGAAAGTGTTTTTTCCTTAAGCCGTTCAAACACCATGTACACGGTCATCATTTTACTCATGGAAGATGGTGGCGCCGCTTGGTCAGCATTCTTCTCCAATAGCACGGCCCCGGTTTCAGCATCGATCATGATGGCCTGCTTGGCACTTGTTTCGATGGCCCCCGCCGGATCGAACGGCACCATGGCGAAGCAGCACATGATGAGACCGTAGAAAGAGACTGAGATAGTGTTGAAATGTCTCGATGAAATCATAGTACCGAATCTGTTATTTGTTTCACATGCAACGATAATTGTGACCAACGGTTAAGGATATATAATCTATGTTTATTCGTCAGCGGTCGACAATAAGCCTGGCATCAGTGAATCCGGACCTAATCATCCGTTCCAGTATTCCATCAGCGAGTTCAAGGTTAGCGATAGGGCCTACCCGAACTCGAAATAATTGCTGTTTGTCATACTGCATAGCCAGAATTCTAGTGGGACCAAGCACTGAGAGCCGGGCACGCAAACGATTGGCATTGGTGTATTGAGCAAAAGATCCAGCCTGAACATACATGCGCGTCACCCCAACCTGTTCCTGCACAATCCGTCCATCAGTTCGCGGTTTGGCGGTGATAGTCCGCTGCGGTGGTTTCGCCGCTGCAACCTGCACGGGCATGAGCCCCGATGAACCGCGGTCATCAGCGTTAGGTAAGGGAACTTTAGTAACAGCGATCCGCGGAGCGGGGCGTATGGTTGGCCTCCCGGCCTGAAGAGTATTCCCAGTGACAGCCTGGGCAACCTTCTCCTGCCCTGTCCTACGTCCATATGCGAGGGCCAACTGCCGACTCTCGCTAGCTATAATCTCTACGCGAACCTTTGTCGTGCCCTTGTCAACGAACCCCAACAATTGTGCTGCACGCTTTGATAGATCGATGATGCGTCCGTGGGCAAAGGGGCCACGGTCGTTTAGAAGGACACGAATAGCGCGTCCATTCTCCAAATTAGTCACCTGAACCATGCTTGGCAGCGGCAAAGTTCGATGGGCAGCGGAAATTTTGTACTGATCGAACCTTTCCCCATTGGCCGTTAATTTTCCATGGAAATTAGGGCCATACCAAGAGGCTATTCCAGTTTCCTTGTACTTGTAATTCACCGAAGGGTAGTACCACACTCTGCCAATTTTATATGGCTTACCAACTTTGTAGACTCCCTGGGCCAGTTCAGGGTTATCGCGGGAAACCTTTTTCACCGCGTGCATCACCAGTTGAGTTTCGGAGCAACCGCCAAATAACAGCACGGCAACAATCACTAAGAATTTCAAATGCAAAGGCATTACCTTTTCACTTATTAAACTCATAATTGCACAAGCAATTTATCGCTGCCCGACACGGTCGGCAAGGGTGCCCACAGCCGCGGCAAATGATAGTGAACAGTTCCAGGAGAGTGTCACCCGAAAATTTTGGTAAACTAGCAGGGCTGGTCCCCCGGGACCTTCAGGCAATATCAACGATGCCTCTAGGGGCCGGGCTGGGAGCACGCCACCATCAAGACTACGAACGCCGAGTGCTTGCCATTCAGGGAGTGTTTTCGCGATAGATAGTTTCTTAAGGGCCCGGCATCCCTTGCGCCGTACTTTCGGCATGAGCCCAGGGAGACGTTCATCAAAACCGGGCGGCAGCTTAACCTCACGGCCCCAGGTCTGATCGCTGCGCCAGCCTGCTTGCCGAAGATAGTTGGCAGCGGAAGCGAAGACATCGCCCAAAGTCCTCCAAATATCGCGACGCCCATCACCATTATGGTCCACCGCGTAGGAGAGGAAGCTTGAAGGCATAAACTGGCTCTGGCCCATGGCTCCCGCCCAGGACCCCTTCATCTCCGATGCCGTGATGTGGCCCTGATCTATGATGAGAAGCGCATGAAATAATTCTCTTCGAAAATAGCTCGCCCTTCGTCCGTCGAAGGCCAGTGTAGCAAGCGCGCGAGGCACCGAAAATCCACCTGTATGGCGGCCAAAATTTGTTTCTATACCCCAAAAGGCAACTATGAAACGTGGCTGTACCCCATAGAGATTTCCAATGGCCTTCAGCAATATTCTATGGGTTTGTAGCCGTTTGCGCCCAGTTTCGATGCGCCACTTATTTGCACGCTTATTAACGTATTGTCGAAATGTCTGAGTAAATTCCGGTTGATTCCGGTCAAGTTTGATAACTCTTTTAATAGGGGTCAATCCCGTTAGGGCAGAATCCAAGGTCCTTTTTGAAATACCCCTGGTTATACCCTCTTGGTAAACACCCTTGAGCCAAACCATAAATGCTTTTTGGGACTCCCCTGTTTGCGCCGCAACCTGCCCTGAAGGCAAAAGTGTAAGCACCACAGTAAATATAAATAGCAGAGAGCGGCGGCAGTTCATGACGGGCTCCGAATTCCGATCTTGTGTGCCACAGGCTCCCGCTCGAAGCAATGACGAAGGATAAACATGCTACACTTTGTCATCATTTTTAATGTAGCCCAGAAGTTGGCAAACTCTTCTCGCACTTAATTAGAGCGTGGGGTTTGGGTCTTGCTGATAATAAGCCCCAGGTATAACATTTTGAATGGGGTTAGGGAGTGCAGTTATCCAATGCACCGTGCAATCTGATTTGGGAGGATGAAATGCCTTTTGACCAAACTGATTCCGCTTCACTGAAATTACGGCAAAAACTCAATCATCCAATTGTGGATGGCGATGGTCATACCCAGGAATATCACCCTGTCCTTCTCGACTATCTGAAGGAAATTGGGGGCAGTAAGCTTGTCGCACGTTATAAGGAACTGCGCTTTGGTGCCAGCAGTTGGCAAAAGCAGTCACGCGAAGAACGTTTTGATAAACAGACCCGAAGACCGCCATTTTGGACCATGCCATCCAAGAATACTTTGGATCTCGCCACAGCGATGCTTCCTAACTTATTTCGTGCCCGGCTAGATGAAATGGGAATCGATTTCGCCGTTGTCTATTCGTCGCAATTTTTCTTTTCCACCTGCCGTGATGAAGAAATTAGACTTGCAGGTTGTCGGGCCGTCAACACTATGAACCGCGATCTTTTCGGACCCTACGCTGATCGCATGACACCTGCCGCCGTGATCCCCAGCTGGACTCCTGAAGAGGCTATCGAAGAGCTTGAATTCTCAATAAATACACTGGGACTAAAGGCAATCCAACTTACCAATCTTAATTTTCGACCGGTTCCAATCATTGAACGAGAGGCGCCAGAAATGTCGGGATACGTTTCTTGGATCGACCCCTTAGCCCTAGACAGTCTCTATGACTACGATCCCCTGTGGCAAAAATGTGTCGATTTAAAGGTGGCACCAACTTGTCACGTTGGAGGCCAGGGTTGGGGTGCGCGACGCTCGACGACTAACTATGTCTACAACCACATCGGCTCATTCGCTGCCGCCAATGATGCCTCCTGTAAGGCCTTGTTCCTTGGGGGAGTTACTCGCCGTTTCCCAGAATTACGATTCGGGTTTTTGGAAGGTGGCGTCAGTTGGGCGGTCACACTTTACAATGATTTATTCGAACATTGGGAAAAGCGTAACATGAAAGCCCTACAAGAAAATCTTGATCCAGCACGAATCGACCGTGATCTATTGCGTGAATTGGTGACCAAGTACGGCGGCGATACTTACGCTGACTATCTCGACGACTTTAACACCCACGATGATAAAATGATGGGGGCTAGGCCTGGATTCAACGTCGAGGACTATGACTGCATGGACGATTGGGCTGCCTGTGGGATAGAAAAAGAAGAAGATATCGTTGACCTTTTCATACCTAAATTCTTCTTCGGGTGTGAGGCGGACGATAGAACAATTGCCATGGCCTTTAACTCCCGTATGAACCATGAAGACGTGCGGTTGGGCGCCATGTTTTCCTCAGACGTATCACACTGGGACGTGCCCGATATGACAGAGACACTGGTCCAAGCACATAGCTTGGTCGAAAAGGAGTTAATTGATGACAATGATTTCAGGGACTTCACTTTCACTAATATTGTGAGGCTACATGGCGAGGTGAACCCCAACTTCTTCAAGGGCACCTCCGTTGAGGATGCAGTTACCAAAATCCTAGCTACGAGCGAGGAATAATGTAATGAGTTAAAATAACGTTGAGCAACTATGAATGAACTACGAAAAAATTTAAAATTCATAAATTAGAAAATCATCAATAATAATTAGACTGGCTTCTATAACTTACCTTCGGCGGTTAGGCGCTTCACTTCTTCTCTATCAAGCAATAACGAATCCGGAACCCCTGCTTCATAAAGTTCTAACATCTTTGCTGGATCAAAATTTCCATCCCCAGATTTCCCAAATTCTCTCGTTCCCTGATAATGACGCTTATAAGCCTTGTTCTCATGCGGCGTATAATTATCGATCATGATCTCCACCTCGTTACCGTCGGGATCGCGGTAATCGAACGACGTCGAATTTCCATGGTTAAGCGCTCGGTGTGGCTGATAGCCCAGAGTCTTCATTTTCTTGTAGATAAACATCAACTCACCCAAGCTTTCATAGGCGAGGGCGACGTGAGAGACACCCTGTGTATTATCAGTCCGTTTACCCCACCCTTCTCGCTTGAAGATGGCGATGCGATGGTCATAATCATCATAAGTCAGAAAGGTCACATTATCTGGTCGTTCACGCACAATTTCAGCGTTGAGCAGGGTTATGTAGAATGCCACGACTTGTTTATAATTTTGGTCGGCGAAGATGTGAATGTGATGAATTTTGTTAGGCGATGGCATTTCTTTCACAGTGCCCGGAGCATCAACCCTGAGGGGCGCAACGGAGTTGGGAATATAATCACGGGGAGATAATTTAGTTGCCATATCGCATCTTCCTCGGGGTTATGGATAGTCTTAGTTTACCCGCACTTTGTAATAGTAGCTATGGAGTTTGGCACGTTTAGATGAAGAAGATATAGAGCTGTTGATACGGTCATTGCAGCAAAGCCCGGCGCTGACGAAGCCGGCAATCAAAATTCATTCCTTCGCAATCGGCTTTAATAGCACCTATATGGCGTGGCCCGAAGGCCTTCCAGCGGCGAATTTGAAATCCATCCAAGCGGATCATGTTGTGTAATCCACCCCTTGCGTTTCCATAACTCACGAGTTTGTCCCGCGGCAACGCCCAAATAATTCAATGAAACGCCCCTGACACAATTCCCTTCTTGCAACCACAACCCGGTTTGCGCATTCTCCTCTGCACTAAGATTAACTTGGGGAGAACAGCATTCATGGCTTATGAAGGAATGATCTCTGAGACCATTCGGGTCCACGGCCACAATGGTGAGCTGATCGACGCCTATTCAGCGCGGCCTCTTAGTGCTGGACCGCTACCAGGCGTACTAGTGGTCCATCACATGCCAGGATGGGATGAATGGACCAGGGAAGTAGTACGGAAAATAGCCCATCATGGATTCAATTCAGTATCGCCAGACTTACATTTCCGCCAAGGACCGGGAACACCGACGGAAAAGGCCGGACGCGTCCGTGAGATGGGCGGTCAAATAGATGAGCTCGTTATAGGGGATCTTTCGGGCGGCGAGGGTTATCTACGTGATCTCGCGACCTCCAATGGCAAGGTAGGATTGATCGGCTTTTGTTCAGGAGGACGGGTTGCCTACATAGCGGCAGCCAAGATGCCAAGCCTTGATTGTGCAGTTGATTGCTGGGGTGGCAATGTCGTTTCGCCTCCAGCCAAACTCAACGGAAACCAGCCTGTGGCAGCCATCGACATGACAGCCGATATCGCCATGCCCCTTCTCGGGCTGTTCGGCAACGACGATAAAAATCCTGATCCCGACCAAGTTGATAAAATCGAAGCTAGACTGAGGGAATACAAAAAAGACTACGAGTTTCACCGCTACGACGGCGCTGACCATGCATTCTTCAATTATGCAGCTGGACGCTATCAGTATGAGCAAGCGATCGATGGTTGGCAAAAAGCCTTTGCGTTTTTTACCAAACATTTGAGCTAGCTAAGGGAGATGAAGCATGGCCGATGGAGAGAACAACCATACGTTAGACGGCCAAGTCGCCATCGTCACCGGCAGTGCCATAAACACTGGCCGCACCATGGCTAAGATGTTCTCGAGTGCCGGAGCGGCCGTAGTCGTTAACTATCTGACCTCGACCGATGCTGCCAAGAGCACTGTGAATGAGATAGAGGAAGCGGGTGGAAAAGCATTCGCATTTGCAGCCGATGTGAGGAATTGCGATGAGGTAAAGGCCATGGTGGCCGAGACCAAGATACAATTCGGAGGCGTAGACATTTTGGTTAATAATGCCAATATCCGCTGCTACCGACCACTCATGGAGATTACACTGGAAGAATGGCGATCCGTGATAGCAACTTCCTTGGACGGGTTCTTCAACTGTGTGCGTGCCTGCGTACCACACATGATTGAACGCGGAAAGGGAACCATCGTTAATATCGGCGGCGGATCAGGCCATTCCGGCGTCGCCAATCGCTGCCACGTCGCCACTGCTAAGGCCGGGATTGCCGGGATGACAGGAGCCCTAGCAACTGAGCTAGCGCCTCATGATATCACAGTTAATTGCATCGTTCCCGGTCGCGTTGATACAGTGAAACCCAGTGGTGATAGAAATCAACACCGCGCGCCGCGTGGTGATAGCCCAATGGGCCGTTCAGCTACCCAGGAGGAAATAGCCGATTTGGCGCTCTATCTCTGTAGTGATGGATGCCGTTACCTAAATGGTCAGATGCTCCACGTCAACGGAGCACGCTATATAACAATTGCCTGAGAAAAGTTATCCTACCCCACTGATTTCTTTTGTTTCTGTCGAGGTTACCCCGCTCTTTTCTAAATCAATAATTTCACCTTCACTGAAACCGAATTCGGCCAAAATTTCATCAGTATTTCCACCATATTCCGGAACTGCCGTCCAATTAGCAGTGGGCGTACGACTTAACCGGAAAGCTTGGGTCAGAAGTTTAAAGTCGCCCATGGATTCCGAACTGAGATTCTGAGCCATATCGAGATGGCGGACCTGAGGATCATCAAAGGTTTGGTCAATTGTGTAGACTGGACCTGAGGGTATATCTGCAGCGGCAAAGCGCTTCAAAATTTCCTCGGTGCTGATCCCAACCATGGCATCCGCTATCATGCCATTGCATTCCTGGCGGTGGGCACGCCGCGCCTCGCGAGTATCGAAGCGTGGGTCATTAGCCGCATCTTCTCGTCCTATGGCCCGACACAGATCGGGCCACATACGAGGCATGATGGATAGACTGACATAACCATCCGTGGTCTTATAGGTATTGGTCGGAACTCCAGTGGGATGCTCGTTGCCAACCTGTTTAGGAACTATATCGTTGACTAGAAAGCGTGCAGCATGAAGGTCCATCATGGATAGAAGTGCCTCCATCAACGAGGTCTGCACCCACTGCCCCTTCCCTGAGTTCTTCCTTTCATAAAGGGCGGTCAGGATACCAATAGCGCAAAACAAACCAGCGGTGATATCAGCTATAGCCACGCCTGCCCGCAGAGGCCCTCGCTCCGGTTCTCCAGTCACCGACATAAAACCTGACATGCCCTGGATAATCTGGTCAAGCCCGGGACGATCCTTGTAGGGGCCGTCCTGGCCGAAGGCCGAAATACTAGCCAAAATGATACGGGGATTAACCTTACTTAACGATTCGTAATCGAAAGCAAGCCTTTCCTTAACAGCGGGCCTAAAATTTTCCACCACAATGTCGGCCTTCTCCACCATGCGGCGGAGAACTACGAGACCTTCTTTGCACTTGAGGTCCACGACCATGCAGCGTTTGTTACGGTGTTTACTCTGGAAGTCGGCTTCGTAGCGGCCAGCCCAATCAGGCGGATTTCCCGGTCGTTCGATCTTGATAACATTGGCGCCCCAGTCGCCCAATTGACGCACGCAAATTGGTCCCGCCCTAGCCTGGGTCATATCCAGAACTGTAAGACCGTTGAGTGCGCTCGATGGCGGTTGAATGCCCATTATTCTACTCCTTGCTGATAATTCTAATTGCTTAGGTTGCCGACAGCGCTATGAAAAGGCTATAGGCAGTATGTTGTCCTGTCCATATTGATCCCAGTTAGGGAGGGCGTTGACAGGATGTGATCCAACCCCCATGATTTTTTTGATTAAATGAAAGAACAAAACATTTCCGGGTAATCCTACCCGCAACAATATGCAGAAAGGCATAGTAATGGATTTTCCAACGTGCAGAATGAGCACAAACCTTTTCCTCACGACTTTGATCGCTGCAGCTATATTTATCATTCCGGCTCCAATTTCGGCGTCGGGCAATTTCTACAAAAATAAAACCCTCAAGGTCATCATTCGTTCCAGCCCTGGTGGCGGCAACGATTTTTATGGACGCCTCATGGCGCGACATATGCCCCGACACATCCCCGGCAAACCCAGGACTATTCCTGTCAATATGAAGGGGGCTGGCGGCATCGTTGCGGCCAATTACATGCACAACAGAGCGAAACGCGATGGAAGAGAAATAGCTATCCTCAGCCGCGCCATTGCCGTTGTGCAACGCAGCAAAAACAAGGGCGTGCTTTACGATGTTCGCAACCTAATCCCTCTGGGCAGCACCGCATCCAGCACTGCGGTATTCCTGGTGTCAAAGAACTCACCTCTGAACTCACTCAAGGATATCAAACGTGGCGGCCGACAGATTAAAGTAGGCACCACCGGACCAGGCGGCGGCGCTTATCAACGCTCCATGGTGATGAAGCTTGACGGCTATCCCATGAAGATTATTACCGGCTACGGCTCAACCGGTGAGAAAGTACTCTCGATCTCCCGGGGAGAAGTAGAAATGACAGCAGGAAGCTACGAGACCATGCGCACGACGATAAAGGAGGAAGGTTTCAAGATCATCGGCAAACTGGGGGCACACCACCCTGAGCTTAGACCTGACTTAGTCGACTTGCGCGACGTAGTTTCGGCTGACCGACGCGCGTTGGCGAGCCTCCTCGTGGCTCCACTTGAAGCAGGCCGGCCGTTTTACACCGCGCCCAAGGTTCCCGCTGATCGAGTAAAAATTCTGAGGGCGGCGTTTTCTGCAGCGCTCAAGGACCCGAAACTTCTGTCTGAAGCCAAGAAGGCACGAAAAGGAATTTCACCAACCAATCCAATCCAGATGCGTAATACCAATATGGATATCTTAGGCGCGTCAGATACTGTCATGTCACAGTTTAAAAAACTCATGCAATAGTTTGATTTATAATAAATAAGGTGACCCCTTTCAGGGGTCACCTTATTTTATGTCCCGGTCCACTGTGGCTTGCGTTTTTCGTTGAAGGCGCGCCGCCCCTCAGCAAAGTCAGTACTTTCCAAGCATCTCTTCCGCAACTCAACCACTTTATCCATATCCCGCGCGCCCTGGTCCTTAATGGCCTCGTCAATCATCGCCTTGGCGGCAATGACTGAAAGTGGAGCGTTGTCGGAAATTGCAGCCGCTATCCCACGCACCGTACTTTCTAGCATGTTAACCTTTGCCACCTGATGAATAAGTCCCATAGCCAATGCCTGTTCAGCCGTGTAACGTCGTGCAGTAATGAGAATGTCTTTGGCCCAGGCCGGACCAACTGCATCCACTAGCATGCGAGTGTAATGCCAGTTATAAGCATTGCCGAGCCTTGCTGCAGGAATGCCAAACTGGGCATTGTCAGAGGCGATACGTAAATCCGCATAAAGTGCCGTCGCCACCCCACCCCCCAGGCAGTAACCATTAATCATAGCAATCAGCGGCTTAGCTAAGGTCAAATAACGTTTCTGTACCATGTCAGATAATCTACTCTGGCGTTCCAATTCTGTTGGCGTTGCTTCGCCCTTTTCTGAACGTGATATATCCGAGCCCGACACGAAGGCCTTGTCACCGGCGCCCTTCATAACAATAACTCGGACCGAGGGATCTAATTCAAAATCATCAAGAATTATTAGGATCGCCTCGCGCATTTCTTGAGAAATCGCGTTGCGGCGCTCCGGCTGGTTGAAGGTCATCCATCCAATACCGCCCTCTTTCTCCGCAATCATCTTTTCGGTGTTGAGTTGCATACTGGCCCTGCCCTTTGGTTCTATCTCTAAAATCATCGGAAACTATGCTATCCCATATCTAAAACAGTCGCGAGAAACCCTTTTAATGAGATCGTTGAAAGAGCCACATTGTTGGGTTAGCTTCTCGCACTGTTTATCAAACTGCATCCAATTTAGAGGGACCTGAACGTTGATTGATGCAGCCATAGAAGGCCTTTACGGAATTCTTCATTGGAAAGCGTTTGCGCTGATGATGTTTGGCATCATCATTAGTTCGACCCTGGTTGCAATGCCTGGAATTGGCTCCAAAACTGCTATTGCTTTACTTTTGCCGATAGCCTTTGTTCTCAACAAGTTCGAAGCCGTAGCACTAATTGTCAGCATTTGGGCTGTCAGCAACACTGCTAATTCAATCACTTCAATCTTGTTCTCTGTACCTGGCGGTGGCGGCTCCCAGGCGACGATCATGGACGGCTACCCCATGGCCAAGAAGGGCGAAGCAGCGCGTGCCCTGGCCGCCGCCTTCACCTCATCAGCTATCGGCGGGATCATCGGCGCTATCGTCTTACTCGCAGCGATCCCGGTCCTGCGCCCCCTGGTACTGCTGCTCGGTCCGCCAGAGTTTTTCATGCTAGTGATGATTGGTGTCGCCATGGTCGGTGCGTTGAGCGGCAAGGCGCCAGTCAAAGGGATCATCGTCGGTGCCTTTGGCCTCTCGATCTCCATGATAGGCGTTCATATGCTTACAGGAATACACCGTTTCACCTTTGACCAATTATATCTAGTCGATGGAATCAAGCTGGTACCGATGACGATCGGTCTGTTCGCAATCCCTGAGATGCTCTACATGGCCAGTAAGGGCTCGGGAATATCCGACATGCCTTTGGGCAATCTCAGCGCCGGCAGAAAACAAGGCATCAAGGATGCCTTCACCCATTGGTGGCTAATTGTCCGTTGCAGCTTCATCGGCGTCTGGGTTGGAATAATCCCAGGGCTAGGCTCCTCGGTTGCCGATTGGTTCGCTTATGGCCACGCTAAGCAGACCTGTCCTGGCGCGCGTGAGACATTTGGCACTGGCGATGTGCGTGGCGTCATCGGCGTTGATGCGGCAACCAACGCAAAGGAAGGCGGCTCCCTTATCCCTACCCTCGCTTTCGGAATACCCGGTTCCAGTACCCTGGCCTTGATCTTCGGTGGTCTCATCATCGTCGGCATCACGCCAGGCAAGGACATGCTAACCCGGGACCTGAACGTAACCTTTTCGATGATCTGGCTGCTGATCATCGCTAGCGTGCTGACCTCGATCCTGTGCCTGGCCTTCACACGCCAATTGGCCATGGCTACCAAACTGCGTCCCACATTGATGATCCCTATGATCCTGGCCATGGCTGTAATCGGGAGCTTCGCGGCCTCGGGCCGGTTCGAAGATGTGTTGGTCATGATAGCCTTTGGAACCTTGGGATATTTCATGCGGGCAGCAGGTTGGCCGCGGCCACCTTTACTTTTGGGTCTCGTGCTCGGGCCCATCGCCGAACGCTACATGTGGACCTCTGTCCAGCTCTATGGCTTAGGATTCCTGTTCCGCCCGGGTGTTTTGGTGATTTTCCTCCTGCTCATATGCAGCATTTCTTACCCCTTGTGGCAAGACCGCTATTCCAAAAATACAAGAAGAAATATCGAGGTCTGACATGGGTCTACACTTTCAGCTTAGAACGGTCTTAACTTTGTTCTTTATTGTTGTCTTTGCCTATGTCGTGTTTGAGGCTAAAGACATGCCAGAGCAGGCACGAATGTACCCCTGGACCATAGGCATCATTGCTTTGATTCTTCTCTCTTGGCAGTTGCTGCGTGAACTTTTCCCCACGCGGAAAGTAGAAACCAGAGAAACCGGCGCCGACGTGGATTTCACTGAAGAAGAAGCATCGACCGAAGGGAAGAAACGGACCCTCGAATTGTTCGCTTGGGTCTACGGGTTTGGCTTGGCCCTGTGGCTGATCGGCTTCTTCGTAGCCATTCCAGTGATGGTTTTTGCTTATCTGCTGCGCCACCGCGAAGGGTGGATTGTGACCATCTCCATGCCGGCAGTAGCTGGCGGAGCCACATGGGGGTTGTTCAACAATCTGTTGCACCTACCCTTCCCGCCGGGAATAATTTTTGAAATATTTGGCTTGCACTGAATACTGGCGATAATTCGCTAACCCATTATTTTGAAATTCACATCACATAACGCTACCAATGTAACCAATCTATAAATAGGGGCTTTATAAATGCTTAAACAATCCATAAATCTAAGTGTTGGTTTTGCCATTGTAATGATTTCAGGTGCTATTATAGCACCCGTTGCCACCGCAGAGCCCACTTGGAAAGGCAAGACTTTCAACTTGATTATTCGCTCTAACCCGGGTGGTGGTTACGACTTCTATGGTCGGCTTATGGCACGGCATATGCCCAAATACCTTCCCGGCAAGCCCAAATCGATTGCCACTAATATGTCCGGTGCAGGTGGCATCGTCGCCGCCAATTATATGATGAACCGAGCCAAGCGCGACGGTTCAGCGATCGCAATTTTAACTCGCGGAGTTACCCTAGCTCAAAAAATGGGTGAACCCGGAGTAAAATACGATGTCGCCAAACTACACCCCATCGGTTCGACTACGGCGGCGACTTGGGTCTGGGTAGTTAAGGGCAATCATCCAGTAAAATCGCTAACTGACCTTAGGTCCTATAAGGGAACGATTAAATTCTCAGGCACAGGCCGGGGCAGCGCTTCCTATCAACGGGTTAAACTATTGGAAGTTGATGGCTATCCAGTCCGCGTTATCACAGGCTACGACGGCAGTGAAGAAAAGGCCCTTGCTGTGGCCCGCGGAGATGTCCAAGCCACCAGTGGTAGCTATGAGAGCCTGCGCAGGATCATCAATGATATGAAATTGACAGTCATCGGGCGCATGGGTAATCACCCCGATACCAAGGGGGTCGAACAAGCGACTGAGGTAATGACTAAAAAGGGAGCCGCGCTGGCGGCCTTTGCCGCGGCCCAGGATCTGGCCGGGCGACCTTTCTTTGGTCCACCAGCACTGAAGACAGATGTCCTAAAGGCCCTGCGGGTGTCATTCCGTAAGGCCTTAAAAGATAAGGACTTACTCCGTGAGGCTAAGAAAGCTCGTCGTTCAATCGGTTTTACCAGCGGCGAAGACATGAAAAAAATCTATGCCCAAATACTTAACGCCCCTCAAAGTGTCGTCACAGACTTTAAAGGTCTGATGGCAGCGCCAGTTACAAAGATTAAAGGAAAAATTGTTTCCGTCAAAAGGGGGGGACGCGTTCTTAAGGTCGGCGGCAAAAAGGTTGCTGTTTCGAAATCCCGTAGCAAGGTCAAGATCAATGGCTCCAAAGGTAAGCGCAAGGCCCTCAAGGTAGGAATGTCGTGCAAAATTAGTGCAGCCAAGCGTAAGGGCCGCTTGGAGGCTAAGTTGATTGAATGCAAATCCTGAGTCTGACTCTAGCTGAGAAATCAAGAGGCCAACGGTGACTACTCTAACCCCTTCAGGCTAAATGCTTGAAGGGGTTTCTTTATTCAGACGATAGCGCACGCGACCTACCAGAGGGCTATAGCTTTGGACTCGAGCATATTATAATCCATGCCCGACGCCTTAATTTCCGCTTCAACCACAGCGTCCCCCAAGATTGCTGGGCACAGAGCACCATCAGCGTAAAGAAGTTCGCCATCAACGCTCAAACTATGGCAGAAGGATGCCAGGTTTGTAGTTTTATGGCCACGTCCCAAATGGTAGTGCATGATCGCAGGGCTGCAATGACTGTATCCGAACCACGACCGACCATTTTCGTGGCGATTAACTGGTGACACTGTGCGTGGGTTGACGCCAGCATGCCAAGAATCAATCCAGCCGTCGCTGGCGGCGATGGCAGCGCGAAGCTTGCCGTCCCCGGCCCCACCGGTGATATCAGTAATCCGGCAATCCTTGACCTCGATGCGAGGAGGTAGATCGTCCTGCTTTTGGTCTACGTAGTCCATGTATTCAACCGCGATTACACCATCGAGTTCAGCACAACCGCGCGGATCATGGACCCCGCCAGGAAAGTTTTTTCGCGCCCTACCCTGTTGCCCTTGTACAAAGAATGCAGCCCCGACCTCTCCCCCAGCAGTACCAAACAAACCCTTCACGTCCGTGCCCGCGGGGCTGGTGATGCGCCAGCCCCGACCCGGAGTCATCTTTTCTTCGAGACGCTTGGCAATAGTGCACTGGACCAAATAGGGAAACCGCGCCCAGTCCGAACTAAGCAGTGCCACCGTGCGTGCACGGTTGGGCACACGAACACGTGTCTCGCTAGGGAAGTGAGAATGAAGTGATTCGCGGGTCAGGGATGGAATATGAGAGATAACGACATCGCCTTCTCTATAGGCATTAAGTACCTTTTCAGGAATCTTGTCGGGAGCTAACTTGGGGATGGGATCTACCCAGAGGCTCTCCACCAATGCACCCGAATCTTGCGCTGCGGCGGCGATGGTATCCGCGACAGCTTCGTCCACTGAGCCTATCTCGTTCACCACGAAAAGCCGTATTCCGCGTCTGGCACCAGCGCAATTTACAACACAATTGGCCGCGCCAGCCTCAAGTTTGACGCTCACGTGGTGTTATCCCAAACATCAACATCGACCTCCCAACCTTTGGTGTGGGAAAGATCGAACTTGTTACCTTCAGGATCGAAGAGGCGGTACTCGGCGAAGGGGCGATCACCCGGCCGTGCCGTAACCTCGATCTCCTTGGACAACGTTTCCAATTTTTGATCGATGTCGCTGACCAAGAAGCCGAAATGATTGACGCCGAAACGCGCTTCGTGTCCTTCATTCTTATTGTAAAAAGGATGAATTGCGAGATTGGTCACACCGTCACCGGCGAAGCGATTCTGTCGACCCTGTTCGCGAAAGGTGAGGCTAGTATTCACTTCACGGAATCCGAAGACAGACGAATAAAACTCTAGCATCCGCTGAGGAACTAGCGCGTTGAGCGCGACATGCGCGATCCTTGGCGTCCTGGTGTCACGATTCATGGGTGCGCCGAAGCTACCGGTGGAAATGCTGACCGGGCCGCATTCTGGATCGAAGAAACGGCGCTCACCGAAATGCAGGCCGCCCGGCTCTGCCACCATTGTGGCATCGGGTATGCAGCGAAGATACTCACGGGTTATCTCACCAATGTCATGGACCTGAATTCCCACATGATTGAGACCGGTGTCGTTGTGCAGTTCGTTGAGCTCGGCGCGGCGCCTGAGAAAGGTGATGTTGTAAAACCCGTCAGACAGAGAGACATCCCCTTCGTTAGACCTGCCAAGTTCATCCAACGCGAAATGGCGGGAATAGAAATCCGCGAGCGTGCCGGGATCGTCGCTCAGAAACGCGAGGTAGCGCATTGGACTGATGGTCATGATGAACCTCCCATTTAACTAAGTTGCTGCTATTTCGGGCACGCGACAACGTCATGATTTATTTGAATTCATTATATCAATTCATGGAGTCCTACAGCGCGATAATAAAATAGAATAGCCATCCATGAATATGACGCAATAATCTCCTCACTTTTACAAAGACGAATAAGGAGATAGTCCTTGCCCCAGCTCACCATCGATATTTTCTCGGATCCTATTTGCCCTTGGTGCATGATTGGCAAGCACCGGTTGGATAGAGCGATGCGTCAGATGCTGGATTCGTCGGTAACGTTCTCCCCAAGCATACGCTGGCATATATTTCAGTTAAACCCACACATGCCAGCAGATGGCATGGACCGATCCGCATATCTAGCCATGAAGTACGGCGGTATCGACCGTGCCGGTGAGATTTATCACATAATAGCCGGGGAAGGCCTTGCCGAGGGAATTGCTTTTGCGTTTAATCGCATTAGTAGAACACCCAATACTTTGAGAGCACACGCCTTGATCCGTCTTGCTGCCAAAATTGGGCGCGCCTCGGAAATGAGCGAACGGTTATTTGGCGCCTATTTTCTTGAAGGTTTGGATATCGGTGAGACAAATGTGTTGAAAGGACTTGCTGCGGAAACTGGACTTTCTGTGGGAGACGTGGATCCCTATCTTGCTGATGAAAGAATCATTGAAGACCTGCAATATGAAGATGCCGCCGCCCGAGGCAAGGGAATAAGCGGCGTGCCGCATTTTGTGATCGACGACCGTTATTCGCTTTCCGGCGCCGCCGCACCGGAAGTACTCGCCCGGGCGATGGAATTAGCTGCTCAGAGTGCACTATGAGTGACTTCGCTGGGAACCGTCCCAGCAATACGTGCCAGCGCCATCAAGGCTACGGTCAACCCAGAGACTTGATCGGCGGGCGTAGGCCAGTCACCCTTGATCACCAGAGTGTGATCAGGTCTTAATTTCATGTCCCTGGGTGATGCCGCAATAGCAGCGATCAACCCTTCGGGGTTAGCAAAGCTTGCGTCGCGGAACGAAATCAAGCAACCGCGCTTGCCTGCTTCAACCTTTTCCACGCCGGCCGCACGGCAATTCTGTTTCAAGGTAACAACTGAAAGTAGGTTTTCCACTTCCCGCGGCAGGGGACCAAAGCGATCAATCATTTCTGCTGCAAAACTCTCCACCTGATCGACGGCAAGAAGCCCAGCAATACGCCGATATAATCCCAGCCTGAGACCTAGGTCGGTAACATAGGATTCAGGTATCAGCACCGGGATATCGACATTGACCTGAGGGGACCAATCAGATTCCTGTGGAACATCTCCCTTAAGTTCCGCCACAGTTTCTTCAAGCATATGCTGGTAAAGCTCAACCCCCACTTCGCGTATATGGCCAGACTGTTCCTCTCCCAGGAGATTGCCAGCGCCTCGAATATCAAGGTCGTGACTAGCTAGGCTGAAGCCAGCTCCGAGAGTATCCAGAGTCTGCATGACTTTCAGGCGTTTAGTCGCCCCAGGCATCAAAATACGCCGCTGCGGAAGGGTCAAGTAAGCATAGGCCCTAACTCGTGACCGCCCTACTCGTCCACGAAGCTGGTAGAGCTGGCCCAGGCCAAACATTTCGGCGCGGTGAATGATAATTGTGTTGACGTTCGGCAGGTCGAGCCCGGATTCGATGATGTTGGTGGAAACCAAAATATCGAATGCACCTCCTAAAAAATCATCCATAGTCCGTTCCATGTCAGCCGCTGGCATTTGGCCATGCACCGCCCGAAGCCGAGCGCCAGGAACGTGTTCGGCGATCTGAGATTTGATTATGGCTATATCGCTAATGCGCGGACAAACGTAGAAACATTGTCCACCACGATGAAGCTCACGTTTAATAGCCTCACGAATTACCAGCGGGTCGTAGGGTAGAATGAATGTCCTTACAGCCAACCTGTCTACTGGCGGGGTGGCGATGATGCTCAATTCCTTGACGCCGGTCAGCGCCAGCTGAAGTGTGCGGGGAATTGGCGTGGCGGTGAGGGTCAGGACGTGGACGTTTCCACGCAAATGTTTAAGGCGTTCCTTATGAGCAACACCGAAATGTTGCTCTTCGTCGATGATCATAAGGCCAAGGTTACAAAATTGGATCGAACCTGCGAGAAGCGCATGGGTACCGATTACTATATCTACTCGCCCAGATTGGATGCGTTCCTTGGTCTGAGCAGCCTCCCCTGGCGGAATCAACCGAGATAGTTGGGCTATTTCGACGGCAAGGCCCTGGAAGCGCTGAGTGAAAACCTCAAAGTGCTGGCGCGCGAGAAGTGTCGTAGGCACTACTACAGCGACTTGGGCTCCAGACAGTGCCGCAGAATAGGCCGCCCGCAACGCCACTTCGGTCTTACCGAATCCCACATCACCACAAATCAGGCGGTCCATGGGCTTGTCACTAGCCATATCGGCAAGGGTTTCGGCTATAGCATTCTGTTGATCATCAGTTTCGCTATAGGGGAAGCGCGCGCAAAACTCGTCGTAATCACCTCTGTCGGGGGTCATCGGCATAGCCCGAACCAGAGTGCGTGCGGCAGCAATTTTCAATAACTCCTCGGCCATATCACGGAGACGGTCGCGGAGCCTAGACTTCTTCGCCTGCCAGGCAGCACCACCGAGCCGATCTAATGATACTGTTCCATGGTCTTCACCATAACGGCTGAGTACGTCAATGTTTTC
>Ga0315336_1001477_pt1 | contig 45168 bp, 34 predicted proteins | sample ASW5metaG_FD_204512 | JGI IMG/M metagenome (GOLD analysis project Ga0315336, IMG submission 204512) | Ammonia-oxidizing marine archaeal communities from Monterey Bay, California, United States - ASW #5 | ecosystem: Environmental > Aquatic > Marine > Intertidal zone | place: USA: California... | reverse complement strand
CACACGTACCCGACAGATTCGGCGAGGGCAGAAAATAAGTCGCCCTTCAAGTACGGCTTTTGTAGAAAAACTGGCGATGAACTGGCATCAATCTCGGAAATCTCCCGCGCGTCGTATACTCCGCTCGACAGGACAACGCCACAATTCGGAGCGACATTTACAATTCCCTTGAATATTGTTTTGCAGTCCATCCCAGGCGTGTGCACATCGAGCAATACCGCGTCGACACTCTCGGCGTTTTTCTTCAGAAGCGCCAAACCGGAACGTCCGTCTTCTGCACACAAAACGTTTACTTTTTCAGAACGCAACAGCCCTGCGGCTACTTTTTGAACCCCCAGTTCGTCGTCAATAATGAGTACGGTTTTCCCCCAAGCATCTTGAAAGGTGTTTCCTTTTTCTGCCGCGCTTTCCTTCTGGGGAGATAGAATGGGTAAAAATAATCGAAACGACGTGCCACGTCCCTCAACACTCTGAACATCCAACATTCCCCGGTGGTCATCAAGAACAGATTTCACACCGAGAAGCCCGAGCCCGTGCCCCTCGCTTTTCGTCGTATGAACCGTATTGATCATTTCGCTTTTGCTTTGATTCGCAATCCCGACACCATTGTCCGTTACAGAGATGACGCCATACTCCCCGGATTCGACAGATCCATCCCAATCTAAGTTCATGATTGAAGTTTCGTCGCAATATTGAACCGTCAATCGAATTTTTATCTCTCCGGGACTGTCACCGATCGCTTCCGACGCGTTTTTAAGCAAATTAATGATGGCGCGTTGAATCTCGACTCCTACACCGCGAATCCTTGTGGGACGATTGGGTGCATCTAACGTTAACTCGATATTTGGCGGAAGCGAAAGCCCAAATACATCGATGGTTTCGTCGAGAAGTTCATTCAGGTCGATGACCTCATTTTCCGATTCCTTATTCGCAACTTCATTAAGCACACGCTCACATAGCTCTCCCAGCCGTCTTGCAGCAGTCTCGATATTCGAAAAATGGTCGATTGACGATTTTGGGTGCCCGACTGAACGGATTCCGGTGGTCGCGTGCCACAAGATGCCCATGAGAAGGTTGTTTATGTCGTGAATGACCGTACCCGTCATCATTCCCAACTTTTGCCATTCCTTTTCCTGATCAGGATAGACTGATTCCGGCGCATATGCTTCAGTTCGTTGTCGAACATACGACAACATGACTGATCCAATTTCGGCCAAATTGGAAAGACAATTGATGAGTTCCTCGCCGATGGGGCCTTTGAAACCATCCATATAGACGATCCAGGACAATTCCGCCCCTTCGCTCAAGGGGACCGCGATGGCATTTGGAGTACGATGCACACTCGGATACAATTTTTTCCCCCGAGTCAAATCCCGCAATAATACAGGACGGCCTGATTGGGTCAACTCCGCGAATAAATCATCGTGCCACAGTTTGTTTGTATCGACGGAGCAACTGAGATGTTCCGACAACACAAATCGCCCGATATTTCCATGTTCGCAGGAAAACAACACGCCATGCTTTGCGTGCGCGCATTCTTTCATCGTCTTCACAATCGCGGAACACACGTGATTGATCGTGAACCGTTTCATTTCATCCGAAGGACCATTACGTTTAAGCTTGTTCCAACTCGTCAATACGCATCTCCTGGTTTAGCCATACACATCTATCATCCTCACTACAATCCATTACGGAACGATCGTTCTGAAATAGCACAAAAAAATTTATGTCAACGTCGACATGGTCAATTCCACAATCCCGTTCAACGTTGTTCGATCAGGGCTCACTTTTCCGAAGACCCAAATACCTTGAGCATTGCTGGCCAAATATTGGGCTCCCTTGCCGACGTCAAAAGACTTGGAAAGTAAACCGAGTTTTTTCGCTTTCGTCAGAGCGCCCCGGAATTCCGTCAACAATTCGACAAAAAATGTATCTACAACTTGCCGCGCTTTTTCATCCACGGTTGACAGCTCGTTCGCCGTGTTCGTCATCAGGCAACCATCTTGTCCCTGTTCGGAGCCCAAAAAGTCGACGGCGGTATCGAAAAACTTCCGAATACCATCGAGGCCATTCTCAGATTCACGAATCAACGCCAACCGTTCCAATCCAACGCTGTTCAAATAACGCTGACACGCAGCACAGAAGATTTCGCGTTTATCTCCGAAGGTGTCGTAAATACTGAACCGATTAATGCCCATGGCATCCACGAGATCTTGAATTGACGTCGCCTCGTACCCTTTAGTCCAAAACACCCGCATGGCACTTTCAAGGGCTACATCGGGGTCGAATTCCTTTTTGCGTGGACTCATGGTGTTCCTTTTCTGAACGACCATTTAGTTATATCATATTAAGAACACACGGTCAAAGAAGGTTTATTCCCCAAATAAAGATTTTTTGGTCCAGAAGCAACCAGAGCTATTCCAGTAATTGGGGCTCCGAGTTTTCCTGGTGCGGTTGCAGCGAAGGGTGCTGCTCCAACGTTCGAACGACAGCGTTCCAGCGGAACAACGAATCGTCATTACCTTTGGGCCGACAATTGGAAGCTTTATCGAAAAATTCCAGGGCATCCTGAAACCAATCGTAGGCCACGTGACCGTAACCGATGGCACCGTGTTTCATGTGGGCTCGGGCTCGCCGTTCGCACAATAGACCGGCGTAATAATTTCGTTCGTATTCGCTCTGCAGGGCTTCGACTACATCTTGAGCTTCGTCGAATGCGGACATTCGGTCGGTCAGCTGATCGGAGAGGGACAGGATGAGCATGATTTGCGCTTCCGTGTTTTTAAGGTCCACATTGAGGATGTCGTAACAGATGCTTTCCGCTTCACTGGGTTCGTTCAGTAGCCGGTATCGTTCGGCTTTTTCCAACGCACCAGGGACCGAAGATTTGGAGATTTTTTTAAGCTCATTCATGGCAATTCTCCTGTTACTTTTTGAAAATTCTCATTAACTTTTTCAGTGGATCATAAAAGTCATCCGCGACACGTTCCTTCAACGGTATTATAGCATTGTCCGTTATTTTGATGGATTCGGGGCATACTGTGGTGCAACACTTTGTAATGTTGCAATACCCGATTCCGTACTCCTCTTTAAGCTGCTTGGTTCGCGTCTCGATGTCAATCGGCTGCATTTCCAGACCTGCCGTATACACGAGGAATCGCGGCCCGATAAATTCGTCGTGGAGATCATGTTCCCGCAACACGTGGCAAACATCCTGACACAAGTAGCATTCAATGCACTTCCGAAATTCCTGCACGCGGTCCGTATCAACAGTATCTATTTTCCAAGAACCGTCCTCGTTATCTGCGGGCCGAGGTGCCAGTTTCGGAATCTTCTCTTTCACCCGATAATTCCACGAAACGTCCGTAACCAGATCTTTCTCGACGGGGAAAGTCTGCATGGGCTCAATCGTCACTTCTTCTCCGGGTGGAAGGTCACTCATGCGTGTCATACACATCAATCTCGGACGACCGTTCACTTCCGCCGAACAGGAACCACATTTCCCCGCTTTACAGTTCCACCGTACGGCCAAATCGTTGGCCGATTCCGCCTGAATCTGGTGCACGGCATCCAATACCACCATGCCTTCCGTCACGTCGGTCGTATAATTCTTATACTCGCCGCCATCTTTGTCGCCACGCCATATTTTGAACTGTGTTTCAGCCATTAGGCGTTCTCCTCGATGATGGCAATCTGCTCATCGGTTTTCGGCTTGGTGGGAACCTGACGTACATTCATACTTCCGTCTGCCTCCTTGTTAACGATGATGTTGACCTTGGAAAATTCTTCGCTCTTATCCGGAAAATCTTCGCGGAAGTGGGCTCCGCGGCTTTCTTTGCGGACAATACCCGCTCTCGTCGCCGCTTCAGCCACGGTCAATAAATTGTGTAGATCAAGCGCCGTATGCCAGCCGGGATTGTATTCTCTATTCCCGCATGCCGATACGGATTTGACTTTCTCTTGCAATGCGCCGATTTTCCCCAACGCCTCTTGCATTTCGTCTTCCACACGCACAATTCCAACCAACGCCTGCATGAAGTCCTGCAATTCGTATTGAATCTGATACGGCCCCTGCGCGTCGCCCGGTGATTCGTCGAAACGTTCTAAAGGGGCCAACGCCTCTTTCTTGAGCCCCTCAATAACGTCATCTGAAATTGTAACTTGGTCGACCCCTTTGGCATGTTGAGCGGCATACTCTCCTGCCCGGCTTCCGAAGACCAACAGATCGGAGAGCGAATTTCCGCCCAATCGGTTCGCACCATGCAAACCTGCCGCGCATTCACCGGCTGCGAAAAGTCCGGGGACCGTCGACATCTGCGTATCACCGTCCACATGGATGCCGCCCATCGCATAGTGTGTCGTCGGACCGACTTCCATGGGCTCTTTTGTAATATCGATTCCGGCGAGTTCCTTAAATTGGTGGTACATGCTGGGAAGTTTTTTCTGTATGTGCGCTTCAGCGCCTGGGATGTGTTCTTTGATCCACGCGATATCCAGAAAGACGCCGCCATGGGGACTCCCCTTCCCCGCTTTAATCTGATTGACGATGCAACGCGCGACGTGATCGCGCGTTAATAATTCGGGCGGACGTCGAGCGTCTCGGTCACCTTGAGTATAACGCCACCCCTCGTCTTCGTTGTCCGCAGTCTGATTTACGTAATTGTCAGGAATATCGTCGAACATGAACCGCTTGCCGTCGCTATTTTTAAGCACGCCGCCTTCACCACGCACCCCTTCAGTCACCAAAATACCCCGTACACTCGGCGGCCAGACCATGCCCGTGGGGTGGAACTGGATAAATTCCATATCGATGAGTTCGGCACCGGCGTCGTACGCCAACGTGTGTCCGTCGCCCGTGTATTCCCAACTATTGCTGGTTACTTTAAACGCACGACCGTATCCGCCGGTAGCCATGATGACAGCCTTAGCCTTGTGCAAACTGAAACGGCCTTTTTCCCGGTCATAGGCGAACGCTCCGACAACTCGATCGCCTTCTTTAATCAATCGAAATACCGTAACTTCCATGTGGAATTTGATGCCCTGGTGAATGCCGTGGTCCTGCAGGGTACGAATCATCTCCAAACCGGTCCGGTCACCCACGTGGGCCAGCCGCGGATACCGATGCCCACCAAAATTCCGCTGAAGAATCTTCCCTTCCTTGGTCCGGTCAAACAACGCACCCCATGCTTCCAATTCTCGAACCCGGTCAGGCGCCTCTTTCGCGTGCAATTCAGCCATGCGGGGATTATTCAGGTATTGTCCGCCACGCATAGTATCGGCGAAATGCACTTTCCAACCATCACGCTCATCCACATTGGCCATCGCGGCGGCCACGCCGCCTTCAGCCATTACCGTATGCGCCTTTCCCAAGAGAGACTTGCAAATCAAGCCTACGCTTACATCAGAAGCGGATGCTTTAATGGCTGCGCTTAAACCCGCACCACCCGCTCCAATAACCAGTACATCGTATTCGTGAATCTGAAACTCTGACATTAAAAAATTCTCCAATCGGACCATATGCCCATCGCACACATTCGAACATACAGGTCGGAGAATCCAACCCAAACCAGACTGACCCACGCCCATTGCATGTGGCGTTTATTCAACGAACTAACGCAGTCGTAACATGATTTTGCCACTTTCTTTTTCGCAAAAATATTCAATCGACCGCCGAATAAATGGCGACTACAATGACACCCAAAGGTGTACCCGCCAAGGAAAAACGCGTTCAATGAAAGAACAATAGTACCGACACCGATACCAAATGCGTTGCCTCCCCCTTCCGCAGTGAACCAAAAGGCCTTGAATGCGTCGTAGGCGAGAACGAATACGAAAAGACATGCGATGTAGAAGAAAAACCGGTGGGCGTTTTGAAGTATCAACGGAAGCCGCTGTTCGCCCAGATAGGACTTCCGTGGTTCACCCACCGCGCAGGCAGGCGGGTCGGCCCAAAAAGACTTGTAGTAGGCCCCTCGATAGTAGTAACACGTCAAGCGCATTCCGGCGGGTCCGGCCAAGATCAGGATTGCGGCTGAAAACGGAAGAAAATCGGGCCACCAACTGGGAATCTCGGCGCCAAACACGCGGGGCTCGTGGGCTGCACCGTACAACAACGGCGAATAAAGAGGAGACAGGTAATGGGCCCCGCCGTCATGATAAAAGTAATTCGCGCCCTGCATTCCGGCCCAGGTCGCGTACAGGATAAAACTCGATAGTATTGAAAAGACGGCTACGGGTTGGATCCACCATCGATCGGTTCGAGAGGTTTCACCAAATCCACGTCGCTTAATAGCATTCGCTTCCGACACTGCATACGCTCCTTCTTGTTTGAGAATGATCGATGTGCACTACAGATACTGCTACTTCTTTATTAATACTGCTTTATTCCATTAAATGCGTATTCCTTTGACTTCAAATAATTTGTTGAGCTATTTAAACGTATTTGGAAGGAGTTGTCAAGGCGGCGGAAGGTCAATTATTCGTGCCGCAACGCTTCGACCGGATCCATGTCGGCGGCACGCATGGCGGGATAGAGGCCGAAAACGATCCCGATCAGACCCGAAATCCCAAACGCGACGACTGGCGACCAAGGTTGAATGATTGTCGCCTGATTCGCGACGTAGGTGATGAGATACGGGATGGAAACCCCCAACATGACGCCGAGTATACCGCCCAATCCAGAGAGCATGACGGTTTCGATTAGGAACTGAAGAACAATGTCACGTTGTTTGGCACCGAGGGCACGGCGGATACCAATCTCTCGTGTGCGTTCTGTCACGCTGGCCAACATAATGTTCATGATTCCGATTCCACCGACGACAAGAGAGATGGCGGCAATCGCCCCCAATACAATATTGAAAATCTGAGCCGTACGCTGTGCGGCCATCAATAAGTTCAACGGAACGACGATTTCCACATCAGGTTTCTTGTGGTTGAGATTGATCAGGTCCGTTATGATCAATGAGGTTTCGACCACTTGATCGAGGCTCGCCACCTTGATCGTAACTTCGTGGTATTCGACACGCTCCACCTCGCGACTCCCACTACTCTCTTTAACGAGTACTTCGCCAAAATGAGTGCGCGCTGCCGACAACGGAATATACACTTGCTTAACGTCAGATTGAAGACCGGTATCTTCCGCCGTTGTACCCGAATCAGTTTTCTTCGGACGAACGCCCAGAGGTTCCATCACCCCGACCACACGATAGTAATCGCTCATGATTCGCACGGACTTCCCGATGGCGGCTTCCAAAGGAAATAAGTCGGCCACGACTTCGGCTCCCAACACACACACATTAACTCGCTCTTCCATCTCCGCGTCGGTAAAAAATCGTCCGCTGCTGACCAGATGGTTGCGCATCTCGGGATACCAAGGGACCGTACCCACCACGTCGCAATCGACTCGATGGCCGACATTCCATACTTTTTTTCGAATAATGCGCCCGGGCACCAAAATTTCAACGGTGGGGATCGTATTTTTGATCCGTTGCAGATCCTTCTCGGTGATTCCGTATTCGACCATATACGTTTGCCCTTGGGAACCCTTTTCTTCGTCCGGGGGCTTAACACTCTTGAGAATAATATTGTGGGACCCCTGTTGCCTGATTTGTTCTTGAGCCTCGTGGCTGGCGCCTTCTCCAACAGCCAACATGGCAATCACCGAACTCACCCCGAAAACCAAACCGAGAACGGTCAGTGCAGAGCGGAGCTTGTGTACCCAGAGACTTCTAAACCCTAGACGGACCGTCCGTATAAAAAACGAAAAGGTCAGCTCGTTCCCGCCGGATTCTTGTGGACGACCAGACAACCTAAACCTCTTTGTCGATAGAAGGTTCCGCGACGCCGTCGGTCGTTTCAGAGACGATGGTCTTTTCGCCCTCAGAATCCTCGACCGATTTCGTCGTCTTAGGTGCCGAGATTTCAGATTCTTCTACGTCCGTCCCGTCCGTATTTTCGACTTCCTCGGTGTCGGACTCGTCGTCGGAGCCTTCATTTTCGGACTCGGCGTCTTCTTCTTCAGATTCATCTTGGCGGCTGCCTTCCGGCGGCCGAATCAAGACCTCTTCCCCTTTTTTCAATCCGCTCGTGACCGTTACATATTCGACGGTCACGTCACCAGTCTCGATCACACGTTCAGTGGGTACCCCATTTTCCACGACGAAACATATGATATCTTTTCCTTTGGGCACAACCGACTGAAGAGGAATGTAGATGGCATCGTCGAGCCGTTTGATAAGAACTTCAGTCTCGGCACTCATCCCCGGTTTCAACCACCCATGTTCCCCTTTGATTTTGATGGTCGTTTCGTACACTTTCAGGTCGGGATTCATCCACCGGTTTTCAGCATCGGGAAGCACCGCAACCTTAATCACTTCCCCTTCCAATTTTTTGTCGTCAAACGCGTCCACTCGAATCCGGACTGGCAGATCGACAGCTATTTTTTTGATATCCGATTCGTGAATGTTCACCTTGACCGCCATGGAAGACATATCGGGAATGGTAATGATAGCCTGCCGTTCGCGAATCGTGGCCCCTTCCTTGATAGGTTCTTCGTCCCAATACCGGTTTCCTTCTCCACCGTACACGACAAGGCCCGCACGCTCCGCCACCATCACGCAATAGGCGATCTGTTCCCGATATTCTCGAATTCGTTTACTCTCGATTTTATAGCGCGCTCGAGCAGATGCCATTTTTGCCCGGGCTTGAGCCAATTCGGACAATGCCTGATGTTCGGTACGTTCCAGCTTTCGGCGTGCTTGGATAAAATCAGACATGAGTTTTTCAGCTTGTTTCGGAAACTCATAGTTGATAAAAATTTCAAGCGCTTTCTCCGCCGCGTCAAAATTCGCTTTTTGTTTTTCCACCGCAATCGTAGCGGTCCGTAGTTCTTGATCAGTTAAAAATGTCGCTTTGTGAAGCCTTGATTTTCCCTCTTTATCGACCTTGGCTTTTTCCCAATCCTCTTCCGCCAGCTTCTCCTGGCTGACCAGTTTACTCAGTTCCTGGTTCGCACCACCGTCTCCAAGCATTTCTTTTTGTACGAACTGGCTGAATGTAATGTCGGGATGCCGCAATCGAAGGTCATCTATCGTCATTTCCGGCACATCTTCGACGACGGGAATCTCCTCTCCAAGAGCCGCATCGGTTTCCGGAGAGGCCGCATCGGACAATTCCGAATCGGAATCGGACGTGATCAAAGCAGGCTTGAATTCTCCATCATTCGGTCCGAGTTTTACTTCAGTCATTTCAATCGTAGCGTCCGCCAGATTTATCGCCTTAACGGCCAGCTCCGTAACCTGTTTGCCCAGATACTTTTCCATCTCCAATTTTGCAAATTTCGTTTCCAGTTCGGAAGCGTAAATGTCACTCTCACTTTTGTTGACCTGAATCTCATACCCCTTCAAGGCTTCCGTAAGCGAGGCTTGTGTTCCTTTGAAAGCGATTTCACTTGTAGTCAATTTTTCGACGAGTTCCGAGCTGTCCAACTCCACCAGAACTTTCTTGTCAATGACGTCCTGTTCCGTGATATACGTCCCTTCATCCACGATCGAAAGGATTTTCACACCCTGCCACCCCTTTACTTGAGACTTGACCTCCTGGTTCTCCAGAGCTTCCACATTGCCGCCTTCCAATACCTTGATATCCAGCGGTCCTTGCCTGACAGTGAACGTCGTGTAGGTGTTCTTTTCTTCGCGAGTCACGACATACACTACCGCTCCGATGAGAAGGAGGAGAATCACAGGAACGATTACTTTAGCTTTCAGAAAAAAGCTCATTTTTATTAAACTCCAGGAACATCAATTACGTAAACACACTTAATATATGATACTACAAAAATGCGGAAAGACTCACGGAATCGTAAAATCCCATCTATATGACACCGCCGGACCCTAAAAAGGGACATTTTTCTGGCGAAATCTATATTTGGCTATACCTTTGCCGATATAATTACCGCCTTTTACGCCAATTCGACGAACTCAAATACTGATTCTAATGGAGCCCCCCATATGCGCTGGACCAAAGAGCCGCTCATTCAATTCCTCGTGCTCGGTGCATTGATTTTTTTTGCCTACAATTTCTCTCAAAAAGCCGAAAATCAAAAAATGGACAAAAGTATCGTGATCGATGCGCCTACCCAGGCCTGGATGTACGATAATTTCCGGAAGCAGTTTCAAAGACCTCCCACGCGAATGGAAATGGGCCATCTCATTAAGGCCCATGTCGACGAAGAAGTGAAATATCGACATGCTCTTGCCATGGGATTAGATGATCGGGATTCCATCGTCCGGCGACGCATGACTCAAAAAATGGATTTTCTGTTCGGAAACAGTGCTTCAGACACATTGCCCGAATCCGATGTGTTGGAACAATGGTATCTCGCTAATGCAAACGAATTTCGGAAACCTCCGACGATTACATTCATCCACGTATGGTTCAGCCCGGACAAACGAGGCGATGACGCGCATTCCGATGCGGAAGCCGCTCTTCAAGCCATTGATGCCGACCAATCACCGACCGGTGACCGTTTTCCTTTCAACGTCGCTTTCGATGATGCCAACTTCAATGAAGTCAGAAACGTACTGGGCCCCGGTTTTGCCCGCGCAGCATTCGAACTTCCCGTTAACCAATGGAGCGGCCCCGTACCATCTGGATTGGGCCACCACCTCGTTCACGTAACCGACATCAAGGAAGGTACGCTTCCTCCAATCGATGAGATTCACGATCTGGTTCTTCAACGTTGGCGAGAGGTTGAAAGCGAGCGTATTTTCGATGACATGGTCACTGCCTTGAAAGACGAATTCGAAATCGAAATCAACGAAGATTCGCTCATCCAATTTGAGTACGCACCTGACGAAGCGGCAATCACTCCATGATTCAACGACTTTGCCTTGTCGGATTTTTGTTGCTCGTCGGATTCAATTCGGCCGCTCATGAAGTACGCCCCGCCCTGTTGAAAATTTCGGAAATCGCCGACAACCAATATCTCGTTCATTGGAAAGTGCCCGCGATGGGAAACCAACGCTTGTCAATCGATCCGGTTTTCACTGTCGGATGTGTCGATTCCGAAGACACGGTGGACGGTTTCGCTGCCGGGGCTTCCGTAAAATCCTGGACGGTGTCGTGCGAACACGGACTCGCCAATTCCGATATTCAATTTTCCAACCTCTCGTCAACCATGATCGACGTGTTGGTCCAGGTCACGTTTCTTGATGGTCGGTATTATACTTCCCTCGTACGCCCCAGCGCCCCCACCTTCCACGTCCCCAACAGAGACTCTCAATCGTCTGTGTTCCAGAGTTATGCTTTCCTCGGAATAGAACACATCCTCTTCGGCTGGGATCATCTCCTTTTCGTTCTCGGCATGATTTTGATGATTACCGACCATCGGCGCCTGATTTGGGCCGTGACGGGGTTCACCGTCGCCCACAGTATTACATTGGCACTTGCAACGCTCGACATGATTCACGTTCCCGGCCCTCCAGTCGAGGCCGTTATCGCTCTCAGCATCGTCTTACTGGCCGTAGAAACGCTTCGCTACCGACACTCCGACGAGGAATCACTTTCCATACGAGCGCCGTGGCTGGTATCCATGATTATCGGTTTGATTCACGGATTGGGCTTCGCCGGAGCACTCACGGAATTCGGCCTTCCCGCCCACGCGAAATTCGTTTCGTTACTCGCATTCAACCTCGGCGTCGAGGCCGGCCAACTCGCCTTCATCGGCACCCTGCTCGTGATCGGCATCGTCACACGTCGTTACGCCAAATCAATCGTGCCGCGGATGCAAACTGCCGCAATATGGTTCATCGGAATCTGTGGATCGTTCTGGTTGGTAGAACGACTCACGGGATTTTTCTACTTCTAAGCCACCTTGAACTCTTCAGAATCAACGGTTAGTATGAACCGATTACACCATCGATCAGGAAAGGTCATTCATGAAATTCTTCAGCAAAATCACTGCCGCGATAGCCATCGCAGGCCTCGCCGTAACCTTGACACCGAATGGTTACGCAGAAGACAAACAACCCCTCTTCGGTGAATTGCACATTCATACCGCGTGGTCCTTCGACGCGTACGTCTTTGGTACAAGGGCGACTCCCGATGATGCGTACAATTTCGGAAAAGGCCTCCCATTGAAACATCCGCTGGGACAGACGTATCAGATGGATCGGCCATTGGATTTCATGGCTGTTACGGATCACGGTGTATGGCTAGGCGTGTTCGCAAAAATGGGAGATCCCTCGCATTCGCTGTCCAAACATGAATTGGCTGATCGCGTCAATGACCCCGATCCGAGTGTGGCTTCGGGTGTGTTTACAGACATCATCCGGCGTTCCCGCTCGGGTGACCCCTATCCTGGCTTAACGGATCCGGCCGTCGCGAAAGAGGCGTGGAGCGAGATTGTGAATTCCGCAAACCGCCACAACGATCCGGGTAATTTTACGACGTTTATCGCCTACGAATGGACCAGCACACCGGAGAGCCAAAACCTGCACCGCAATGTCATTTTCAAAGGCGACGATGCCCCAGTACCCTTTACCCGATTGGATTCGATGAAACCGGAAGGCCTCTGGGCTTGGCTCGACAAATTGCGCGGAGAAGGCCACGAAGCCTTGGCCATACCTCACAACTCGAATCTATCGGACGGCCGAATGTTTGAACGGCAAACGAGCGACGACACACCCTTCACGCAAGAATACGCGGATTCGCGTAATCGAAATGAACCATTGGTTGAAGTGACTCAAGTGAAGGGAACTTCCGAAACGCATCCAATGTTGAGCCCGAATGACGAGTTTGCCGATTTCGAATTGGTCGAACAACGCGTCGCGTCGAAAACTCAAATAACATCGTTCAAAGGAAGCTATGTGCGCGACGCCTATCGTACCGGTCTCGAGTTTCAGGACAATGAAGGTTTCAACCCTTATCGCTTTGGGTTGGTTGCCGCCTCCGATAGCCACACGGGGATAGTGCCTGTCGAAGAAGAGACCTATTCCGGGAAAGTTGGGGTTCGTGACGGTAGCGCCGAAATCCGTCTCCAACAAGAATCCGCTACGATGGACCTGAGAAAATTCAGCGCATCGGGACTCGCAGCGGTCTGGGCTGAAGAAAACACCCGTGCCAGCATCTACGAAGCGTTTCGGCGCAAAGAAACCTGGGGCACGAGCGGTCCCCGGATCAAGGTCCGGTTCTTCGGAGGGTTCAATATGAACCGCGTGAAACCCGGCAAAAAGAACTGGGTCGACACGGCCTACGCCAAAGGAGTCTCCATGGGCGGCGAATTAAAAGCGGCCGATGCGAATGGTAAAGCTCCCTCTTTCGCAGTATGGGCGATTAAAGATTCCGAAGCTGCCAACCTGGACCGTATCCAAATCGTCAAAGGATGGTCCGATAACGGGACGAGCCACGAGCAGGTATTCGATGTGGCGTGGTCAGGCGAACGAGAGAAAGACCCGACAACCGGAAAAGTACCTGCCGTGGGCGACACGATTGACTATCGTTCACTTGAGTACAAAAACACCATCGGTGCAGTTGAACTGATGGGTAAATGGACCGATCCGGATTTCAACCCAGAACAGAATGCGTTTTATTATGCCCGCGTCATCGAGATTCCCACGCCGCGTTGGAGTGCATTCGATTCCAAAAAACTGGGAATACCGAATCCCGAGGACTTGCACAAGTCGATCCAGGAACGAGCGTACACGTCGCCTATTTGGTACGATCATCACTAAAGGCCCAACGATTCTATAAATGCAGATTCTGTTTGGAAAGACCAATTGGGAATGCCCTGAACTGTCCCTGGACGAATTCGCAGTGCGTGCAGTCGCCGATGGCTTTGACGCACTCGAGTTGTACGTGCCCAACTTGACCGTTTCTCCCAATGAAATCGCGGCTTTGGTTGAGCGGCATCATGTCGGCTTGATTGCAGATATCGTCACCGAAGGCCATTCCATCAACGAACATCTGGAGTCACTCGAACGGCAAATTCAATACGCGTTGGATGCCGGTGCGCCCTTGATCAATGCCCACACCGGTCGGGATATCTTTTCCTTTGCGGACAACGTTCGACTCTTTGAACGAAGCTTGGCTATATCAGAAGAGTCCGGCATACCGATCGCCCACGAAACTCACCGAAGCCGCGCACTTTACTCGGCAGTGGATACACGTCGTTACTTAGAGGAACTCCCATCCCTGCGCATCAACGCAGATTTTTCCCACTGGATGAACGTCCACGAATCAGATTTGCGCGATCAAATGGACAACGTAGACCTCGCCATTGAACGTTCTATTCACATACACGCGCGCGTAGGGCACGAGCAAGGCCCGCAAGTCAACGATCCCCGGGCTCCAGAATGGGTCGCCCATGTGGAAAATCATAGCAATCTCTGGAAACGCATCGTTCTCGCACGCCAAGTCGAAGGTATGCCTCACTTCACCATCACCCCCGAGTTCGGTCCTCATCCCTATATGCCCTCCAAACCTCATACCCAACAACCGTCGAGCGATACCTGGGAGGTCAACGTATTTATGAAAGATCATCTTTCAAAAATATTTTCCAACGCCGAATAAACTTTTCGATGACAATTCGGTAGGATAGCCGTATACTGAACACATAATCGTATTCTGAACTCTGGAAGGAAACATCATGTTACTCGTGCGTTTTATAGTCATGACGATTGTCTCAACAATGTTCATTTCATACACCGCCGATGCTCAAGGCTTCCTTAAAAGGTTTGGACTCAAAAAGGAATCGGCCCTCGGAAACGATACGGTGAGCAAGGGGCTTAAGGAAGCCCTTACAAAGGGAATCGAGCGGGCCGTAAACAGTACGGGGAAAACGGATGGTTTTTTCTCGAATGAACACATCAAGATCCCTATCCCAAAAGCATTATTGCGAATAGAAGGCCCCCTACGTTCCGCCGGATACGGCCCACAGATCGATGACTTCGTATTGAGTATGAATCGTGCCGCGGAAGCCGCGACTCCTCTCGCGAAGGAGATTTTCATCGCGACCATCACTTCTATGACGCTGAAAGATGCAGAGGCGATATTAAAAGGTAATGATACTGCGGCGACTGATTATCTAAACAAACACACGAGGAAAAATTTAACTGAGTCCTTCGCGCCCCAGATCACAAAAACGATGAACGAATTCGAAGTAGCCCGGAAATACAAAGCGGTCATGGGAAAATACTCTTCGCTGCCGTTTGGTCAGAAAAAACTCGAAAAGAAAGTTGAAGAATACACGACCGAAAAATCGCTTGACGGCCTATTCTATGTTCTCGGTCAGGAAGAAAAACGCATTCGTACGGAACCCGCAGCTCGTACCACGGAACTTTTACGAAAAATCTTTGAGTAACCCCGCTAATTTCCGGGGGGCAGATTTTCGGATTCGAAAGTTAAGTCGGCTACGGTGGTTTCGAATTTCTCTGCTCATAATTTCTAGAAAATAATGGCATAATTTAGCCAGCGTAATCTATTATTCCTTTAATTTCCCTTTAATCCAGCAAGAATAATTGCTTTTTATTGATTTTTACGCTAAAATCAGGATGGATAGACCAAGTAGGAAGAGACTATCATGACTACGAATCCATCGGGGGATGATTCGTTATTGGATCCCCCAGATCGAAAAATCGAGCAAAACGTATCTATTCCGATATTTGTAGTCACCGTTTTGGTCTGTATTACGCCTTTCTTATTAGGACTGGCCGGTGTCGACTTGGGCACGCAAGGCCCCACAGTGGACTTGGTGGAGTTAAGCGAACGATCGCCTGCGGAAATCACCGATACACTTTTTCAAAAACTATCCGGAAGTTTTACCCATACACTGTTGGAATGGTCCGCATTTTGTGCGGCTGTTTTTGTTGGTTTACTTTCCTTCATGCACTTCCGCCTGCGCGGTGATGTGGTCACGCCTGTCATTGGTTTTGCACTTTTCAGTGCCGGTTGTGTGGACGCGTTTCACACATTGGCGGCCGATCGTCTGATCGAAGCCGTCGCCCCAATCACAGATCTCATTCCATTTACATGGGCAATCAGTCGGGTTTTCGTGGCGTCGATACTCGTTTTCGGCAGCTTGCTCGTAATGTTCTATAGAAAAGACAACAGAAAACTTGGCTTTCCGTTTTTTATTACGATGAGCGCCATTACCGGAGTTACCGCATATCTAATTATTCACTATTGTGCGGTCAGCGAAAAACTTCCAAAAACGATGTTTCCGGATTCGTTGATTACGCGCCCGTGGGATGTCGGTCCTTTGCTCATGTTTGTTGTCGGTGGATTGTACGTCTTCCCTAAGTTATATCGTTCTCATGCAAACGCTTTTACTTTCGCACTAGTGGTGAGCGCCATCCCTGGAATCGCGACAGGATTGCACATGGCATTCGGGTCAACGGCCCTTTTCGACCACCATTTCAACGCGGCTCATTTCTTAAAAATGTTCTCCTATCTCATTCCGCTCATCGGATTGATGTTGGATTACGTCAAGACGTACGATGAAACGAAGCTCGCTCAAGTCGCAGCTGAGAAAGCTACAGTTGTAGCTGAAAATGCGCGCGAAGAACTGAATGAGCGCGCAATCGAACTCCAACGAACGAATATGGACCTCTTTAATCGAAACAAAGAACTTGACGAATTTGCCTATATTGCCTCCCATGATTTAAAGGCACCCCTTCGTGGAATCGACAATCTCGCTCTATGGATCGCGGAAGACGCTGAAGAACTGTTACCAGAAGATTCGAAAAAACACCTCACACAATTACGTCAACGCATCAATCGGCTGGAATACTTGCTAAACGATTTATTGGCTTACTCGAGGGCTGGTCACCAAGAAGCCAGAGTCGAAGAAGTCGATACTTTGGCGTTGGTAGAAGAAATCAAGCAATTGTTGACCGAGAGCAATAATTTCGAACTCAAAATTGGCTCGGCTTTTCCAATAATCAACACATCCATGGCGCCGCTAAAACAGGTTTTGATGAATCTTGTTTCCAACGCGGTAAAACACCATGATCGGGAGGACGGAAAGATCACGCTGACAGCAAATCCCAACGGAAGTTTTGTACATTTCTCCGTGGAAGATGATGGCCCTGGGATCCCCGAAGAGTTTCATGAAAAAGTATTTGGGATGTTTCAATCCCTAAATGCACGTGACAAAGTAGAAGGTAGTGGGATGGGACTCGCGATTGTAAAAAGAATGATCGAAAGTTAAGAAGGGTCCATCGAAATGGAATCTAAAGTTGGCGAAGGAACAAAATTCACGTTCAGCTGGCCGAAAGCGCTGGAGAGGAAGAACTAATGGATTTACCAGCAGTACGAATTTTGTTGGTTGATGATGACGATGTCGATCGCGAAGCCGTAGTACGCGGTCTCAAGAAGATGAAAGTGTCCAATCCCGTAACAATCGCCGAAGACGGAATGTCCGCTTTGGAAGCGTTACGCGGTGAAGGCGAATACACCAAATTACAGCGCCCGAATATCGTCCTCTTGGATCTGAATATGCCCCGGATGAACGGAATCGAATTCCTTCAGGAATTACGGCGGGATGCGAGGTTCAAAGACACAGTGGTTTTCGTGCTGACAACGTCGGACAGCGAAAGAGACAAAGTAGCCGCATACGACCTCAACGTGGCTGGATATATTTTGAAATCAAATGTCGGAGATGACTTCATAAAGTTAGTCACAATGCTCGACAGTTACTGGAGAATCGTGGAGCTTCCCCACGAAAAAGTAATCTAAATGGACGATGAAAAAATACATGTACTTCTGGTAGACGACGACGAAGTTGATCGCGAGGCCGTAATTCGCCTCGCGAAAGATCAATTCGAAATCGTACAGGCAGAATCCGTCGCCCGCGCGGAAGAAGTTCTCCAAGATTTCGAGCCAGAATGTATTTTGTTGGATTACCGATTGCCGGACGCTTCTGACCTGGAACATCTAACGCGATTTTCCGAGATGGGTTACCCTGTAATTATGCTTACAGGCCAGGGCGGTGAACGTATCGCCGTGGACGCGATGAAAGCAGGGGCGAAAGATTATTTACCCAAGGCGGAGTTATCAAACGAAGCACTAAAACGTTCGATTACGAACGCTATCAAGACATCAAATTTGGAGGCAGAACTCGAGAAAGCTCGAGAAGAGCTCATCCAAATGGCTACCGTCGATGGATTGACTAATCTCAATAATCGTCGCTATTTCGATGATCAACTCGACCATGAAATATTAATGATCAACAGAACTGGGCTGCCTCTCTCCCTCTGTATCCTGGATATTGACCACTTCAAAGCAGTGAACGATACGCACGGTCATTTGGCCGGTGACGAAGTCTTGAAAGAAATCGCCAGCGCGCTCAAAGCGAGAGCAAGAAAGAGCGACACCGTGTGTCGTTACGGCGGCGAAGAATTTGCCATTCTTCTTCCTGCAACAACCACAAATGAAGCCAAAGGCTTCTGTGAAATAGTTCGCGAAACGATAAAGGAAGTAACCGTTCAATATGAATCAACTTCGTTGAGCGTCACTGTAAGTATTGGCGTAAGTACTGCAAATAGTCAAAACGCAATAGAAGGTTCAGAACTCATTCGTAGGGCCGACAAATCATTGTATAAGGCTAAAGAACTGGGACGCGATCAGGTCGTCGCAGAGGAATATTCGGACACCAACAAGATTGCCACGGGCTAATCCCCATTAACCTTCCCCACTCACTTCTCGAGACTTGGCGTTTTTCGTTTATCAAACACGATCAGCAATGCTGGTAACAACAGAAAATCCGCCGCCAACGCACAACCTATCGTCAATGAAGTCAACGCGCCGATGACAATGGTGGCCCAGAAGCTACTGAGCATCAATACGCTGAATCCCCCGACCAAAATTAGAGACGTGCTCAAGACCGCCCGCCCCACCGTCGTAAACGCGTACCTCACCGCGTCTTCAGCACCGTACCCCAGTTTTTTCCTCGCGAATGCGTATTTAGACAAGATATGAACGGTATCGTCGACGACGATTCCAATACTCAAGCTCGCCAAAATAGATACCGCAAAATTCGCTTCAACGATCGTCAACGCCCAAATCCCGATGGCAGCAGCAACCGGCAATATGTTCGATATCAAACTTGCCAACCCCATCGACCAACTCCGCAGAGACACGATCAAAATACCAGAGATAATTCCGAATGCAATGAGGGTGCCCCACACCATCGAAACGGCATTCGCTTCGGTAATATACGCGAACATAACGGCGTAACTGGACGCCGGGGTACCCGTCGCATTGTTGGTGTTGTTTTTTAACCACGCTTCAGCTTCAATACCGACTTTTTTGATATCCGATAGTCCGGCATTCTGAAAGAGCACAGTTACTTTCGTGGCGCTCTTGTCCACATCAATCATGTCATTCAAATCCAAGCCGAAAGGAAGTGACATTTCGTACAAGAGCAGGTATTGCGCAGCCAACTCCCTGCTTTCTGGAATTCGATAGTATTCGGCATCGTCCCCATGCATGTTTTTGTTCAATTTCTTAATAATCTTTGCGTAGGAGTTTACGTGTACGACGAACGGCTGCTCCTGAACCCATAATTCGAAGTTCTCCAGGTCGCGTAGGTATTCAGGATCGTTGATCCCACCTGAACCGTCGGCCGGAACTGACATGCTGAAATCGAAAAAACCCCGTTGGTTCTCAAGAAAATCCGTCCCCTGTCGAAAGTCTTTCTTCTCGTTGAAATATCGATGCGGAAAATCATTGATGACGATTCTCGATGTAGACGCAATTAGGACAACAAACAAGATCGACATTCCAAAGGCAATTTTATACGGGTTTCTTGTCACAGAGTTTGAAAGCCAGTTGAATAAATGTTCGATCCAAGTCGTCTTTTGTGCGATACGGACAGGCACGATACTCATCATTGCCGGTAAATACGTCATCGACAACAACCACGCGACCGCTACTCCGGTTGCCGTCGTGTTTCCGAGGTGCTTAAAGGGTGGAGAATCGCTGAAATTCATCACAAGAAAGCCCACGGCCGTCGTGAGACTCGTAAGAAAAACCGGTGCCATATTTGTTTCAATGCTTTTTTTAATCGCGGCAATTTTCTCCGCACCGTTTCGCATTTCGTGAAACATTCCGGACAACACATGTACGGAATCCGCGACGGCGAGCGTCAATATGATGACGGGCGCAATGACCAAAACAGGATTGAGTGGAAACCCGTAGAACCCCATGGCTCCGGCCCCCGCCGCCGCCGACATCCCAATAATGCCCAATGTAACCAAGGTTCCACTCAACGACCCGGTAAATACGATGAGGAAGAGAAGAAGGAGAACGAACATCGTCGGATAAATGACTTTACTGTCCACGACGGTCGCTTCGTTGAATGCGGCTTGAAGAAGCCCGGTGCCGGTCAATTCGAAATGTAAATCAGGGTATTTTGCGCGGATCTCAGCAAGAACCCGTCGGGAATCTTCGGCCAACATTGGAACGGCTTCCAAATCTTCCGGCGGGATCTCAACTCGAATGACCACCATGGTCGTATCCTCATCAAAGGACACCAGATTCCCCGCCACGATGGGCTCTGCCATCGCGACGTTTCTAGCTCGTTCCAGCGCGGTTACGTTCAACTCCGTTTCACGGGGGATGAGTTCTTCCACGACCAAATCATCGTTGTCAGCCCATGAATGTTGGTAATTGGTAAGCGAATCAACGCGGGTTGAAAACGGAGTCTGCCAACCTGCGTCCGTAAGTTCATGGATCGCCCTGATGGCTGAGGGAACAAATACAGAACCGTTGGGATTATGCACAGCGAAAATCTGCGAATCGCCTTTGGTGTACGTCGCCTCCAGCTCTTCTGTAGCCAGCAATTGAGGGTTGCCAGGCGCAAAAAACTGACGATAGGTGAGGCCTTGTTTCAGAAGCAGAGCACCGGAAGCCGCGCCAAGTGTCATGACAACCGACAGGACGATTACGATCCATCGCCATTTGATGATCCAATCGGTATAGGCGTTTATTCGTTCGTTGTCAGAATTTTTCACGAAATGACCTTCTTAGCAACTTCTCGTGGTGAATCATTGAAATGTCGAACACCGATCATTGAGAATGGTTCATCAAAATTTTCCGCAACCTTAAGTTACCTATTTATGAGGAATGACAATGAATAGCGAAAAAAGAAGTTTACCTTTCCGGTTCCTGCCATTCGTTGCATTAACCATGCTCTTCGGGCCTACCCACGTAGCCTGGTCGCAAGAGGGTTCCAACTTCACAGTGAACACCGTCAAGATCTGGAGCGAAGGAACTCGAATTGCCGGTGATCTTTATCGACCCAAAAGCATTGCGCCGGACGAACAGCGGCCGGCCATAATCCTGAGTCACGGATGGGGCGGCACGAAAACTCACTTAGCTTCGATTGCCGCCCGACTAGCGTCGGAAGGCGGATACATTTGCCTCGCCATCGACTACCGGGGTTGGGGCGAGAGCGACAGCCGTCTTCAAATTATTGGGGAGACTCCTGAACCTGATGCAAATGGTGAAGCAACCGTAAAAGTGAAAGTTATTCGGACCGTGGTTGATCCTTGGGATCAATTGACGGATATCCAACACGCCATTGACTACATTTCGGGGGAACCCAACGTGGACATTCAAAAACTTGGCTATTGGGGCTCCAGCTATTCGGGCGGCCATGCAGTTTGGCTTGCGGCCCACGAACCCCGCCTTGCCTGCTCGTACGGCCAAGTACCCGCTGCCGACTCTCGCGATCTCCTGCGCACGTCGTTCGAAGAACACGACGTAGCCAAACGCATTCAGCCGATGGCGACGCAACGCGCCCGGGGCGAAATCGCGCCTGTTCCGCAAGGCGTCGACAAAGCACCGCGTCTCAACGGATGGCCTGTACTGGAAAAGGTTCTGCGGTACAATCCAGTCGAAGATGCCCGTAGAATCGGTATCCCACTCTGCATCGTCGACGCCGAAAATGAAGAACTATACGATCGCCATACGACCGGCAAACTGGCTTTCGAAAGAGCGAGAGCGAATGGCTCCGGTGCCGAATACCACGTCATCGAAGGCATCACTCACTACGGTATCTACGGCCCGGCTGCCAAGCAGGCTGGCGATATCACGTTGGCATTTTACGGGAAACACCTAAAGTAGCGAATTCAAAATTCCAAGACAGTTCTTTCCCCGGAGGTAATCTCGACGACGTGGCTTTCTACGACCGCGTCCCGTAGTCCGGAGTCCGTCCACAACTCCGCGGACACGACGGCAACAGTGTACGTACCGGGGTCTAGTGCCGCGAAATCTGCATGTTGCGTATATCCGAGCTCTCCGAATTCCAGACTGGCCTGTTGGATGGCATCCACATCGGCAAGGGAATTGACTTCGAGTGGATCCGTTCCGGGCAGAAGAAATCTGACCCCACGAACGCCCGGTTCAAGGGACGTTACGTTCACGGAAAGCGAACCTGCGTTCCCCACTTCTTTCGCGATGGTCAGCTCAGCGCCGCTCTCGAAATCGAGTTTTTGATGTGTGGAGGAGTCGCCTCCATAGAACCCTTGCGGGAAACGTAACGTAGCGGAACCCGATGGTACCGACCGAAACTCGAAGGGCCGCCCCGCGACATATCCGGCAGTGCCTTCTAAACGCCAACCGTTTTCCCCTTCCAAATCGAGCGTAGCGCGGAAGACACCATTGTCGATTTCTCCTCCTTTTAAATCTATCTTCAACGTTGAATTACCCAGTGCGATGACTAGGTCTTCGCGAATCTCGTCGCCCGCGACAACGACGATACGTTTGGTCCAATTCCAGCGACGGCCGCCTTCACGATCGGGTGACCAACCGACAGACATGTCGTATTCGCCGGGTGGGATATCAGCAATCTTGTATTTCCCGTTGACGATCGGGCTCGACAATGACGGTTCATCGCTCATCCCTATATGTTTTAACGACATGCTATAGATCGATCCGGTATCCTTCGGGAATTTTACGGTTCCTGAAACAGTTCCGCCGGAACTCAATGTGACCTCCACACTCGCGTCTTCGGATAACACTGCGTGAGGAATGGCGACAGTTTTCGGCGCAAAACCTTCTTTATAGACGGTGACCAGTCTTGAACTTGTTCCCATTGATGAGAGTTTAAATTCTCCCGCCTGATTGGTGCGTCCCAAACTGCGGTTGTCGTCAAACCGTTGTCGCTGATTAAGGTAGGATTTCCCGGGCAATATCGAGCAGTTTTTAACCGGTGTCCCGTCTTCCGTTTTCACGGCAATCGACAAGGTTCCGCAGGGAACCAGGCGAAGGGTACCCAAATTGATCGCCCCCGCTGATGTGTTGAAGTCCATTGCTTTGATCGTCGGTTGATAGCCCGGCGCACTCGCGATGATATATCCCTTTCCATGTTGGATATTCTGGAGGTCAAACGTTCCATCCTCCGATTGTCTGGACATTTCCTTGCGCAGAAAACTCAACCGTTCCGGTACGAATCGTGGTGCATCCGTATACGGTGCCTGAACCTTACTGGAGTACGCATTGAATTCGGTGATTGGCTGGCCGGTATCACTGGCAACGATTCGACCCGTCCCGTGACCGAGGCGATGGAGAACGATCTTTGCGGGAGTACCGCTGCCGGCTTGAGCCTCGACGTAGGCTTGGCCGTACCCTTTCTTTCGGGCGTAGACATAGTAGTTACCGCCGGCCAACCTCTTCACCGTAAACCGCCCGCTAGCACTGGTCCGAACCAAGTCGTTATTCAGATGTACATCAATATTCGCGTCGGCCAAAGGCTTACCCCCACCATCGACCACGGTTCCGCTAATAGAGAGATTTTTCGATTTTTCGCCAGCTAAACTGAGCACAAGGCCGGTCTTTTTTTCTCCGTCGGACAACGTGATGTGCGTTTTGTAATTTCCCTCAGTGAAAAACTGTGTTCTCGGTGCGACCACTTGAACGCCGTAGGTTCCCGTCGCTACATTCTTTATCTCGAAATTTCCGTTCGCGGCCACGCGTCCCTGGGTCGAATTCATGAACCCAGCGTCGCTGTCGACTAACCGAACCTCGGCTCGATAGTAAGGATTCCCTTTTTCGTTGAAGACACTACCACTTACGGTCGCCGTCAGCGGCCGATCGAGCGTAATCTTCACTCCGCCTAAACCCGTGTCCTCCAAGGTGAGCCTTTCCTCGGTTTGACCGATATGGCTGGGCGTAAAAGCCATAATCAACAAGTCATCACAGGGAATCATTGGGCCCGCCGTAAAACGGCCGTGTCGATCGGTGTAGGCTTCATGTCGGTCGGTATTCGTATACGAATCAAACCGAATCTTCGCCCCAGCGACCGGCACTCCATCTTCGTCAACAACAACACCAGCAACATTGGCAACGTTTTCGGATCGCAGAAGAATGTCGTCAAACGTGTTTTTGGTAGTGACCACCAAGGGCTGACGCTTATGGGCGACAACCAAATTGTGTTTCCCATCCGGGATCCCGAGAAAGGAAAAGTTCCCTTCGGAGTCCGCTTCTGTTTCCGTATGATTCGGAACGGGAACTCGCTGACCTTCCAGTTCCAACGTGACTTTCATTCCGCCCAGAGGTTCCCCCGTTGAATCCCGAATGACCCGGCCAATCACGTTGCTCCCTTCGCGTACTTTCATGTCCGGTACCGCAGTCGTTTCTTCTGCCACAATGTCGAATGCTGACGCGTCTCCGTCCAATACATACAGATATTCGTGTTCCGGGACGAGGGTCGCCTCGTAAGTCCCGCTCGTCAATTCCGGAAGAGAGTACGTCCCTTCTCCATCGGTAGACACAACAGTCGCGTTCCACGGTAAAAGAATTCCTCTGTCCGGCAAGTTATCCGTTCGAAATACCAATATGTTCGCATCGGTCACTGGTCGCTCACTGTCGACGGCAACAAGGCGTCCATTTGCCTGCCCACGTACCGACAGATCAAACTGCTCTAAATCCTCTCCAAGCTCCGACACGTCGAGCTCTGCAGTCGCGCCTGCCGCGGTACGAACCATCAGTTTCCAAACGCCGTTCGACTCCAATGCCTCGAATCGAAAATGACCCGATTCGTCTGTACGGACGCCCCATGCGATGGCCTCAAAGTGACCGCCATCACGAGAGGCCGTGTTCACGGGAAATACCGATGCGCCTGCCACCCCCGCTCCCTCAGCATTTACAAGTCTACCGACCAACGGCTCGGCCGGTTGCAGTTTGATTTCTCCCTCCATGGGCCTCGTTGACCTTCCGCCGTAATGGTTGGAACGTCTCGATGCCGTTCTGCCCTCGCTCACGGCCCAAACCAAAGATCGGGAAGGGACGTTATCATGCCAGGAATGGGGGATTTCGGTGAATTCGTATTCACCTTTGTCGTCTGACTTCGTTTCTTTCAAGTATCGGGATTCCGTCCAGTTCGTGACGTACCCGTCCTGGAGCACGTCGATCCGAACGGTCGCACCCGAAACAGGGTTTCCGTCTTCATCCAAAACGACGCCCCGCGTAATACCCGGACCGGGGACTGTTGGACCTTGAACCCGAAGGGACAAGGAAGGAATGTTACCGAGTCCCAATCCGGCCGATGCCACAACCGCGGGAGTTTCGGAGGTTTCTTCGTCGCCAGTGGTCTCCACATTCGAAACAGCGGCATTTCGAATCGATGGCACCGGTTCTTTCGCACCGTCGGACTGAACGTACAATACTCCACCGACCGCGCCGATCATTACCAACACGAGTGCGGCAATCCATGCGCCGGAAATCGTCAATGCACTAGTCGCAATTCCTGTCTGGACGACGCTTCCGCCCAGAGCAAGCTTCCCGAGCAGAACCGACAAATGAGATGGAGCCGCGATCGCTGCATTCGTCTGGAAAAGAGCGACGAGCCCGCCGGAAGACACAACCACTCCCTTGCGTTCCAATTTGCCCCGAATCTGATCTACACCTTTTTTGATACGGTAGGTTACGGCCTCCCTCTTCAGGCCTGCCGCATCGGATATCTCGGCGTGCGTGCGATCTTCCAGAAAATGAGCAACGACGGGCCCTTGCAGGTCCTCCGGCAACGCGGCAATCGCTTCGTCCACTAAGGGAATCAAATCGTTCCAGGTGATTTCTACGGCTGGCTCTTGCGACCGCACGAAACTTTCTTCCCGCTTCTCACGACGGACATCCGAACGAATACGGTTTATCGATTTGTTGTGTGCTACGGAATGGAGCCATCCGCCAAGACTCTGACGGGGAGTAGATTCGGTTTCCGCCAAATTCAGGAAACATTCCTGCGTAAGCTCTTCCGCATCAGCCGAATTTCGAAGAAGTCTCAGGCAGGTTCCATAGACCATACCGGAGTACCGTTGAGTCAGTTCTTTAAACGCAGCGGCATCGCGCGACGTGATCCATGCATCCAATAATGCGGCATCATCCCCGTACATAAAGCATTCCTTTCAAAGCGTCGACAATTTATCTCTATGTCGTCACCAAGGGCCCGTTGGGGAAAAAATTTAGTCGAGCGAATAGATCCTTGAAGCCACGCCGTAAAACATAGCGTTCTGCTCCTCTTCCGAATATTTCGACGCAATCTTCTTCAACCCGTTGTACAGCACTGGGTACGAAACACATCGCCGATCCACAGGAAAATTACTTTCGAACATGCAGCGGTCTGGACCAAAACATTCGATTGTGTGATCATAATAACGTTCCTGCGCCGCAACGAATTCATCCGAGGTCGGTGGCTTCGAGTCTTTGTTCCAACCAAAGCCGTTATCCGGCATGGCCAATCCGCCTATTTTCGCGACGACGTTGGGACATTCCGCAATGGCCGCAATGTCGTCTTTCCACGCGGCGAAGATTTCTTCCCGCTTATCCGCATAAGGTCCGACGCCCAGCGGCGTACCGAAGTGATCGAGGATCATGCTCGTACCGGGAACGGCTTTCGCCAACTCACAAAAATCGGTATTCTGATGGTGATAATGCCATGTATCATAGGTCAATCCCCGTTCGCCCAATCGCGCGACTCCGCGGCGAAAATTATCATCCTGATACAACCCTTCCGGAGCTTTCCCCGGGATCGACAGCGACTCCGGATACGGGTCCCGTGCACCCGCATGGCGTATGCCACGAAAAATCCCTTTCCCGGCATCAACATGGGCATCCAACACTTCATCGAGCTCGTCCAAACGCAAATCCGCGCGGGAAGCGATCGCCGATATCACCGCCCCGCCTCCTTCTCTCGACCGCGCGGCGATTTCTTCCACAAACACCGTCTCGCCCACCGGCTTCAAATGTTCCGGACCGTCTTCGTAATAGCTGGCACCACATTCAAGGAAGACCGTCTTCGTAATATTGTGACCAGATCCGGTATCGGCCCAAAGGTGCTCCAACACGTACGTCGAATCCGGCCGACGCCACAAATGATGATGCGGATCCACAATCGGTCGTTCAGCATCGATGATGGGTTCCGAAACTTGATCAAGCCACTCGTCGCTTCCGGGGTTTACGTCGGCCATGGTATTCTCCTGATGAATTTTTGAATCCATAAAATATACGTTACACGGAAACGGAGTTCAATCTCTCCCACTCGAAGTATGCATTGGTCGCGGAATAGATGGATAACGAAGCAATAGGGGAATCGAATGATTTTGATTTACGGAATACGCGAGAACTTGAATCCGATTAAGAGCGAACTCTCAAACGTAATTCATCAATGCATGCAATCGGCCATCGGGATGCCCGAAGACAAACGCGGCCATCGCTTTATCCCCATGAATAAGGAGGATTTCTATTACCCAGGCGGCCGCACTGACGCCTACACCGTCATCGAAATCAACATGATGGAAGGGCGTAAAAAAGAAACCATCAAGTTGCTCATTCTCACGCTCTTCAAAGAAATCGAATCACAACTCGGCATCCAACCCGTCGAAATCGAGATCACCATCCACGAACAACCCGCACACTGCTGGGGTTTCCGCGGCATTACCGGCGACCAAGCCAAACTCAACTACAAAATCGACATTTGACCTAAGCCGGCTTAGATGCTTCCAACAGTTCGACGCCACGTTTTTGCAATGTCCGTTTGTCGAATTTCCCGGACGCGATGCGAGGCAACGGTTCATCCACGAAGAAAATATGAGCAGGCACTTTGAAAGCAGCCAATTGAGATTTAACGTGCGCTTTGATTTCCTCTTCAGAATGATCGCAGCCTTCTTTTAAGTAAACCGTAGCACATACGATTTCGCCGAGTCGGTCATCGGGGGCACCGTGCACTGATGCTTCGTTCACGCCCGCATGCTCATACAATGAATACTCAATCTCCGCGCAGGCAATATTCTCACCCCCACGAATAATGATGTCCTTGGCACGGCCCGTAATGAACACAAAACCTTCTTCGTCGATATGACCCAAGTCACCCGACATAATCCAACCGTCGACCAACGTTTCTTCCGAAGCTTCAGGCTTATTCCAGTAGCAGCGCATGTTGGCCGCCGACTTCATGCAGATTTCGCCTTCCTGGTTTGGTCCCAGAACGTTACCGTCTTCGTCACGAATCTCAATTGATACCAACGCCGGACTTTGACGCCCAACGGAACTGGGGCGTTCAAGATATTCGTCACCGCCGATTGTCGAACCAATTGCATTCGTTTCGGTCATCCCGTATCCGGTACCTATGGCGGCCTGCGGGATACGTTCCTGAAGCATCTTCACATGCTCCGGCGGACGTGCCGAACCACCACCACCGACTTTAGTGACCGAAGTGATGTCGCGTTTAGGCAGGTCGGGTGAATTCAATATCTCGCCAATCATCGTCGGCACGCCTTCAATGGTCGTCAACGCCTCTTTCTCTGCAAGCTCCAATGCGATTTCGGCATTCCATTTGTACATCAACACCAATTTACGTCCAGCGCGATAGCTCAAGAATTGCATCGTATGAAGACCGGACACGTGGAAAAACGGAACATTCACCAACATGGCGGCTGTCGGTAATCGCAATGCCAGTGGATCGTCCATCGCTGCCGCACCGCCGACCGACCACTTGTACACTTCATTTCTTAAGTCGACGTCGTCGTCTTGAATCAAAGCCGCAAGCATGCCGATAAAGGAGAAATTCAATAACGCGCTAATCACGCTCCGATGCGTCAATACCACCCCTTTTGGATGACCCGTCGACCCCGACGTATACATAATGATCGCGTCGCTGTCCGTATCAATCGCTTGCGTGGGAAATTCCGCGCCGTCCAACGGCGTCATCAATTCCGCCATGTCGCGAACACCATCCGGAAGGTCGCCTTCAGGGCGGGCAATCGCTGCCCCTAATTCCAATAAGCCCACGGAGGGCTGCAATCTCTTCCATCGATCCTGATCCACAAATATAAAACGTGTTCCACTATCCTTCAAACCGTATTCCAGTTCGTCTTCCGTCCACCAGGAATTCAGCGTAACCGCTACCGCACCAATCGCCAAAATAGCTTCGACCGCAGGGCAATACTCGGGATAATTCCGCATCGATATACCGACGCGATCGCCGGGTTGAATCCCCATCTCTTTCAAGTGATGACACAGAGCAATCGTCTTTTGATGACTCTCAGCAAACGTGATGCGCTCGTCGTTGTATACCAGGAATTCCTGATCAGGAAAATGGGTATTCGAGAAGGTAAAAAACTCACGCATGTCGTTTTGCGCGTGTTCATATACGTCGAATTCAACGCCACGGACGGTGGTCTTAACGACGTGAAAAGGCGAAATGTCAGACTTCAATAAATCGATGGCTTCGTCGCGTTCGAGAGGGCCGTCGGGAAGGGTGCTCATAAGGTATGTTTCCTGTTGTTCGGGTCGGGATATCTATAAATAATGGAAAGAACGTTTTACCATGAAGGGGTATCTCTTTACAAGAATCTATTAGCTCATTAATAGTTAAACCATAGATTAATGCGTCAGTAGCTTTAAATAGGAAAATTGAATTTCGTATCATTGACGGCGCTTAATATTCCCAACACAGAAAGTACCACCATGCCCTCTCCATCACGCCAACTACACCTGACTATGTCATTGCGAGCGAAGCGCGGCAATCTCTTACACCAACGATCGAAACGACGCAAAAATCCCCGGATAACACGAATCTCGATTGCTCGTGGCATTGTCGTCGCAACCATTCTCCTGTTCGTGGCCACCCCGATTGCCCAAGCCCAACGCACCAAACCAATCACCGACGCCGACCTCCTCAAAGGCCACCGGGGTGCGCCCGAAACATGGCCCATGTATGGGGGCAGCTACGACCAGCAGCGATTCAGCGACCTCGACCAAATCAACGTCGACAACGTGAAAGACCTGGAGCCGGCGTGGACCTTTCACACGGGACTGTACACTATGTCTTCGGGCTATCAGACGACGCCAGTAGTGTTCAATGGCGACATGTACGTGACCACCCCTCGGGTCAAAAGGGATCAATGGGTCATCAAACTGGATGCAGAAACCGGCAAGGAAAAATGGCGCACTGCACTTCGTCAGGGACCGGCGAAATACTGTTGCGGACCCAACAACCGGGGCGTCACGCTATACGAAGACAAAGTCATCATCTCCACGCTCGATGCGAACATGACGGCCCTCGATGCGAAGAACGGAAAAGTCATCTGGAAAGTATCTACGGCCAACGCATTAGCCGGCTACAGCCAGACCTCCGCTCCCCTCGCCTACGACGGTAAGATTTTCATCGGCGCGGCCGGTGGCGAATTCGGTATTCGCGGATTCCTCAAAGCGTTCGATGCAGACGACGGTAAGCACCTTTGGACCTGGTACACCATCCCCTCGCCGGAAGATGGAGGCTGGGAAGGCGATTGGGTTGAAGAAGCACCCGGCCTCGGCATCAGCCTCAATCGCGATATCGAAAAAGAAAAAGCCGATCTGGACAAGTACCCCGACGCCTGGAAACACGGCGGCGTGCCCATATGGACCACCCCTTCCCTCGACCCGGAACTTCGCCTCATCTACGTCACCACCGGTAACCCCGGCCCCGACTACGACGCCGATGTCCGTCCCGGCGACAACCTCTGGGGCGACTCGCTGTGTGCCATCAACATGGACACCGGCGAAATGGCCTGGGGATTTCAATACGTCCCCCACGACGTTTGGGACTACGACGGCGGCTGCCCTCCCCTCCTTTTCGACATCGAATTTGAGGGCAAGCAACGTCAAGTCGTCGGACTCTTCACGAAACTCGGCGTCTTCTACCTCCTCGACCGCAAGACCGGCGAACTCCTCAAAGCATCCGAACCCTACGTGCCCCATGAAAACCTCTTCACCCCGCCCAACCCCGACGGCGTGGTCGTAGCCCCCGGCAGTGCCGGCGGCACCAACTGGTCCCCCGCCTCCTACAATCCCCAAACCCAATGGGTCTACTCCACCAACATGCACTGGCCTATGGTCATGACCCAAATTCCTCAAGAATTCAAAGAAGGCACCGTCTATCAATCCGGCAACGCTTCTTTCGGCAACCAACAAAACTTCGACATCTGGGGCAATATCACAGCCATCAATCCCGTCACCGGAAAAATCATGTGGGAAACCCGCACCGAAAAACCCATGTTCAGCGGCCTCATCACCACCGCCGGAGGCCTCGTCTTCGCAGGACAAAGCGCCGCCAGCTTCGACGCCTGGGATGCCAAAACCGGCGACCACCTCTGGACCTACAAAACCGAGGCAGGAGCCAACGCCGCACCGGCTACGTATAAAATCGATGGTAAGCAGTACGTCGTGGTGGCTGCTGGTGGAAGTCGATATGTAAGACGTGACAGAGACGAAGCCCCCGCAGCAGATGCCATCATAGCGTTCGCATTGCCAGACAAATAGTTTCGGCCAAGGGAAAGTCAAAAATGAGCTACAGAAAATCAAAATGGATTTGGTTCGGCATCGGATGCTTCGTGTTACTCCTAGCCCCTGTTTTCACCGTCCTCGGTGTGTGGTTCGGCCCCCCCACCAGTGAAATCAAAAACTCACCGCCACCCGCTTTCATCGCGAAACAATCAGAAACAATTGACACCGTGCTCGGCGAAGCCCCCCTCGAGTCACTGGCCGATACAGCACCCGTTGAAAACGCTAACGCCCCTGAACACGTACCAAACTCCGAGACGATTCAAACCGTGGCCGATACCGCCTTGTCCGGCGATTCCCCACCCGACGCCTACATCGCCCTTCTTCTTCATGATGACCTGCAAACCCGTATCGAAGCGGCCCGTTCCTTTACTCACGCATCCCATGGACGTTTTGGCAATAAGATAAATGACGACGGGTTGGATTACGTTGATGTTCAGCAGGCATTTTGGGAAAATATCGGAGCTGAAGACACGGCATCTATCCGGAACACCTTATTTGAAGCTCTCGTTGAAGCCGTAGAACATGACCGAGATACCGCTGCGATGCCCAACGTGCTCTACTATATGTCCCTTCCCGATGAAAAACCCCATCCGGAAATAATCGAAGTCTTGGGTTGGGTCGCCGGCAGTCATCCACAGGGCCCCGAAAGAAAACGTGCCATGTATTCGATGTTTGGACTTGAACCCGACGGAGATCATCTTGGCCAAATCCTACGTGAACGTCGGCGTGACCCGTCGCTGAACGTACGGATGCACGCAACGGCTATCCAGTTCGAACGCATATTGCTGATGCGTTAAGCCAGCGGCTCCAATCCAGACGCGCCAAGCTCCGAGAATCCGCTAGCTTCAACTTCGTTCCTTACAAATGACATGCCACCGCGCTTCCATCATCCCCGTACTCCAACAACGGCTCTCTCTTTGAGCATTCATCCATCGCCTTGGGGCATCGCGGATGAAAACTGCAGCCCGGTGGCGCGTTTTGGGGGCTAGGGACTTCGCCGGTGATGAGTTGCTGGGGTCTTTGTGCTTCGACTTCAGGATCGGGTACTGGGACGGCAGCCATGAGGGCTTCGGTGTAGGGATGTTTGGGGTTGCGGAAGAGTTCGTGACTTTCGGCAACCTCGGCGATCTTGCCGAGGTACATCACCGCGATACGATCACAGATGTGGCGCACAACGGATAGATCATGGGCGATGAAGAGGTAAGTCAGGCCGAGGCGTTCCTGAAGATCGTCAAAAAGGTTCAGGACCTGGGCCTGGATGGATACATCGAGGGCGGAGACGGCTTCGTCGCAGATGATGAGGCTGGGTTCGAGGGCGAGTGCACGCGCGATACCGATACGTTGTCGTTGCCCGCCGGAAAATTCGTGGGGATACCGTCCCGCCATGTCGGGCAGAAGGCCAACCAGATCCATCAATTCATCGACGCGCTTTCGAAACTCCGCCTTGGTTCCTGCCAAATTGTGTACGACTAATGGCTCGCCAATAATGTCGCGCACCTTCATACGCGGATTCAGCGATCCGAAGGGATCCTGATACACCATCTGCATGCACCGACGTATGGGCCGCAGTTTCTTTTGGTCGTAGTTGGTGATATCTTCTCCTTCGAAGAGGATGCGACCCGACGTGGCCTCCAGCATCCGCAAGACGGCCAGGGCGGTCGTGGATTTTCCGCAACCGCTTTCACCGACGAGGCCAAACGTCTCCCCGCGCTTCAATTCGAATGAAACGCCATCAACGGCTCGGATTGAACCTACTTGTTTTTGGAGAATGACGCCTTCGTTGACCGGGAAATGGACCGCCAGGTTTTCCACGCGTAATAGAGTATCGGAATCAGTAGCCATAGGTTCACTCATACCCGAAGCACGCGCTGGCGTGGTTTTCGACGGTGGTTTCTAATACTGGTTGATCGGTACGACATTGCTCGGAAACATGAGGACACCGCAACGAAAACGCGCAGCCTGCAGGAAGATGGGCCAAATTCGGAGGCTGTCCTTCGATGGGCAGCAGCCGTTTTCCGGAATCGTCATCCAACCTGGGTACCGACGCCAAAAGCCCTTGGGTGTACGGATGCCGCGGGTTCCGATATAGGTCTCGAGCGGAAGCCGTCTCGACAATACGGCCGCCATACATCACGGCGACTTGGTCGGCGTAGCGGGCCACCACGCCCAAATCGTGAGTAATCAACAGGAGCGCCGAGTCCATTTCTTTCGTCAGGTCTTTCAGTAGGGCCAGAATCTGCGACTGCACCGTCACGTCAAGCGCGGTGGTCGGTTCATCGGCAATAATCAGTTTGGGCTCACACGCGAGCGCCATGGCAATCATGACGCGCTGGCGCATACCACCGGAAAATTCATGTGGATAGGCATTCAATCGACTGCCCGGATCCGGGATGGCGACCTTCGCCAACAATTCAGTCGCCGCTTCCAACGCCTGCTTCTTGGACATGCCCCGGTGCAGCCGAAACGGTTCTGCGACTTGCTTCCCGATCGTCACAACAGGATTCAGGGACGACATCGGTTCCTGGAAAATCATCGCGATTCGGTTGCCCCGGATCGATCGCATGGTGTTGCGATCCAAGTCCAACAGATTCTGTCCTTCGAACACGATGCTGCCTTGGTCAACCTTACCGGGTTCGGGAATCAACCCCAGCAACGACAGGGCCGTGATACTCTTACCCGATCCGCTCTCCCCTACGATCGCCAACGTTTCTCCGGCGTCGAGGGTCCACGACACGGAATCCACCGCGCGCACCAACCCCTGCTCTGTCGGAAAGGACACGGAGACATCATTAAGACTCAATAAAGGCTGATGGCTACTCAAAACCCCATCTCCCGCTTCATCTCCTGGTCAATCCAAATTCGAGCATAGATGGGTCCGCCCCGTTGCGCGCCAGCCCGCAATTCGCCGTTGTAGTTCTTCACCCACGGCCACCAGGCGGTGTAAAAATATTCCGTCGGCAGCCAGATCCCACACGCGAGATCAAGCACATCGGCGTTCAACGATTTGATACGTTCCTGACGAAGGGTTTCATCGCGCGTTTCCAGCATCTCGAAGATTCTTCTGTCAATTTCTGGGTCGGAAAAATTGAACATGTTCCACGTCTGTCCCGTGACAAAATTCTTCCGCAGCGTCGTCGTAGGATTCACATGCCCGGTGGTTCCGAAATACGCGGGACCATGGGTCACCGTCGTCATCGCCGAGAGATAGGAGGCGTATTCCATCGGCTCGATCTCCATCGTGATACCGACCTGCGCCAGGTAATCGACGAGTAGAGGAACCATATCCACGACCGTCGGATCCGTGGCATTGATTTGCATGGTGAACGTAAACCCTTCAGGAACGCCTGCTTCGTCAAGAAGTTGCCGCGCCTTCTCGGGATTGTATCCGAACAATTCCTGCACCGATTCCGGCATTTCTTCCAACGGATCATAATAGCCGACAAACGCCGGTTTCTGAGGGAACGCAAACAGTTCGGCGTTCCCGCCGTAGAACCGTTCCACGATCTCCTTCTGATTCACTGCCAGGTTCAACGCACGCCTTACTCTCACATCATCGAAGGGTTCGAGATCGCAGCGCAGCGCAATGAACCGGGCGTTGGTGGCGAGCGCCTTCTTCCATTGCAATTCCGGCGTCGTATCACGAAGGTGTTCCACCGACATCCAGTCAATCACCTCGTGAATATCGAGTTGCCCGGTACGTAATGCGGTCAGCCAGGTCGCTTTATCTTTAATGATCCGCATTTCCAATTGATCGATAAATGGAAATTCATATTCCTTCCCGTTCAATTTCTCCCGATCCCAATACTCAGGGTTTCGGGTGTACACTTGTTTTGTGCCGTCCACGTATTTTACGAGCTCAAACGGTCCGCTGCCGACGGCATTGCGCCAGTCCTTTACGTCGAAGTTTTCCAGTTCCCTTGGAATGATGCCGGAGTAATAGCCGTAACCAAACCGGTAATTCCATTCCGCATTGAATTTGCTGAACTTGAACACGACGGTGTGGTCATCGCGGGCAACCACGTCTTCGACATGGTCAAAGTACGTAGGGATATATTTCGGACTTTCCGCCTGACGATTAAATGAGAACACAACGTCTTCGGCGGTCAGTTTTCGACGTTCCATGATTCCGGGTTTCGCCCGAAAGAACACATCTTGCCTCAATCGCATAACCACGGTCAGGTCGTCTTCCCACTCCCATGACTCGACGAGCTCTCCGCGAATCGCTTCGGCGGGAATAAAGGCCTGCATACTGAATGGATACGGTCCACCCTTCTTGAGGCTTTGGTCCAGGTCGGCGGCGAACAACTGTTCGAAGTACATTCCCGTATCCTGGTTCTGTTTCCAGTTCCAGTCAGCCGGGTCCCACGACAACGGTGAAATCATAAGGTTCACATTCCCCACGCTCAACGTGCCGCCGTATTGCGGTTCTTCCGCCGGTGGAACCTCGTAAGGGGGGAACTCGATAACGCCATGGCCCGCGCCTTCCGTGCCGCCAGGTTGACCGAGGTAACTGAGCAGCAGAAAACCTCCGTATAGTGCGAGAACAGAAATAATTGTTGCAACAACTGTTTTCATCGAACACCTCGCATGCGCGGATCCAACAGGTCACGCAACGCATCGCCGAAAATATTCACGGCGAAAACAACCACCGTCAGGCACATTCCGGGGGCCAAGGCAAGCCACGGGCCGACGTACATATAGGCGCGACCGGATCCAGCCAGCATCCCGCCCCAAGTCGGCGTTGGCGGCGGAACGCCTAACCCTAAGAACGATAACCCTGCCTCGGCCAAAATGACTGCGCCAACGCGGGTGGTAAACAGTACGATGACGACAGGCATGATATTGGGCAAAATGTGCCGCCAGAGGATATGCCATGTACCGGCTCCAATGGACTGGGCCGCGTGGGTGTACATATTTTCACGGACTGAGACCACGGAACCGCGCACGATTCGCGAACCGGCGATTCCATATTGTAAGCCGAGAATCACGACAATCTGAGCCAAACCGGGACCAACGATGGAGATTACGACGATCAGGAGCACCAAACCGGGGAACGTCATCCATGCATCAACGAACCGTTGAATGGCCATATCAACCCATCCACCGAGGTAACCGGACAAAACACCTAGAACGATGGAAACCACGGTCGCCAATGCGGCAGCGGCGAAGCCGACGATGACGGATAACTGTGCGCCAATCAGGACTCGGGAGAACACATCACGTCCCAAGTGATCAGTACCCGCCGGATGGGCCAAGGTCGGCGCCTCCAACCGGTTCAGAATATTCGTTTCGTTCATGCCGTACGGAGTGAGCACGTTCGCAAAAATCCCAAAGAATAGAAACGCGACAAATATCAAACCACCAGCGGCACCAAGCGGTTTATCCCTGAACATCCGCACGACCAAATCGGCCAACGGACCGCGCGCTGGTTTTGCAGCTATCGTCGATTCGACGGCTACACCGCTCATTGCGTCCTCACTTTCGGATCGAGCCAGCCGTAGCTTAGGTCAACGGTTAAATTGATCAGCAAAACGCCGATACCGACGACCATGAACACGCCGGAGACCACCGGATAGTCACGCTGAAAAACCCCTTCGAGAAGCATGAGCCCCACGCCTGGTATCACGAAAATCTGTTCCATGATTACTGCGCCGCCGATGAGCATCGGCGCTTGCAGACCGATCAGCGTAACAATCGGTATCAGACCGTTTCGCAACGCATGTTGTACCACCACTCTGAATTCACCCAGCCCCTTGGCCCGGGCCGTGCGAATGTAATCCTGCCGAAGCACTTCCAACATCATGGTGCGCGTCATCCTCATGGTGACCGCGGAAAGCGACAGTCCCAGCAGGATCGCAGGAACCAGCATATGTCGTAGGTTTTGAATCGGATTTTCGAAGAACGGTGTGTAATCGATGCTGGGCGCCCATCTCCACCATACGGCCGGAAAAACCATAACAAGGGTCCCTAGCCAGAACCCGGGGATCGCCAGCATCACGAGAGAAAACGATCGCGTGACGTAATCGCCCAACGAGTCCTGCCGCATAGCCGAATAAATCCCGATCGGAATCGCCATGGTCAACGCCACTATCAGCGCGAGAAAACCCAGTTCGAACGTCACAGGCAGACGCATGGCGAGCTGCTCGGTTACTTTCGTGTTCCGCCACAACGAACGGCCCAAGTCCCCGCGAACCGCGTCACCCAGCCAATGGAAATATTGAACAACGAGCGGCTTATCCAGACCAAGTGCCGCCTCAACTTTGGCACGGTCCTGCCCCGTGGAAATATCGTTCTGCGACATCATCAGATCGACGACATCGCCCGGGATGAGTCGAATGGAGCAAAACACGATGATGCTCACGAAAAATAACGTTGGAATAAGCGCCAAAACGCGACGAATTATGTAATCTTGCATTTATGTCGACCGATCCTGGTCCGAACTTCTTTTTCGAAGTCTATCAAATTCGATGTAGCTCAGCAAAGGGTAATTTGTCGGACCAATGACAAAATAAAGGGATCGAAATTCGACTAACTTGGTGTATTCTTACGCCGGTAGAATCGAGTTGGAAACCGGAGCAAAGTGCGATGAACGAAAATACGACCTACAACGGCCTGACCGAAGCAGTGCAATCGCTGCCGAGTACGTGGTACTACGAAACAAGTCAATTTGAGAAGGAATTAGACCAAATTTGGAGTCGAAACTGGATTTATGTGTGTCCCGAACACTCGCTCCGATCACCCCATTCATTCCGTACCTTGAAGGTAGGCGCTCACAACATCGTTGTTCTTAGAGATCGTCAAAATGAATTAAAAGCATTTCATAATACGTGTCGTCATCGCGGCACGGAACTATGTAACGAACACGAAGGCACGCTGAAATCCAATTCACTGGTGTGTCCCTATCATCAATGGTCATTTTCGGCCACAACCGGGGAACTTCAGGGCGTCACATCTCACAACCTTCCCGAGGATTTCGACAAGTCGGACTATGGATTGTTCGAAGTGGGTCTCAACTGCTGGCAGGGACTTGTTTTCATCAATTTGGATTCTGGTCATTGCTGGTCCGATGACAGCACGTTCCAATATAAAGAAAACATTGTCGGTGATGTCCCGGTCAATGAATTGGTTCATGGATTCACGTGGCGCAAGACTGTGAAGTGCAATTGGAAAATCTATTGGGAAAATTATAGCGAATGCCTTCACTGTCCCAACGTGCATCCGGAATTGGCAGAACTAGTTCCGATTTACACTCGGCGCATCAATCAGGTACGAGATGCGCATGATTGGGAGAAACACCAGGATACGAACGATCCGAAGTATATCGGTGGTTTGAAGCCCGGCGCGGAAACATGGTCGATGGACGGCAGTGCCCAGGGTCATTCCATGGAAAGCATTGAAAACCATGACGACTTATTCAAAGGATTTTCGTACTCCGTGAGTTGGCCTTCAATGTACGTTGGCGTGTATCGCGATCACATTCGTACGGTACGCCTAATGCCCATCGATAGCGAAACCACTGAGCTGACGGCAGATTGGCTGTTCGAAAAATCGGCTCTGGATGACCCGGAATTCAAAAAAGAACATGTAACTGATTTTGAGATCCTCGTGATGGAACAGGATGCCAAAATCAGCGAGCTCAATCAACGCGGCCTGAGAAGTCCGGCATTCGAACGCGGCGTACTCATGCCGGAAGAACATGGCATTAAAGACTTCCAGGATTGGTACCGAAGGGAAATGTACGGTTAGGAGTACCTATGCTGAAATGCATCGAACTTAAATCGGGATACGGCGACAGTGGCCCTGCGTGGATTGCGCGAACCAAGGCTTCGCGGTCCGGTACGACAATTTACTTCAACGGCATGGCCCTTAAGAAAATCAAACGCGGTGGCGGGTCCGGCAATTACTCCGATCTCGCGACCGGTAAGGAATACTGGATTTCCGGCGTCAAGAAACGTGGCCTGAACCGTCATCAATTCCGCTCAGGAACGATTAGCGTCGAGCAAAGTGTTGTGAAGGAGTTTTTGGAAATCACCGGAAACCAACAGCTCGACAAGAAAGCCTTCACAATCTGCCCCGATTGACAACCAACAGACGGCAGTCAATTCGTTGACGCGGAAAACCGCCACGAGTCACCGTGAATTTTCAATCGGCATGAAGCAATTTTCCATTGATGACGCGAACTATCGCACCATCATTGCAGACACACTAGTTCTGGCTAAAAACCACCTATCATTTGAGAAAGCTCGCTGCTTTGGGCCAAAATACCGACACAAGATGCTTGTTTTGGTCATCGTATAGGAATCGGGCTGGAACTATTGGTTTCCTACGGTGTTTCCCATCTGAAGCCGTCGGAGTACTATCGAAAAATGCAGCGCCTAATTGGCACCATCATAAATCATCACGTTTTGGCCAATTTGGTGATGTTCATCATACTGTTTTCCGGTGCCGTCGCGGGCTTCTCCCTCTTACGGGAGTCCTTTCCTGAAATCAATCCAACCATGATCAACGTCGTCGTGCTCTTCCCGGGCGCGGACGTCGAAGAGATCGAAGAAGGCATCGCCCAGAAAATCGAACAGGCCGTTGACGGACTTGAGGGCGTCAAACGATACAGCACGGTCTCATCAGAAAACGTTTGTCGAGCCACCGTTGAAATTCTCGATGGTTTTCCAATGGAAAAGGCTCGCTCATTGGTAGAAAACGCGGTCGATTCCATCTCGACGTTTCCCGCCGATGCCGAGAAGCCGATCATCACCGAACTTCGCATGAACCAGGAGATTTTGAACCTGACTCTCTGGGGAGACGTTTCCGAACCGACTAGAAAAGAACTCGCCGAAGAAATGAAAGATGAACTCCAAAGTTATCCAGAGATTTCCCAGGTATCCATCACTGGAGTTCGAGCGTATGAAATCACAGTAGAACTTTCCGAGAACAAACTTCGCGAATATGGAATTTCCTTCCAACAAATCGACGATGCCGTTCGTCGCGATAGTTTGAATTTATCGGGCGGCACGTTGAGGACCCGCCAGGAACAAATAGACATCCGCGTTAAGGGCCGCAAATACACCGGTAGGGAACTTTCAGACATTATCGTCGTCACACGTCCAAGCGGCGAAACGATTACGCTCGGTGACCTTGCAAGTATCGACGACGGATTCACGGAAGATCCTGTTATCGCCCGCTTCAACGGAAAACCGGCCGTTTTGTTGACACTCTCTAAGACACCGGACGAAGACACCATATCAATCGCCAAGAGAGGCTACGAATACGCCGAGCTAAAAAAAATGACCCTGCCCGATGGCGTCCATTTGACTGCCTGGGCCGATGGTGCGGCCGTAATCAACGATCGCCTTTCCATTACGATAAGAAACGGGTTGATCGGACTTCTACTGGTTCTTGCCTGCCTTTGGACATTTCTCAGCACCCGCTTGAGTTTCTGGGTGGCCATGGGGATTCCAATCTCGATGAGTGGCTCGCTGATCATCTTGTGGTTGACCGGCCTTACGTTGAATAGCGTAACCCTTTTTGGAATGGTTATGGTGTTGGGTATTATCGTCGATGACGCTATCGTTATCGCGGAGGCCGTCCAAGTTCGGAGGGATTTGGGAGATGGCCCACTGATGGCCGCTGTGAACGGCATCATGGAAGTTGGACTCCCGGTCGGAGTGGCGGTGTGCACGACCATTTTGGCGTTCATTCCCCTCGGCTTCATCTCCGGAGTCATGGGACAATTCATGGCAACGATGGCCGTCGCGATTATTGGAGCGTTGCTGATTTCCTTGGTCGAAGCATTGTTCATATTACCGGCTCATCTGTCCAACCTTCCGTCTCAAGCAGAAAAGGACAAGCGGGGAGGCATCGGCGTAAAAATAAGAAGCGTGATAGATGGATCGCTCGATTACGCCATTCATTCCATTTACGCGCCAGTATTGCGTTTCTTCGTGTTGCGACGATATCTGGTATTGAGTTCCGGGATTTCTTTCCTCTTGATAACTGGTGGATTAGTTGCCGGAGGATTCATTAAATTTGCACCTTTCCCAAAATGGGATGATAATCAAATCCAGGCGACGATCGAATTTCCAGCGGGAACCACCGCGGAGACGACGGAAGCTGCATTGTCCAAGACGGAGCAGGGGCTCCACGATTTCATCAGTAAAATCGGGAACGATGATGACCCCGATCTCATCGAATATGTGTTTACGTTGAGCGGACAGAAACTTGGGCAGGGGGACGGCATGACCGCCACGCAACCGCACATCGGCCAGATGCGGGTTCAATTACTGGATAGCAACCAACGCAGCCTCCATTCACAGGACATTCTTGCCGGTTGGGGGAACGAAGTAGGAATCATCAATGGCGCGTTAAGCCAATCTTTCTCATCAGTCGAAAATGGCCCGGGAGGAGCGCCCATCGAAATCTGGTTGCAGGGATCAAGCACGGAACTATTGCGCGAATTGTCGAAAAAAATACGTGCCAAACTAAGAAGCTACAGTGGCGTCTACCAAATTGAAGATAGTTTCCGTCCCGGGAAACGTGAGTTGTTAATAAAAGTCAAACCTGAAGCACGGCCATTGGGTATTACCCAGGAAGACTTGGCCAGACAAGTGTACGCCGGGTTTTACGGCCTCGAGACAGATCGAATTCAACGGGGCCGTGACGATATACGAATCAAGATTCGGTACGCCGATGGCGAACGTTCATCCCTTGGCAAATTGAATGATGTGCGGGTAAGAACGAAGGCCGGTCACGAAGTACCGTTCTACTCTGTTGCATCTACAGAATTTGGCGCCGGCCCCGCGACCATAGAACGTACGAACGGTCAGCGACGAATTAAAGTACAGGCGGACGTGAATGAAAAAGTCGCCAACGCGCAAGAGATATTAAACGATTTAGAAACAAACTTCTTCCCCACACTTTACGCGGAATATTCGGGCTTCAACATCTCCCTTGAAGGCGATTCGAGAGATTCGCGTGATTCAATAGGCTCGTTAATACGCCTGTTTCCTATCGCAATGATTGGAATATTCGTCGTCATCGCCGCACTATTCCGATCGTATTTGCAGCCCGTATTGGTGATTGTCACCGTTCCATTTGGCGTCATTGGAGCAGCGTTGGGTCATGCAGTACTGGGTTGGGAAGTCGTCATGTTTTCGGTATTTGGAATGATGGCGTTGACGGGCGTTGTCGTGAACGATGCCATAGTGTTGATTGAAGCCATCAATACCGAAATCGCTAAAAAAACACCCATTTTTGATTCAATCGTCCAGGGCGGCGTTCGTAGATTTCGGGCTATCATGCTTACGTCCCTTAGTACGATTGGCGCTCTCGTCCCGATGATTATCGAAACCGACTTGTCGGCTCAACCGCTAAACCCAATGGCGCTTTCTCTGGCATGCGGTGTCGGGTTCGCGACCATTCTAACGCTTATTTTCATCCCTAGTATGTTTGCTATCCTCAGCGACGTGAGAAGAATTTGGCATTTTCTAATGAAAGGAAGTTGGCCTAGCCGAGAGGAAGTCGAGCCCGCAACTCACCGGCACAAAGATATATTCGCTTGAAATAAATATCGAAACTTCGTTAGTTGCCCGTATTGAAAATGGTACGAGGCATCTGTTTCACATTAGAGCCGTCCCGATTCGTAAAATACAGATTCGATTGCGAGAATTCATTCGCATTTCCGTCTGCCCAGAATGCATAGAAATCGTCGTGCGCATTCAAAGGCCGTCTCACATACGTATGGTTGTTTTTTGAATTCGATGTAACATCCCGCATTTTCGCCCAGGATTTTCCGGAATCGCGACTCTCCCACAACGCTATTTCGCCGCCGGTCCCCCACCGTTGTGGTCCCGCTTCGGTCGGAGCCAGGATCCTCCAAAGATCTCCCTCTATCCATAATTGTCCCATGTCGTAGTTGTGCGTCGATCGGGTTACCTCGGAAAAAATCCATTTTGAGCCGTTCCATCGAACGAGCTCCCAGATCCGTGGTTCACCTTCCGGTCCCGGCACATGAGCTGCACTCGTCACGACTAGCATAACGGGATGCCCCCTCGCATCGAACTGCATATCCTTCAAATACACACGTCGTCCTTCGCTTTCGTAGTCACGCACAAGCCCTATTCCTTTTGGATCGGTTAAGGGTGTTTCTACAACAGCCCCCTCTACCGTGCGCCACGTTTCCCCCTGATCTTCGGACTTCAAAAAATACAAGTTGGTGCGTTTATCCACGACACCGCCCGGATGGTAGTTAAACGACATGTAGACAATGCCGTCACGCTGTTCCACGTTCTGATAGTGCCCGCCCATCCCAGCCAATTTTTGGTCGGCTGTCCATTCGATACCGTCAGCACTCGTGCTCCAGTACAACTCGCGGCCCTGGGTATATTTGGTGAAACAATGGAGAAATCCGAACCCCTCAATCCACACAGGTTGAGGATAGGCGAATTCCGCTTTTCGAACTTGCTCGAATGCTTCAATGCTATAGGGTTCCCGACTTCGATAAATGAACCCCGGCCGGCTTCGCCCCCGCCCACTCACGAAGACCCATATCCTACCGTCGCTGTCGATGGACAAGGAAGAATTGTCATGGGGATCGTCCACTCCACCTTTATCATGCACCACGACTGGCGGCGCGAGTGTCTTCGTCGCATGATCGAAATAACCGATCATGTTCAGCAGATGCCGTTTGTCGTCCTTAGCGCCACCGTACGTAAAAAACGTGCGGCCAGCCTCTCCGGCTTCGGAAGCGAAGACAGCTACAGGTCGGTGTTTCGCAGTGTAGGTCCCCAGTCCTCCCGAATATTTGTCTCCATATTCTGAAAGTTGCCCCAATGGAAACCAAATGCCCCGATAACCCGCGACTCCAGATTCAGATTCCTGGGCGAACGCGATCGAGGCACACATAAATTGGATGAGCACCGTAATTCGAATAACCATCTTCTAATCATAAATCACGCCACATTCGGTTGCAATTATCGTTTGATGAATAGATTTGACTTCCGAAGTGGTATTTGATTCAATCAACGCCGTTTCGATTTTGAATTCAACAATATACGATGGACGGGTCTTATGCCTTATTCGATAACAAGGAGAACCATTAATGGGTACAAAATTATTCTCATGGTATCTTGTGGCCGGAATATTCATGTGCCAGAGTAGCATTGCGCAGGAAACACGTGCATTGTGGGCCGAAGGAGAGGCGCCGTTTTCGAAAGACAATGATCTTGTCGAGTACGAAGAAGAGACCTGGGACACGTTGTGCGCGTTTAATGTTACTAAAGCAACCCTAACGGTGTACCCAGCAACGGGAGAAAATACAGGTAAGGCTGTTCTCGTGATACCGGGCGGTGGGTA
>Ga0315336_1001476_pt1 | contig 45262 bp, 34 predicted proteins | sample ASW5metaG_FD_204512 | JGI IMG/M metagenome (GOLD analysis project Ga0315336, IMG submission 204512) | Ammonia-oxidizing marine archaeal communities from Monterey Bay, California, United States - ASW #5 | ecosystem: Environmental > Aquatic > Marine > Intertidal zone | place: USA: California... | reverse complement strand
ACGCGTATCCGGTCACAAATCCGAGCACGAAGAGCAACCCCGCACCGAGAGCTCGCAGGGCGCGAATCGACGCCGGGTTGTGATCGAACCACGAACCATCATCTGTGAGCGTGCGTTCCGACCAGAACGCCAGCGCGTCCTCGGGATGTACGAGCAGCTTCCAGAAAAGCGCGCCACAGACGGCGGCGATTGAGGTCAGAATCCCAATGACGAGTGCTTCCACGGTCATGGGGCATACTAACGTCGCCTGCGGCTTGGACCCCAGAGAACGGGCGGCCGCTCCGCCCGATCGCCGGCAGCATCGGTGCCAGGTGCAATTCGCGTTGGCCGCTGGAAGGGGTCGAACTCCACCTCCGACCGGACCGCTGATCGCGGCAGCAATACCGACGGCTTCTCCGCGTCGTACTCCAGCTCCTCATCGACGAGCCCGATCTTGTCCGTGACGGCGACCCGAACCATGCCGGGCGGCTCCCGCAACGGCCAATAGCGCTCATCGCCAGGATCGGTGGGCTCACCGAGCAAGCCCGCCTGGGCCATCCCGCGAATCGTAAGTATCCAAGCGGGTAGTGCCCCACTGGAACCGGCTAGTTTGATCCGGCTCTGCACCATCGGGCGGTTGTCGTCGTAGCCGACGTAGGTGCCGACGACGAAGCCCTCCGTCGTCGAGAATCGCCCATGCTCATATCGAGGCGCGTACCCCAGGAAAGCGGCGTTGCGGAACTCGTTGGTCGTACCCGTCTTGCCCCCGAGCGGAACGCGAGCGCCACCCAGCATCACGGCATCCAGCGCGCGTCGTCCCGTGCCCCACCGCACCACATTCCGGAGGATGTCTCCGCTCATTTCGGCCACCGCCTCCTGGGCGATGCGCTCGGGCTCGGGACGGGCCCGGTAGAGAATGTTGCCGTCGACATCTCGCACTTCGGAGATCAGCAGGGCCGGCGCTGGAGGGCTGTCCACTGCACGCACGCCCGCCCGGCCCGGGAATGACCAGCGCTGCCCCGAGACGACGCCTGTGTACATGCTGGTGGCCTCCTCCAACGTGATCTCGGAGGACCCGAGGGGCATGGCCAACACCTGCTGGATATCCGTCTGCACGCCGTACTCTTCCGCGAGGCTGGCCAGGTACTTCAGCGACAACAGAACGCGGAAGTCCTGGTGCCAGTACAGAAGCTCCGGGTCGTACAGGTCTGGTGGCTCGGGGTGCAGTTCCAGTGCCAACCGACGCCGCGAGAGCGCATCGCGCACCTGGCGCAGTGTCGACATGTGGATGCGACCCTCCAGCTCGATGTCCTCCTCCGCGGCGAGCAGGGGGCCATCGCGCTCGGGCTCGACATTGACGACCTCCTCCCAGAAACGCCGCCAGCCGCGTCGCTTGCGAGGAACGGGGGCAGCCACTGGAGGGGCCTCGTCCGCCTCGTCGTCGGTCGCGACGATGCCGTGCAGTGAATCGATGAACTCCGCATCTGGCTTCACGAAGCCTTCGGGCAGGACGCCACAGGCCACGCGCACGGTTTCGCCGTCGATGAGCACCGACAAATCGGGAACGGTGGCCGGAGCCGGCGGCGTGTCCGACTCCAGCGCGATCCGGAGAAGGGCGTGCTGGAGCGAGCAGTTCTCCACCTTCGTAGAAAGGTGACGCCAGGAGTAATCGAGGGCAGCCTCTTTCCAGGCACGGGTCGACGAACCCTCCCGAGCGATTCTCTTGCGTTCCCCGGTGTAGCCCCAACCGTAGAGCAGCGACGCCAGTGGCATCTCGTCTTCGGGATGGCTGGAGCGGTCGATCCCGGCGAGGACCTCGGCCCGGGCCTGCATGAACAGCGCCTCGTCCACCCGCGATCGCGTGGGGAGCACACCGGCCTTCTGGATCCGGAGGCGATAGGCCTTCTCGTCCTCTCCCTCCTCGCGTGCCAGTCCCAGAGAACCGGCGAGTTCCCTGATCTCTTCACCGCTGAGCCTGTCCGTCAGGTGGTAGAGCAGCCACACCGAGGCGAGGTTTTCCGAGTTCACTCCTGCCCAGGCCATGGACACCGTCTCGGCGGGCTTGTGGTCGGGTCGTGGGTAGTAGTAGGTCGTCGAGTACGGAAATACGTTTCGGCGGTTGTCGAGCTCGTCATCAGCCGTCCATCCGAGGCGCATTGCGGCGTGAAAGACAAGGGGTTTCCATGTCGAGCCCATCTGGCGGAGCGCCGTAGCCCGGTTGAAGTTCCGGTTGTCGTTGCCGCCGACCATCGCTCTGATCTGGCCCTCTTCGAGCACCATCACCGAACCCTGCAACTCCGGGGTGAGCTCCAGGTCACACAGCGCCGGACCGCTCTTCGCCATTTCTCGCACACTGACTCGAACCACGGATCCGACAGCGAGGTCGTCCACCACCGCGTTGACCGAGGCTGTCGGCGCCTTGCTGTACCTGTCCCCTTTCTCGGCGCGAGTGATCGCCACAGCAATGCGGATGATGCCGTCGCGATCGACGACGCAGGTGTGGCCCCCGAGATCGAGCTTGAGGTGCTTGCGGCCGTCCGGATCCAAGACCTCCTCGACGATTCCGAGCCGAAAATCCTTGGGAATCGGTGGGTAGTCGGGATCGAATCTCGGCGCCTTGGCGCCCTTGACGATGAGGTCCGCAGCGCCCAGTTTCTCCATCCAGATACCGATCTCGGTCAGGTGATGCCACAAGCCGTAGATCGCCGCGCGCTGGGCGTTCTCGTCGAGTGTGGTCACCACCTGGAGCCCCGCTGTTGACGCGTCCTCGATGCCGGCGGCCTCCAGTACCTGATCGAATGGGGGCTCACTCAGCCGCCGCGCGACCTCGTCCAGTACGGCCGATGAGTCGTAGCGAAAGGTCCCACGTTTGAACTCGAGTTTCGCGTCTTCGTCGAGAAGTCGCTTTGCCTCGGCCCGAATCTCTCCGGCCCGAAGAATGGCGGCGTCGGAAGAGTCGTAGCCTACGAGGTTCTCGATGGGTTCATCGATCATGCGCTGCAGCACATAGCGAGTGCGAGTGCCGGCCCGTGCTACCGAGCGCGTCCGCCGCTCTTCGTCTCCGAGGTACGGATCGTAGTGGGACGGGGCCTTGACCAGACCGGCCAGGAACGCGGACTCGAGAACGGTGAGGTCCTCGACCTCCTTGTCGAAAAAGTGCCGTGCAGCGATACCGAGACCACGCCCGTTGCCGGTGACATGGAACTGATTGACGTAGAAGGTCAGGATTTCCGACTTGTCGTAGTGGGACTCGAGCCGCAGGGCATTGAGCAGCTCAGCGCCTTTCGCCTTGAAGGAACGGTCCGGTCGGTAGTAGAGGTTCTTCGCGGTTTGCTGCGACAGCGTCGACCCTCCTGCGACCACTTTGCCGGCCCGCAGGTTGTCTCGCACGGCGCGGCCAATGCCCTTGATGTTCAGGCCGACATGTTTCCAGTAGCCCCCATCCTCGGCCGCGACGATGGCCATGACATAGGCCTCGGGCAAGTCCTCGAAGGGCACGTATTGACGATGTTCGGCGGTGAAGAAGACGCCGACACGCGTGACGCCGTCGTTGTAGAATACAGGGGATTCCTGCGCGATCACGGAGCGAATGTTCTGCCGATCGAGGTGTGCGCCGGGATTGTCGACCACATAGTACCGATAGCCCCACGCCATCGCGACCAGGCCCACGAGACCGACGACGATCGACCCGAAGACCCCAGTGAGGCCCACGCGGAGCAACTTCATCAGGCAGCCGCGGTCAATCATTGAGAATCTCCCGGTACACGTCTTCAACGGCAGTGCCATTGCGCGCCACCGTCCACTCTTCAGCGACACTTCGACAGCGGTTGACCCACTTCGATTCACCCCAGGCAAAACGTATGGCGTCGGCGACGCCCTCCACGTCCAGGGGATCGGCCACGATCAACCGCGCGTCGGGGACGATCTCGGCATTTCCATCTCGGCTGCTGGTGATTGGCGGAACTCCAGTGGCCAATGACTCGAGAGTCGTGTTCGCCGCCGAGTCGTACAGGGTCGGCAGCACGGTCGCGTCGGCTGCCGCGATGTAACTTTCTGGATCACCGACTTCGCCTACCGCGATCAGCTGGCCACCGAGCAGTCGCCTGAGGGGGCGCAGGGCCTGCTCGGCATGGGCGTCTCGGCCAACCACCACGAGGCGATCAGCGGGGCTGGAGACCCTGGCAAAGGCGCGACCGGCGACGCGCAGGCCCTTTCGGCGAAACCCGTTTCCGACGAAGGCGAGGACCCTCCCGGTGGCTCCCCACCGAGCTCGGAGCTCCCTGCGGCGCTCTGGGCGGGGCCGAAACCGCTCGCCGTCTACTCCATTTCGAATCACTCGCACGCGCCTGGCCTCCACGCCGTGGTGGGCGCTCACCTGCGCCGCCGCGAACTCGGAGTTGCAAATCACGATCCGAGCCTCCTGTATGGCGCGCCGATCGATGTACCTGGCGAGCCACTCGTTGGGGGATACGGCCCCGCGGAGCTTTGTATATGCGGTATTTCCCGACGCCTCCAGCCAGGCCGCGTGCACCCCACCTCCAGCGCGGTATACGTCGTGCCCGAGCGTCCTGCCGAAGCCCTGGACGAGGTCGTGCCCATTGTTTCGAACTCCAGTTGTTGCACGTAGAAAGCTCAATGTCCGCGGGCGCGCTGTCTGTATCTTGTGGACCTGTAGACCATCCGGCGTCGCGTCGATCGCGATCTCATTGGCGTACAGATGCACATCGTGGCCTCTAGCGAGGAGCCAACGGGCGAGATTGGCCGCGTAGCGCTCCGTACCGCCCCTGGTCGAAAACGACCTTAAAACCAAGGCGATGTCCACTCAACTCTCTCGCCGAAAATAGAGTCTGGACCACTTCAGAGCCACATGGGTCGCACCCAGGCCCGCCAGTGCGGCACCCGACGGGCCGTCGAGGAATCCTCTCTTCAGTAGATACGCATTTACGAAATGTAGCGGGGGGCGGAGTGCCACGTCCCACCAATGAGCACGCTGTCCCCGTCTCGCCATGGCCTCCGCATGGATTCGCGTGTAGCGATCGATGGTGCGGAGGTGTTCGCGAAAGTCTCGATAGGGGTCGTGGAGGATGTCTCCGGTCAGACGGGTGACGCGGCCCTGCACCGTCAATTGGTCGTGGGGATCGTCGCCGACCCATGTTCCCGTTCCCCGACGAACGACCCGGAGCTTGCGGTCCGGATACCAGCGTCCGTGACGAATCGGCTTCCCGAGCCAGCTCGAACAACGGGGAAAAGAAAAGCCGTCGGCGCCATGGGGATCGCGAAGTGCGCGCAATAATTCTTCGCTGGCCGCCGCCGAGAGTGCCTCGTCGGCATCGAGGGACAGCACCCAGGGCTGAGTCGCCAAGCCGAGCGCGATGTTCTTTTGGGCGACGTGCCCAGGCCACCCCGTCTGCACCACGCGCGCGCCCGCCGCCCGGGCAATTTGCACGGTCTCATCGGTGGATCCAGAATCCACGACGATGCGCTCCGTCGCCCAAGACACGCTGGACAAACACCTCGCGATCCGGTCCGCTTCGTCCCTGGTAATGACCACCAGCGTTAGCATGCCGGTTAGTACCCCGTACGACCCTTGGAGTCGCTGCAAACGCCACGAGCGATGATTTCGAACTGAGAGACCCTTGACGACCTCCGCGGCGACAATAAACGGTGCAGCACGGCACCATACCCAAGTGGTTAAGGGAGGGGTTTGCAAAACCCCCACTCCCCGGTTCGAATCCGGGTGGTGCCTCACTCTTCCCCTGCTCGCGCTCGGTACCGTCTTCGCATTGACGGCCTGCGATCCCCCGGCCCAGATTCGACCGGCACCGGAAGACACGCCGACCTGGTCGACCGCCAAGCACGTTCGTTGGTCACCCCTGAGCATCATGGGTGAGCGGTCCATCGTCATCGATGTCGAGGGCGGGTCGGTGGACAAGTTGATTGCCGATCCGGAGGTCGCCGTTGCGATGAACGGCGATTTTCTGACGATCTTCCTCCATCCCCGGGCGCGCCCTTGGCTGACCGAACGCCTCGGATGGCCATCCATGACGCTGCTGGACGAGAGCGGTTGTGTCCGGGCCACGGGCTCGCCGAACAACAAACAAGAAGCGTTGGCGCTGCTGCAGACCGCGGTCGACGCCAGGACGGCGAATAAGAGCTCGGCCCTTCCCTCCCCAACTCCGCAGCGGATTCCACCCGCTGGCGGGGGAGACTGGACTGCGGATACGCCCAAGAAGTCCGCCGTCTTCGCGCATCCAACCCGTGGTGCACCGGCAGTCATCTGGGAGGGCAAGCCCTACGTGTTCGGGAACCGAGAGGACGCCGTCCTGGTCGCGGAGAGGCCGGCGGCAGGGCTCTTTCTCGACAATCTGGGCAAAGACGTGCCATGGGCGCCGTCCGAGGGCCCCATCATCAACTGCGACAAATGAACTGATCGGGCTACATGGGGTCAGGCGGTGCTCCTACCGCATCTAGACCGAGGCGGACCGTTGCTGGAACAGGCTCTGATGTCGTTTGCCCTGTTGGGCGCGGGGTGGGTGCTGTGGCTACTCGTCTTTCTCTCCATCGGCTGTGTGGCCGTCAGTCTCGAGCGGGTCTATTACCTGGTGCGGGACACCACCGATCGGCTCGGACTGCAGCGCGCCATCGACCGGTTCCTGAAGGATGGCGACCGCGAACAGCTCGCCGGCCAACTGAAGGGCTTGAAGGGTTTCGAGGCGCGCGTGCTCGAGGCGGGTATCGAACTTTCTCCTATGGGCGTCAACGCCGCCGAGAAGGCCATGTCGGGCACCGCTGTTGCCGAGAAGATGAAGATGGAACGGGGTCTCGCATTCCTGGCCACCGTCGGCTCGAATGCGCCGTTCCTCGGCCTCTTTGGAACCGTGCTCGGCATCATCAAGGCCTTCCACGATCTTTCCGTCAACACCGCTGACGCCTCAGAGGCGGTCATGGCGGGAATCTCGGAGGCCCTGGTCGCCACTGCAGTGGGGCTGATGGTCGCGATTCCGGCCGTCGTGCTCTACAACATGTTCAATCGATGGGTGAAGGGTCGCCTGTCCCGCAGCGAGAGCCTCTCGGACCTGTTCCTGGCGCGACTGCAGGGCGAAGCTACGGCCCATGGGAAGTAAGTTCGGAACGGACGACGATGTCATCGCCGACATCAACATCACGCCGTTCGTCGACATCATCCTGGTGGTCCTGATCATCTTCATGGTGACAGCCACCAAGATCGTCGAGTCCTCCATAAAGGTGAACCTGCCCGACGCCGCCACCGGCGAAGCCACCGAGTCGACCTCCCTCGGACTCACCCTCACCGAAGCCGGAGACCTTCTCCTGGACGGCGAACCCATTGACAAGGCCGGCCTCCAGGCGAAGATTCGAGAGGCCAAGGCGACCAGCGACGACGTGGTCTGCCTCATTGCAGCCGACAAATCGGTGGAACACGGTCGCGTGGTTTGGCTCATCGATCTCGTGAAGAGCGAGGGAGTCGTCAAGTTTGCGCTGAACATCGACAAGGCCAACGCGGTGGGGCCAGATCCGGCAACCGTCGACATCGATGCAGTCGAGGCGGACGGCTGATGCGCGCTTCTGCCCTGGATTCGGGTTCATGGCGCGACTATGCCTTGCTGGCCGTCGCCATCGCAGCCTCTGGGATTCTCCACATCGCCGTTGCATCGGGCGCCTCACAGATCCCAAGACCGAGCAACGACGAGCCGGTGTGGGTCGACATGGTCATCGAGGTCGATGAACCTCCACCCGCACCTGAGCCCGAGCCGGAACCCGAGCCAGAACCGGAGCCAGAACCGGAGCCCGAGCCCGAGGTCATCGACTACAAGCCCGACGTCGAGGAGCCGCCCCCTCCGGAGGAAGCCAAACCCGTGCCCAGGATCGTGCAGGGACTCGACAACAACTCGATCGCCGAGGGATCGGGCACCAACTTCGACGTGCGACGAGGCACCACAACGGCAACCAAGGCCACCGACGAGCTGATGGGCATGGAGGACGCAGAGTTCGCCACCATCCCGTACACGAGCGTAAGCAAGGCACCCAAGGCCAGGTACAAACCGCAGATCGTCATCCCCGACGAAGTGATCGAGCTCGAGCTCGAGGGACGAGTCGAGCTGGTCCTGACGATTGGAGTCGACGGTCTGGTCGAGAAGATCGAGGTCCTCACGTCCCTGCATCCCGCCGCTGACAAGGCCTGTATGGACGCAATGAGGAAGTCGCGGTGGAAGGCCGGATCCAAGGACGGTAATCCGGTGGTGGTCAAGGGTGTGCCTTACTCATGCAGGTTCGAGATCTCCGCAGGATGAAGTTCCTCCTTCCTCTCGCCCTCGGGCTGATGTTGCCCGGTGCTGCGCTGGCGCAGGACGGCCCGGAAACGACCGAGGACGGAACGGAGGCACCCGAAGAACTCCCCGTCATCAAGGGCCCGGCGATCGTGGAGTACATCCAGGCCCCCTACCCTCCCGAAGCCCTGGAAAAGGGCATCGAAGCGGTGGTCAAGGTCCAACTCGAGCTGGACGAGACCGGTGAAGTCGTGAACATCGACGTCGTCGAGCCGCAGGGGCACGGGTTCGACGAAGCGGCCGTGGACGCCATTCTCGAGATGACCTTCTCGCCGGCCGAGACCGAAGAGGGTCCGGTTCCGGTGATCTTCGAATTCGACTACGGCTTCGTGCTCACCCCGGAGGAGCCCGAAGAAGACGAGCCCCCGCCTCCCGCTCCGGTGAACTTCGAAGGTCTCATCCGCGAGATGGGTACCCGAAAGCCCCTCGAAGAGGTCACCCTCGTTGTGGCGGACACCGAGTTGACGGCCAAGACCGACGCCGATGGCAAGTTCCAGATGCGCGGCGTGCCACTGGGCACCCACGAGGTCAAGCTACTGCACACCGGACACGTCACCGACACCCGAAAGCTCGAGTTCGTAGAGGGAGAAGTCACCGTCATCAACCTCTGGCTCCGCTCCGAGGCCTACCGCGAGAACGAGGTCGTCGCGTCCTACCAGCGCCGAGAGGAAGAGGTCACGCGGCGCACGATCAGCATCGAAGAGGTCCGCAGGATTCCAGGAACCTTTGGGGATCCCATCAAGGTCATCCAGACCCTTCCAGGGGCGGCGCGCACCCCCTTCGGGACCGGCCTGCTCGTCATCCGAGGCAGCAATCCAGAGGATTCCGGTGTTTATATCGATGGAATCCGCATACCCATCATCTATCACCTCACCGGTACGACCTCAGTTCTCCAGCCGGCCCTCATCGAGTCTGTCGACTACCTGCCCGGCGGCTATGGCGTCCAGTATGGGCGCTCGATGGGCGGCACTGTCGACGTGAAGACCCGCACCGACTTCACCGAAGAGGGAAACGGAAAGCTGATCTGGGGTACCGACATCCTCGACACCAACCTCTACTACGAGGGCAAGGTCGGCAAGGACAAGAAGCACGGAATCGCACTCGGCGCCCGTCGCTCGTACATCGATGCCTTCATCCCCGTGTTCACCAAGGGAACCGGCTTCATCATCAAGCCCCGATATTGGGACTACCAGGCCAAGTGGGTGCCCGAACTCCCCAAGCGCCAGAAACTCTCGGTCTTCGTCTATGGATTCGACGACCTGCTCGGCATCGCAACACCCGACGACGTGGCCCAGGGCGCCGACCAGGACACCCAAGGCGACATCCGAGTTCAGTACAACAGCCACCGATTCCTGCTGTCCTACAGCAAAGAATTCTCGGACAAAGTGCGCTTCGACTTCATACCGAGCCTCGGAGTAGATGCCTCCTATCTTGGGCTGGGTACCGAGTTCTCCCTCAAGAGCGGAGACTTCCTGTCGGAGCTGCGCTCCGAACTACACGTCGCGCCCAACGCGCACTTCGAGGTCGTTCCAGGCGTCGATTTCTGGGGTGGCAGTTGGGGTTTCGACTTCCGTTCGGCGATCAGCATCGAAGACTCGGATGACCCCCTCGCCGAGCGCGAACCCGTCGGCTTCGATGGCCACGGCACCATCTGGAGCCCCGACCCGTTCATCAAGTTCAATGTGCGGCCCTTGAACGACCCCGATCGATGGTTGATCACACCGGGCATCCGCTACAACACGGCGATCCTGACCCAGCAGGGCGGAGTCAACAACAACGAGCAGATCCCGCCTGCGTTCTCGCACTCGGCATCGCCTCGAGTGCTGACGCGTTTCCAGATGATCGAAGACCACTTTGCACTCAAAGGGGCCACCGGCCTCTACCACCAGCCGCCACAGCCACAAGAGCTGGTCGGTGTAGGCACGGCCGCCGACATCGGTCACGAGCGCTCCTGGGCCAGCTCGGTGGGCTTCGAGCACCGGCTGAACCAGAGCATCCACTACGACATGGACGTGTTCTACAAATACATGACGGACCTGATCATCTTCAACGAGAACTGGACTGGGTTCGGCTCCAATCCGTTCTTCAATGGGGGCGACGGCCGCGCGTACGGACTGGAGGTCATCGCGCGCCACGATCCGACCGGCCGATTCTTCGGTTGGGTGAGCTACACGCTCAGCCGCGCAGTGCGCCGAGATCTCCCTTTCTGTAGTCGTAATCAAGAGAAGCTCGGCACATATGATCGCATGTTCGGGCACGGCAAGTGCTTCTACCAATTCGACTTCGACCAGACCCACATCTTCAGTGCCCAGGGCGGCTACGACCTACCGAAGGACTTCGGTATCTCCGCTCAGGTCCAGTACGTCACGGGCAATCCGACGAGTAACTTCAACGCGGGCATCTACGACGCTGACGGTGACTTCTACAATGGGTTCCGCATCGGCAACTACAACAACGAGCGCATGCCGCCGTTCTTCCAGACCAGCCTGCGATTCGACAAGTTGTGGACCTTCAAGCGCTGGCAGATGGAGACCTACGTCGACCTGATCAACGCGGTTCGCGGAGTCAATCCCGAGTTCACGATCTACAATTACGACTACAGCGAGTCCGCCTATGTGCGCGGCTTGCCGTTCATTCCCAACATCGGTCTCGAGGCGAAATTCTGGTTATGAGGTGGACAACTCCCATCATCGCCGCATCGATGCTCTCCGGCTGCGTGATCGGCGGAGACAAGCACATTCGGCCCCGAGATCTCGCCGACGTCTGGCTCGTCGACCGCCCACGCATTCTGGCAATCAAGGCTGAGCCGCCAGAGGCAATTGCGGGGCAGGAAGTCACCTTCGAGGCGCTGATACCCAACCCGGATGCCGAGGAGGGGGTCGACTGGGCCACGATGTGGCTGGCGTGCCCGCCCGACCCCAACAACCCGGGGGCCATCGGCTTCGGTTGTGAGCTGGACATCGGCACCCTCGACTTTGAGACCATGGACCCGACCGAACTGGCATCGGTGGGTTTCATCGGCCTCGAACCCTTCTTCCCACCCGCCTACATCGTCCCACCAAACCTGCTCAGCCACCTGGTCACCGAGCGGGACAGACGCGAGGGCGTCAACGTGACGATCCAGGTTTCGGCGATGCCACCCGAGGTCCTCGAAGAACAAGTCGACGACCTGGACTTCAACGAGATCGAAGTCGGGTACAAGCGCCTTGTGGTCAGTGACGCCACCACGCCGAACAGCAACCCGTCGATCTTCGAGTTCGTGGTGGACCGGATCCCGATCGCCGCGGGCGCGCTCGTGCATGTCGAGCCCGAGCAGAACTATGAGCTCGGGGTCATCCTCGAAGAGAACCTCATCGAGACCTACGAGTACTTGACCCGAGACGGCGCGCTCGAGATCCGACGCGAAGAGCCCTACGCGGCCTGGTACACCACCCACGGCACGATGCTCGAAGAGGTGACGCTGTACCCCTTCACTGAAGCCACCTGGACGGCGCCCAAGAGGAGCGGCGTAGAAGGCACCTGGTACGCCGTTGTGAGGGACCGGCGAGGCGGCATGACGTGGCACGTTCAGGACTGGGTGACGGACTGACTGCTAGAGTCCCGCCACGACCCCGACCACGACGCCATTGCTCCCCCTTCATCACACCCCTGAGATCGCGCTTTTTTGGAACCACTTGGCCCTGACTGTTGTCAGCGAACGCTCACTCACAAACACTTGACAACGCAAACTCTGTACGACTGTCAGGAGAATTCGCCCAAAAGCCGCTCCAAAGGGGCCTGCACTCCCCATCTTTGTGGCGGTCGACGCCGATTGGCCATGCTAAGGTGGCGCCGCTTGGGCGACCTTCACCTGAAGCACCGATTCCCCCGGAGAAGACTGGATGTTCCACACCAACGAGGTCTTTAAGGCAGCCAGGAGCCGTGCCCTCCCTGCCCTGGTATTTGCGTTCGCTGCGCTTGCAGGAACCGCCTCAGAAACGGCGTTTGCGACCGAAAGTCCCGGACTCGAAGCGATCGATCAGTTTCGAGATACCAAGAAGGCTCGCAAGGCCGTCGAGAACCGTTTCTTCCTGAAACAGGAACGGTTCGAGATAGCGCCGAGCGTCGGGTACGTTCCGAACAACCCCTTTGCCATTCGGTACGTTGGCGGGGTGATTTTGAACTATCACTTCAATGAGGTCATCTCCGCTGAGGCGCAGATCACGTACTCGCCCGACCTGGGTGAAAACGACCTCAAGGGACTGACCTCGGTTCTTCTCGACCGCGCGTACAACGCGACCTCGGGAAACACCTTCCAGCAGCCCTTGGACAAAGTGGCCCTCTCGGCGGCGTTCGGCGTGGGCTGGTCTCCGTTCTACGGCAAGATCAACCTCGTCGGTGAGACCGTCCTGAACTTCGACCTGTACGGTTTCGTCGGCGTCGGAATGCTGGCCAAGAACAACTACGTCGCCAAGTACGACGAGGCGGGTGCAGACCTTCCCGAGCCCGACATCGTCAACCTGGAGCCTGCGGCGGCCGCCAACGAAGTGCTCGTGGCCCCGGTCATCGGCCTGGGTCAGAACTACTTCCTCACCCAGATGATCGCCTTCAAGATCGACGCTCGAGCCTCGTTCTACGTGGACAACAAGCCACAGTACGACCCCGACGTTCCGGTCACCGAAAAACGTCTTTACAACAACTTCATCGCCAGCGCTGGCTTGGGCTTCTTCTTCCCGAGAATGAAGCCACGCCTGTACAACTTCTAGGGAGCGGAACAACATGATTCGCAACACCCTCACCTCCGGATCGATCCTGATTGCACTGGCATCGGCGGCGCTCGTCGGCGCCCCGGCGTTCGCACAGGATGACGGCGACCTCGACGATGTCCTCGACGACATCCTCGGCGGCCCAGACGAGACCCAACCGCAGAGCATCGCCCAGGAGCGCCAGTCGCTGCTCGAAGAGCCAAAGAGCGACACGCTGCCCACGCCGGGACCCGGCAAGAAGCGCGTCATCCAGACGCTGCAGCGAAAGAACTTCATGAAGATCGGCCGCTACGAGGCCGCTCCCCACGCCGGGTTCGTCACCAACGACCCGTTCATCAACCGCTACTTGCTCGGGGTGGGCTTCGCCTACCACGTCACCGAGATCTTCGCGGTTGAGGCGTCAGGGACCTTCTCGCCCGACCTGGGCGAGGGCGACTACAAGCCAGTCACCGATCAGATCATCAACGAGAACCAGGTCACACCGGACATCTCGAAGATTCAGTTCTACGCCAACGTCAACTTCCAGTACTCGCCAATCTACGGAAAGGTGGCCTGGTTCGGCTCGAGCATCATCAACTTCGACATCTTCGGTGCCTTCGGGACCGGCGTCGTCAACACCGTCGACGACCTCGATGCCCTCCAGCAGGAACAGAACCCGGTCGCCCAGGTGACTCAATCTCAACTGCACCCAACGATGAACTTCGGAGGTGGCTTGCGAGTCATCTTCTCCGAAGCCTTCGCCGTTCGTCTCGAGGGACGCGGCCTCTCCTACATCGAAGTGCTTGAATCAACGACGTTGGAAATGAAGAACAACTTCACCCTCGTAGTTGGCGCCTCCTTCTTCTTCCCGGGAATGGACTGAAAATGCGTCGATTCTTTCCTAGTGCTGCTACCTTGCTCGGCTTGGCGCTCCTGATCCCAAGTGATGCCGTCGCGATGAACTGCGACGACATCATGAACATGCTCGGTGTCAACGTGCCGGAGGCCACGGTCGTTCAGATCATGGCCGACAACAACCAGACGTTCAGCCAGGCGGACATCACCTGTCTGCGCAACAAGGGTGCACCAGCAGCGGTCATCAGCCAGGCGCAGAGCATGAGCTCAGCCCCAGCCCCGGCTCCCGCTCCGGCTCCGGGCCCGATCAACGCGCCCGTCCCGGCTCCAGTACCCGGTCCAGCTCCAGCGACGGGTTTCGAGGGCACCACCGAGATCGGCGGCGGCGGCGATTTGGGAGACCTCCCCGAGCAAGGCGAAGCGCCAAGCTCCGGCGGCCCACCTATCGTCGAGCAGCTCATCCAAGAGTTCAGGAACAAGAAATACCTGACCGCGTCGAAGGGTCTCTACGACCTTGAGGCCGACAACACCTACCCGGGCCAGAAGACCAAAATCCAGTACTACCTGGCCAAGAGTCTATTCGAGCTCGAGATGTACCACGGCGCGCAGCACTACTTCATGCAGGTCGTGCGAAAAGGTCCGAAGAACCCATACTTCAAGTATGCACTCCCCCGTCTGATCGACATCGCCAAGCGAACCGGCAACGACGCGGAGTTGCTTCGCATCGTCAAGCAAATCCCCCCCGAGGCCTTCCCTCGGCAGGCCAAGAACCACCTGTACTACCTGATGGGCCGCAAGTTCTACGAGGCCGACGAGCTGTCGGGTTCGGCGCAGTACTTCCGCCAGATCTCGGCGAAGTCGAATCTGTACATGCGCAGCAAGTACTTCGAGGGCATCATCCACAACGAGCGAGGCAAGCTCAAGAGTGCCGTCATGGCGTTCCGTGAGGTCATGACCGCCGCGCCGCCCCCCTCATCGAACGCCCGCGACGCCAAAGAGACCGAAGATCTCAAGGACCTCGCGCTCATCAATGTCGCCCGCGTGTATTTCGGTCTCGAGCGCTTCGAGAATGCCGACAACTACTACGCGATGGTCGACCGGGAGAGCACCTACTGGCCCGAGAGCCTTTTCGAGCGCGCCTGGACGAACTTCTGGCGTCAGGACCTGAACCTGACCCTCGGCCTGCTTTTGACCGTCGAGAGCCCGTACTTCAACCAGTCCGAGTACATCCCGGAGATCACGGTTCTCCGCGCGTTGACGTTCTTCAACCTCTGTGAGTACGACGAGGTCGAGCGGATTCTCCACTCCTTCGAGGGCGAGACCAAGCCAGTCGTCGCCGAGATGAACACGTTCGTCGAGCAGTTCAAATCCAAAGAGGATCAGAAGCTCGCGGATCAGGCGTTCGACGCCTACTTCAAAGATCCGCATAAGACATCGAGCCTCGACAAGGCGATGTTTGTGCGCATCCTGCGGAACCGAGACCTCGCCGCCCTTGTCCGACACATGGACATGATGGACGAGGAGATCGCGGCCATCGACGCCCAGAAGGGCGTGTGGAAAACGACCATCGGCGACGCACTGAAGAAGCAGATCGAAAAGGACCGCCAGCGCTACAAGCGCAAGGCAGGCATTGCACTTCTGCGCGAGATCGCAAGGCAGAAGGAGAGTCTCGAGGATCTGTTGGTGCAGTCCGAGATCATCCGATTCGAGGTCGTGGACGCCCAGCGTCAGGACTACGAATTCAAGACCGCCAACCCGGACGTTGGCGCACTCGACGATTCCAAAATCGACTTCGCCACATCAAAAGAAATCATCTACTGGCCGTTCAACGGCGAGTTCTGGGCAGACGAACTTGGCTATTACCGCTACACCGAAAAAGGTAAGTGCGAGTAGCCATCTAGTCCCGCATTGGGACAAGGAGACCACCCCTCCATGACCAGCAAATCCACTACGGCCTTTGGCTTTGGCCATACGGTACTGCGCAGCGCCACTCTTGTTATGGCGATGTGCCTGATCACCACACCGATTGTCATCGACGCCCACGCGGCCGATGACGAGCGGCGGGTGCTCAAGGCACGGCAGTTCGAGCAAACCACCGACCCGTCGTCCGAATACGCGCGACTGGCCGAGGAAAAGCGAATGGAGTCCATTCGCCGCCTCAAGGAGCTGCTCTCGGGCGGCGTCAAAGGCGAGACCAAGGCCGAGATGATGCTGCGTCTCGCGGATCTCTATTTCCAGCAGGGTCGCTACCTCCTTCTCAAGGAGATGGCGGCGTTCGACGTGGAATACGACAAGTGCTTCAACGACGAAAACTGCCAGCCCGACAACATGCAGCCCGACATCTCCGGCTCCCGTGATTGGCAGAACAAGTCGATCAAGCTCTACGAGGGCATCCTCCGCAACTACCCGCGGTATGGACGCGCCGACCAGGCCACGTTCTTCCTCGGCTCTGCTCTGGCCGACACCGAGCGCGAAAAAGAGGCCTCTGACGCCTTCAAAAAGCTGGTGAAGCTCTACCCCGAGAGCTCCTATGTGCCGGACGCCTACGTGCTGATCGGCGAGCACTACTTCGAGAACGACAACGCTTACGGCGCGCTGCGCGCGTACCTCAAAGCCACCGGCTTCAAGGACAGCCCCAAGTACTCCTTCGCGATGTACAAGTTGGCCTGGTGCTACTACAACGTCGGCGACTACGGCAAGGGCATCGAGACGATGAAGGCCGTCGTCACGTACTCGATGAACAACCAGAATCAGGGTGGCCACATCCAGCTTCAGGACGAGGCCCTCAAGGACCTGGTCCGGTTCTTCGCCGATGCAGGCGCGATGAACGAGGCCTACGAGTACTTCACCAAGCTCGGCAAGAAAGACCTCATCCGATCCATGCTGCAACGCCTCGCTGGCATGTATTTCGAGCAGGGCAAATTCGACCAGGCTGTCGACACTTTCCGCAGGTTGATCCTCGAGGATCCCTCCTCTGAGGACAACCCCGAGTACCAAACTGAGATCATCAGCGCCTACCGAAAGATCGGCCAGAAGGAGCGGACCCTCGAAGAGATCGACCGCCTCCTCCGGGACTACGGCAAGAACTCGGCATGGGCCCGTGCCAATGCATCCAATCCCAACGCGGTCAAGGACGCAGAAAAGAAGATCGAGTTGAATCTTCGTCGCGTGGCGGTCGATTACCACAACGCCGCCAAACAGCTCGAGAAGGGCCGCCACGGCGACGCCCAGAAGGTCTACGACCTCGCTCGTCAAGCGTACGCGACCTACCTCGGTGAGTTCAGCACCTCAGAGCACGTGTACGACGTTCGCTATGCCTATGGCGAGCTTCTCTACAAGGTGAAGAACTACGAGGGCGCCTACGAGCAGTACATGCAGGTCGTCCAGATCGATCCGAAGGGCAAACACTCACGCTTCTGTGCAGAGTCCGCGATCTTCGCCGCAGAAGAGAAGGTCAAGCAGGAGGGCGGCGGCGACGCCAGCGGAAAGCAAACGGCCGACGCCAAGTCCAAGAAAGAGCCGATCCCGCTCACCGACTGGGAGACCAAGTTGGTCGAGGCCTGCAACCTCTACGCGAGCCTGTACCCGAACGACAAGAAGGTCAGGAACATCATCTACAAATCGGCGTACCTGCTGTACAACAAGTACCAGTTCGAGAACGCCGCCGAGCAGTTCAAGGTCGTCATCCAGATGGACCCGAGCTCAAAGGAAGCCGAGCAGGCAGCAAACCTGATCCTCGACTCCTTCGTCGTCAGAGAGAACTGGCAGGCTCTCAAGGACAACTCGAAGTTCTATTACGACCAGGAGCGCCTCGGCTCCGCCAAGTTCAAGAAGGAGACCTACGAGATCTACGAGCGCTCGTCGTTCAAGGTCATCGAGGTCAACTTCGAGGCAGACAAGGACTACGGCAAGGCAGCGGACGGTTTCGTCGCCTTCTACGAGGAGTTCCCGGAGGCCAAGACGGCTGCACAGGCCCTCAACAACGCCTCGATCTACTACTACGAGGTCGACCGGGTCAACGACTCGGTGAAGATTCGCCACATCCTCGTCGAAGACCCGGCCTTCGGCACCAACGAGCGCTCCAAGAAGTACTACTACAACCAGGTCGCCGCCCTCGGCTACGACTACGAGCTGATCGCCGACTACACCAAGTCGTCCCACTACTACGAGAAACTCTGGGGTCTGTACCCCGACGAGATGAAAGAGAAGAAGGACGACACCGACGCAGCCGGCGAGATCGAGAAGAAGGCCGGCGATGCCATCTACACGGCAGCGGTGTTCCAGCACGGCCTCGGCAACTGGCAGGCCGCCATCGACAACTACAACTCGTTCGCAACGGCGTTCCCCGCCGATGAGCGCCTCGCCGATATCAAGCTCACCGTGGCCAAGATCTACGAAGAGCAGGAGATGTGGTCAGAGGCCGCGAACGTCTTCCAGACCTTCTACGGCAAGCCACCTCCCGGCTCGACACTCGAGTACGAGTACTTCGCGCGCCTGCACTACACCCAGGCTCTCGACAAGATGGGCAAATCCAAGGAACTCCTGAAGACACAGGAAGAGACGGTCGCCATGTACAACAAGTACATCGCGGGCGGAGGCGAGGTCGGCAGTCACACCGAGTTCGTCGCCGAGATGATGTACAAGCTCGCCATCCCCGAGCTCGATTCGTACATGGTTCTCGAGCTCAAGGGCAAGGGCAAGACCAGCAGCAACGACAAGAAGTCTCGCAAGGCCGAAGACGAGGCACTCACTGACAGCCTCGGTGAGAAGACCAAAGCGCTCATGGGCGTACAGAAGACCTTCACCACCGTCGTCTCGGTCGGTGCCGGCGAATGGGGTCTGGCCGCGCTCGTCGCCCTGGGCCGTTCGTACGAGAACATGGGTGAGACGCTGCGAAACGGCGACATGCCCTATTACCTCACCGATGAGCAGAAAGAGATCTACACCATGGCCATCGAGGACAAGGTGTACGTGCAGGAAGAGAAGGCCGTCGAGGCATACAGACTGGCTCTGGAGAAGAGCTATGAGCTCACGCTCTACAACGAAAACACCGCGTTCGCGACGCGCCGCCTCGGCGAGCTACGTCCGGACGATTTCCCGGGTCTGCAGGAGCAACTGCTCGATGCCCGATACACATCGAACACGTCGCGCACCTACGACTTCGAGTCGAGCCTGTAGGGGGACATGAAAATGAAAACGATCACCACATCCATTGCAATCCTCAGTCTTCTCGCCCTCGCCGGCTGCCCCAAGGGCGGCAGCAGCGGAGGTTGGTCAGAAGAGGAGCTCGCCACAAACCCAGCGGCCAACTTCCAGAAGGGCCTTGGCATTCTGCAGAATCCCGACCGCAAGACCGGCGTCGTCGACTACAGCGAGGCGTTCAAGTCCTTCAACGCCTCGGCCAATCTCGGCGGCGGCGCAAAAGCGAGTTTCAACGCAGGTTGGAGTGCGGAGAAAATCGGACGCCCGGCGGATGCCGAGACGCACTACCGCACCGCATACGAGGCCGATCCGACCTACGAACAAGCCATGTTCTCCCTGGCGCGCGTGCTCACCGAGCAGGGAAAGAACGAAGATGCCGTCCTGCTCTACCAGGGGCACGCCGAGAAGGATCCCGGCAACCTCGACGCGAGGAACGACCTGGTTGCAGCGCTGATCAAGGCCCAGAAGTTCGAGGCCGCGGTCGCGGAGTCGCAGGCGATCCTACGCAAAGATCCAAAGAACGCCGACGTGTATCGCAACCTGTCCGCCCTGTACTACGCACAGAGCAATTACGGCATGAGCCAGATGACGGCGAAGAAGGCCTTGGAGCTCAACGACGGCGATCCGGGCGTTTACAACAACATGGGCGTGACGTACCTGTTGCAGGGCAACGAGGCGATGGCCATCGAGAAGTTCAAGACCGCACTCAAGCTCGACAGCGGCAACTTCGAGTCCAACATGAACCTCGGATACACCGCCCTCAACTCCGGCGACTACACCCTTGCACTCGCCTCATTCCAGGCGGCGAGCGGGACGAATCCGGCCAGCCTCGACGCCAAGTTGGGGTTGGCAGTGTCGACCCGCGGCATCAGGGACTTCAAGCTGGCTGGGCAGCTCTACGACGAGATCATCGATGCTGATCCGCAGGGCGAAGCTGCGTACTACAACGCTGCAACCCTGCATGAGAAGTACACCAAGGACTTTGCCAAGGCCCAGAAGTACCTGCAGGCCTACATCGACGCACACGCGGGCGAGATCAGCCCGACGCACGAGGTCTTTGCCCTCATGGAGCGCGTCAACCAGGCCAAGGCTGCCGAGGACGAGAAGAAGCGCCTCGAAGCCGAGCGCAAGCAGGCCGAGGTGGACCGCCAGAAGCGCAACGAGCAGATGCTGAAAGACATGTCGGTGGTCATCACCGACACGCAGGCCAAGCTCGACCGCAACCTGAAGTGTATCGATCCTGGCAGCGTCGAAGAGGTCGGCATGATCCTCGAGCAGGCCGCAATGGTGGTCGAGGCAGAGGAAGTCGACATGGCCGGAGACATCAAGCAGCTGCTCGACATGTACGTGCCAGCCGTGGACGGAGCCATCGAGGGCTGTGATCCCCGACTGGTCGAGGCACAGAACGCCGAGTTCGCCGCCACCGGAAAGGTGGTACCGCTGGGCGAAGAGGGCGCCGCTGGACCACCCCCAGAGGAAGGCGCAGCAGCGCCTGAGGACGGAGAAGTGCCGGCGGAAGGCGGAGAAGCACCAGTGGAAGGCGGGGAAGCACCCGCGGAAGGTGGTGAAGAGCCCGCTCCCGAGTAGTCGTCGCCGGTTTACGGCATCGCCCCCAGTCACATCCGACCCCTCGGAGTGGCGGGGGGTTTCTTGCGTTTGAGGCCCTGTTTTGGGCTTTGCTTGGACTTGACGAATATCTTGGAACCGCCACCGTAGAGGGCGTGTCAGGTCCTTTGACGGGAAGATGACCCCCTCGGGGTTGTTCGGAGGCCCGTTACCCAACAATATACGCTGGTTAACGGTGCACCTACACCGTTCGACCAGTACACCGAGGTAGAGAAATGACCCGCATGCTTACCGCACTCGCCGCGATGATGTTCCTGGCCACCCCGGCACTTGCCCAAGATGGCGACCGTCAGGTCAAGTACAAAGAGCGGACGGAGATCGACTTCGAAGGTGTCGATGTTCAAGGTGAGCTCGTGAAGCCGCAGGGTCAGTTGCTTCTCGACCGTCGTAAGGCGAGCTTCAACCCGCTCATTCGCCTTCGCGAAGACTTCAACAAGGAGATGAAAGCCTCCGTGGACGAAGTCAAGTAGAGCAGCCCCAAACTCTCCTCCTCACTCCCCTTCCGAGCTTCGGAGCCTTTCATGGCAGAGAACGAAAACGACGCTGTTCTGACTTTTGAAGTCTACCGCGGGTCAGCGCTCATCAAGCGCGCTGACTTCAACGAGTCCAGCATCACGGTAGGCAGCGGCACCAGTGCCCTGCTGCAGGTCGATGACGACCAGGTTGCTGAACTACATGCCGTCATCAACATCGAAGAGGATGGCTCGGTCAGCCTCCTCGACCTCGGCAGCGACAACGGCGTCACGGTGGGTGGCGAAAAGGTCGCCAACGCTACGCTGCAGTCCGGCGATGCCTTCGCGATCGGGGGTCTCTCGATCACCGTGACCGCGGAGCCGGCGAACATGACCGACGAGGGCTTCGACGACCAGGACGCGACCTACGTCGCTCCGTCGATGGCCGCGCTGCGCTCGATCGTCGAGGCCGAACAGGCCGGCGACGCCGAGGGTGTCCTCATGGAGGACGGCGAAGAGAACGCCGAAGACGAGGACAGCGACTACGACGACGGGTACGCGCATCCCGACGTGACCGAAGAAGAGGACATCGAGGGTGATGACGAGTACGTCACCGAAGACGTGATGCAGTTCATCCTGCGTTCCGGCACCTCTGCCTCGGCTTCCGGTATCGACAAGAAGCGCCCGATGGTGCTCGAGGTCAACCAGATCTGGAGTGAGACCCTTCTCGACACACGACACTTCACGAAGCGCAGCATGGGACACGACGTCACCGTCGGCTCCAGCGTTGGCTACAAGTGGCACTTCCTCGGCATCGACATGGGCTGGATCCCGTCCCCGCTGCGGATGGTGCTGCCCTTCACGCCGCCGATGTGGTCCGAGGTCAACTCCGACTGGCGGAACGACTTCTATGCGCCGGACGAGAACCTTCCCGGAAGCAACGATCACATCCTGTTCGTGCATAACGAAGCCGAAGAGACCTATGTCGCGCAGGTGGCGGACACCTGGGATGGCTTCGTGGACATCGAAGACCAACGCTACAGCTTCGAGGACCTCGTCGAAGCCGGCAAGGGCTCCAAGTCCGGCAACCTCTTCGAAATTCCCATGCAGCCGAACGTGCGGCTGATGATCGACATCGACGGCGTGGTGTTTTTCTCGCACATGGTCCACCCCGGCGCGCGGATTCTCTCCAAGACCGGCGACGACCTGGACTACCCGTTCATGGCGATCGCCTCTTTCATGGGCTTCCTCGGATTGATGTTCGGCATCATCATGTACTTCTCGCCGAAGCCGGCCGAGAACGCGATGACCGAGATCCCCGACCGCTTTGTCGAGCTGCTGCTCGAAAAGCCGGAGCCGGAGAAGAAGGAAAAGAAGAAGCCCGCTGCCAACCCCGACGCCGGTGAGGGCGCCAAGGCCAAGAAGGAAGAGGGCAAGGTCGGCAAGAAAGACGCCAAGATGGAAAAGGCCAAGGGCAACAAGGTCGAAGTCAAGAAAAAGGAACTCGACCGCCAGGTGGCTGAAAACGCCGGCGTTCTCGGCGCCCTGCGCGACGCTGGCGACCTCGATGGCGTGTTCGGCACCTCCGGACTCGACGCGAATCTGACTGGCGGTGTCGGCGGCCTCATTGGCGCCAAGGGCACCCAGATCGGTTCCGGCGGCCTCGGCGCTCGTGGCTCGGGTCTCGGCGGCGGCGGTACGGCAGAGGGCCTCGGTGGCCTCGGCACGAAGGGCATTGGCTCCGGCCGGTCCGGCTACGGCAAGGGCGGCGGATCCTTCGGCGCCAAGGGCGAAGGTGGCATCGGCACCGTCGGTGGCGACCCCATCATCCTCGGCGCACTCGACCGCTCGCTCATCGACGAAGTCATCAAGCGCCACATGAACCAGATCCGGTACTGCTACCAGCGCGAGCTGACCAAGAACCCGGCCCTGGGCGGCAAGATCGTCATCAAATTCGTCATCGCCAAGGATGGAACGGTCTCTTCGGCCTCCGTCAAGACGACGACCATGAACAATGGTGCGGTCGAGCAGTGCATCGTCGGACGATTCATGCGCATGCAATTCCCCGAGCCCAAGGGCGGCGGAATCGTCATCGTGTCCTACCCGTTCATCTTCTCGCCGGGCTGACGGGCTGAACGCCTGAAACCGGCTTGCGCCCCCACGGGAGTTTGACTTTCCGATGGGGGCGAACCTGTGATAAATACCCCCCGTCTCCAACAGGATTCACCCGCAATGCGCACACTGCTGGCACTCGCCCTCTCGCTCGGTGCATCGACCACGGCATTCGCACAGGTCGAAGACCTCGACTCGTCGTCGTCCAAGAAGAAGGCCCGGTCCTCCAAAGAGGACATCGTCCGGGAGATCACCAAGGGCACCTACATCAAAGCGGGCGCCGGCTCGGCGCAGTTCATCGGCATTGGTGGCACGCCCTACGGCTCCGTGCTGGCCCCCGTGATCGCGTCGGAGCTCGGTTTCGGCCAGGACTTCATCGACAACGAGCGCATGTCGGTCGCATGGGAGATCGACCTCCACCAGGGCCTATACAATGGGCCGAAAGAGGACCAGCTGGCCGGACTGGGACAGAACGTCCTCATTCAGGGTGACATCCACACATTCACTGCCATGGGCGCAGTCGAGATCAGCACCTACGTCACGCGACGCTTTGGGCTGGGCGTTCGGGCCGGTGGCGGCGTCATGGCCGTGCCGCTGTTGATGCACCCCGACGAATACAACGCGACCATCGTGACTTCCTACTGGGGTGGCGTGCCCTCTTCGGTGCATGGCAGTCCCCTGCCCATGGCGTTCGGCGGCCCCTGCATCGAGTACTACACGAAGCTGTCTCACTTCTCGATCGGCCTCGACGCCGACGTGGGCTACATCATCGGCTTCGACCTCGGCATCAACGCGACTGGGTATCTGAAGTACACGTTTTAGGGTTCGGCGACTGTAGCAACAGAGCATGCTGCTAGCTCCTTGCCAACAGCTCGAACGTGGCGTTTGATGTTGCGTCTCGCTGGTCGCTGGAAGGGGCGACCAGTGCCCCGCTCAGGCCCCCCCACCGCCATCCTTGCGCCCAATCAGCGCCGGCGTTAATCGCCATCCTCCCACTCACCGTAAGTCGACCCCAAGGTCGACCAATGCGAGGCAAAATGAACAGCGAAATGGGCCTCTTGGGCCGTAAATTGGGCATGACCCAGCTCTTCAACGACGACGGCGAGGTCATCCCGGTGACCGTGGTTCAGACCGGACCCTGCACCGTCGTGGCGGTCAAGACCGACGACGGCAAAGATGGCTACAACGCCATTCAGCTGGCATTCGAGGCCAAGAAAGCCAACAAGACGAACAAGGCCGACGGCGGCCAGTTCAAAGGCGCCAATCTCGAGGCCGCTCCGAGAGTGGTTCGCGAGATTCGTCTGACCAAGAAGGCGATGGGCGACGTCGAGACCGGCAAGGTCTTGGGTGCTGCCGACGTGTTCTCGGTGGGACAGTTGGTCGACGTGACCAGCGTGTCCAAGGGAAAGGGCTTCCAGGGCGTCATGAAGAAGTACAACTTCGCCGGATTCGAGCGCAGCCATGGCGTGCATGAGTTCTATCGCCACGGCGGTTCCATTGGCACGCGTCTGACGCCAGGCCACGTGTTCAAGGGCAAGAAGATGCCGGGCCAGATGGGCGATGCCCAGGTCACCGTGCAGAATCTCGTTGTCGCTCGCGTCGACGAGGACCGCAATCTCGTCTATGTGCGAGGCGGCGTGCCGGGTGCCAAGGGCACACTCGTCACCATCCGGAACGCAGTCAAGGGCTGAACGCTGTGACGAACCCGCTCTGGACCCCTTCCTCCGAGCGCGTCGCCGCCAGTAACCTGACGGCCTTCATGGCTCGGGTGAACGGTCGGCACGGCACAGCTCTGCACGATTACGACGCGCTCTATGACTGGTCAGTCGACCACATCGCCCCATTCTGGCAGGAGGTCTGGGACTACGCCGACGTCGTCTGTTCGGTTCCTCCCACACAGGTGCTTGGCGATCCATCCATGCCGGGGGCCGAGTGGTTCACGGGAACCCGCCTCAACTTCGCCGAGAACCTGCTTCGCCACCGCGACGATCGACCCGCACTCGTCGAATTCCACGAGAGCGGCACGGTCCGTCGACTGACCCACAACGAGCTCTACCTGCAGGCCGCCAAGCTGGCGCACACCCTGCGGGCGTTGGGCATCGGTGTTGGCGATCGGGTCGCAGCCTTTATGCCGAATCGCATCGAGAGCGTCATCGGCATGCTCGCGGCAACGAGTATCGGCGCGATCTGGTCGTCCTGCAGCCCGGACTTCGGCATTCGAGGCGTGATGGACCGCTTCGGGCAGATCACCCCGAAAGTGCTCATTTCCTACGATGGATACACCTACGGGGGCAAGCCGTTCAGCTCGATGGATCGCGTCCGCGAGGTCGTTGCAGCGATCTCCTCCATCGAAAAGGTGATCGTCGTTCCGATCCTCGGCATCGACATCAGCGACGAGCCCAAAGCCATTCCGTGGACAGCGGCTGTCGACAATGACGCCGAGACCCTGCACTTCGAGCAGCTTCCCTTCGACCACCCCCTGTACATCATGTACAGCTCGGGCACGACGGGGGTCCCAAAGTGCATCGTGCACGGAGCCGGTGGAACGCTTCTCCAGCACGCCAAAGAACTGCTCCTGCACTGTGACCTCAAACCAGACGACGCACTCTTCTACTTCACGACGTGTGGATGGATGATGTGGAACTGGCTGGTGAGCGGGCTGTATGTCGGGTCGTCGGTGGTGCTCTTCGACGGGAGCCCAGCCCATCCAGACATCGGCGTCCTGTGGCGCATGGCCGAGCAAGAGGGCGTCACCCATTTCGGTACAAGTCCGAAATTCTTGTCTGTCTGCAAGCGCACCGGCATGGTGCCCAGAGACGAATTCGACCTGAGCCGCCTGCGAGCTGTGATGTCCACCGGTTCGCCGCTCTCGGTCGAGCTCTTCGAGTGGGTCTACGCAGACGTCAAAGCGGATCTGCAGCTGGCGTCCATCTGTGGCGGCACCGACATCATCTCCTGTTTCATGCTCGGCTCCCCGATCAGCCCCGTCTACGCCGGAGAAATCCAAAAGCGCGGTCTGGGAATGAAGGTGGAGGCGTGGACCATCGAGGGCGCGTCCGTTGTCGGCGAGAAGGCCGAATTGGTGTGCACTGCGCCGTTTGTGTCCATGCCGATCTACTTCTGGAATGACCCCGAAAACACCAAATATCACAATGCCTACTTCGACGTGTTCGAGGGCATCTGGCGCCATGGCGACTTCATCGAAATCACGCCCCATGGCGGCGTCATCGTCTACGGACGTTCGGATGCCACCTTGAATCCAGGAGGCGTCCGCATCGGCACGGCGGAGATCTACCGGCAGGTCGAGGCGATGGACGAGATCGGCGACGCGATTGTCGTCGGCCAACGTTGGCGCGACGACACCCGGGTCATTCTCTTTGTAGTCCTCGCTCCGGGAATCACCCTCGACCAGCCTCTGGTCAGCAAGATCAAGACCCACATCCGCAAGACGTGCACACCGCGACATGTGCCGGCGATCATCCAGGCGGTTCCTGCAGTTCCAAGGACGATAAGCGGCAAGAAGGTCGAGATCGCCGTGACGCGCATCATCCACGGTGAGGCGGTGGCCAATCGCGACGCGTTGGCGAATCCAGACGCCCTGGACTTCTACGAGAACATCACTCTTTAGCAGCTGGGTGATCGGCCGCCTGGGCCGCGTGGCAAGCGACACAGTCTTGATGACCAGTCACCTTGACCTGGGCACGCGCGTCTATCACTGTCACCCCGAGGACGAGAATAGTCACCGCGGCGATGAAGACGCCTACGCCGGTAAAGAAGCGAAATTGTCCCGGAGTGAGCATGCTCGAGTCTACCTGAGTCGGTAGTTCGGCGCCTCTTGGGTGACGATGACGTCGTGCACATGAGACTCGTGCAGACCCGCCGAGGTGATGCGCACAAACCGGGCGTCCCTCTGCATGGACGGGATGTCCGGGCAGCCGCAATAGCCCATCGATGCACGGACACCGCCGACCATCTGGTAGATGACATCGCCGATGGGCCCCTTGTAGGGCACACGACCGACAATGCCCTCGGGAACGAGTTTTCTGGTATCGGCTTCGGGATCGCCAGCATCATCTTGGAAGTAACGATCCGCCGAACCGGACTTCATCGCCTCGATGGAGCCCATGCCGCGGTACGCTTTGTAGCGCCGGCCTTGGAAGAGCACAACCTCGCCGGGCGCCTCTTCGGTCCCAGCGAAGAGGGACCCGATCATGCAGGCGTCGGCGCCGGCAGCGAGGGCCTTCGCGATGTCGCCGGAGTACTTGATGCCGCCGTCGGCGATGATCGGGACACCCTTTGAGTGGGCTGCTGCCGCGCAGTGTTTGATCGCGGAGAGCTGCGGAACGCCAACGCCAGCCACGACGCGAGTCGTACAGATCGAACCCGGTCCGATCCCGACCTTGACGATGTTGGCACCCGCCTCGATGCAGGCCAGGGTGGCCTCCGCCGTGGCGACATTGCCGACGATGAGCTGCTGGTCGGGCCACGCCGCACGAACGGCACGAGCGGCCTCGAGGACCCCTTCGCTGTGGCCGTGGGCCGTGTCGATGACAATGACGTCGCACCCGGCGTTGACCAGAGCGCCTACACGCTCGTCGCGATCACCGCCGACTCCAACCGCGGCGCCACAGATGAGCCTGCCGCGATCATCTAGAGCGGAATTCGGATATCGACCGATACTCTCGATGTCTTTGATCGTAATCAACCCCTCGAGTCGACCGTCCTCGGTGACCACGAGCAATTTCTCGATCTTGTTTTCCTGCATGAGGTCTTTGGCCCGTTCGAGGCCTGTACCGGGGGGTACGGTGACCAGCCTGGTGCTCATCACCTCCCGAACAGCTCGACTGAGGCGACGCTCAAAACGCAGATCGCGGTTGGTGAGGATGCCAACTGCGCGTCCATCGACGACAACCGGCACGCCCGAGATGTTGTGCTCACGCATGATGCGCCGCGCTTCGCCCAGGGAAACGTCGGGAGTGACAACGACTGGATTGGTGACGGTGCCAGTCACGGCCTTCTTGACCTTGCGCACCTCGTCGGCCTGGGTGGCCACAGAGTTGTTCTTGTGGAGGATGCCAAGCCCACCGCAGCGGGCCATCGCGATCGCCGCGTTGCCCTCGGTGACGGTGTCCATCGCCGCAGAGATCAGCGGAATATTTAGCTTCAAACCACCACCCAGCTCGGTGGCGACATCGACATCTCGAGGCAGTACCGTGCTGTGGCGAGGAACGAGCAGGACATCGTCGAAGGTCAGTGCCAAGGGGACGTCGTCGGGCAACATGGCCACCTCCGGGACTTTGAGAGCAGATGAGAGGGTTGCAGTCCTATTCCACAGTCCAGCCCACCGCAACGCCCGAACAACCGCGATTTGACAAAGACCCCAACTCCCCGTAGAACCGCGCGAGCACACACCATTCGGAGGGTCCATGCGGTCCCCACTGACCCTGATCACCCTCGGACTCCTCGCCGGCTGCGCCAAGACGGCCAGCCCGAACACTGCGGCCACGGCGGAGGGCGGCTCCGATGCTGGGGACGCGACAGCCCACATCGAGGCGGCAGAGGCCCTATGGCCAGAGCGCGCAGATGAAGCGAAACTCACCGAAATCCTCGAGAAATACGAGGCGGCATTCAACGCCGACCCCAAGGATCGGGACACGCTGATCCGCCTCACGCGCGCCTGGTACTTCTACGGCGACGCCTTCTCCGACGACAAAGACACCAAGGTCGAGCGGTGGACCAAGGCCTTGGAGTTCGGCAATGCCTGCCTCGCGCTGAACGACGACATCGCCAGCCAGCTCGCCTCTGGAAACAAGCCTGCCGACGCCATCCAAGCGGCTACGAAAGATGATGTGGGCTGCATCTACTGGACCGCGACCGCGCTCGGGAAATGGGGCAAGATCCAAAGCCTGTCGAAGACGCTGAAGCACCTCCCCACGGTGAAGGCCTACGTGACCAGGGCCGAAGAGCTGGACCCAACCTACTACCACTACGGGCCGGCCCGCTACTGGGCGGCGTACTACTCGGCACTTCCCAGCTTCGCCGGTCAAGATCACGACAAGTCGGCCAGCTATTTCGACGCAGCTATCGAGGCCGCGCCCTATTACCTGCCCACCCGCGTGCTTCGCGCCGAATACCTGGCTGTCGGCATTCAGAACGTGAAGATGTTCGATGAGGATCTCGACTTCGTCATCAACGCCGACCCGAACATGAATCCCGACGCCGGGATCACCCCCGAGAACGTCAAGGACATCGAAAAGGCCAAGGGCATCCTTGCCAAGCGCCACGAGCTCTTCGACAAACAAGCCATCGAAAACGCCAACTGAGGAGCCCCGATGCGTTCCCTGACTCGTCCCACAGCTATCGCCATCGCCATTGTAGTGGTCGCCGCGCTTGCATTTGCGCCGCGCGCCACCCAAGCCCAGGGCAAGATCGAGCTCAATATCGGCAGCCTCGCTCCCAAGGGAACGCCCTGGATGGAGCTGCTCGAAGATGTTGAGAAGATCATCGAGAAGGACTCCGGAGATCGCATCAACGTGATCATCCGCCCGCCCGGGATCATGGGCGAAGTCGAGATGGTGCGCGAGACGCGCAAGGGAGAGCGACTCCAGGGCGCCGCAGTCACCACTGCGGCGATCGCCGAGGGTGGCAACATCCCGCAGCTGTCCATCGTCGAGCTGCCCTTCCTCTTCGACACCAACGCCGAAGCGGACCACGTGCTGGACAATGTGCTTTGGGATCCCTACTCGGAGATCCTGGAAAAGCGGGGATTCAAGCTGGGTGTCTGGTCAGAAAACGGCTGGCGATCCTTCGCGACCAAGGGTGAGCCCATCAAACTCCCGGAAGACGTGAAGAAGCACAAGATGCGCTGTCAGGAGAGCGATGTGCACGTCGCCATGTACAAGTCCTTCGGGGCGACGCCGATTCAGAAGCCGATGACCGAGGTGCTCACCTCACTACAGTCCAATGTCATCGACGGCCTCGACAATACGGCGCTGTACATCCAGGCCGGTGGCCTCGCCGAGCCCCTGGATTCGTTCACCATGACGCGGCACATCTACCAGCCGGCGGCAGTGGTGTTCTCAAAACGGTGGTTCGACGCACTGCCACCAGACCTCCAGACCGTCGTCATGAAGCCCAAGACCCTCGCCGCGGGTGGCAGAGAGGCCATTCGCGAAGAAGACAAGCTCATGATCGAGCAATTCGAACTCTTCAGCGTCGAGGTCATCAACCTGTCGACCGAGGAACGGGGCGCCTTCGCAAACGTCGCAAGCAAGATCCACGACGAGTACGCTGCTACGGTCACCGACGGGCCCGCGCTGTTGAAGAAGATTCGCGACGCCCTGGCTGAGTTCCGCAAGAAGTAAGGGAGAAGATGCAGCGCTTGATTGGCCAGGTCTTTCGGGCCATCGACGTTGTCACCGTGGACCTCTGGAAGCGGGTCAAGGACGGGGCTCGGGACGTCTTCAACGGTCCCTTTCAAGGCGTGATATTTACGTTGATCCTGACCTATACCGCGATCGCCGTCGTCCTCGAGACCGTCGGCCGCTGGCTCGATCGAGTCGTTGGATGGGCCGAGCGTTCATTCGCCTTCGCGGCGATGTTGATCATGACCTTCCTCGCGTTCAACGAGTACCTGGCCCGAGAGGTCAAACCCTTCCTTCTTCAGATGGGCGCTCTGGCACCCGAGCGCGCCGACCTCTTCGGCCTCTGGGCCCTCGAAGGGCAGATGAACATGGCCCTGCTCCTGATGGTCGTGGTCGGTTTCCTGGGCGGATCGCTGGCGACCCAGGAGCGGAAACACATCGCCGTGGACGCCATTGGACGCATCCTCGCTCCCGGAGCGGCCCGCTTCGTGCGCCGGGTCACGTCGTTGGTCGCGGCCGGCCTCTGCTACGTCTTCATGAGAGGGTCCTGGACCGCGGTGTTCTCGCACTCGCAGGACAACTTCGAGGGGGCGCGGATCTGGGGCGGCACGATGGCCGCGGCGATCAATGCGCTGACCCGCCAGATGCCAGGAGAGAGGGTTGGGCCCAACTCCTGCGCCGACGTGGCACTCGATGCGCGACCGACCGATCTGTGTCCTCAAGTGGACTTCACCACCGCCGATGCGTGGCTCGACGCCAAGTACGACGCCGGTCTCGATCCCTACGACCTGTTCGTCTTCGGCTACGTCGATGCCGGCGATCGATTCCCGCTGTGGATCCCCTTGCTACTGCTGGTCGTGGCCTTTGGTGTCATGTCAGTCCGGTTCTTCGTCCAGGCGCTCTACCCCGACCCCTTCAACGAAGGCAAAGTCGCCGGCATCATCGAGCAAAAGCCAGGCAACCGACGCGTTGTCGACGTTGTACTCGCCGGCGCATTCCCAGGTGCACTCATCGCAATGGGCATCGGCGCCTGGCTGGGCATCGGCTGGTTGATCGTGCTGGCGTCGATCATTCTCGTCTTTCTGGGCTCACCGCTTTTCGTTGCTGTCGGCGTGGGCACCCTCGCCTGCTGGATCCTCATCCGGGACGGCTCCGCCGAGACCGTGGTCTCGGACATGTTCGAGGCCACCAAGAAGCAGGAACTGCTCTCGATTCCCTTCTTCGTGCTCGCTGGAAACTTGATGACTCGCGGGTCGATCGCCGCCCGGCTCATCGAGTTCGCCAAAGCGGCCATCGGCGGAATTCCCGGTGGGCTTGGCGCTGGAGCGGTCGCCGCCTGCGCCTTTTTCGCGGCCATCAGCGGATCGTCGCCGGTCACGGTCATCGCAATCGGCACCATCATGTTCCCGATGCTCATCAAGGAGGGCTACTCCGAGCGGTACAGCATGGGCGTGCTCAGCACCGCGGGAGGCCTCGGCATCATCATCCCGCCGTCGATCCCCATGATCGTCTACGCCATCATGGTCAGCGGGCAGGGAGACATCGTCCTCGATCCGGCGACGCTGTTCAAAGCGGGCATCCTGCCAGGGTTATTCATAGCGAGTGTGCTGATCGCGTACACCGTCTTCCAGATGTGGCCACGGGACGTGAAGGGCGTCGCCGCCCTCGAACCGGAACCCGGGTGGTTCCCCGCCTATGTCGGACGGGTCGGTGCCGCGTTCATGCGCGGGTTGCCAAGCCTGTTCCTGCCCGTCCTGATCCTGGGTGGAATCTACGGTCTGCTGGACTTCAGCTACATCGGCATCGACTTCGCAATCCGCTTCACGGTCACCGAGGCCGCCGCAGTCGCCGTCGTGTACGCCCTCTTTGTCGAGCTCGTCGTCAATCGAGAGCTGAAGCTCAAGGATCTTCCGGACGTGTTCTCCGAGAGCGCCATGATGATGGGCACGCTCTTCTTGATCCTGGTGATCGCGATCTCTCTGAACCGCTTCTTCGTGTGGCAGGAAGTCCCCGAAGCCGCGACCCAGTGGATGCTCGCCAACGTCGACAGCAAGTTCACCTTCCTGATCATGGTGAACCTGTTCCTGCTGGCGCTCGGCTGCGTGATGGACATCCTGTCCGCAATCCTCATCGTCGCGCCGCTGTTGGCTCCCATCGCGTCCTCTTATGGAATCCATCCCGTGCATTTCGGGATCATGTTCATCGTCAATCTCGAGCTCGGATACCTGACCCCGCCGCTCGGGATCAACCTGTTCGTCGCCTCAACGGTCTTCGAGCGCCCCATCCTCGACGTGATTCGCGCGGTCGTTCCGTTCTTGATCCTGATGTTGTTCTGCCTGGCGGTCATCGTCTGGGTACCCAGCTTGAGCTTGTTCCTGGTCGAGTGACCGGCCCCCGAAGTGCCCACCGAACAGCACCCGTGGATGGGCACCAAGAACGCGAAAGGGATCGTCCGGGGCTCGGGGAATAGCGGCTTCCAACCGCACTGAAAGGGCCTTCGCCCACGGTGTGGCCCAGGCGTATTCGACGCTGAAGTCCACCGACGCGAGCCAAGGCAAGGCGTCGACAAAGCCCTCACCGTCCAGCCGTTCGAAGAGCAGCCACTGCAGGTTTGGGCCCGCACCGACTACCAGCCCCGATCTCGGGCCACGCCAGCCGACGACCGCCGATGCCAGTGTCGACGCCTCCCCGCCCAACGAGAGACCCTCCTCGGTGGTGCCAGCGATGCGAACGAACGCCATCGTGTGGAATCCAGCCGCCCAATTGCCGCCTTTGAGGGCTCGGATCTGTAGCTCTGGCCCGAGCAGGTGGTTGTATCCCAGATCCGTCTGATACCGAATCCCGAGATCAACGGCATCCGTCAGACCTCGCTCGGCGGCCACGCCACCCGTGAGAACGGGCACGACCGGAATGGAGGGAACGTCGATGCGGAGCAGGGCGAAACCAGACCTGGCGCTCCAGGCGCTGGAGCGCGCCGGAAGGGTGTGGGCGTCCTGGAGGGACAAGAGGCTCAACCCGGTGATGAAAGCGATCACTTCAGCCCCCAGACCCGGCCAATTCCCACCCAGGGGATGTATCCAAGCAGGTGGAGATCCGCGGAGATAGGCACGATTGCCCGGATCCGGATGACGGTCCGACCGCGATCACCAGGCCAGATGGCGCCGACCTCGGCGTGCAGTGTCTCGACCGATAGCGAGGCCGATCGACGGACCACATCGGCTTCCTCTTCCAGGGTGAGGAGCCCCACAGAACTTCCAGCGGACCAACCCAGGTCCACACCGGCACCGCTGGTCCAAGAGCCGTTGAGCTCCGGCGTCGCAGCGACCCGATTTCCGAATGGCGCGCGAATGGCGTAGATACCGGAGATCTCCTCCAGGGTGTAGAAGCTCTCGTCGAGTCCCAATCCGACGCCAAAGCGATCGGAGAGCCGTAGCCTCCCGCGGAGCGACAGCGAATAGGCCAGTCCTGCATGTGTCACCGCTCTGACGCCGACATCCGCTCGGTCCGAGACCCCGAGACTGCCCCCGAGGAGTACGGTCGGCAACGCAGAGGCCATGCCGCCCTCGACGTGCAGCTCGGCCTCCTTCCCGGGGGTTGTGTTGGTGCCGATCGGTGCCGCGTCAGCTGACGACGCGAACCCGCACACGATGAATAGCGCTGCCGTCATAAGGAAATCCCGCGTTGGTTTGTTGAGTTTGGCCGGTCCCATCAAAGGCGCGCACCCGGATCTCTGCGTCACCCACTTGATCGGGCGTCCAGGTCGCCCGCCATAGGGTCCACAGATACCGATTTCGCCCATCGCCGACGCGATTGAAGGTGATCTCCGCGTCGCGCCATCCCGCTCCGGAGTCGACCTGCACGCGGGTGACCCCCAGCCCCGGCGTGGCAGCGATGCCCGTGACGTCGATGGGCACCCCTTTGACGACGGTCTGGCCGGCGGAGACCGTGTCGATTCGACTCCGGGTTCGGGTCTCGCCGTCGATGAAGTTGGCCAGTTCCGAGAGCGAGCCGTAGGTGGCGTAGTCCCGCGTCGCGGTGATGGAGTCGAGCCACTTGATGTTGAACATGCCGAAACGACCCGGGATCAACGCGCGAAGCGGCGCCCCGTTCACGGCGGGGATGGGATCTCCGTTGAGGGTGTGCACCAGCATGGCGTCGTCAGATTCGGCGACAGAGACCGGCAAATACGCCGGATACCCGTCGAGACCGAGGAACCGCAGGCCCCGTGCGCGGCGCGACAACCCGACGGCATCCATGACATCGCGGAGGCGCACACCCGTAAAGGCACCAGCGGAAATCAAGTTGCCACCTGGAGAATTACCAATGCACTCCAGCGTGATTTCGCGAGTAACGGAGTCGAATTCGGCCAGATCGGTCAGATCGAGGGAGTGTTGCCGATCGACGAGGCCATCGACATACAGCCTCCAACGCTTCGGGACCTTGGGGATCCCGTAGTTGTAGTTGACGTAGAACTGCCCAGTCGGCGTCAGCGGCGCCTCTGGAGTCGGAACATAGGGCGAGCCGATTGTGGCTCCGGGCTCGGTACAGCCAAAGTTCAGGGGCATGAGCCCAATGCCCGCAACCCCGCCCATCAAGCGGATCAAGCTGCGTCGCGAGGGTTCGAGTAACCGTTTCTTGTTCGTGGTCATAAGTCAGGTATGACGACACGCCGCCTGGGGTTACTCTTCGCACTTCTCTCGACCTCGCAATCGGCCTGGGCCGGGGCGTGGGCGCGGGATGCCGGCGACTTATACGCCAAGGTCGGCGCCGGACATTTCTCCGGTCAAGCCAACTTCGACGACGGCTCGGCAACGCTGCGGAGCACGGCGCTGGAGCTGTATGGCGAGGCGGGACTCGGCAACGGGTGGGAACTCGATCTGTCGGCGCGTGCCGCCCACAACCGAACCACCAAGGCGCAAACCACCGGCTTGCAGGACCTCGAGGTGGTCGGAAAATACGAGCCCCTGAGCGGCCCCTCTGCGCTCGCGCTCCTCGTGGGAACCCGAATTTCGCTGTACCCTCGCGGCCTGGATCCCGAGCTGGGACCGGGCGGTTCCGACTTGCTCGTCGGCGGCGCGTGGGGTCAGGGCCTCGGAGCGGGCTGGGTCAATGTCGACGCGGTCCACCGCTTTCGTATCGGAGCGCCCAGCAGCGGGCTGCGATTCCGGGCGGAGCTCGGAGCCATGGGGAATGCGCCTATCGGCGGCGCGGTCACTGCCGAATATCAACCCGCGTTCGGGAGAAGCGGTTTCCAGGCCTCGGCCGCCGCCCCCGTCGCGCGAGCGTTTTCAGTCGGGACCAAGGCGTTCACCGCGCCGACCAAAGGTGGGTGGGGCCTGACTGGAGACGCGTCCTGGCAACCGACGCTCTTCAATGATGGCCCCGGCTACCGGTTTGGGGCCGGCATCGTGCTCGAGCGTTGATTACGTGGGGCTCATGGCACATCCCTGGCACGACCTGCCCAACAATCCCGACACCGCCCACCAGTCCTTCAACGTCGTGATCGAGATCCCTCGTGGCTCGAAGGTCAAGTACGAACTGGACAAACCGACAGGCCTCCTGAGGGTCGATCGCGTCCTGTACAGCGCAGTGGTCTACCCGTGCAACTACGGTTTCATCCCCCGCACCTATTGCGATGACGGCGATCCACTCGACGTGCTGGTGCTCGGCCACGAACCGGTTCAACCCCTCGCAATCCTCGAAGCGAGGGCCATCGGCGTCTTCCACATGCTCGACGAGGGCAAGGGCGACGACAAGATCATCGCCGTGCACATCAACGATCCGGCGGTGGCCAGCTACACCGACATCGATGAGCTGCCACCCCACACGATGAGGGAGATCATCCGGTTCTTCCAGGACTACAAGATCCTCGAGAAGAAAGAGGTGGTCGTCGACAAGCCGGCGGGTGCCGACAAGGCTCTCGAGACGCTCCGCGAGAGCTACGCCATGTACCGCAAAGAGGAGAGCCGACTTCGCGGGTGGGGATGAGCAGATACATCCTGGCCTGTGAGCAGGATCGTCAACGCATGTGAGCCAACCACGCCGACAATGGTGAGGTCCGCACAGGGTGGTTCCATGAAGCGTCTGCTGGTTCTCGTACCCCTCACCTCGGGCTGCGCCGAGTACTACCTCTCCTCTAAAGTCGTCGAGGTCGATACCGCCGCCGAATCGGACACCGACACCGACACGGACGCCGATACCGATACCGATACCGACTCGGACGTCGACACCGACACCACGCCACCCGACACGACCGACACCGACACGACTCCGCTAGACACCGACACGACACCGGTCACCACAGACACCGGCACCCCTCCGGTGGTCCCTGGCCCTTGTGACGTGCCGGTCCCCGACCACGTCGACCTGACGGACGTGGTCTGGGCGATGCCGAATGTGCACTTCTACGTGCCCGACCCGGGCTGGGCGTTTGCTTCGGCCTTCGCATCCCGCGAGCTGGAGACCCTGTCCATGGATCTACGGCTTCCGCCCTCGTATTTCCTGGCCACGGCACTCAAGGAGTCGTTCATGGGCTGCTCGGACACCATCCGGCCGGACTCCCTGCACGGGACCCTGTGGGACCGCCAGGTGATCGCCGATGCGACCGGTTGCATGCAGTTCGACGGGCCCGGGAGCGCATGGTTGGAGATGTGCGGGATGTACCCCAACGAGATCGACTGCGGGGTTGTCGACTTCTACGACGTGATTCCGTCGACGAACCAGGCCGTCACGGGTCGAGACAACGTCGAGCCGAGCATGTTGGTTGCCGCCTACTACGCGGTCTTCGCGTACGCGATGATCGACAAGAACCACGGAGCCAACCCCGATACCTGGTTCGCAGCGGCGTCCGACCCACAGGCGATGCTGAAGACGATGACCGTGCTCTACAACACCGGGGCCTGGTCGTGGGACGTCACCCAGATCATCAACGGCTGCCAGCTTCAGAACATCGAGTCCTGTATGAACCCGCTCACGGGTGCCTACGACTACGTCGTCGCGATCTCCAGCTACGCGGCCGACATGGAGGCGGCAGTAGTGGCGAGCTCCTGCTACGACGAGGACGTGACGGTCGCTGACGTACACGACTGGCTCGATGCCATGGAGCCGTTGTTCCCCAACGAGAATTGGGCGGGAATCAAGACGGACGCCGAGACCGCCTTTCTCGCCGCATCCGGGGGCGCGCCGACCGCGAGGTTCCAGACCGTCGCAGACGCCGTTCTCACCGCCGCCGACGGCGGGATCGGCACCGATCTCAACTGCCCGGCCGCAGAATTGGCGACCCGATACCAGACGACCTGCCCCTGAGCTGGCTACTCTGCGGCCATGCGGTACTGGATTCCCCTCCTGGCACTGGCCGGCTGCACCAAAGACGACGACCAACCGGTGCAGATCAACTGCGAAGTGCAGGACGACAACGCCCTGCGAGTCGATTGCCAGAGTTCGAAGGCGGTTGCGTTCTCCTACGAAAGTGGCGAAAAATCGCGAAAAATCGAGGTCGAAGGGGCCTTTACGCTCTCAGGCATGGCTCCAAACGCGACCTGGGTGTGGTCAGCGGGAGGGGCGACTGGCGCGTTCACAACCGATGCCCTGCCCGACGGCATACCGGGGGTATCCGCATCGGGAGAGGGCACCGTCCCGTATGTATTTTTCGCCACGGGAGGGTACGCCATCATCGCCGATTCCTCGGGAGAAGTCGTCTGGTATCAGCTCTACGAGAACGGCTGGACCATCGAGGGTGGCATCTCGGGCTTCGACTTCACGGCTCAAGAGACGGTGCTTGTCGTGGCGAACAACGTCATCAGCGAACGCACGCTATCCGGGGAAGAGATCGTGCACATCGAGCGGGAGGATCGGCCTCTCCATCACGACGTCTTCAACGCCGACGGCCTCACCTACGCACTGAACGCATCCCTGTACAGCTACCCCGCTGGCGATTTCGTGATCGACGGACTGTACATCTACGACGGACCGGACCGGGTCGCCGAGTGGGACCTCGCCGATCACCTCAGCGCGGATCCAGAGGTCAGCGATGAGGGCCTGAGCCTCTTCTGGGGGCTCGAATTCCCCGGTGCCGAGGACTACGCACATACAAATGGGGTTTTTGCCGCTCCGGACGGGACGATCCTCCTGTCGCTTCGCCACGAGAACGCGATCTGGGCGCTCCACGGCGTCGACAGCCCCGAGTTCGGCACGGTGAAGTGGGTGCTTGGGGGCAACGACAGCGACTTCGCGATCACTTCCGAGGTCACCGAATACACCGAGCTGATTGGCCAGCATCACCCTCGAATCTCGTCGAATGGCGTCGTCACGGCCTTCGACAACCGCCTGGCCGACAACGCCCGCACCGTCGCCTATGCCATAGACGAGTCGTCGTGGAGCGCCGAGATCACCGAGGTGCACCCCATGGGCGAGACCTGTTCAGTACAGGGAGCGAACTATCCGCTCCAATCGGGCAACGTGCTCGCGACGTGTGGAGAGAAGCACCGCATCACCGAGATCGCCACGGACGACACCGTCCTGTGGGAGCTTCAAGTCGACACCGTGTCCCATGTGGTCGCCCGGGGGATCCCAATCCAGGAGCGCCCCTCGGGATGGTGATATCTGGCGGGCGATGAAGTCGTCGGGCCCCTACATCCTGCTCCTGCTGATGGTGGTGACCGGAGCGCTGCTCACGTTTTCCCTCGAGCCGCTCACCGGCCGGATGGTCACGCCCTTCTTTGGCGGAGCCATCCACGTGTGGACCGTGTCGGTGATGGTCTTCCAGGGGCTGCTCTTCGCGGCCTACCTGTACGCACATCTCCTCGCGCGCCGGATCGGCGTCCTGCATCTCGGCGTCATCCTCCTGCCCCTGGCCTTTCTGCCTCTCGAGATCACCGCTACGCCACACCCCGACGCCCCCATCGGCGCCTTGGTCATCGACCTGTTGCGGAGTGTCGGAGTCCCCTTCTTCGCCCTGGCGACAACGTCGGTGGTCGCCCAATACTGGCTCGCAAGCACCGATCCAGAACGGGAGCCGTGGAGCCTCTACGCCGCGTCCAACGTCGGGTCTCTGGTCGCCCTGATGGCCTATCCGCTCCTGTTGGAGCCGACGCTGGGACTCGAGATGCAGGGCGCGCTCTGGGGCGGCATCTACGTCGTCTACTGCGCCCTGTGCATCGCCGCCTTCAGAGCCCTGCGACCCGGCGGCGACATCCCGGAAGCTGAAGAATCGCCGGCCCCCTCGGCGATGGACTACGGAAAGTGGATCGCTCTTTCGGCCGGTCCATCCATGCTGCTGCTCGCTGTAACCAACGTCATCACGTCCGAACTGGGCTCCTTTCCGCTGTTCTGGGTCCTGCCCCTGGCGTTGTATCTGGGCAGCTTCATCGTCGCATTCAGAGACCACGACGAGCCCGGATACGTCGCCGAGTTCTGGCCGGATCTGCTCCTCGCCTTCGCCCTGTTGTGCCAGTTCGTGATCCTCGCCGAGATGCAACCGCTGCTGTACGCGACCTTCTTCGGCATCTGCTGGGTCGCCCACGAACGCCTGTACCTGTCGCGCCCGGCTCCGCGGCATCTGACCGCCTTCTACCTGGCGATAGCCCTGGGCGGCTGGCTCGGAGGCATCGCCGTGTCCCTCGTCGCGCCGGTGATCTTCGACCGGCTCGCCGAGGTCGGGATCTCGATGTTCGTCGTCGCCGCAGCCCTGTTGTGGGTCGCTGGAAGACCTGGCGCAAAGTGGTGGAGGGAAGTCCACATCCGCTACTCCGGATCTCGCGCCATCCTCGGCGGGACGGTGTTGATTCTCCTCGGGTTGCTCTTCGCCAACGAAGGCCAGAAGGGGTTCGTCGATCGGGAGCGAAACCTGTATGGCATCTTCACACTGGCCGAGCTTGAGGTGGACGGGCACCGCTATCGCGAGCTCGCCAGTGGCCAGACAGCCCACGGCAAGCAGTACATCGACGGTCCGAATGTGGCGATCCCGATGAGCTACTACCACCCCGCGGGATCGAATTTCCGGGCACTCTCCCTCCGAAAGAAGGGAGGCCGAATGTCTGGAATCGGACTTGGCGCCGGCGCGGTGGCCGCGATGTTGGTGCCCGGAGAGGAGCTGGTCTTCTACGAGATCAATCCCGCCTCGGAGCGCATGGCCCGCGATTGGTTCACCTATCTCTCCGACAGCCCTGGAGACGTCGAGGTGCGCATCGGTGACGCCCGCCTGCTCATGGCCACCGAAGGGGATCGCGAGCTCTCCAGTGCCCTCTTTGTCGACGCGTTCGCTGGGGACGGCATCCCGACCCACTTGCTGACGGAAGAGGCCTTTCGGATCTACCTCGACCGCCTCACCGACGACGGGGTGATCGTGCTGCACATCTCCAACCGCTACTACGACCTTCGAGGCGTTCTCGCGACTGCGGCGACCACCCTCGATCTGGCCGCAGTCAGCTTTGTTGGAGATGGGAGCGAGAGCGACGAGCCGCTGTACGACCCATCCACGACGGTGGTGATGACGCGAGATCGAGCGGTGTTGGAGAAGCTCCTCCAAGAGGGCTGGCAGGACCTCGCCAATTGGGAGGACCCGCTGACGTTGTGGACCGACGACTACATCGACATCCTGGCGGCCATGCGGGCAAGACGACAGAAAAGCGGCCTAGATGTGCGCGACGCCAAAAAGAAGTAAGGCTGTTGCATGGCACGCCCATCGAACACCGAAGCCCGCCGCGCAGAGATCGTCGAGGGACTGCTCGAGGTGATGTCCGCCAAGGGGTACGAACGCGCCAGCGTCGCAGAGATCGCCCGAGCTGCGGGTCTCGCCAGCGGCCTGGTTCACTACCATTTCGACAGCAAGCAGGACATCCTCGTGGCCCTTGTCGAGCGCCTGGCCGCGGCGGTACGCGAGCGGTATGGCGCTCCCGACAGCTCGCCGCGAAACCAGCTCCTCGCCCTGGTCGATGCCCATCTGTCCTTGGGAGAGGGATCGGACCCACGCGCCGTTGCGGCCTGGGTGGTGGTCGGTGCCGAGGCCGTCTCCCAACCCGAAGTCCGCGAGGTCTATAGCGCGGCGCTCGCCGCCGTACGGGACGAGATCGAGCGGCACCTTGGCGCCTGGCGGGCCGAGGAAGGTCTGGATCCCGCGGGTGCATCAGCCGGATCGGCCGCCATATTGTCAGCCATCGAGGGCGCTTATCAGATCTCCGCCGCGGCACCTGGTTTGCTACCCGATGGTTTCGCCGCACCGACTATCCGGGCACTCTGCGAAGCGCTGGCGACCCGATGATCGACGGCCCGATCGACCTGGCACCCAAACTGTGGGGCGAACTCCTCGCGGCATATGCCATGCCGCCCCGGCACTACCACACCTTCGGCCACGTTCGCGAAGTCATCCGAACCTACGAAACGGTGCCGGTGTGGGACCAGCCGGGAGAGGTGTTCGTCGCCATCCTCTTCCACGACGCGATCTACGAGGCGGGACGACAGGACAACGAAGTGCGCAGCGCCGTCATGGCCATGAACGCCGTTCAGCGCTGGCAGTTGGATGTGAATGCGGCCCGGGTCGGTGAGCTGATCGGACTGACGGCGCGACACGGCCGCTTGAAGGCGGGTGAAGTCGACAGCGACGCCGCGCACTTCCTGGATTGCGACATGGCCATTCTCGCAGCGGATCGGCCGCTGTTCGAGGCCTACGAAGCCGCCATCGCATCCGAGTACCAACCCGTCTACGGAGACGCCTACGCAGCGGGGCGACGGGCGTTTCTCGAGCGCCTGCTACAGAGCGACATCTACCTGTCTGACCACTTCAGAGATCGATACGAAGAGACCGCCAAGGCCAACATTCGAACGAGCCTGAACGCTATTTAGCCAGCCTGATCCCCGTGAACTGCCACCGCTTGTCGGCCGGGAAGAAGTTCCGGTAGGTGATGCGAATGTGATCGCGCGATGTTGCGCACGAGCCGCCACGAAGGACGCGCTGGTCGTTCATGAACTTGCCATTGTACTCGCCGATAGCGCCGTCTGGGGGCCGGTATCCCGGGTATGGCGTGTAAGCGCTCACAGTCCATTCCCAGACTTCCCCCAGCAGGTGACGAAGCCCACCGTGGGACTTCGCGGCGCGCCCGATCGGGTGGTACGCGCCGTCGTCGACAAAAGTGCCGTCCGCTGCAGGCGCAGCCAGAGTGGCGGCGTGCTCCCACTCGAACTCGGTCGGCAACCGCGCCCCCGCCCACCGGGCAAAAGCCTCGGCCTCATAGAAGGAGACGTGCGTCACTGGCGCGTGGGGGTCGAGCTCACGGCGGCCACCGAGGGTCGCGACCGTTCCATCGCCCCTCCAATAGAGAGGGGCCCGCCATCCCTCGGAGGTGAGAAGCGCCCACCCATCAGAGAGCCATAGATCCGGGTTGTCGTAGCCACCATCGGCGATGAACTGCGCAAAATGGGCGTTCGTCACCAGATCTGAAGCGAGTTCGTAGGACTCCAGGAACTGCCGATGGCTCGGGCCTTCATTGTCCCAATGGAACCCATCGCCGCGATGTCCGATCTCGACAACACCGCCTTCGAACGCGGTGAATTCACCATGGGATGCCGTTGCCCCACCGCGAGGCAGGTCTGTGGAGTAGGCCGGGTCGAGTGGGTTCTGGAGCAGACCGTGCTTGAAGTCGGTGACCATCAACTCCTGATGCTGCTGCTCGTGATTGAGGCCGATCTCGAGGATTCGGAGCATCTCCTCCGTCGGATCGCCGAGGAGAGCGAGGACCTGCTCGTCGATCTGGTGACGCCAATCCACAATCTCGGCCACGGTTGGACGGGACAGGACATGGCGTCGGTGGCGCGGCCACTGCTCCCCGACTCCGTTGTAGTAGCTGTTGAACAGCATCCGGTACGCGGGCTCCCTGGGCTCGTAGTTCTCGGCGAACGGCGTGAGCAGGAATGTCTCGAAGAACCACGTGACGTGGGCGAGGTGCCAGCGGAGGGGGCTGGCGTCCGGCATGGACTGCAGGAGGTGGTCTTCTATATGTAGGGGGCCACAGAAGGCCTCGGTCCTGGAACGGACACGGCGGTAGCGATCGATCGGCGTCATGGACAACTCCAGCGCCAAGGTAAGCACCCTGCCAAATCGGAAAGTGGGTCATTCGAATCCCCCTGTCCGAAGGGACCGCGATCCTTTTGCCGCACTCTGCCGGAAAACGGCGTCGTCACGTACATGTCAAGACGGCATGACTATTGCTTCACACGCTTGTGACTGTTGTTCGAGGGAAGTCATGACCCGCCTTGCTTTTATCGCTCTTATCGCTTCGACCGGCTGCTCCGAATGGGAACTCAGCCACAATCCAGACCCGAATGGCCTCCCGGGTCCGAACATCATCGTCGAGCCGCCTTCGCTGCAGTACTCGATGCTGTCGACCGGCGAAACCGAGGTTCTGAGCTTCACGATTGGCAATGACGGCGCGGCCCCTCTGGACGTGACCGACATCCGCGTGGCGTCCGGCCTGGCCTTCGACATCCTCACTCCCGAAGTGCAGCACCTCATCGAAGTGGGCGACACCGTCAAGATCGACGTGATGTACAGCCCCATCTCGACCCTGGACTTCGGTCAGGTCCTCGTCTACAGCGACGATCCCGAGACCCCTGAAGTTCCAGTCGACCTGTCCGGCCAGGGCGCGGTGCCCGAGATCGCGATCACCCCTGACTTCCATGACTTTGGCGCGACCGCCATTCCCTGCGGCGACGAAGTCGAGGTCACGATCAGCAGCGTCGGCGTCGAAGATCTCGTCATCACCAGCCTCGACTACCTGTCCGGCGGCCTGCTCAGCATCGACGACAGCCTCGTCCAGCAAGCCCTGCCGTTGACCCTCGCCCCCGGCTCGTCCGCCAGCCTGTGGGTCAACCTCAGTGCCGTCGATGTCGGCGCCGACACCGGCACCATCAGCGTCACCAGCAACGACCCCCGCGGCGTCGTCACCGCTGACCAGACGGCCGAGGGCTTCTACAGCTCCGAGACCACCGAGCAGTTCCTCGAGCCCGATGTTCCGCCCGTCGACGTGCTGTTCCTCATCGACCAGAGCTGCTCCATGGAGCAGGACAACGTCGACGACATCAACAACGGCATCCCCGCGTTCATGGCCGAGCTCCAGAACGTCGCCGATTGGCAGCTGATTCAGGTCACCCAGGAGACCGGTTGCGCGAACGGCGGCGTCCTCGACGACACGTTCCCGAACGCCGACTCCCTCCTCGTCAACAATGCCTTCAACAGCTTCCACCACCAGTACACCGAAGCGTTGCTCGAGCTCGCCGATATCGCCCTGTCCAAGTCGCAGCCCGGCTATTGCAACGATGGATTCCTCCGCCCCGGCGCGGCGCTGCACATCATCGTCGCCAGCGACGAACGCGAGCAGTCCGGCGTCAACTGGTCCAGCTGGTTGTCCGCCTTCCAAGGCTATGTCGGCGACCCCTCCATGGTCACCGTCTCCAGCATCGTCGACTTCAACCGCAGCTGTGGCGATAACAGCGGCGCCACCGGCTACGAGGAAATCACCAACGCCACCGGCGGCGAGATGCTGAACATCTGCAACGCCAACTGGGGCGCCCAGATGACCAACATCGCCCAGGCCGTGGCTGCCGGCTCCCGC
>Ga0315336_1001475_pt1 | contig 45282 bp, 22 predicted proteins | sample ASW5metaG_FD_204512 | JGI IMG/M metagenome (GOLD analysis project Ga0315336, IMG submission 204512) | Ammonia-oxidizing marine archaeal communities from Monterey Bay, California, United States - ASW #5 | ecosystem: Environmental > Aquatic > Marine > Intertidal zone | place: USA: California... | reverse complement strand
CAGAAATGGATGGAATCTCGAAAGAGCTAATCAACTATACCCGCGAAGACGGTGTACCGCTTACCGCAGATTTATATCTACCGGCAGGATATGATTCGGCGCGAGATGGCCCTCTTCCAACCCTCGTGTGGGCATACCCTCGCGAATTCAAGAGCGCCGCCGCTGCAGGGCAGGTTTCCGGTTCGCCCCATCGCTTTAAAACGGTCTCGTATTGGGGAGCCGTTCCATATGTATTGCAGGGATATGCTGTGATGGATCGGGCTGCCATGCCCATCGTGGGTGAAGGAGATAAAGAGCCGAACGATTCATTTGTGGATCAGCTCGTAACGAGCGCAAAAGCTGTCATCGATGAGGGAGTTCGTCGAGGAGTCGTTGATCCAGACCGTGTCGCAGTTGGTGGCCATTCTTACGGAGCGTTCATGACGGCCAATCTATTGGCACACAGCGACTTATTCAGAGCAGGAATAGCACGAAGTGGCGCCTATAACAGGTCTTTGACCCCGTTCGGGTTTCAACGTGAGGCGCGTACATTCTGGGAGGCACCCGAGATTTATTTCGCGATGTCACCCTTCATGCACGCCCACAAAGTCAACGAACCGATTCTGCTGATCCATGGAATGGCAGACAATAATTCAGGCACGTTCCCGATCCAGAGTGAACGCTTTTATGGTGGATTGAAGGGTAATGGAGCGACGGCTCGGCTGGTGATGCTTCCGCACGAAAGTCATGGTTATAGAGCGCGAGAATCACTGCTCCATATGATGTGGGAGACGAATAGCTGGCTCGACACGTACGTAAAAAATGCCCCACCAAGGAGTGTTGAGGTCAACAAACCGACGGGAGATTGAGTCGAGCAGACATTCGAATGGATCTACCCCCCCCCAGAAAGCCCGTTTCTTGATGGTTATTGCGAAACAAAAAGGAGCCGATACCTAGTATAAGCGGGTAGTACTGCCTTTTGGCGTGTACTAACTTAGCTGGGCAAGAGGTAGTCGTATAATCGGAGCGATCACTTTCTTCCAAGCTGTTCTTTGCAAGTATGGGGATGTCACGGCTTCGACGGGTAGATTGTAAAGCAGACTGCGTGTCGAGCTTTCTGGTACGCTCGTAAATCTCACCAGAAAAAGACAAATGCAAACGATTACGCATTCGCGATGGCCGCTTAAGTCTATAAGACATTAAGCCTTGCTATCTGTCCTCCAGCCTGCCTGTCTATCGGCGGCTGAGTTAGGGCATCAAACCTGATAGAATAGGATGCGCCATGCCGGCTGAATAAGCGTATCCAAAGCTCGATCAGCCTTTAAGTGATTCTGGCCCAAGACGACTGGCCACGGAATCGCTCGAGAATTCAGTAAGTCGACTACACACGTAGACGTTTGACTGGACAACTATTCGGACCTGGGTTCGACTCCCAGCATCTCCACCATACCATAAGGGCTCCCTCGCATCGCGAGGGAGCCCTTATTTTTTCTGTCCAAGCCAAATCGTTAGATGCAGGCTGGCAGCCTATCCGTTGTGGCACATTGGGGCGCCACTCAGCATCATTGAGAATTGAGAGCCCGATTGGTATTCCTAAGCCTCTTCTCCCGCACGCCATTCGTCGACGCGCCGACAGCTTTTATCATGGAATCCAGCCTAGCCTCCATACGTCGGGTTCGTTCAGGCATCAGAATCGAAAGATCTTGCTCTTCTCCGATATCGGTGGATAGGTCAAATAGCATCACATCATCCTTCTTCCAAAACGTTGCCCAGTGGTAATTCTTCCACAGTTTTACAAGTTTATAGTTGTTCTCTCGTAGCGCAGAACCCGGCCTTCGATCAAAATCGATATGGAAGAGCAGAAACGGATCATTTCGAGTGATTGCACCATCTGTCAGATTGGCTAACACGGGGGCAAGGCTTCCGCCGTCTACAACCGAAGGCAGCTGCCCACGCCATCCTGCAAGGTCAGCGATCGTAGGCAATATGTCTAGTCCTGACACGGGTACATCGCTGAAAGACTTGGGAGAAATACCCGGACCAACCACGAAAAATGGTACCCTGATACCGCCCTCAAAAACATGCCCCTTTCCCGAGCGCAACGGGTAATTTCGGGGCAACTCCTGCACGGGTCTGACATCAATTCCTCTAACACCACCGTTGTCTGACAAAACGATTACGTACGTACTTTTTAGGAGATCGAGTTCGCTCAATTGTGAGAGCAATATTCCAATTGAGTGATCAAGATCTGCAGTCATGGCAGCGAACTCAGGAATGCCGTGTTTCCTGCCAGGTGTAATGGAATTGAAATTGTGAAGGGAAGAGTCTGTACTTGTAATATTTTCATGGACCGCATAGTGAGACAGCTGAACGAAAAATGGTCTTTTCTCACTGTGCTGTTGTCGAATAAACTCAGATGTTCTTTTTGCAAGAGAAAAAACGAGTTTTGGGTCGTTACGAATCAATAAGGTATCTTTTCTTACCGTCGGCTCTGGTGTCCTGTTACTGGTCATTCCGTCACTGATATCATAACCCATTTCTTCAGGTGACGCGTCAATGAGAGCCGAATGCCATTTTCCGAGGTGCGCTGTCACATACCGAGAGTCTATTGATTTTAACAGGCGAGGAATGGTCAATTGGTCCCGGTAGCCCTCTTTCCAGGTCTGCTGGTCAATTTGGTACTCATGTCTCGTGGGAGATTGGCCTGTGAGAATACTCTTTCGCGTCGGAGAGCAGAGTGCGGCAGGAGCATATCCGTTAGTAAATCTCATCCCCATCGAGGCGAATGTGTCCAAGTTAGGGGTCTGGTAATAATCGCTCTTAGAGCGGGGGTCATTGGGATCGGCTAACGATGATAAACCAACCCAACTCTGATCATCTGTCAGAATGACAATAAAATTTGGCCGTTTGGTTGAATCCGCTACGAGGGCTGCGTTTCCGTCCGATGGTAGCGACCACCGACTCCCTGGATCCGTAGCGTGCTGATCAGGGGAATCTGATGAGCACGAGCTACAGATGACGACTACCAGGCTAAATAGAACGCCCGGGAGCCACACAAATTTATTTCGCCGATAGGCTGGGCTGAGGTGAGTCAGAGTGGCTACCAATTAGTTGTCCGGCCATGACCACCTCGAAACTCGAGACAAGTCAGCTACAAATATACCATATGACAACTAAACGAGCTTCGGGCATCAATCAGTCCAGCAGGTCGTCTGCGATGTGCCACTCCAGATCTTCGATGACGCTGAGTTCGACAATATTTTGAGCCTTGCCCAACAACGTCCGGCATTCCTTGCTCAGATTCAACAAATGGAGCTTCTTGCCGTTCGAACCGTAGCGCTCAGTGATGTTTTGAAGGGCTTCGAGTCCCGAGTGATCCCACACTCTCGAGTTGGCAAAATCTATCACAACGTGTTCTTGGTCGCTCTTGAAGTCGAAGAGGTTTTTGAAGGAGCTGACAGATCCAAAGAACAGTGGTCCCTCAAGGTCATAATGCGTCCTTCCTCCGACAGTAGTTCGTTCCGCGTGCATGACTTTGCCGTGCTCCCATGCGAATACGAGTGCCGAAACGATTATGCCAACCAAGACGGCAATAGCGAGATCGGCCACTACAGTGACGGCAGACACGATCACGATGATGAGGGCATCTGAGAGTGGAATTTTGTTTACCAACCTGAGGCTCGACCACTCGAACGTTCCGATCACCACCATAAACATGACCCCAACAAGAGCGGCTAGGGGTACCTGTTCTATGAGTGTGGCGCCGAATAGAATGAAGCCGAGCAATGCGAGCGCGGACGTGATTCCTGACAGCCGACCTCTTCCGCCGCCACGAATATTGATCATGCTCTGACCGATCATCGCGCAGCCTCCCATGCCGCCGAAGAAGCCGTTCACGATGTTGGCAACTCCCTGCCCCACACACTCTTTGTTGCCGCGACCACGCGATTCCGTGAGTTCATCCACCAGTGTTAAGGTCATCAGCGACTCAATGAGTCCGACTGCCGCAGCGAGTACCGCGTAGGGAAGAATCAGATTAAAGGCTTCGAGCGAGAACGGAATAGCCGGCAGATTGAACGAGGGCAGTCCCGCAGCAATGGTTGTTATGCTGGAATTTCCATCCTGCACGAAATCGAGCACCGTCCTGACGAGTCCCGGGTTATACGAATTAATCAGGCTGCCAAGCACGGATACCACGACGATTCCGACCAGCGTCGCGGGGACAGCCTTGGTTAGTTTTGGCAAATAGATCGAAATGACCATGGTCAAGAGGATTAGTCCTCCCATGGTCACGAGTGGTCCCACGGGGAGCAGCTCTCCTCCTGAGGTAAACTGATCGAATTGGGCCATGAAAATGATGATCGCCAATCCGTTTACGAAACCCAGCATCACCGGATGTGGGACAAGTCGAATAAACTTTCCGAGCCTCAATACGCCGAAGACAACCTGTATCATCCCCATCAGAATCACCGCTCCGAAAAGATATCCGAGTGAATCCTGTACGATTACATCTGCGCTCAGCCCGGCTTCATTCCCAGCAGTCACTATTTTCGCAACCAGGGGAGCGAAAATTACCGCTACGGCTCCCGTCGCTCCCGAAATCATCCCGGGTCGGCCACCAATGATGGCTGTTATCAAGCCCATCATGAATGCTGCGTACAGGCCAACTTTGGGATCTACACCGGCAACAAAAGCGAACGCGATGGCTTCGGGTACGAGTGCCAGCGAAACGGTCAATCCAGACAACACATCATTTTTGATGTTTTTCGGTCGCTGGATCATCAGTCGCACAATCTTATTGCGCGCTGAATGTTGCTGCATGGATGGTTTAGTGTCTGGCATCTCTAAAATCTGGGTGGGGATTGGAGTGGCTGGGTGAGGCCGAAATCGAAAAAAAATGTCAGAAACGATCGTCTATCGTCTCTGACAGTGTGGGCCCAAGCAACTGGGCGGGCGTGAGCCACTGGTGGCTTGCCGAAATAATCACAACGCCTAAAATACCTTATTGAGCTCCTGCATTTCTATAGCCGCGCTTGAATTTCTAAACAAAGCAGGTTGGTCCAAATCTCGAGCCCTCTTGGATCCACTCGCCGTCACCACAGTATCCTTTGCGCCGAACATCCTACTATTCGCCCTCAGGCTCAAATGCACGCCATATTTCTCGCTTTCGTTCTCTTTTTTCAACAGGCCACGCCTTACAGTGGCACCTTGCACACGACAGACGTGGAGATTCCCCGCCTAGAAGAATCTGCCGAAGTTGATGGATCGCTCTCGGACGCCGTCTGGAACCAGGCCGCAAGCCTCGTCGATTTTTCTCAGTATCAGCCGGTTGACGGTCGCAGCGCTTCCGATCCGACAGAAGTTCTGGTGTGGTATTCGAGCGAGGCTATCTATTTCGGCATTCGCGCGACCGAGCTGCATGGAGACGTGGTCCGAGCTACACAAGCTAATCGTGACAATATCGCGAGTGAGGACCATGTGCAGATCCTTCTCGATACCAATAACGACAATCAGATTGGGTATCTGTTCGGGGTGAACCCGTTGGGCGTCCAACAAGACGGTACTCGAAGCGATCAATTTGGAGGTGGAGCGGGAGGCCGATCCGCGACCGGGGGAGGTTCGAGCGATATAAACCCACTTGAGGGAAACGTCGATCTGAATCCGGATTATACGTTTGACTCTGCAGGCCGTTTGACCGCAACGGGCTATGAAGTGGAAATCAGGATTCCGTTCAAAAGCCTGCGATATCAGGATGCTGCAGTGCAAGATTGGGGACTCCACATATTGCGCAAGGTCCAGCATTCTGGATTTCAAGACTCTTGGGCACCAGCCATTCGTGCGCAATCAAGTTTTCTGGGACAGGCAGGAAGGTTGAAGGGTCTTCACGATATGAATCGTGGACTCGTGTTGGATATCGTCCCGACTGCCACGAGCGCGTTCCCAGGGTCCAGAAATGACACCGGCGATTGGGAGTACGGAAATGACACTCAGTTTGGAGGAGACATAAAATGGGGGATTCGTCAAAATCTGACTTTGAACGGAACGATCAATCCTGACTTTTCACAGGTAGAAGCGGATGTCGGACAAGTTGTGCTGAATGAGCGTTTTGCTCTGTTTTTTCCGGAAAAGCGCCCGTTCTTTCTCGAAGGTCTCGAGCTTTTCGACACTCCGGGCCAGATGATTTATACGAGGCGGATCGTTGCACCCATCGTGGGCGGCAAAATGGGCGGCAAGATCGGCAAAACGAATGTTGCTACAATTCTGGCGGCCGATGACGAATCGTATTCCACCTCGGGAAGCGATAATCCGCTTTTTGGAGTTGCACGAATACGTCGAGACCTTGGGGGCAATAATACGCTAGGTGGAGTCTTCACTACGAGGGAAGACGGGTCCAACTATTCACGTCTTGCGGGATTGGATACTCGCCGGTATTTGGGCGGCAAGTACTACGTAGAGGCTCAGCACGTTCAGTCGTGGGTTGGAGATGGAGATGATTCCGAAGCTGGATCATTTTCGAGTGCTTCCTGGGATCGAACCGGAAGGCGTTGGGGGTTTAATTATGGAGTGAACGCCATTGCACCAGAATTCGAAGCTGCGGCAGGGTTTGTCAATCGCACAGGAATCATAAATGTGCATGCATATAATCGTCTCTCATTTTATGGAAAGGAAGGAGCGTTAGTCGAGACCATCGGAGGATTTACGGCGATAACGAGATTGTGGGATTACAGTAATACCGGAGTGGGACCTATCGAAGGCGGCGAAGCTGCATTTCCAACGGCTACGCTCCGAGGAGGATGGGGTATTAGCGGAACGATGAATCGCAATTTCTATTCGTATCAAGCGGACGACTATATAGCCTACGATGTGATAGACAGCAGTAACCCATCTTTTTCTGAAATTTTTGAAGTCCCAGATCAGGCAAAAGATCAATTCAGCGGATCGCTTAGCGTCACTACACCGACGTTTCAAATATTCACGCTTTCCGTTTCAGCATCACGAGGAAAGACGCCGCTTTTTGCGGAAGCTTCTCAAGGTCGAAGTCGAGGTTTCAGGCTTGTATTGGATGCAAGGCCATCGTCCTCAATCAGGGCTTCCTTTCAACTTGCACACTTCACCCTAGAGAGGGAATTTGATGATTCTCAGTTCTCGAAGGAAATCATTCCGCGTCTCAAGCTCGAGTACCAACTCACCCCAGACATCTTCTTTCGAGTCATCGGTCAGTACGCCTCGCGCGAGCGCTCGGCGCTGAAAGACCGTGAAGGCCGGGCTATACGTATCAGTGGCGATCTTACTGAGGCTTCCGAAACCAACGACTTGAGAATGGACTGGCTATTCAGTTACAGGCCCAGTCCAGGGACCCTCCTGTATCTTGGATACGGCTCTACGATGGATGACGTTGGACAAAAAAGATTTGAAGATCTAAGGCGGCGAGCTGATGGGTTTTTTCTGAAGATCAGTTATCTCTTCAGGGTCTGACCGCTAAAGAAATAACATCGCAATTCCGATAACGGACTGGCGCGTCGTCAATTCCGGTAGAGGCTTTCAAGTGCTGACTTAACCCATTGCGCCACTTGGTAATGAGCGATCTTAAATTTTTGTCATTCTGGCAGAGAATATGTTTGAGATTCGGCCACAGAATGTGTATTCTACCGTTTACGGTGTACCCCACCCAAAATACCTTTATACGTAGCTGAAAGGGCGGTTTTTGAATTTCAAAAATCGACCTCAATGCTCGAATATTTTAATTACTCCGGATTTCCCCATGAAATCGAACTCGATACAGACTTTCGATATGATTAATTCTTCTCTTTTCGCCACGGCGAACAAGATTGCCAGAACGTTCCTAGTTCTGTTCGCAATGTTGCTGCTTCCTCTGGCAGCCAGTGCTCAATCAAACAATACGATCAGTTTGTCAGTCATTGGCGAGCCATCGATTGATGAAGGCGGATCAGCCATCACAGTAAACGTGACTCTGGAGCACGTTGTAACCACGGAAGATGGTGGGGCGGTTTCCATCGAGATCACCACCAATCAGTCGTCCGACGTATCAATAGTAGGGTCACCTGTGCTCATTGCAGTCGGACAGAGCTCGGGTACATTTACGATCCTAGCAACGGATGACAGCACTGATGAGCCGAATGAGGCGGTAAACGTTTCGATAGGGGCGTCAGTAACGGGGGACGCGCTTAATGATGATTATGCATCGGAGATCCTAACTATATTCGATCAAAACGGACCTGGTATTCTTTTCAGTGTTGAGAGCACAACAGTGGCGGAAGCCGATGGGAATATTACCGTAACGATTTCCACCGTCGGTGATGTTGATACATTTCAGGACATTTCTGGAACAGTATTCTATAATGGAACAGCAGTTGTTGGAGTAGAAGAAACCGAAGCGTTCTCGCTCGACAATCCAACGGCAGCCAAAAGTGACGATCCAAATGATGCCAACAGAGGTACTGCTTCCTTTACGATCGCTGAGGGGACTTCTTCGACTACTGTCTGGTTCGATTTGGTAGACGATGATGACGAGCATGAAGATGAGCCTGTTACTGAAACCATCATCATGTCATTTGGCGACACGGATGAGCAGGCGGGTGACGATTCGGATACGGAGACCGTTTCCATCACTGATGATGACGTATTTGTAAACATTGCGTGGGAATCAGCTCCGAAAGAAGGCGGCTTAGACATTGATGAGACGGATGGATCAGGAACCATCGTTGTTACGCTGTCTCACGTTTCTCCTTTCGACGTTGACATCGACTTTGAATACATCAATGATGACGACTACACGGTTGGTCCATATACATCTGGATCAGTAACCGACGAAGATTATCTGGTTTCTTCGACCAGTTTCACAATTGATTCCGGTGATACAGAACTCGATTTTACTATTTATAGTATTGGAGATGACCAATACGAAGAAGATGATGACGTTACGGTAAACGTATCCTCTGCAGAGTCTGTGTCAGGTGGTTCAGCGACAATCGATGACGGAACGGAATACTTTTCAATTATCAGTGACGACGATCCTCCAACGGTAACGATCGAAGGATCCGTCTCTACCATTGATGAATCGGCCGAATCGGAAAACAACGAACCGGACTTCGAATCTCCTACGTTTACTTATACAGTAACGATGGACGCTGCCTCGGGCGAAGACACTGCCATTTTTGTTAACTTTAGTTCCTCCGAAGCGGTATTCGGTCTCGGTGGCCCACCGAAGAGCGGAGAAACCGGAGTTGATTTTGCTGCAGATTCAGAATCTGGCGGGCCAGAAGGACCTGGGGTTTGGGTCGAGATTGGACGAACCAACACGACTGCAGATGTTCTGGTATCGGTTAACAACGACCAGTGGGATGAGTCCACTGAAACGATCGTTGCGGACCTGACGGACATTGACTTCGGATACGAAGGCGAAGAAGCTGATCCAGATGGAAGCGGAGGTAGTGATTCTATCACTCTTACTGACGATGACGATTACCATCCATCCCTGACTGTTGTAAACAACACAGGCGGAAGCTGGAATGAGGTTGATGGCGACGAAGATGCCATCATCGTAAGTCTCGCTCTTTCGGACAATCCAACGGTAGGATCTGGAATTGACGTATTCGTTACAGTAAATATCTCCGGAACTGCCCTCAATGAGTACGACTACGATTTTGAGGTCGCTGATTGGGATGAAGATGATAGCGGAGATGGATGGGTGGCAGCGAACATAACCGTTCCCGCCGGAGATGCTGGGGTACTGCTGACATTTACCTCAATTGATGATTCGATATATGAAGGTGGTGATGGCAATGAGTTCGTCAATCTGACTATGACGGATGTCGTAAACGGATCATGGGAGCCATCTCCAGAGAAAATCGGCTCGGAAGCCGATCTAGAATTCGATCTGGTTGATGATGAAGACGTGCCAACCTTCACCCTCTACACCAATGATGCTTCGTTTAGCGAGGTTACGTCAATGAAGGCCGGTGAAGAAGAAACCAACCTTTACGCTGAACTATCACACGCGAGTAGCTCAGATGTGGTCTTCACTCTGAATTACACAGACGGTAGTACAGCTGTATGGGGTGAAGCCGACAAAGGTGGTGGAAATATTAATTCGACTGACTTTAACACCTCTACCGAAAGCGGATTTAGCGGTTGGGAAGGTGTTGATACAGAAGAAGATTTCGAACCGGGTGATCTTACACTGAATCTCGTGCTGACGGCGGTCGATGACACTCATCACGAAGATGTCGCTGGTCAAGCCACCGGTGAAACCGCCATTTTCTTCGCGGGTGGACTGATTGGTGCGAACCTTCCGGCTTTAAAAACAGATTCTCCGAACGTTGAGTTCGCTCTTGTTGATAATGATGATGCGCCCACAGTTTCAGTCACTTCAGACGGAGATTTTGATGAGGATGGTGGTGATTACCAGATTGACGTGAATCTATCGCATCTCAGTGTGAACAACGTTACTGCAAACCTCGGTGTTGCAGGAGATGCGAACGGATCACTGAGTGGAGGAGGCAAAGCAGGGTCGAGTGATACGGACTATACGTATCAGTCGGTGAATATCACGGTGCCAACCGGGTCAATTTCAACCTACTTCGATCTCTCACCTGTAGATGACGATGTAGATGAGGACGTGTTGGGCGAAGATGCCGGTGAGTCGGTTAACCTGACGGTTGACTCAGTTGTAAACGCGACATTTTCAGGATCTACGGGCCTCGATCTGACGCTCAATGATGATGACGATGTACCTGAATTAAGTATTACAATTCTTGATTCAAACGACAACGAAGAAGATGAGCTCGAGGAGTCTGAAGGGGTTGCTGATAAAGTTGACTCAGAGTACAGCCTCCTTATCGAAATGGACCGTCCATCAGTGAACGCAGTTAGCTATAGTATTCTGTGCCCTGAGTTTGAAGGCGAATTCGATGTTCGAGCAAATTGTAGCCCAAGTAAAAGCTCGGGGAATACCGACCTAAGCATTAGCGCCCCAGGCGGCGAAATTGCTGCGTTTACGACGAACATGACCCATTCCATATATATCGTCGACGATAATGTCGATGAGTGGGATGAAGAAAGCTCGTTCTCTGTCAATTCAACGACAGCAGCAGCTGTTAACAGCGATAGCGATGACACGTTTGAGTACGCGCTCATTGACGATGACGCGCCACCAGTAGTAACGCTTGCTGTTGAGCAGGGCCTCCTGAAGGCTGGCGAATCTGTCAACATGACGGAAGATGGTTCAGTGTTTGGAAACTTCACTGCTAGCCTTTCTGCAGAAAGTGAAAAAACGATCACGCTCGACATTCAGTATTCAGAAGGCAATGTGGATGGCATAGCGCAAGGCTACGTATTTGATCCGGCTCCGGCTTATGCCGGTACTTCTGACGCGGACGCTTCAAAAAGCGAGCCGCATCCAGATGGAACGGACTTTACTGCCAACAGAGACTACGTCCAATTCAGTCCGAGCAATACGACAGCCTCGTTCAGTATTGAAGGTGTGTCTGACGAGATTAATGAAGGGACAGAAATCGCGACAGCCACATTGGCTTACGGTTCTATTTGTAAATCTTGTCCGATGGAAACTGACGAGGACGATGTAACTCTAGGCGATCCAGTATCTGCCGACGTCGATCTACTCGACAGTGACTCAGCTCCTGAAGCAAACGATGACAACATCATCGTTGCTGAAGATGGTCAGGTTGAGATCGATGTACTCATCGGTCATGACAGCAGCGAAACTCCTGCGTTCGACGGTTCTGATGCCGATGCAGATGATGATTATTGCGTTGGCAAATCATGTCAGCTTTCTGACCTCTTGGATATCCTCGATGGAGATGACAGTGACGGAGATGGACCGGATCAGGATGGCGTGGGATACACGTTACCTGAGTTTGGAACACTAGAAGTCTGGTCAGTCAATACATCGAACTGGACCTCTGCAAAATCTGTGGTTAGTGATCCTCAGTTCAGATATACTCCCGATCCTGACTATTCAGGACTCGATTCTTTCACCTACACACTTGACGATGGGCGAGGACTTCCATCAACTGCTACGGTTACACTGTATGTAGTTGGAGAGAACGATGCGCCAAACGCTCAGATTGATGTCGTTGAAACAAACGAGGATACGCCTATCATTATCGCTGTCCTGGACAACGATGAGGATCCAGACGGCGACACCCTTACAATTTCTTCCGTTACACAGGGAGATAACGGGGAAACTGATGGTGTGGCAGTCGCAAATGAGGACGGTACGATTACATTCACGCCGACGGAGAACTGGAATGGACCTGCTCGTTTCGACTACGAAGTCTCAGATGGCTTCTTGACGGATTCCGAGCCTGTGACTGTAAATGTTCTGGCTGTTAACGACGCTCCAACTGTAGTTGCTGACACGTCAGCTACGGACTTCCAGACGGCGGTAATCATTGCAGTTTCTGCAAACGATTCAGACGTCGAAGGCAATACCTTTGCGGCCGATTCAGTCGGAACTCCCGCAAACGGTACAGCAGTTCTCGAAGGAGACGGAACCGTTACGTACACGCCAAATGCCGGCTTCACTGGAGAAGATGGGTTTACCTACGCTTCTACTGATTCCGAAGGAGCCAGAACGACAGATGGTACAGTCGTCGTGAACGTGGGTATGAATCCAAATAGTGCTCCGGTTGCAGTCGACGACGAATCGTCTGCAGACGATGGAGCCTCAGTCGTCATCAGCGTTCTTGCAAACGACACGGATGCGAATGAAGGTGCTACGCTAAGCGTAACGGCCATCACGCAACCAGCGGACGGCGAAGGAACCGCGACTGACAACGGTGACGGAACAGTGACCTATACCGCTCCTGCTGGATTCGAAGGGACTGCTACTTTCACTTACACAGTTAGTGACGGTGAGTTGTCAGATACAGGATCTGTCTCTGTGGTCGTCACTATTCCTGCCGGAAATCATGCGCCAACTGCTATGGATGACTCTGAATCCGGAGCGGATGAAGAAGCTGTAGTAATCAGCGTTCTTGCTAATGACACGGATGACGATGGCGATACACTCACAATTACTATCGTTACTCAGCCTGCAGCTGGTACCGGAGCTGTAGTTGATAATGCTGATGGAACGCTTACGTATACATCTCCTGCTGACTTCGAAGGAACCGCAACATTTAGCTACACCATTTCAGATGGTAACGGCGGTTCATCTACTGCTGAGGTATTCGTCTCGGTGACAGCCGATGATGACGGAATCGAAACCGTAGTTGAAGATGGTGTTGATGGTGATGGTGATGGTGAAGCAGACGGCGATGGTAACGGAGATGGAATCGATGATGCTGATCAGGCTGAGGTCGCTTCTCTGACGGTCGTGGCTGACACTGACGGTGCTTCCACCGATTCCTATATCACGGTTGAGATTGTTGACAATCCAGATGACGATGGAGATGATGACGCTATTCTTGCGACAGTTGTCTCTACTCCGAATCCGGCTCCAGAATCGTATCCAGATGGCGCTACGTCTCCACTTGGATTCCTCTCCTTTGACGTTGAAGACCTTGCTGTTGGTGACACATCTACGGTTAAGATCTTTATTCCTGAGGGCGCAGTTGTTACCGACTATCTCAAGTATGGTCCAACTGCAGATGATCCAACTGATCACTGGTACAGCTTCCTATGGGATGCCGCTTCCAATACGGGTGCAGTCATCACACCAGAGGTTCGCAACGATATGGACGAGTTGGTTTCGAAAGGCTTCGTAACACTTACGTTCATTGATGGAGCCCGCGGTGACAAGGACATGACTGCGAATGGTACTGTTGAAGATCCAGGTACTCCTGTTTTCTTGACAAATGAAGCACCGGTTGCTGGGGATGATTCTGCAGCGATTCAGGAAGACGACTCTGCTGACATTGATCTGTTGGCAAACGACACGGATGCTGATGAAGATGTTCTGACAATTGCTTCAATTGGCACAGCAGAAAATGGTACCGTCACAGACAATGGAGATGGAACTGTAACGTACACGCCGAATGCCCATTACAACGGCTCTGATTCTTTCACTTACACAGTGACTGACAACCGTGGCGAAGCGGTAGAAGCGACTGTTACGGTTGATATCGAAGCAGTTGATGATCTACCGGTAGCTACGGATGATTCTGCAGAGACTTCTGAAGAAGCAGAGATTGTGATCGACATCTTCGCGAATGACTTCCATCCAGATGGAATCGACTTCTTCGTAGTGCAGATTGCTGATCCAGACAATGGAACGGCTGTTTATCACAACGATGGAACGATGACCTACACACCGGATGATAATTTCGCTGGAACTGAGACCTTCACATACACCATCGCTGATGCGCGTGGACCTGGCTCATTCGTAGTCGGAACTGTCACTGTGACAGTCGAAGCTGCGCCTGATGCTCCGGTAGCTGTTGAAGATGCCTCAGAAACAGCGGAAGACACGGCAGTGTCCATCGCAGTCACCGCAAACGATACAGATGCTGATGGAGACGATGTCTCAATCGAGTCTGTAACGCAGGGTGCACACGGTACGGTTACCGACAATGGCGACGGAAGCGTCACCTATACGCCGGAAGCTGACTTCAACGGAACGGACACGTTTACATACGTCGCAACAGATGGCACAAACTCCGCTGCTGCTGCAACTGTAACAGTGACTGTCACAGCGGTTAATGACGCTCCTGTATTTGCTGCCGGAGACGTTATCGCCACTCCTGTTGATCCGTTTGCTCTCGATGCAGACTACACGTTCACATACGATGCAGCCACCGACGTTGACGGTGATGCTCTGACGTACACGTGGGAGATTTCAATCAGCTCAACATTTGGTTCAGTTGCCTACAGCGCCGAACTGAGTGATCTGACGGGAACGATTTCAGCAGCAGACTTGATTGCCGCTCTAGAGCCTGAAGGACTAACGCCTGATAGCCAGTTGATGGTTTACCAGCGCGTTTCTGCTTCGGATGGTGAAGAGACGGGTAGCTCTGATGGTCAGTCGATTACGTTCACACGTGCGACTAACGTTTCCAACGAGTCATCAGAAATTCCAACTGAATACTACCTCTCGGGTAACTACCCGAATCCGTTCAACCCATCGACTACAATCGAATTCGGTCTGCCAGAAGCAACCGATGTATCGATCGTACTCTATGACATGACGGGTCGATTGGTACAGACCTTGACGCAGCAGCACATGGCCGCTGGTGTTCATACTGTCAATGTTCAGATGGGTGATCTGCCATCAGGTCTCTACATCTACCGGATGATCTCGGGAAGCAAAGTGTTCTCAAACACAATGCACCTGATCAAATAGTCGGTAGTTGATCGATAAAGTTTGACCATCTTCGGATCGGTTCAGACGATTAAGGCCGCGCGGCATACGCCGCGCGGCCTTTTTCTTAGTGGATAACTTCGTATTTGAGAGGGTGCCCTCCCACGGCGTTTAGACGACGTAAACGTACTAAACTTGTGCATTTACGATTATCCGTGATGCGAGATACCATGTGCGTGTTGCTGTGGGCCATGGGCGTGTTGGTGTGGACCATGGGCGACGCGGTATTGACTCTCACGCTGCCCATAAATAACACATACGCCCTGGGAGTTAATTCGGAAACGGTGCGGTCGTCAGTGATATCGATTCTTTAGGATGTACCTACCGCATCACCGCACAGGTACCCAAGCAGTTCTTTAACGGACTGAACGGCTCAGTTTCCAAAGCATGCATGGCAGCCCAAAACTTGTTCAAGTCGACGGAGACGGCACTCATTCTTCACTCTGAGAGCCTGGTTCAAGGAGATCCAGATACGCCCAGCTAGTTTCATTCAGAGTCTGGCAGTCGTTACCGCTCAGCCGCCGTTGGTACCAACACGAACACGTGGAAAGACCGCCTTGCGACACACTTCGACTTATCCACGGAGATGGCCGAAGGCAATTCACTCCTGGGAGGCGAAGTTAATCTCCATTCTTACTCCTACTCGAAAAATGTGAACGGCGACGAGTTTGGTGGAAGTGATCCAATCTATATTCCCACCGGAGCAAATGACATCAAGTTTGTAACTCCATCAGATGCAGCTCGGCGTACGATTCGTCTTCAATCGATTCTTAGTTACTTCCGGTTTGTTGCGGCTTGGTAGGGGCGACTACAAAAAAATGGGGGGCGGCCATTCGGCCGCCCCCCATCCTGATAGTGTCAAAGTTCTACTCGTAACGGAGTGTGTCCGCAGGATTGATATGGGCGGCTCGAATAGAGTGTACGCTGACCGTTCCGATGGCGATAACGAACGCTCCAGCAGCAGCCATTATGAAGATCGCAGGTCCCATTTCGATTTGGAAAGCGAAGGTGGCCAGCCACTTCGTCATCCCCCAGTATGCGATGGGTGCTGCCATGACACTTGCCAAAAGAACCAATACGGCAAATTCGGTTGAGACCAGAGTCGCGATGCCTTTGGTTGAGGCCCCCATCACTTTGCGTATGCCAATCTCTTTAGTTCTACGTGTTACCGTGAGCAAAGCGAGACCAAATAGTCCCATACAGGCGATTAGGATCGCCAGAACGGCAGAATATGTCAGAATCGTCTGCCAGCGCTGTTCTGCCTGGTACTGCGCAGCGATATCGTCGTCCAGAAACACATAGTTGTATGGCTGTCCCGGGCGAATCTCATTCCACGTTGATTCAATGAGTTCCAGTGCACCAGCAACACTGCTCGGCTCGACACGAACGAGAATAGCACCCATGTAGTTATAGTAGTCAGGATGCATGTTCATCACCGCGGGAAGGACTTCTTGCCTCAGTGATTGGTAGTGGAAGTTTTCGACGACCCCAATAATGGTAGGGTCTTCTTCATATACAAAACTTAACCAGCCTGTGAGCTTCTTGCCGACGGGGTCTTCAATTTCAAACTCATCTATGAGAGCCTGATTTACGACAACGGATCCCCTCAAGTCAGCTTGAAAATCTCTAGAGAAAAAGCGACCCTCCGCCATTCTCATTCCCATCAATTCCTGATAGTCGAAATCGACACCGAAGTTGTAAGCACTTCGCTGAATTCCTGCCGCATCAGCCCAACCATTTCTATCACTTCCACGTGTAAATGAGTTTCCTGTTTTTGCTACATGTGAGATCTGCTGATAGGGAAGAAGGGTTGTTCTGAAGTGATCGAGAACTCCGTCCGCGTCAGCTCGACTTACGCCGTTTGCCTGTACTGCAACTACGAAATCGCGGTCATACCCGATATCTGTTTCGAACATGTACTGGAGTTGTTGGGTCATCACACCAGTCGCAATAATGAGCGCTATCGAAATTGTGTACTGTAAGACTACAAGTGTCTGGGTAATCTTGTTTTTTCGTGTGGCGCCCAGATTCCCCTTTAGGACGCTAGCCGGCTGAAATCTGGATAACACGACCGCCGGGTACCCGCCTCCGACTACGCCTACGAGGACAACGAGGCCGACAAGACTCACGGCCATGAGCGCCGGAGAGACTTGGGCAAACGAGAGAGGCGCACCAGACAAGGAGGCAAACCACGGAAGAGCGCTTAGCGTCAAAACGATGGCGATACAAAGTGAGATGGTTGCCAGTACGGTGGATTCGCCGAAATACTGCTTCATAAGTTGGGCTCTGTGGGCACCAAGCACTTTGCGTACTCCAACTTCTCGTGCACGTCCCGTCGATTGACCAACGGACAGCGTCATAAAATTGATGCAGGCTATCAGGAGAATAAGAAGCCCTATTCCCGTCAGGATGTATGAGTAAAGCGGTTCGTGAGGCGCGACCTCATAGGGCATAAAAACAGACGTCTCTAGATGCATCCCCGTAAAAGGTTGGAGGTAAAATCCGTATGCATCATCGCCTTCGGCCAACCGATCTGCTCCACGAAGGTTGTCGATATAGGTACCAAAATTCTGCAGAATAAATGCATCTGATGCGTCTTCAACGGCCGTCCCGTTGACACCATCAACCAACATGGCGTAGGTGCTCACTCTACCGCCCCAGTTGTTGCCGCCCAGCTGAAGCCGGCCGTAATTTTCGAACGAGATGGCTACATCAAACGTTATGGATGATGTAGAGGGCACGTTTTCTGCGAGCCCGACGACCGTGAAGTCATAGGTGTTCTCTGCGCGCGTGATAGAAATCACCTCCCCGATAGCAGATTCATGCTCTCCGTCCGCAGTTTTGAACAGAGCGGCGGCGACCTGCTCCGTAATGACCATTTCGTCTGGGGCAAGTAGCACTCGTGCGGGATCTCCCGAAATCAGTGGAAACGAAAACATCTGGAAGAAATCGTTGTGCACCTCAGCCACACGAAACTGGATGACCTGGTCGCCTACCTCAAGATTTTGCCGGCCGGTCACATACGCGGTGGCAAGCTCTACTTGCGCAAACGACTCCCTGAACGTATCGGTGAATTCGGGTGTCATCATAGCCTGAACGCCACGCGTACCTTCCGGGCTATAAAAATCGAAATAGGTCCTGTAGATGCTATCTGAATTCTCGTGAAAGCGGTCGAAGCTCCACTGGTGGTACACGAGCATCATGATCAGAGCGCACGCGGTCATACCGAGGGCTAATCCGATCACATTTACGGCTGTGTACGTTGTGTTTCTTTTAAGGGCCCGTAGGGCTACAGTTAGGTAGTTGCGGAGCATGACGTTGGTCGTATATGGTTCGGGTCAGCGACAGACGGACATAGTCTGTATAAAGAGAGGCTTTATAAGGGGTTTGACAAATCAGGTACCCACATGGTTTGCAATGCTGCCTGAGGTTGTATTGATACGAAAATAGTTGGTTGCGCTTTCTGTGGTCGCTGTCTCTTGTGTATGTATGCTACGAGCCATCCAATCATATCTACTGCTCTTCGGGATCAGTCTGCTGGCGGCCCCGTTTGTGCTCGCTCAGGCGCCTCCCTGGAATGGCGCTGAATGCTCATTTCGACTGGAGCCGCGTTCAGTAATAGAACTTGGAGATGGCACACAGATTAAGGATGTGGGGCAGGTGGTGTTTTTGGGTGAAGACCGAATGTTTGTATCTGCCAGAAACGGTCCTGGCGTTGATGTTTTCACAGAATCGGGCACATTTCTATGGCCGGTTGGACGTTCTTTCGAAGGTCCCATCGATATCCACGACCCAGGTCCCATGTCCGGTGATAACAATTCGATTGGAGTTCTAGATGAATCCACAGACCGGATCCTGAACCTGGACTATGATGGTGACCTGATTGGAGACGCTCGCTGGGAGTCGGGAGAATGGTCGAGCTTTATAACCTCGCGTCATGGATACATCGGATACCGCATTAAACCGAACCGAAATGGAGTCCTTGAATCCAGTAGTGATTCTGGTATCAGAGTACCCGAGGTGTTCTCGGATACGCACTCTCAGGCGATATTTCTCGAAGATCCGCAGTTACCTCTTCTTGCCGGATCCATCAAGAACTACTATTTCGCATTTCCCGGAACGCCCCAAATATTTCTGTCAGCCGAAGGACGAATCCAGAGAAGCAATCGGTTGAACGATGTAGATTTCCGCCAGCCGGCATCTCCTTATCGCTCATTTTTTGCCGCCGAACTAGGTCGCGCAACCGGTCGCTTGCCGCGCTATTTGAATGCAATCAGCCGCATCGTCGGGGTATATGAATTAAAGGACTACGTCGTATCGATAACGTCTCACGATTGGAAACATGAAGCGCCTCAGCTTTCGATGTCAGTGTATTCCAAGGGGCTCTTGTTTCTTGGACTCGTCCGGTTTTCGGTAGGATTTCCTGATCGTCAGGGGAGAGTTCCTGTTGGTTTCAGAGGAAATAGTGTCTTTTTTGTAGTGGATTCGCCAGTGCCATCGGTACATACTCCGCAGTCAGCGTCGGGCGTAGCGCTGGCTGAGTACGCGCTTATCCGCGCCGAATTCGGATCGGAATCCTGTCAGGCTACAGATTCCGAGGAACCCTGATCTCCGCTCCATAGAGTCCGGATAGACCCGAACACAGGAATTTCCAGAATGCGAGCGGCTGACCCTACAAATCCAGCGACCAAGCCAGCTTCTATCAACCAGGTCTGGAGACTATCTAATTGATACCAGGTGGTGAATAAAACGCAAGTCAGCGCGACGGCCAAGATGATCCGATTCCAAGAATAAGAGACTGCATAGTGGCGCCGGATCAAGACCAGCAGTGTCAATGCCATGACTGCATAGGCTGCAGATGTTGCTAACGCGGCGGCCCACATTCCGTAGCTCGGTACGAGTGCTGCGTTCAACCCCAGTGCGACGACACTCCCTGCTAGCGTAGCGTGCAAGAAATACCGGGAGCGATCTCGCAGGTATGCCCCCGCCGAAAAATGGTAGTACCATCCCTGAAATACGTATCCGACCAACGCAATCGGTATGATATGAAGACCAAGCCAGTAGGATGAAGCGATCAATGTCCGATCGCCAGGTAGGGGGAGTCGAACCAACTCATCGGCAAAAAATGAGATACCCAGAAACGCTGTCAACAGCACCAGCGTGAGGGCGCCGAATACTTTCCCGTAGAGTCGTGGTGCATCGTTGTCGTGCTGATGCTGAAGGAAAAATGGCTGCCATGCATACCGAAACATCTGAACAAACAGAGCCATCAGTACGGCCAGCTTTATTATCCCTCCATACGTACCGACCACGTGTTCAGTATACACGCCCATTCCATGCTCGGTCACCCGGGCGACGAGCTCAGGATGCGTCTCTGGATTGAGATCGTAAAGCTGCCGGGCGGTTTCGGGCTCCATACGGGCCAGAAAGAAGATATTAATCCGTTCAGTCAACGCGTAGCCAAGCCCCCCGGGTATGAACGGTAAACCGAATCGAATCATTTTCTTCCACAACCGCCCGTCGACAGAAGACAAACGGCGAAGCGTCGATGGCAAGAGCAGTGCGACGCTCACAGCTGAAGCAATAACATTAGCCACCAGAATGGCTTCGATTCCCCAATCCAATACAAATATCAGGACAACGTTCAGGATGACGTTCACGCAAATATTAGCCAGGCGAATACCCGCAAACACCCACGGCTTGTTTCTAAGGCGTAAGTCGGCAAACGGTACGACTGCGAGAGCGTCGAGGAGTAGAATTAGAGAAGCATATCCGAGTAAAACTTGATACTGAGGTTCTAGTCCGATAAGAGAGGCGACGGCACCTTTGCCGAACCATACTACGATAGACAGAGCAACCGACAGCAGGGCAAGTGATACGATTGCGGTCGTGAAAGCGGTACTTCGACCTTCCAGTTCGCCACCGTCCGTCGCAAATTTCAGATAGGATGACTCCATCCCATGCTGATAGAGAATGTTTAAGAAGATGAATGCGGCATAGATGACAATTATCGGACCGTACACATCGGGGTCGAAAACTTGGGAGTACAGCGGGAAAAGCAGGAAATTAATTAACCGCCCGACAATGGAGGAAACGCCATAAACGGCTGTCTCCGAGGCAAGTTGTTTAATTCGGGCGCTGACGCTCATCCAGGCGACCTAACCAGCATGTTGTGACAAGAAGTACTCAACGGCCAGGTGGTATCCCTTCACTCCGAGACCAGCAATCGAGCCGACGCACTCAGCTGCTGTAATCGATTCGTGACGGAAAGATTCTCTCGCAGCGATGTTCGATATGTGCACCTCCACCACTGGCGTAGTTATCGATGCGATCGCATCCCGCAACGCAACCGAGGTGTGCGTGAATCCCGCGCCATTAAGAACGATGCCGTCCACTTTCGCCTTTTGTATCGCGTCAATGAGCTCCCCCTCGTGGTTACTCTGTACAAAACTGAACGACACATTTTCAAAAGAACTCACGAGAGAGAGCTGAAGGTCGTCCAGGGTAGTGCTCCCATAGATTTCTGGCTCGCGTTTCCCGAGGAGATTGAGGTTCGGTCCGTTGACTACGAGTAGGCGCACAAGGAAAAGCAGGATAACTGAGAGAATACCCGTTCAAAATAGGGCTTTCTAACCGAAATCCTGCTTCCCCAGCGCAATTCCTATTCGAACGATTTGGATCCGTCTGGCTGGAAGACGAAGTCGAACGTGACAAGCCTCGATTCAGAATCGGCGGCTGGGACATCGGGTAGTCCTTTGTTGTAGTTCACGATACTGACATTCGCGTAGCGATTGTCTGCCGTTCGAACCATCAGAACCCGTCCAGGAATCGCCGTGATTGCATGCGTGGCTGGATTGTAATTATACCATCCCTGTCCTGAACCGGATGGAATCCGTATCCCTGGGGACCATCCTGTATCCATCCAGTATCCGGGGCGGTCATGAACTCTGAAAAATACCATCAACAACCTGTGTCGCACGCTTTTTTATCTGGTTTGCGAGCAGCACCTTGGTTGGAACGGGTACATCTCGAAGCGATATCTCTGTCTTGGTAGCCGTAATTACCACCACCGGCATATCAATAGTCCAGAGCGAATCTTTTGCCGCGCCAGATTCTGATGTCTGGGCAAAACCGTTTAGACTTAGCACAAATGTGAGCGCCAAACTCACGCCAATCCGTGATATTTGGGTCAATATCTGATCACTTATTCCCGAAAGATGTTCAATCTTGGCTATCATAGCAGTGTATGGAAGAGCTATCTCTTTGAATAGTGATCAAATCTATGCATCTGGCATATTTTAGATATGATTATGTATATAATTGATTATTAATGTTTCATTAGATACATCACTCGATGACAGAAACTCTATTTTCACTGAAGGCCGCCGCCGAAATGCTGGGAGTTCACCCCGTTACGCTTCGGCGATGGGCAGAAAGTGGCAAAATCGAAACGGTTCGAACACCAGGTGGACATCGACGATTTTCGGACTCGGAAATTCGTCGCCTTACACAGCAGCCCGAGGTGCCTGAGGAGACCTCAATCGGTGAAAAGCTGCGTGAAGACGCGCTTCAGACGACCCGGCGCGATATTGAGACGCATTCAGCTGGATGGATTGATGAGATCGCGGAGAAGGATCGTGAAGAAAAAAGACTGCTCGGAAGACGGCTGATGGGTCTTCTGATTCAGTATGCAGGCGTAGAAGAAGAGGAAGGCGAAGACATTCTGGAAGAAGCTCGCGTGATTGCCCGCATCTACGCCAAGAGTGTTGTGATGAGCGGAATATCCCTGCCAGACGCTCTCAAAGCCGTCAATTTTTTCAGGGACCACATTTTGGAATCAGCGGTTGTGCTGCCAGACGCTGCACGTCGTCGACCAGAAGCCAATAAGAAGATGTTTCGCAAGCTAAACACCTTCCTTAACGAGGTGCAGATTGTCATTGCCAATTGTTATGAAGTCATGGGCGCTGTTGGATCGCGAAGTATAGAAGGATGAGCAAAAAAGGAAAAGTACTCGTTGCGATGAGTGGAGGAGTTGATTCTTCAGTTGCAGCAGTTTTATTACGGGAGCAGGGATACGAAGTCGTGGGAATCACGATGAAAACCTGGGATTACACCGGAAGCGGCGGGAAGCCTGGTAAAGTAGTTGGATGCTGTACGCTGGAGTCGATGAATGACGCGCGAGCTATCGGTATCAAGTATGATTTTCCTCACTTCATCGTAGATATCCGTCAGGAATTCGGTGATTGGGTTATCGAGCGATTCACCGATGAATACATGGCAGGCAGGACTCCTAACCCCTGTGTGCTCTGTAACACTCACATCAAATGGGAATCATTGATGCGACGAGCAGACTCGCTGGGCTGCGAGTTTATCGCAACCGGCCACTACTCGCGTATTAGGCAGGATGAATCATCGGGACGCCACGTTTTAATGAGAGGCCTCGATCACAACAAAGATCAGAGTTATGCACTCTGGGGTGTATCGCAGGAAAATTTCTCACGCACGATTTTCCCTTTGGGAGATCTGACCAAGCCTGAAATTAGACAGATGGCGACAGATTTTGGTCTGGATGAAGTCGCCAACAAGCCGGATTCCTACGAAATATGTTTTGTACCGGACAACAACTATCGCCGATTTTTACGGGACCGAGTGCCAGATATGGATGCTCGAGCTGGAAAGGGAAATTTCATTCGATCAGATGGAAGCCTGGCTGGAATACATGAGGGATACCCCTTTTACACGATCGGGCAGCGGCACGGATTGGGACTGGCCACGGGCGAGCCGATCTATGTCACACACATCGACGCGGAAACGAACACCGTGACCGTGGGGCCGAGTGAAGAGCTGATGGGGCACGCGTTGAGTGCTTATCAGATTAATTACATCAAGTATCCAGATTTGAAGGAAGAAGTCCCTGCCACGGGAAAAATTCGATACAAGGATGAAGGATCTCCTTGTGTGGCCAAGCAGGACGGCGATCAGTTACAGGTTCGCTTCGCAGAGCCAAGACGTGCCATAACTCCCGGTCAGGCTGTCGTCCTTTACGAAGGAGACGACGTGCTCGCAGGGGGGTGGATTGCAGAAGTTCAAGAACCAGACCAGCAGCGTTAATCTCGACGCTTTCGAATGGCCGTTTTCCCTTAAGAAATAGGGATTTTAGCCGATGATGATCATGAATCAACCAGCTAATCATGATCTTTTCAGGGCTATCCATCTCCTGGCCGTATTTCATTTCCAGTATCGTCGCTTTCGAACTGGTCATGCACGCCTGGACAAAAAAGAAAAGCGCCTACACGAATTACTTCATGTTGGCCATGATGTTGGCTGCAATGTGGTCCCTGTTTTCTGGTCTACACATTCTGGCGTCCGACATTGAGGACAAGATACTTCTCTCAGACCTGAAGTTTGTCTTCATCGCGTCGCTTCCGGTAACCTGGATTCTTCTCGCTGCCACTTTTACCGGCCTCAGGGTGTCACTAAAGACGGTCGCTCTATTGTTCGTGATTCCTCTGATTACAGTTGGATTGATTGCGACAAACAGCCTGCACCATATCGTATTCCTGGAGTCGGTCCCGCTCGTTAGGGAGACGTTTGTTTCGGTTTCTCGTGAGTACGGACTCTGGTTTTGGGTTCACACATTCTATTCGTACGTCCTTCTTGCAATCGGCATGGGGATGTTTGTTAGATTTATTTTCAAGTCTCAGGGCGACCTTAGAGGTCAAGCCATCATCATGACCGCAGGTTCGCTCGTTCCAGTTGCCTGCAATGCTCTATATCTCAGTAATCCAGAGGCGTTCTCCCACCTGGATTTGACTCCGATCTCCTTCTCGATTTCGGGTGTGGTGTTTTTTCTGGGATTGTTCAAGTATCGAATGCTGGACTTCATGCCAATCGCCCGAGAAGAAATAATTCGATCCATGGCAGACGGTGTGGTCGTCACGGATACGCTAGGCAGGATTGTTGAAACCAATGACGCAGTTGTTGCGCTTCTTTCTGATGCGCATGAAACAGCCATAGACCGAGACATTTCCAGCGTATTTCCCTTTTTAAAAGATGTCTGGGAAAACGCACAGAGTCGTGAGAAGTGTCAAACCGAGGTTCGTTTTGACGAGGTCGATGCGGAAGACACTGGGAAGGAACGCTGGTTTGTTGTCGTCACCAAAATGGTTCACGATTCCGCCCGTGAACATCAAGGTTTTTTGGTACTTCTTCGTGACGTCACCGAGCGCAAGATGGCCGAGGTTAAGATGCAAGAATCAGTGCAGCGGACGGAAGAGCTTTCGAATTTGAAATCAGCATTTCTCTCAAACATGAGCCATGACGTTCGAACTCCTCTCTCTGGAATTATTGGACTGGCCGACGTCTTGATCGAAGAATGTGAGGACGAGCAAAAAGAATTGGCGGAACTCATTCGAACCAGCAGCGATCGATTGTTAAAGTTGTTGAATTCAATTTTGTCGGTCGCTCATTTGTCGTCGGGAACGTTGGATCAGAACACGGAAAGGACAAACGTAAACGATCTTTCTCTCAAAATCATCTCACAATTTGAGAAGGAAATCGAGGCGAAGCACCTTGAATTCAGGGTGTCGGTACCAACTACACCGATTGCGAGTGAACTGGATCCGAATCATCTTGCACATGCAATGTCGCATCTTCTCGATCAATCTTTGCGCTTCACAGAATCGGGATCCATTCAGTTCGATCTCAGACAAGAACTATCGAATATTGTAATTCGAATTACCGATACCGGACGCGGATTCGAGTCTAACTTTATCGCCAGTATTCACCAGTCTCTGGACAATATGACCCTGGCCGAGTTCGGATTAGATAAGAGTTCAGGTCTGGGACTCCGCGTTGCACACGGCTTTATCGAAGAAATGGGTGGGAATTTGGATATTCACTCCGAAATGGGGACAGGTACGACATTCACCATTCGACTACCCATATTCGAATCAAAGGCAAACAAGTCGAGCCCAGCCCATTCAGATCGGGGATCTGTGTCCCATGCTCGAGGAACTCAGTCTCCTACCCGAGAAGCGATTCCGGAACGCTAGACCAGCCAAGTCCTGGGCCACTCTTGGCAATCAAGCATCCATCGTGCAACTCGACGAGGGCCTCAAAAGGATCCTCAGTAAGGTCGAGATGTCCGTCCAGGTCATAATAACTTACGTTGGGATGAGTGGCCCCCAAATGTAGGGCTGCAGCAATCGACAGTGCCGATTCATCCATACATCCCAACATGGTTCGCATACCGTATTCGGCGGCAACAGAATCTATTCTCACCGCTTCCGCGAGCCCGCCCATCTTCTGCAGTTTGATATTGATGAGTCGAACTGCGTTTGATTCTCCGATCGCAATCACGTCTTTGACCTCCTGAACAGCTTCGTCGGCCATAACCGGTATACTCGTTATGCGCGCAGCCTGAGCCAGCAGATCCAAGTCTTCTTTCAAGGTGGGCTGCTCCAGGTATTCCAGTCGGACAGAATCCGATGCCCGCTCGAGGATTTCCACATCTCTGATCGAGTAACCTTGGTTTGCGTCCAGCGCGAGAAGTATTTCCACTCCGAAAGTATCTCGCAGTGCATTCAACCGATCAATATCGAGGTTCACATCGTGACCACCTTTGATCTTGAGAAACATGAACCCCTCTTGCGTGCATTGTTTCGCTCGAGAAATCGTTTCGTCGATCGACATAATTCCGACGGTGACACTCGTCAGTCGCTTGGCTTCGATAGCTTCAGCGGGCCCGAACAATCCCGCAATATTCGTGGAGCCATCTCGCGCGGCAATATCATGAATCGCCAAATCCAACGCAGTTCTGGCAGACGGGCAGCTTTTGGGGATCGTTGGTAGCTTTTCAATTTCAGAGCCAACGACGGTTGAACAGAAGGCTTGGAGCGCGGCGAGCGACTCTTCCGCCGTTTCACCGGTGACTTCCGGAGCGGGAGCCGCACAACCAATTCCGGTTACTCCCGAGGAGGTGTGCAGCACTAAAAAATGATTGACGACATCCGTAATCGTCTCGTACGCAATGGTGTAGGGAACTGCGAGTGGCACGTTTAAGGACCGGACGTACGCGTCGTTGATAATCATTGAATGGGCTCCCGCGTGCGTAGCTCTGCTTCAATCAGCTCAATGAGTTGTCCGCATCCCTCCCTGAACACGTCGATTGCCGGACGATCGAAATCGTTCCGAAAACCAGTGCATACGGCCTCAGATTCCTCGGCTGAAAGTCCTTGAGGATTTATGGTCAGTGCACTTACTCGATTTCCAGAAAGCAATTCGAGCGCCTGAATCTGGCGGGACATCGGAGGCATTGGGAGGTCATCGAATCCATCGAATGTCTTGCGTGCCGGTACGTCCTGTAGAAGCAATATGTCTGGCTTCACCGATGCGACCAATTCGAGTCCGCCTGGATAAGCGGGATGCAACAACGCACCTTGGCCTTCCACTACCACCACATCGGGTCGAGCCTCTTCCCAGGCTTCGCGAACGACATGTTCGATTTCCCCAGCTACAAAATCGTTGACAAGTGAATCCAGTCGAATACTGAAGCGGGCGCCCTGCATCCAGGCCGTCTGACCAGTTCCAATCATCTCGGCTGAGTAGCCTTTTTCTCTCAGTTCATTCCGCAAAACCCATGCGGTCGTCCTTTTTCCCGACGCGGAATCAGTTCCGAGAATCAGGACGCGAACCGAACGTACTTCGTCAATCCGTCCCTCGTAAAAATGCAGGTCGGATCTGTGTGGCGGTTGCCTGACGTCGACGAGCTTGACCGCGTGACGAGCGGCGAGCTCGGAAAACTGCGGGTCTTCATTTAAGAAAACATGCAATCCGGAATACACATCGAGGCCGCGCGAAATAGCTTTTGCCACCGCAACGCGTCCGTGATCTGGTAGAACGCCTCCGTCTGTTGCCAGGCCAACCACAAAAGCAGCATTGTCAGATGTAGAATCTTTATTTGATTCCGGAAGATGTTCAATAGCCTCAGCGAGCGTGGCGAGAATGGGGATACCATTTTTTTCACCGTCCAAATAATCCCCTGCATCCTGTCCAGCAAACTCAGGGTCCACAACAGCTCGAACATCAAATCGTTCTGTGAATCGAATCAGTCCGTGAGCGGTTTTCCCTCGAGTGGAGTCCATGCAATGGGCACAATAAACAATTGCAGGAATCGGGGTCAGGTTCATCTCATCGAGCGGCATTTTCTGACAATTACGAATGCGAGTTCGAGTGCTTGTTCGGCGTTCAAGCGCGGATCGACCTGGCTTTGATAGGCGCGTTCAAGATCAGACTCGCCCAGTCCTCGCGCACCGCCAATGCACTCAGTTACGTCTTCGCCTGTAAGTTCAAGGTGTACTCCGCCAAGAATTGAATTGCATCGCTCGTGAATATCGAATGCCAATTCGAGTTCGGTTCGAACGTTGTCAAATCGTCTGGTTTTGATGCCATTGCTCAGAACTTCTGTGTTACCATGCATCGGATCGCAGGTCCAGAGGACATTACGGCCATCATTGCGCACCGCCTCAATAAGGCTTGGCAGGTACTTCTCGATTTCCCCTGCTCCAAATCTGGTTATTAACGTGATTCTTCCTGGTATGTGATTTGGATTTAATACCTCTAGGAGTGCATTGAGGCTTTCACCGGTCGTTCCTGGCCCAACTTTTAACCCAATTGGATTGCCAATTCCGCGAGCGTACTCGATATGCGCTCCGTCGATAGTGCTAGTTCGCTTTCCAATCCATGGAAAATGAGTCGAGAGGTTATAGTGGGCTTCGTTTGTAGACCGGGTCAAGGCCTCTTCGTAGGGGAGAATGAGGGCTTCATGACTGGAATAAAACGAAACGCGCTCGATGTCCTTAAGGGGTCCCGGAGAGACGGCTTCCATGAATCGCAGTGCTTCAAGAATCGAATCCACAATTTCCTGATACTCATTTCTGAGGCCTTCTGAAGTGACGAACCCCAGATCCCAATACTCCGGATGATGAAGATCCGCAAAGCCGCCCTCACCCAGAGCCCGAATGTAGTTCAGGGTCATTGCCGAGTGGTCATACGCCGTAAGCATCCTGCCTGGAGCGGGCCGTCGTTCGTTTCGACCAAACTCTGGTTCATTCACCATATCTCCGCGGTAAGTCGGGAGTTCTTCTCCATTTCGCCCTTCAATATCAGAAGAACGCGGTTTGGCATACTGGCCGGCAAATCGTCCAACTCTGATCACAGGAAGTCTAAGTCCGTAGATGAGTACGAGACTCATCTGCAATAACACCTTTAGCCGGTTTGCGATGATGTCCGGTCGACATTCACTAAATCGTTCAGCACAGTCTCCACCCTGAAGAAGAAACCGATTTCCTGTGGCGGCTTGCGCGAGTTCAGACCGCAGTCTGTCGATTTCCCATGGTGTAACGAGGGGAGGGCGTAGAGCAAGCTTTGAAACAACGTCGCTGAGTTCGTTTTCATCTTCGAATGCCGGCTGCTGATCCGCGGCAAAATTTCGCCAGGAATCAGGATGCCAATCCGGCCGCCCTTCGAGCTTAGAACTATGTTTTGGACTAGATGACATGAAAACGGAGCTATTTCAACGGACACATAAGGTAATGCGAATTACTCACAACAAGAATCGGAAGTTTTAGGGTATTTATGAGTCCGGAAGTCATGCAGGAGAACCGGTAGGTGTCCTCTTCGTTTGTTCTCGGATGAATATGACCGATTTATTTCTGGAATTCTGACTTATGTCTAATATGAACCGTTTCCTGAGTTTCTCCCTTTTCGTTTCGATGGCCCTGATTGTGGGCTGCGACAGTTCCTCCGATCCAGCGATTGAGGCTGCTAAAGTTCAAGTGCGATTTGAGATAGAAGGTCTCTCGCCCCTTCAAGATGGTTTTCATTACCAGGGCTGGGCAAAAGTCGGGTTTGAGTTTTTTGCGACACCGTCGTTCAATATTGACGAAAATGGCTCCTACACCAGTACGGCAGGGCAGCTGATTCAGAACTCGTTCATCTTTCCTGTTGATATCGCTGATGCTTCAGTTGTGTTCATCACAATCGAAGACAAGCGTGATGCAGACGAGTTTCCGTCCGAAACCGTAGTCCTCGCGGGAGACGTAGTGGGCAGCTCTGTAGTGCTCAGTTCATCTCACATTTTGGCAGTCGGATCCGATTTTTCGGGTCAAACGGGGTCGTTCATGTTGATGACCGAATCGGACGGAGATCCGACTAACGAGACGTCCGGTGTCTGGTTTACCACCGGATCTACGGGAAATCTTGCTGCGGGATTGTCGTTGCCCGCGCTTCCGGACGGGTGGACATACGAAGGATGGGTCGAAAATGGCTCCCTCCTGCTTTCAACGGGAGCATTTATCACGAACGCAGGACATGATTTGGGACGGCCATACTCCCTCCCGGATGTGCCTCCGTTTCCAGGAGAGGACTTCCTGATCAATGCACCAGCGGGTGTAACCTTCCCTCCAGATTTGGGCGGTGGTACGGTGTTCATCACAGTTGAACCGTTTCCCGATGACACTGCCGATTCGTACGGGATTCGGATCATGTCAGGAGCAATTCCGGCATCACCGGCGGCAGTGACTCCGTTCACGTTGACGGTCGATCGCACAGGACCTACCGGAACGGCCACAATATTCTAGACTTAGTCGTTTCGCTAGATTCAATCGTCGATCTGAACGTTTTTTCGAGAGCGCTTTCTGCGGTCACGAATGGCGCGTCTGGATTTTCTCAGCTGCCGTTCAGCCGCCGTGAATGCTTCTTGAATGGCTTCTGGGATCGATTTTGATTTGTACGACCCGACGATTTGCTCGGGTTTATGATAGAGCGTCAGCTTAGCCTCGTACTGGTTAACCGTCGGTTTGCCAGACATCTGTTTAATGGAAAGGTGTGCACCGGATATATCGTGGTGTCCTTCTTCAAAACCGTTCAGTTTTTTTGAAATCCAATTCTGTGTGTCGTTAGAAACTTGAAGGTGATCCAGATGAAGTTCGAGGTTGATGGCCATGTAATTGAACGAGATTAAATGGATGTCTCAATTAATACAGTACTAATGTCTTCCTTTCATTTAACGCATATACATTCCTGATGTTGTAGGGGAGAAGCGCTTTACACTTAACAACTATCCTAAAATCCGTAGAGTTCTCCAAATTTAGTCCGGATATAATTTAGCCAGGGCTCCGAGGAGAGCGTCGTTCCAGTCGAATCTTTGAGAATCTGGTTGGCCGATTTACGCCGCCCGTATTGGTGCACATTTTCACGAAGCCAGGAGAGAAGGGAATCGAATTGGCCTGACTCCATTTCGCTGATGATGTTCGGGTTTTCGTCGCATGCAGCGTTGAATAGCTGAACGGACATCAGATTTCCCAGCGCGTACGTCGGGAAGTACCCGATCGCCCCCAATGACCAGTGGATGTCCTGGAGAACTCCCTCGCTATCATCGTTAGGCCGGATTCCGAGCCAGCTCTCCATCCGGTCGTTCCATTGTTCTGGTAGATCTTGAACCTTGATCTCGCCGGCCAACATATCCTGTTCGAGCTCGAATCGAAGCATGATATGGAGATTATAAGTCACCTCGTCGGCTTCCACTCGAATAGGAGACGGCGCCACAGCATTCATGCTCCGGTAAAATGACTCCATGTCAACACCACCCAGGGTAGATTCGAACGCCTGCTGTGCTCTTGGGAAGTAATGCTTCCAAAAAGGCCGGCTTCGTCCCACTAGATTTTCCCACATGCGAGATTGGGATTCATGCATTCCTAGCGATGTGCCGTCTGCGAGCGGGCTGCCTTCCAGTTGCATGTCGATACCCTGTTCATACATCGCGTGTCCCGCTTCGTGGAGGCTGCCAAAGAATCCAGGATTAAAAAATTTGGCATCTGAGCGCGTAGTAATTCTTACATCTGTTATGGAGAATGCTGTAGAAAACGGATGGGCAGATACGTCCTGCCGTCCGTGATTCATATCGTATCCCATCGCTTTGACTGCTTCCAGTCCAAAGTCCCACTGCTTCTTCAGCGGGAAATCCCCGCGCACCGCCGAATCACTTAGATCGGGGGCCTCCGAAATAGAGCGAACGATCGGGACCAGGTCGCTTTTGACAGAAGTGAAGACCTCAGATACCTGAGCCGTGGTCATGCCTTCCTCGTACTGATCCAGCAACGCGTCGTATGGCGTCTCTTCATAACCGAGTGCCTCCGCGTGTTGAAGAGAGAGGTCCAAAATTCGCTCAAGGTGGGGCGCGAATTCGCTGAACTTGTTTTCCTGGCGAGCCTTCTGCCAGGCGCCTTTCGATAATCCAGAAGCTCTGGCCATTTCAGCAATCAAAGAAGACGGAACTCGGGTGGCCTTTTCGATATCTCTGCTGACTACGCGGATCAGGTCTTGGTCGATCTCGGATTCAGGCTTTGCTCGGTCGATGAGCGTAAGGGTCTCTTCTGAAATGAGCAGTTCATGGGATAATGACCTGAGAGTCGCGACTTGCCTGGCGCGGCTTTCAGCCGCGCCAGGCGGCATATAAGTCTCCTGATCCCACTCCAACAACGCAGCAGCATGATTGAGGTCGGTAATTCTGGCAAGGCGGGGTTTTAAGTCGCGCATAGGCGAAGGTGAAATTTGTTGGTGAAAGGAAAGTATTGTGAGGGTACGCTGCACGAAGTCCAGAAGAACGCAAGGTATGCAATTTAAAGAGTTTACCAGATTGACTTTGCGAAGGATTTTGCCGAATCTACGGCCCCGCCAGAATCAGTATCCCACCCTCCCCTTTCTAAGGGGTGTTCGCGGACATCTTTTGTCAGCGAAAACCACCGTCAGGTCATGTTGAAACGCCTTCTCCCAATGATGGTGATGCTTCTTTGTATCGCCATCCAAGACTCGTTAGCACAATCCGCAGATACCGCTTTTTGGGAAACCGCTTCTCAGACCGTTGACGAAGGTGATGGAACGATTACCATCACAGCAAAATTGGGATCTGCTGCGTCAGGAGAAGGTGTAGATATCCCTTTTTCGTTTGGGGGGACAGCAGTTCGAGGTGAGGACTACACGTACATCGGAGCAATGACACTCACGGTGTTGGACGGGGACACGGAGGTGGATCTGGTCTTAACGTTGAACGATGATTCGTTGGTGGAAGGCGAGGAGTATGTGACGGTCATTATGGGGGAGCCACCATCACCAGACTGGTTTCTTGGCGCTCCATCTACTCACACCGCAACGGTCACGGAGAATGATGAGCCGCCTGCGACGTTTTCAGTTTCTACGCAGACCACGGAAGAAGGAGATACCGATCTAACCGTTACCATTGCCCTTTCGGGGATTACCGACGATCCGACAGATGTCTCTTACACCTTTTCAGGCTCTGCGACCGGCAGCGGTAACGATTACACAAATACAGCGTCCCCTCTAACCATTCCTGCCGGGGAAGACGAGAGCGCTTCCTTTACCGTTTCCATTGTTGAAGACGCCCGGGATGAAGTTGACGAGACGGTCAACATAACGATTAGTGCTGGTGGTGGTGGGTATGACTACGTCATTGGAACGACCGCTTCCCAGGTCATCACCATTACGGATGATGATGCACCGACGGTTCAATTTTCGTCCGTCAACGTCTCAAATTCTGAATCTGCCACCTCAGTTGTTGTGACAGCAGAAATTAGTGCTCAGAGTGATTTCGCAGTCACCATTCCGTTGACGTTGGGTGGTACGGCGACCAAGACTGCATCCGGCGGAAAAGCCTCTGATTTTTCCGTTCCAGCCGAAGAGATTGTCATAGCGGCCGATGCTACGACCGGGACCGTCACCTTTACTATTGTTGAAGATGCGCTTGATGAGCCAGATACGGAGACGATCACCCTTGAAATGGGGTCCGTAACCGGCGAGGATGCATCAGCGAGTGGCCAGACCGATTTTCTGATTACGATTGAAGACAATGATGCACTTCCCGCTGTCGATTTCAATTCGGCGTCTCAGTCTCATGATGAATCGACAAATGAAGTGACCGTCACATTTGATTTGAATCCAGTAAGCGGGCGGGATGTGACAATTCCGTTCTTACTGAGCGGTACGGCAGATGATGGCGGCACCGATTATTCGGTAAACGTGTCCTCCGTCGTGATCGTCGAAGGAAGCACGACGGCGACGGCTGTGTTAGTACTGAATGATGACACGATTGATGAAGTCGACCAGACGGCGATTCTGACTATATCTGGACCAACCAATGCGACGATCGGGGGCACCAATCCGCACACAGTTACAATTGAAGACAACGACACGCCCACGGTGGATTTCACCTCAGCGAGTCAGTCCGAAGATGAGTCTATAGGAACGCTGACCCTGACCGCAGAACTGGCAGGAGGCACAAGCGACTGGGACATTACCGTGCCGTATACCTATTCGGGGAGCACGGCCATCGATCCGGCAGACTATTCTGTTCTACCCGCTTCGATATTGATAACTGCCGGAAATACGACCAACTCAACGACCATTACAGTCGTCGATGACATCATCGATGAGCACGACGAAGATATTGTGGTCACAATGGGGACCCCAACCGGAGGTGACATTACCAAATCCGGAACGCTCGTTCACACCGCAACAATCGAAGACAACGATCTTCCGCCGCTTGTGGATTTTGTACTGGCCTCACAGGACCAAGACGAAGATGTAGGCAGCTTCACCGTCTTTCTTGAGCTCGACACGCCTTCGGGCTTAGACGTGACGATTCCATTTACCGTGAATGGAACGGCTCTTGGGTCAGCTGTTGATTACAGCTTCGTACCAGCAAGTGAAGTGGTTATAAGCGCAGGTTCGACCAATATCAGTGCTACCGTCACCGTTACGGACGATAACATTGACGAAAATGATCAGGAAACCGTTGTGTTCTGGATGGACGGCGTTCCCGAGTACGGACGGCGTGGCACCATCACAGATCATACTGCAAGCATAAATGACAACGACCTACCGCCGCTCGTCCAAATGACGGTTGGCGACGACATGATCGAACCGGCTCCGGGTAAAGTCAGTGCCAATGTGACCTCGGATCTAACCGTTACACTGCTGTCTCCTGTTTCCAAAAGGAACGCGGATCCTCAACTGAGTGGCCTTGATGTGACTGTGACGCTCGCATTCGGTGGGGATGCAGCGGGATACGGTGTTGCACCCTCCAAATATGCTTCGTGCGAAGGATGCGATTATACCTACGAAGACGACGACGGAGATGGCGAGGACGACTCAGTCTCTATCGTCATACCGGCTGGCTCCAATTCCGCAACGCTCTCGCTCGTAGCAGTCGATGACGACTTGTTTGAAGGTGGGAGCCGATTCGGCGATGAAGACGGGCAAGAAGATATTCAAGTCGCCATCGACTCGATCGAAAACGGCACGGAAGACGGTGATCAGGCAGGTGTGATTCTTATCACTGATGAAGAAGATGAACCAACGGTCACGTTGACGGCCTCGCCCTGGGACGGTGATTCATCGAGCATGAACGAAAACGCGGGCGTCGTCACATTTACAGCGACCTCAAGTCATTCGAGCGAATTCGACATAACGGTCACGCTTACGTGTACCGAAGATTCACCAACTACGCCCGGAAATGAAGCGACGTGTCCAGAAGGATTCATCGATGAAGGCTATTTCGACAAAAGTGATCCGACGTTGGATGACCCTGATTTCAGCGTAGACGACAGCAATGTGATTGTTATTGAAGCGCTTTCTACAGGAGATGATCTCGCACAGGACGCTTCGATTACGGCGGTTGACGACAATAATCTCGAAGCTAACGAGACGTTTAATGTTGCGATCTCGAGTGCGGAAATGACGACCGCAGGTGACGTGGATACCTTCACCGAAGAAGCGCTCGAAGTTGAAATCGTAGACGACGAAGCAGGTAGCGCTCCTTTAGTAGAAATCTATCTTGAGGAGAACGACGAAGAAATGAATGAAGGAGGGGCTGGCGGAAAACGGTCAGAAAGTGAAGGCTCCTCCGTTATTCAAGCTCGCCTTCTCGACGAAGTTGGAGACCCAGCAGTTTCAAACTTCGATGTGATTGTGTTTCTGGAGTTTGGGAATTCAACTACGGCAGACGGCGATTCGTCTACTGATTCCACTCCGGACTTCGTGTGGGATACGCTGAATATTACGATACCCGCCGGCGCAACCAACAGTACTTCAGGCGTGACGCTCACCGCATATAACGAGCCGGTGAAGGCTAACGAAGACGACGAAGATATTTACGTCCAGATAGCGTCGGTCGATGGGGCCGAAGAAGACGGCGGAGATGGCACACAGCAGCTGCACATTTTGCTCATTGACGACGACATAGAGCCGACAGCAGTGGATCAGACGTTTGAGCGTGACGAGGACACGCGATTGGAGGACACACCGCTCGACTCAGGAGATGAAAATGTTGACGATACGCTATTGATCACACTGCTCACCATTCCTGAGAACGGAGACGTCGAAATCTTCCAGACGCCGAGCAATGGAGAGACCTTTCCGACATTCGAGTTCCGACCCTATGCAGATTGGAACGGGACAGATTCGTTCTCCTATATGGCTTCAGATGGACACGGAATGAACGCTACAGCCGTTGTTTCGCTCATTTATAGCCCAACTCCTGACGACCCAGATCCAGCTTCCGATCAAGTCGACACCGATGAGGACACTCCGGTCATTCTGGCGGTTCTGGATAATGATGAAGATCCAGATTTCGGAACACTCACTGTCGTTTCGACAACCGATCCGGACAATGGAACGGCGACAATCAACCCAGACGGCACGGTTACCTACACTCCTGATCAGGATTTCTCAGGCACAGATTCGTTTTTAACCACTGTGGCGAATGAAAGTGGAAGAACGGACGTGTCGAGCGCCACGATCACGGTGGCTCCAATCAACGATGCCCCGGTAGGAGTGGACGACGACGCGACCACCGATGAAGATGTGGCGGTCGTTGTTGACCTTATTGGGAATGACACGGACCCTGATTCCGGAAGCCTAACCATTTCTTCGCTCGGAACACCGACCTCTGGGTCAGTGATCGACAATGGAGATGGCACGGTCACGTATACACCGAATCCAGAATTTGCCGGGAGTGATTCATTTACTTATTCCGTCACCGACGGGTTGCTGAGTGATGATGCTTTGGCGAACATCACGGTCGCTGTCGTCAACGATCCGCCCGTTGCCTATGACGATGCTGATGCGACCATGGAAGGAGAGACGATTACGATTTTCCTTCTTTCCAATGACACCGACCCGGAATCAGACCCACTAAGCATTTCAGCGCTCGGAACGCCAGGTTCTGGAAGTGTGGTGGACAATGGTGATGGTAGCGTTGATTACACTGCAGCGATGGGAGTGTTTGGAACAGACTCCTTTACCTATAGCGTTTCAGATGGGACATCGACCGATGATGGCGAAGTAACGGTCACTATTGCAGCGCCTTCTTCGGATGGAGATGGCGTGTCGGACGACACGGAAGACGACGCTCCAAACGATGGAGATGGTAACGACGACGGACAGCAAGACTCGGATCAGCAAAATGTTACCTCCCTGCCGGTCGCCGAAGGCGACAGCGAGGGCGAGTATGTGACGGTGGAATCGGACGCGGGCACCGAATTGGAAACTGTTGTCTCGGGCGGAAATCCATCACCCTCGGATACTCCGACCGGAGCCACCTTCCCTGTTGGTTTTCTTTCGTTCCAGGTAGTTCTCGACGCGCCAGGGGTTACGTCCGAAGTTGTAATCTATCTGCCAGAAGGAACGACGGCTTCGTCTTACTGGAAGTACGGGCCCACCGCCGACAACGCAACCCCACACTGGTACGATTTTCCGTGGGATCCTGTGACAGAGACAGGCGCCGTGATCGACAATGACGCAGGTAAGATTACCCTCTTTTTCGTCGATGGTGAGCGTGGTGATGATGATATGGAGGCAAACGGACTGATTGACGATCCCGGCGCCCCTGTTTTGACCGAAAATACGCCTCCTTCCGCCGTCGCAGACAACTACTCAACGACGGAAGACGCACCGGTCACGTTCGACCCACTCACGAATGACGAAGATGAAGATGGGCATTCGTTCACACTTCTGACAATGGGGGCGCCTTCCTCGGGTACCATCGAGGACAATGGCGACGGCACGTTCACGCTCACTCCAGAAAGTGAATTCTCCGGAACGATTACCGTTTCCTATACCATACAAGACTCAGAAGGCGCTTCCTCGTCGGGAACGATAACAATCAACGTTAATGGGACAAATGATGCCCCGGTTGCTGTTGCTGATGAAGGAGCGACCCCCGAGGAAACTGCGCTAGAGCTCGATGTTGTTGCAAACGATACGGACATCGACGGCGACGTGTTAACAGTATCTGTAGTGGCCGATCCTGACAACGGCACTGCGGTCGTCAATGAAAGCGGCACCATCACCTATACCCCGGACGATGAGTTCGCAGGAACGGACACGTTCACATACACCATCTCAGATGGCAATGGTGGGACGTCCACGGCGACAATCACCATCACGGTAAGTGGAACGAATGATGCGCCGGTTGCAGAAGCAGACATCGTTACGACCAGCGAAGATCTCACAATCGTAATTGCCGTTCTGGACAATGATTCGGATGCAGAAGGATCTATTTCGATTCAGTCCTTTACGCAAGCAGTGTTCGGACTCGTGGTGGATAACGGTGATGGAACGCTCACCTATACACCAAATGCAGATTATATGGGAGAAGACTTCTTCACCTATATAATCGTGGACGAAGCTGGCGCAACGGCGGAAGGTCAAGTGGGACTGCTGGTTATGGGCGTCAATGACGCTCCTACGGCCGAAGATGACGGCGCTTCAACAGCAGAAGACACACCGATTACGATTGATGTGATGGAGAATGACCTGGATATAGACAGCTTCTTCTCGGTGACCTCTCTCACGCAGCCGGCAAACGGCACGGTTGTGATCACGGATGACGGAACAGTGACCTACACGCCGAATGATGACTTCGATGGTGTAGATACGTTCACGTATACCATCACGGATACGGAAGGTCTGACTGCCACTGCAACGGTTACCATCGCTGTCGGCGCATCCAACGATGCGCCCGTGTTCTCAGCTGGGAATATTGCATTGCCTTCCGCTGATACAATTTGGCTGGGTGGTCAGCCAGGATTGGATCCGTCCGAGCCGGGTGGAGAACTTGAATTCCGATTCCCCCCAGCATCGGATGCGGACGGAGATGCGCTCGAATATCTGATCGAAGCATCGCTTTCAAGCGATTTCGCGGAGGTCATCTACTCGAACACAACGACGGAAACGACATTGATGATCGGAGTCCTCGATCTGCTTCAGTTGCTTGAGCCACAGGGACTCGCGCCCGGAGCACTGTTGACGGTCTACTTCAGGGTGTCGGTGACGGATCCGTTCTCAACGGGCGAGACGCTTGATGCGGTAGCCGCGGTATTCGGTCGAGGTGCCTTCGTTGGGAGCGAGAGCGATGAATTGCCGACTGAAGTGTATCTCAGGAGCAATTACCCGAATCCGTTCAATCCTCAGACCACGGTCGAATTTGGATTGCCTGCCTCGATGCCGGTGACAGTTGTTGTTTACGATTTGACGGGCCGCCCCGTCCAAACGGTGGTTGACGCGACTCTTTCCGCAGGCGTCCACCGAATTCGAATTGAAATGGATGATGTGCCGAGTGGCGCTTATGTCTATCGACTTATCACTCCTCAAAATACCATCACAAAAGTGATGCACCTGATCAAATGATGAACACCAATCCCATTCCGACGGGTGTACGTCAATTGACCGCATCACCCGAAGCCTTCCAGACTTCAACAATGATGATTTCCAACTCCAGAATGCGAACTCCAAGACTAACAGAGCTGAAAACTCTGATATCTACCGCTCTCATCGCGCTGACATTGATTCCTCTGACCGCGAACGCGCAAACCCGTGCGGACGTAGCGGCCAAGAATGGATTCCAGTCGGTTGCGACAGACAATGCGTTGGAATTTGACGGCGTCAATGATTACTTGCGCATTCCATATCAATCAGCCATGAATGTGCAGGACGCGTTCACGTTCGAGACGTGGGTGTATTTGACGGGTGGTAACCACGCTGGCGTATTTAATAGAGATTCGGGTGGCTCGGGGGTTGGCCTTTCTTATTCGATCATCGCTCTTAGCGACGGCCGTCTAGAGTTTGAAGTCCTGAATTCAGATTACATCCAGTCGGATCCAGGTGAAGTGGCCAGAGATGAGTGGGAGCATATCGCGATTACCTATGACGAGTCGGCGAGTCCCAAACTCACGATGTACGTGAATGGAGACGTGGTCAAAACGGCCGACACTGGTGTATCGGCAGGTAGCCTGAATCCAGGCGATGTTGTTTCGGCTTTGCTGCTCGGAAACAGCAGTCGCGGTCACTATTTGGACGGTTCAATGGACGATGCTCGTATCTGGAGCACGGCAAGAACCGAAGCCGAAATAGAGCACGGGATGACCAATCCCTTGGTCGGAAACGAAGACGACCTGGTAGCTTTTTGGCGATTTGACGCCAAAAAGAACCTTGGAGTAAATAACGACGGTACTGACGATATACAGGATCACTCCGGGAGTGAATTACACGGTGATGTGGTCGGTGACGGCGGCCTTATTGACTCCACCGTTCCCAAAGACGCGGCGTTGGTGAGTGCGACCGACGATTTATTCGAAGACAAGGTGTTAGTTGAGTGGGAAATTGACGAGGATGCCGACCCCGCATTCCTCCAAATAGTCCGCGACGGACGGCTGCTTGCGGTTTTACCAGGCTCCGAAGATGAGTTCGAAGATCTTGGTGTTGAAGTCAACCTTTTGAGCATTTATTGCGTCGTGTCTGAAGCGGGAGATGGCACACGCACGGTTCTCGGTTGTGATGGCGGAAGGCGTCGGCACCTGGAAGTAACAGATGTCGAAGCCTCAGATCTGTTGTACACCGATCGGGTAGTCGTTACCTGGAACGATCGATCTATCGCTAACGATGGATACCGTGTTCTCAGGGAGGGTTCTGAAATTGGCACGACTGGCGGAAACATTGCATTTTTTGAAGACACCACGGCGTTGATAAATACGGAATATGAGTACTGCGTGGTGCCATTGGAGGGAATCGTTGAAGGTGCTCCCCGTGTGTGTGATATCGGATCCAGAGGCGAAATCCTTCCCGTCCTCGTTTTCCAAGCCTCTGACGGGACGCACCCAAACTTTGTTAATCTGGAGTGGACGGATCAAGGGGAAGGCGTAACCGGTTTTGAAATCCGAAGGGACTTTGAACTGATCCAGACCGCTGATCCTTCGGATGATTCCTATGAAGACCGAGATGCGGTATCAGGACGAGAACACACGTACTGCGTCCGTAGACTCACAGCCTTAGGTTCGTCAGTCGACATTTGTGAAGCGGGAGGAATGGGAACGCTTGGTTCGCCTACCAATTTTGCTGCAGAGAATGGCATTTATGACGATCGGACAGGACTATCCTGGAGAGATCCGTCAGATGTGGAAGACGGATTTAATGTATATCGTACTGGTGGATCGGCGTTGAACTTTGATGGTTCTGACGACGAGGTAACGGTTCTTGAGGATCCACTCCTCGACCTTGACGAAATGAGTGTTGAGGCCTGGGTCTATCCCGAGTCTATCGGACCAGCTGTCAAGACTATTGTGAACAAAGGTTCGTCACGAAATTATTCGTTGCTCGTGTTGTCGACTGGACACGCTCATTTTGCTGCACATCCGGCCGACTGTGTAAGTCCCCTGATAACCCTTGATGGGCCCATACTACCCGTAGATGAGTGGTCGCACATGGCCGCCACCTATGATGGCTCCACTATGAGGCTGTACGTAAATGGAGAAGAAGTCCAGACGGCTGCAAATGCCAACGGTCTTTGTGAGAATGACGACGACATTACGATTGGGGGCGGCACGTTTGCCACTTTCGATGGGAGTATTGACGAAATCCGACTGTGGAACGAAGCTCGATCCGAAGAAGACATCCAGGATCTGATGCACGAGGCTCTAGAGGGCACAGAGTCCGGATTGACGGGTTACTGGCCTCTTGATGAGGGTACCGGATCCCGCGCTGATGACGGATTCGGAATTCACGCTGGCTCACTAGAAAATTTCGATTTAAGTGTGTCAGTCCCCGGATGGCACATTTCGCAGGCTCCAATAGTCCAGCATGGAAGTGGATTGGCTATCAACCTCGATGGTGCGGACGATCAACTTGAGATACCGGACAATAATGATCTGGCTCTGTTGGAATTCACAGTCGAGGGTTGGCTGAATCCCGCGTCATACAGTGGTGGTGACGACCAGGTTGTGATTGCAAAACAGGAGCTATCGGGATCTACCAATTACGCTGTCACACTTTTGGGAACAGGAGAATTAGAATTGTCCATGTCTGATGCGACATGTTCCGCAACGGCAGGTACGCTCACTTCATTGTCCCCTATTCCAATTGACCAGTGGACTCATTTCGCATTTACGCATACTGAAGATGAGTCTTTTGTATTTGTGAACGGGCATATCGAGGCATCAATTACTGTGGGCGAAGCAATCTGTACCAACGCCGCCGATTTGTCAATCGGAGGCGGTGGAGTAGCCGCAACCGTCAATTTTGACGGGGAAATGGATGATATCCGGTTGTGGAACATAGCAAGGCCTGAAAGTGATCTTGTCAATGGTTTCCGGCAGGAGCCTGAAGATGAAACTGGGCTGGTGTTCCATCTCAATTTCGATTCCCGATCGGACTCAGGAATTGGAAATGGTGGTTTTAATGATGTTTCCAAGCGAGCGGGTGCAGTCTTTGCCGATATGATTGGAGACCCCTCGCTGGTACGTGGTCGTCCATTCCTCATCAGTAGCACCGCTGCAGACATTACCCAATTCCAGGATTTCGACGGATTGCCAAATGTGCTGTTCGAGTACTGTGTGGCCACGTTCACGTGGGACGGCGTCGAGACCGCGCTCAGTTGTGATACTGGATTCAGGAGTCCGGTGATATCGGTAGCAGATCTTGATGCTACAGACGGTGATCATGAAAATCAGGTCGTTTTGACCTGGTCCGATCCGTCTACCCGGACGTCCATATTCAAGATTTACAGAGAAGGAACGCTAAAACAGACGCTATCCTCTACCATATTGACATATGCAGATACGGAAGATCTTGAGTCAGACGTAGAGTATGAATACTGCATTGTATCCGTGTCTTCAGATGGGACTGAATCTGAATCATCATGCGACGAAGGTCACCGATCATTAAATCCGGCAACGGCAGTTGCGGCAACCGACAATTCCTATGAACACAGAGTAGCGGTGTCCTGGACGGACAATTCAGATATTGAACGTGGTTATCGCGTCTATCGCCGTCTCTACACAGATTTTGATGCAGGTACGTTGGCTGGCGATTCTGTTTTGGTCAAAGAAACGCTTTCGAATGTGATCAGTGCGGACGACTCGGAAGGAATTCCTGGATCAGTCTATCGATATAGTGTTATTCCGTACGACGATGACGGTCGGGGTGAGGCCGTCATGAATGATGGTGAACGGAGAATCATACCACCCTCGAATGTAGAGGCTGACGATGATCTTGCCGAGACTGAGGTCGCGATTCTTTGGGTGGATGTATCAACAGCCGAGACGGGTTATCGGATTTTTCGCAACGATGTGGAGATCGCAGAAGTCGCCAAAAATCAGACGCAATACGTAGACACAAATCCATCATTTGGAGCGACATCTACCTACGGTGTTGAAGCATTCGATGACTATGGCGAATCGACGCGTACAGAAGACGATGGCTCGACAATTCTCCTCGAGCCGGGTACGGTTGATGCGTCGAATTACTACACAGACAGGGTGTCGATTTCGTGGGTTGACCAATCCAGCGTCGAAACGGGATACAGAATTAATAGAGATGGGACCCTGTTAGTCGACGTCGGCGCAGACGTGACGTCCTACATAGATACGTCGCCCGTAGCAAGTGCTGTACATACCTATTGTGTCATGACTAGGTCGGCCGTGGGCACATCTGGCGAAGAGTGCGACACCGGAATGTCCTTCACGCCTCCGCCGGCGGGTACTTACACCGCGCTGGACGACACCTGGGTGGCTCCGGATGAATCGCAATATGCACAGTTCGGAATTTCCGTTACCACTGCCGGAGACCAGATGATGGTGGGCGCCCTGTTTGACGTGGAAGACCGAGGTTCTGTATATGTGTATGAACGAACAGCCGCGGGTTGGGAATTCAAGCAAAAATTAGTCGCGAGCGACAGTCAAGAGGGGGCACGATTTGGCGAAACAATTGATATGACATCGTCCTGGGCGATAATTGGATCACCAGTTCATTTGAATACTCATGGGAGTCAGCGTCAGGTCCAGTGTTGCCTCGGACTCAGTTACGAATCGTATTACGGTCGAATATATTTTTTCAAACGGACACCCGACGGATGGGAAGAATCGCAAGCATATACGCATGATTACCTGGGTTTAAATGGCGGCTATGGTCGTTTCGTAGCTACCGATGGGAATTACGCGATCATTGGAGCTGACGAGGGGTCGCTCTACATCCAGGAAAGACAGGGTGATACTTGGGTACAGACGGTGGGAATTGGAGGGCAGACCGTTGTAAGCGGAGGCATTGCAAGCGACCTAGCCGTGTTTGGAGGGATAGACGCTGGCAAGGGGTATTTTCAAATTCTTTCCAGAAGTGGGACGGAATGGAGTCTTGGAGCGCAGATTGATCCATACAGCATCGCTGATGGGGGTGATACGTTCGGTAGGGCAACGAGCGTTTGGAACAAACACGTCGCAGTGGGTGGATCGGGACTCGATGCTCTTGGAGTGGATGGAAGCGGAATCGTAGAAATCTGGAGAGTGGACGATCCGGACAACCCGGTGAAGGAAGCGACGCTGTACGCTTCTGACTTA
>Ga0315336_1001474_pt1 | contig 45392 bp, 30 predicted proteins | sample ASW5metaG_FD_204512 | JGI IMG/M metagenome (GOLD analysis project Ga0315336, IMG submission 204512) | Ammonia-oxidizing marine archaeal communities from Monterey Bay, California, United States - ASW #5 | ecosystem: Environmental > Aquatic > Marine > Intertidal zone | place: USA: California... | reverse complement strand
GCCGCCACCGCCGCTCGCATGCTGGGACTGTCCGACCTCCTCCCCGAGCTCGCGCGGCTGGGCATGCTCGGAAACGGCGAGGCGATGATGGCGATGTCGAACTGGCAGGGGAAGAGAGGCACCAAGGTCCTCCTGGCCAACCTGGCCCACGCAAACGCCCAGGTGCGCGCGGCGTCCGCAAAGGCCGCCCGGTACGGCGCCAAAGCCGCCATGAAGAAGATCCTGCCGAAGCTGATCGTCGATGACCCCGATCCGGGAGTGCGATTCCAGGCGGTGCTGTCGGCGGCAAAGATCGGCGCGAAAGTCGAAATCGAAGCGGCCAGATCGGCGTGTGCACCCTTCCCTGTCACAACGGCTGTCACCGAGGCCCTGGAGCGCCTCGAGTGGGCACACTCCAGAGGTTGGTAGCGTCGGATCGTTGATCCTGAGCGATAGTTGATCCGATCACGGGGCCGAGGAAGAGACATGAAGCGCTGGCATCCACTGTTGTTGACCCTCCCGATGCTGGCCGGCTGCGCCTTCATCGACAGCTCACCCTGCAAGTACATCTGTTCGTACACCGTCGACTGCGCCGAAGAACAGTGGGACGACTACGACCTCGACTGCAGCTGGGAGGACGAGGACGACGTCTACGAGGACTGCATTGAGTCCTGCACCGACGAGTGGAAAGACCTCGACGGCGACGAAAAGAAGGAGGTCAAGGCCTGCGTCAAGTGCGTCGAGGACGAGGTCGGCGATTCGTGTGACGCAGACGACTGGTACGACGCCAACTACGACGACTGCGAAGACGAGTGTGACGACGGCGATGTCGAGGACTTCTACGAGGACTTCTACGACGACTGGGACGCCACAGACGAGGTGGAGTGCGACGGCTACGGCACCTACACCTCGCCGCCGTACACCACCACCGGCGACGACGACGACGACGACGACGACACGGGTCCGACCACGACGGGCAATCTCGTGGTCAGTGCCAACTGGACCGATGACGGTCAGCAGCCACAGGACACCGACGGCGACAGCCTTCCCGATGTCGGCTGCGGCGACTCCGTCCAGATCACCATCCAGGACCCGCTGGGCGAGCCCAGCTGGTCCTTCGGCATGGCAGAGACCGGGCAGCCCAACGGATGGACCGGCGAGGACTGCTACATGGGGTACGCGTGGATCAACGTCTGTCACAGCGTGGGCATCAACTCGAGCATCCCCGAGGTCACCAGCTGCTCGGCGCTCGACGTGACGGACGGCAGGACCCTCCTCGACGCCAGCAAGGACCCATTCCTGACGTACTTCCTCGAGGACAGCCTCGGGAACTGCTTTGTCTGGGGACACGACACGTCGTACTACGGGCCGATGGTGTGCACCCCAATGAGCTGAATCCGCGACTGAACAGAATTCGCCCCGATGGCTCCTTGGCAGCTACCTTTGCGCGGAGCTTTCAGTTGCGGCGGCGAGGCGTCGGCTCATGGCGTGTAGGATGGCTGCGTGTACAGGGATCTCCGGTGGAGAAAGGGGTTCTGGACCACAACGGTGGTGGTGATGGTCTCGTGCGTGCTCCCCACCGACGAGAAAATCCAACTCCTGACCGACCAGGGACCGTTTCAGGCCGTAGAGGACATCGCTCCCGGTACCCTGCTCAAGCGCTCCCACATCCAGGCGATACAACCCCCTGGTGGGCTGGTACCACCGCCCAGTTTGATCTCGCTGAGTGACCTCCGCGGTCGCGTCGTGAGCGAACAGATCCTGGAAGGTGAGATCATTCGGCCGGAGCGGCTCTCTGCCCCCGATCTGCGCCAGACCATGTCTGCGCGGATCGACGCGGCCAAGCGGGCGTCATTTGTTTCCAGCACGGACCCGGTGACCCGGCGACTGCAGGTCAACACCACCGTCGACGTGCTCGCCGAAAGGGCAGGTCATGGTTGCCTTTTGTTCGACAATGCGCGGGTGCTGGACGTGGGAGATGCGGGAGTGTGGCTCGAGGCATATCCAGTTGAGGTGGCCCGACGTGTCGGAACGGATGAACTGGTGGTCCTGCAGCGCAATCCGGCCGATCGCTCGCCGTCGAATCTTCCCGTCTGCGGAGCAGGGCCGTGACCGGTCTATGCGGACTTCTTCTGTTCGTCGCCAACGGGTGGGCGCAGGACACGGTGGTTTTGGCCAACCGCGACCTGGCACCGGGTGACAGGATCGAGGAGGGCGTGATGTACACGCAACGCGTCGATGACGATAGTGAATTCAAGTTCGCTTTCAACGACCCGAAAGAGCTCATCGGGCGCCAGGTGAAGACGCGGATCCTCGCCGATGAAATCATCCACAAGAGTCGGCTGCTCGACGCTGGATCCCGAAGGTCCGAGGACGAAATCCCGTCCGGAATGCGCGCCATGGCCATTCCCGTCTCCAAGGGCGTGTCGAAGTCCCTGGAAGCGGGAGACCGCGTCGATCTGCTGCTGTCCAAACCAGACGGTGGCGCGTGTGCATGGGCACTATCGGCATCGTTGCAGGTCAAACACCGCAACGGGACCGAGGAGACAGGGGAATGGATCACTGCCCTGGTCACGCCAGAGCAGGCTCGCATGGGCGTCGTGGCGCGTCTGTCCGGGACCCTCATCGTGAGCGTGCGCGGTCAATCCGACGCCCCTGACCACGGGGGCGGAGTTCCCCAGTGTGAGCCAAAGCAACAGGTCGAGCTCGAATAAATGGAGATCGGGCACGGTGCGAATATAGGAGGTCGATACCTCGTCCAGCGCGAGCTGGGGCGTGGCGGATTCGCCACTGTCTTCGCCGCCACCCACACGACCTTGGGGAGCACTCATGCCCTGAAGATTCTCCATACCGCCACGCCCACCCTGAGCCAGCGCTTGCTGAGCGAGGGACGCGCCCAGGCTCAGCTTCAACACCCCAACATCGTTGCGGTCACCGATGTCGTGCAACTCGAGCAACACGTCGTTCTGGTCATGGAGTTCATCGACGGTCCGAGCCTCGATACCGTCCTGAGTGCGCGTCGGCTGAGTCTGGGAGAGATCGACCTCATCGTTCGCGCCCTTCTGAGCGGTGTCGCTGCCGCCCATGAACGCGGTCTGGTCCACCGGGATCTCAAGCCAGCCAACGTGTTGATCTCGTGCGCCGGAGCGCAGGTGCAGCCGAAGATCACGGACTTTGGACTGGTGAAGGTCCTCGATGCGGACGGGGCAGGTCTGACGGCGTCGGGCGTGGGTATGGGAACACCGGCGTACATGGCACCCGAGCAGTTTACGGCCGCATCCGCAGTGGACGAGCGCTGCGACATCTACTCGCTCGGATGCATTCTTTACGAGCTCTGTTCGGGAAGGCGGGCAACGATTGGTGATGGCGTATTCCAACTCGCCCTCATTGCCGAAACGGCGGATCGGCCTGCCCTTTCTGAGTTGTCGCCCGAGACGCCCCCGCGGCTGGTCGCCCTCATAGAACAGACGTTGAGCCCCCAGCCAGATCATCGACCGGGGTCCGTCGCTGAGATGTTGGAGCGGTGGACTGCAGCTTCCACATCGGAGCCAGATGCGCATCGCACCCTGGCTGACCTCGCCGCGGGCGCCGCTGCCGTCTTCGCTCGACAGCCGACAAATTCGACCCTGACCTCGCTGACCGGCGGGCACGAATCGGTGCCTGGCCATGGAAACGAGCGGATGACCCAGAGTATGGGCGAATCGACCGTGGCCGTCGCCCTTCACGATCCCCATGACATCGCATTCATCAGCATTGGCTTGACGGCTGGATTGGTCTGGGCCGCAATCATGCTCATCCTGGTCATGTGGCTCTTCCCAGCATCGAATCCCCACGCTTGGCCATTCGTCTCGAGGCCGCAGGTCTTGTTTCTCATTCCGCTGGGTTTCGCGGTTCCGGCGCTGGCCGGGGCGGGCGTCGCGAGATTCCGACGCTCCTCGGCGGCTTGGGTCGATGGCCTGATTGTCGGTGGTATCGCTGGGGTAACCTGCTTCATTCTGGCGGGTGCGAGCGGCGCATTACTGCTGGGCACCCGGAGCATCTATGCGCTCGCCGTCGATGGTGCGGTAGGCGATACGCTGGTGACCCAGGCCAGCGTGGAGGCGCTGATCGGCGTTCCCCAGAATCTCGTCGTTTGGGGCTGGGGATTGGCGCTGCTCGGCGCTGGGTTTGGCGCCGGGGGAGCATCGGCGACGCGGATCCACGCGCCGCAGCCCCCGCGGCCCATCCGTACCCGCCCGATTCTCTGGTTTGGCGCCCTGGCTATGTCAGTCCCGATCTATCTCGGCGCATACAGTGTCATGTCGAAGTGGCATCTAAATTCGTTTGAAAAACTCGCTCAAGCGCCCTGGGCCCGAGAAACCCTCCGGTGGGAGCAACACGTTTCCTTCGCCTTGTCCCTCGGGACGATCGCGTTTGTTGTCGTCATGGCTGCGACAATGGCTGCCCGTTCGGCAGCATTCGAATGGAACAAGTCGGATTTTGTGGGCAGGGTCATGGCTCGGGTGCGGATTGTGGCAGCGCTCGCGGTCCCCGTCGTGCTCGCGGTCCATACTTTGAGATCCGGTATGGGGTGGGCCGGCGCGTGGCCGGCTTGGACGAGCTCCGCCATTCTCGTGCTGGCCCTGCCCATCGGGCTGGCTGCCGCGCGACCGCTTTTGGATGGCGCACACACCCCGGTTGTCGAAGATTGGCCAGTGTTCCACTCACTTGCCGGAGTCATCGGTACCATTTTAGCGGGTGGGATCACGGTCGTCCTCAGCGTCACGGGCATCTACGTGGCCTGGGTTGTGACGGCCGCTGTGCTGGTCGTCGGCGTGGTCCTCACGCTCGCCATTGAGAGCTGGACATCACTCCCGCGGGTCTTCGCAGCCTCTTTGGAAGCTGCGTGGGCGTGGACCGCTGTCCAAGTGGCTGGCTTCGTCGCGCCCGTGGTCGCCATGCTGTACGTCGTCAGCCCCCATACCCTGGATGCGACGGCATTCGATGTCGGGTCTATGGGCGAAATGAGGGCTGTCTTGCCATCGATCGCCTCGTTCCTGTTCGTGAGCCACTTCACCGGCGCGTTCCTGATTTTTCCTGCAGCGCTTCGAGACAGTCCAGCCACCGTCCGAACCCAATCCAACATCAAGAATGTCGTGTTCTTGTCTGTCGTCGCGCTTGCCGCCCTCGCGTTCTATTTCCTTGGTGGGCTGGGTGACGAATCGCCAAACCCGGTCGAGGTCGTACTCGAGCCGTCGTCGGTCTCGTCAGCAGACGCCGGATTCCCTGGCTGGGCCCTGAAGGAGTCACGGTTTGTGCCTGCCGGGGCTCTCCAGCCTGAAACACGGACGCCACTGCCGCAAGTCGAAGGCTTTGAGGCCTTGGATCTGACCACCGTCAAATGCCAGGTGAGCCTGGTGATTTCCGACGGGGGCAAGACTCGATGGGTCAGCGCTGCGGGGGACGACTGCCCGGTTCCAGCGTCCGACGCGATCTCGACCGGCATGCCTACGTGGACGTGGAAGACCGACGAAGCCATTCGTACCCGATTCGATGCGACTTTCGACGCCCCCGGGGATCAACCGTGACCCAGGTCACCATCCGTGCTGTTCTTCTCATGGGCACCTCTGTTTTGACCTGACGACTGTGGGTCCGGCTCTAGTTTTCCGCCGTTTCTTGCAATTTACAGGCGGATACCGGGCTCACGCTCTGCGTATCGGTCTCGTTTCGAATCGCCACCGTCACAGGCTTGGAGGCGGCGACGAGTAGCTGTTCGGGCGTAAGTGCGACGATCAACCAGGCTGCGTCGTCGGCTATCTCGACCCTCAATACCGAAGCTGCCACGGCCAGTGCGCACGAATTATCCACTTCTCTCACGTACAAATCCACGGTTCCGCCGCTCTTGAGTGCCGTGGCGACCGGTGTCGATATCGCGATGGAGGCGGCTCGCCTCCCTTGTGGAACCTTGTCGGCCAGCGCGTCGCCGCCGTTGTTGGCGAGGCGTTCGGATCGGATGTACTCGTTGGCAAGAACCCTCTCCCGAGGGAACCTTCCAACCACGTGGTCCGGTGACAAGAACACGCCTTCGGGGACAAATCGCGGCGGGATCTCCACGGCGTAGAGGTCCGTCTCTTTGATCTGGATTCCCGCCTGGAGATTCCGGGCGGCCACGATGACCATGACCGTGTCCTCCGGTAGTGGATCAGCCTGCGCAAACGCCAGCCATGCCAGGATCCAGGTCATGGAAGGCATCCGAGTGTATCGAGGCGCGTCAGGTCGAGCCTGCTTCGCACGGCAACTGAGAGTTCATCGTCGGGCTGCACGACAAAGTCGCCGGGCGAAACCGACAGCCATACACCAGTCTCGACGATGCGTAGAACCGGCGCCAACTGGTAGAGAAGACAGGGGCGACCGCCGATGGACGCCGTGACGTCGACGTTATCGCCTATTTCGAGGTTTTTCCGGATCCCGGCGTGGGCGGTGACAAATGTGGCGATCGTGCCGACCGGAGTGGCGGCCGCGATGCCCCCGCCGGCCTCGGCGCTGGCAAAGCGTTCGAAGCGTATGAATTCTCCTGCGAGGATGGGTTCGCGGAGCTCGCGGCCCTCGAGCTCATCGACGTCCATCATGACGCCTTCTGGCACATACTCGGGGGGCAGTAAGATCACCCTGAGTTCCGCAATCGTGAGCGGCGTTCCGGCTTCGATCCGGTCTGCCGCCACCCAGACTTTGACCATTCCCGCGTCGGCGGCCACCTGATGGTTCGTGGGGACACAACCCCAAAACGCTGTAATCGTGGACAGCGCGAACAGTCTTGCTGGGAGTTTCGAGGCCATCATACGCTCGGCGAGCCAGGCTCGGAGTCTACACGACCGCCGCCGTCGTCGCGGTTTCGCCGGGCACATCTAGGCGTATTTCTTCAGGTAGAACGCATGGGTCCGGCGGATTCCGAAGCTGAACAGAAACATCAGCGTCCACATCGCGAGAAACAAGATCAGAATCGCCAGCGTCATGCCACCCAATGTTTGCTGGACGGTCGCAGCGATTTGCGGAGTTTCACCTATTCTTGCATCTGTCAGGGCAGAGATGGCGGGAATGTGGGTCTTGGCCGCGACTACACTGAGCGAGAATCCACCACCCGCGATCAGGATCGACTGCGCCGCGGCGGCCAAAAGGGTCGATGCCACGAGCTCGCGCGTTTCGGCTGCACCACGTCGCCAGGCCGGAATCAAGACGGCCGCCGTCAGGAGCGCAAGTAGACCGACAGATCCGAGCTCCACCCACCCGACCTTCATCTGCAAAAAGAAAAGCATGGTGATGCCGAAGGCAATATCGACGTGAATCAGCATGCCGAGGTCGACGGCCGCGCCAATGGGTTTGGGCTTCTGACACAGAATCTGGCCGCTTTGGTACGAGCGGATGCCCCAGATCGTGATGGCGACCCAGCCGACCAGCACGAGGGCGGGCACGATGTAGTCGACGGCGCTGTGAGCATTTGCAATGGAGACCATCAGGCAAAGAGGTGGCCCAAGCAGCGCAATTAGCAATCGAAGATACTGCGCAAAGTGTCTCTCAGAGCGCGGGCCGTCAGCGGCGAAGGCTCTCCATATCAGCGCAATAGATATCAAGATGACGATGCCGAGCTGCCCTGATGAGCCCATGCGCCCGACATAAAGCTTCGTGATAAGATCCGAACGAAGCCCATTATCGGCTGCAACACTCACGATGTTGCCGGAGATCCCGGACATCGCCAGAGAACTCGCTGCGAATGCCACCAGCGCCGAAATGAGCGTGCTGGTCCACAGGCCAGCCCTGGCTTTTGGCAGACCGGATCGCACGTTCGCCGGCGCTGTCGGCAAGCTCCCCGCGAGGCCCAGAACAGCCCCGATCAGCGGCGTCACAACAAACGCTGAGACCACCCCTCCAAGGGTGCTGACCAGCGATATGGCCAGGGCAGTCGCGACCACATCGTTGCCCGATCGACCCTGGCTCGTCGCGGCATAGAGCGGCCCATTGCCGAGCAATCCGGCTCCCGCGCCCGTGATGAGCGCGGCGCAGACGGCACCGGTCAGCGCTCCGGCGGTCGCTCCGACCCGCCACGGTGTGGGCGACGGATAAACCCGCGAAGCGAAATAGCCCGCAAGCACCGGAAGGAGGAGGCCAGGCACGGCAAAAAGCCAGGGCTGAGGCGTGTTCAGGGCCGGCCAGGTCGAGGGGGCGTCGGGCGGCATCATCCACAGGAACGAGAACGCCATGAGCGCTGCCCAGATCAGCCCGGCGAGCCCGGCGATGCCCCACACGGCCGCGTCGGCATTTGGAGAGATCGCAATCTGGACCGTACCGGTGGATTCCTCTAGCCCTTGAGGCTCGTCCACATGAGCCTGCCCGGTCAAGGATGTCATGGTCGAATTGCTTAGCGGTTGACGAGGGACTGCGGAGGCGCCAGAGGCGAGGTCGGCCAGCGTGCGGTGTGCGTCGGCTTCCGACGTCGAGGCTGCAGTCCAGCGCTCCAACATCACCGCGACGGACTTCGGTCGATGCTCTGGTTCGGGGCTCAACGCCTCGTCTATGAGAGCCGCCAACCGCGGAGGCGTCTGTGGCGCCATTTCTGAAATGGCAGGCCGATCCCCCGTTTCGGCAATGAGGGCGAGCTGGAATACGCCATCACCAATCGTTGCCCGCCTTCCCGAACAGAGCTCGTAGAGAATGCATCCGAGCGAGTAGATGTCGCAGCGCTCGTCCACAGCGGATGCGGCCGTAAACTGCTCGGGTGCCATGTACGCCGGTGTCCCCATTCCGACGCCTGATGCCGTGAGACCTGCCCCTTCTGCACCGAGGACCTTCACCAGTCCAAAGTCCGCGATCTTCGGCTGCACCTGCGAGCCGGCGCAGGAGATGAGTACGTTGGCGGGTTTGAGATCGCGGTGGACCAGGCCGCGCTCGTGGGCGGCAGCGACACCGCTCAGAAGGGCCCGAACGATGAGATCGATCTCTGGCAGACTCAGCCGCCGTGCTGCGAGGACCGCATCGAGACTCGGACCGTCGACGAACTCCATGACGAGAACGACGTGCTGGTCGAGCTGGACCACATCGGTCACCGAGACGATGTTGGGGTGTTGAAGCTGAGCCTGGGCGCGTCCCTCGCTCAATAGACGCTGGCTCAGGGTCGGGGTGGAGGTATGGAGAACCTTCAGGGCATGAGTGCTCCCCAAAGTCGAGTGGTTGGCGGCGAAGACAGTAGCAAACCCGCCCCGCCCAAGCTCTCGCTGGATGACGTAGCGACCTCCAATGTCTGTGCCCGGCACGAACTCCATTCAAATCTCTATGCCAGGCACTTTCGTCCCGCTCGGTCCGATGAAGGGTCGGTCGGATTGCCGACGACAAATGTGGCAGGACTCTTGCTGACGTTTTTTGGGCCTGACGACTCAGGAACGCTTCGAGCCGGACCCGGTTGGTGGCGTCAACCAACAGCCAGCCGGAACCGGCCCAATTGCAGATCCACGTGCTAGCTTGTCTTCCTCTTCCACGGCGACCCGCGTGCTTCAAACATCTCAGATCGTGGATAAATATCGCGTAGAAGATCTACTTGGAAAGGGCGGTATGGCGGCGGTCTACAAGGTCCGCCACCAACAGCTCAACTCCGCTCACGCGCTGAAGTTGTTGTTCGTATCCTCGCCGGCGATCAGCAAGCGGCTCATCCGGGAGGGGCGTGTCCAGGCCAGCCTGCGCCACCCCAACATCGTCGCGGTCACCGACGTACTCGTCGTCGAGGAGGGACCCGCCCTGGTGATGGAGTATGTCGACGGGCCGCCGCTGGACGAGTGGATGGTCGATCGAAAGCTCACTGTGGACGAGGCCCTCCACGTCTTTCGCGGGGTGGTGCTGGCCATCGCCCACGCCCACAGCCTCGGCATCGCACACCGAGACCTGAAGCCGGCCAACATTCTGCTGGCGAGGACCAACGACGGGCTGGTTCCGAAGATCACCGACTTCGGGCTAATGAAGGCACTGGGCGCAGACACCGGGGGTCAGACGATGGGCGGGGTGCCCATGGGTACGCCCAACTACATGAGTCCGGAACAGATCCGCGACGCGGCGTCCGTCGACAAGCGCACGGACGTCTTCGCCCTGGGATGCATCCTCTACGAGCTGATCACCGGCGTCGAGGTCTTCCCCGGGAACAGTCAATACGAGATCTACCAACGGATTCTGATCGGGGACTACAAACCCGTCACCGAGCTCGTGGACGAGGTCCCCCGACACGTCGTGCGGGCGATCGAAATGTGTCTGATGACAGAGCGCAACGAACGTCTCAGCGACTGCGACATGCTCTTCGACATGCTCTACGACCAGAGCGTCACATTCGGTGCCACCGTCACCCGCGGCGAGGCGATTCAGCTCGAGAGCGTAGATGCCAGCCGTCCCGACGAACCCGACGACTTCGAAGACACCGAGATCACCGACGTCAACGACAGCCCAGCGCGGCCGCGCAACATCGACGATGATGCTCGGCGCAAGCTGGACATCACCATCCTGACCACTGTGAGCGCGTTGCTCCTGACCGCGGTGGTCGCCGGAGGCACCTGGCTCTACCTGGAGCGAGCCAAGGCGGCCCGCGCGCAGGCTCAGGTCCAGACACCGGCGCCCATTGTGCCCGCGACACCCGTTCCGAAGCCCGAGCCAGCCCCGCCAAAGGACCTCGGGCCCCGGCCGGAATCGTGGGCCACGGTCATCGTCGAAGGCGATGCGCAGACCGTATGGTTGGCCAGGGGAATCCTCGAGTTCTACCTGCGACCCAACGCCCACGTTGCCCCGCAGACCTACGCAATCCACGCGGTCTTCGACGACGAAGACCCCGTCGTCGCCGGCGAGTTGGTGGTCGAACAAGACCTCGACATCACGTTGAGATGCGAACAGGCGACCCGGACTTGCACACCGCAGCTCTGACAAAAGCGTCCTATGCTGTAGTCGGAGGCGACATGACCCGTTCCCGTGCACACTGGATCCTGCTGCCGCTGATGGCGGGCTGCTCGCTCGGAACAGGACCTTGTAAGTACCTTTGCGAGTACAATGTCGAGTGCGTGATCGAGCGCTACGACGACTACGGTCAGGACTGTGAGTGGGACGACGAGAGCGACGTGGCCGACGCGTGTATGGACGCCTGCGTCGACGAATGGAAGAAGCTCGACGGCGACGACAAGAAAGAGGTCGACGCCTGCATCAAGTGTCTGGAAGACGAGATCGGCGGGGACTGCGACGGCGAGGATTGGTACGAGGCGTACTCCGACGACTGCGAAGACGAGTGTGACGACAACGACGTCGAGGACTTCTACGAGGACTTCTACGACGAGTGGGACGCCGGCGACGACCTCGAATGCGGTGACGACAACCCCTACACGACGCGAGACACCGGCTACACCCCCTACTACGGCGACGACGACGACGACGACGACACGACCTCCGGCGAGATCATTGTCACAGTCAACTGGACTGACGACGGATTCAACCCCACCGACACCAACGGCGACAGCTTTCCGGACGTCGGCTGCAACGACAGTGTCCAGGTCTTGATCAGCGACCCGCTCGGCGAAACCTCATGGAGTATCGCCATTGCCGAGACGGGCTCTCCCAACGGTTGGTACGGCGAGGACTGCTATGTCGGCTATGCGGGCTTCAACTACTGCCACGACATCGGCATCAACTCGGTGCTGAACGAGGTCTCGGACTGCAGCGTCCTCAGCATCGTAGAGGGCTCGACGACCTACTTCGATGCCTCGAAAGACCCCTTCGTGACCTACTACCTCGAAGACAGCCTCGGAAACTGCTTCGTCTGGGGACACGACACGTCGTACTACAGCCCCCTGGCCTGCATAGAAATGTAGAGGCTACGCGGCGGCTTCTTTAGCGATGGCGTTGCCCGCGAACGCGAAGGCGGTCGTGTAGTCGTAGCTGGTCGTCACTTCGACCGTGGCACGTGCATCGACGAGCCGACCGACAACGCTCACATCGCCATGGGCGACCGCGTTTTCGATGCTCCAGTAGATCGCGCTGTTGGCGCGGCGAGTGGCACCAGGACGGCAAGGCGTTCGTGGCCGACCATCATTGGCACACCCCCGACGTGCTCGAGACCGATCCCTCGATTCATGTGCAGGCCGTCGTCATGGGCGAGTGGGATCCCGAGAGCGGCGGGCGCAAGGACAGCACGGTCACCGCGAACGCCGTCTCCTATGAGACGGGGCTGGTCATGGGCGCCGTTGGATTGCGAGACGGAGCTGCAGCGAGACCCCACGTCGGCTTCTACATCGATGCCCAGACGCTCCTCTGGGTCGTCCTCGAGTCCCAGGGTGTGCACCCGGTCTACAGCGTTTATTGGGAGCGCGCATCCGGAGCCGCATACACCATCGAAGGCGTTGGATTCGCCTGGGACCGCGCGTCGAGCACCGTGCGAAACGTGGCGCCCAAGCGGGGAGACCGGGCACACACACTGCCAGAATCGGCGTTGGAAGCCGTGCCCACCCGACTACCGGGTCGACTCGATTTCACCGGGCCGGACAACAATCCCAACGTCTCGAGACCCTAGGAGAGCGGGATCTCGAGGGTGAAGGACGAGCCGCCACCCGGGATGCTGGCCACGTGGACCTCGCCGCCGAGCAGCGTGCAGTGATGCCGGGTGATGGCGAGTCCGATCCCCGGACCGGCCTCGTCTGCGGCCACCACCGCCAGGCGTGAGAACGGGTCGAACAGGCCGTTCAAAGACGCACTGTCGATGCCTTCTCCGGTGTCAGACACTTCGAGTCGGAGCCAATCGGCCTCACCCCGTTTCACACGGCGGACCCGGACCGAGATCGTGCCCTCTTCGGTGAATCTACAGGCGTTCGCCACCAGGTTCGAGACGGCGCGGGTCAGCTTGCTGCGGTCCGTTCGGATGATGCCGACGCCATCGAAACCGACGCGCACGATCCGATTTCCGCGGATCGCGAGATCGGTCCCGAGGAGCCCGACGGCGTCGTCGAGTAGATCGCCAACGGGAAAGGTGGTCGGCGAGACAGGCGCATCGTCGAGCTGGGCGATGTCCAGGAGGTCCTCGATGAGCGCCTTGAGATGTTCGCTCGCCGAGAGGATTCGCTCGACGTCGCGCCGCGGCCCCTCGCCCCCGTCCATGCCCTCGAGCTGTTCGTCCAGGAGCTCGGTATAGCCGATGATCTGAGAGAGTGGCGTGCGCAACTCGTGGGAGACGTTGGACAGGAATCTAGACGTGACGCGACTGGCGCCGGCCTCGTCTCCGGCCGGTGCTCCCGCTCTTCGCGTCTCGATGGAAACGCCACTATTGGCCAACCGCACCGCCCATCTCCGCTCGACCTCAAAGGAGATGATCCGGGCGGCCGTCGCCAGGATCGCCACGTCGGCATCGGAATACGGATCGACGGTGACGTAGCTCTGGACCGCCATGGTCCCAATGACGCCCGAGGCTGTGATCAGCGGTGCGCCAAGCCAGGTCTCGGAATCCTGACCCGTCACTCCGACGATGTGTCCGGCACGCTGCAGCTCGGCTTCGACCTCTCCATTGCACAACAGCGGCTTGCCCGTGAGTCGGACGTAGTCAGTGAGGCTTCCGGGGATCGCCTGTGGGGCTACATCCTCGTCCTCGTCTTCGGAGTACGGAAACACCCACAGGCCCGACGCGGGGTCGTACATGCCGACGTAGAAGTTCGAAGCATCGAGGAGGGTCTCCAGTGCTCGGTGTACGCGCTCGAGCATCTCACGAAGCCCGCCCGGCACTGTCAGGGCCGCGTGTAGGGGCTCCAGACTGGAACACACCGAGAGAATGTCTTTGTTTGAACTGGACATCGTCAGTACCAGGGTAGAACGGATCCCCACTTCGATGCCAGTCCGCATCCAGCATCGCCCGGCGGTCTTCGCCCCTCGCTTCGCAGTGGCTTTCCTGGATGGCAAACAGCTTGAATAGGAATTCCAGCTACTCCAGAAGCCTGTCAATGGCGTCCGGAAGCAGGGGTTTGTGCAGGATCGGAATGTCGGTCCACTCCGAGAAGTTCCTCAGCACCTGGGAAGCTGCACCACCAGTGTGAAAGGCCAGGCGGCTGCGAAGCTCCGGGGCCTCGGAACAGATGAACTCGTACACCTGTTTGCCGTCGACATCGGGCATCATCAGGTCGCACAACACCAGATCAAATGCCCGATCGGTGTCGAGCAGGGACAGGGCTTCTCGGCCTCCGACCGCCACAACCACGTCATGAGCTGACAACATACGCCGGTACGCGGCCAACAGCAGCTTCTCGTCGTCGATGATCAGGATGCGACGCCGCATCAACGCTCCTGTGCCTGGCCTCCGTGCACCTGGGCCCACAGGTGCGTGCAAAGCCGAACTCCATTGTACTCCGAATTGAGTACTGTGAAAACTCAGAGGGCCTCCAAGTGCTTGTTTTGTACTGTTCGGCCGGGTACTTCGCACTCGATCACAGGCTCGGACCAGCGGACCACAGACGTGCTGGTGCCCAGCCCACGAACACCGTCGGTTTTCCCGACGGGTCAACAACCCCGATCTGCCCTGATGGTCTCGCCACCTCTGGTTCTGTCCGCCGAACTTCGATCCCCTCCGGCGAGGTGGACCCGTTGGCGCGCCCTCTAGATGCCGGTCAGAGTCCTATCGGCGCCGCTTCACACCGGCCGTTGACATTTCGTGACATCCATCGGTCCGCACCGGCACACCAGCCCTCCCGATGTGAGGCCGGTCCGCTGAAGGGCGGTCGTGTTGCTTCAGTGAAACAGCGATCCGATGATGACGAAGTCCCTTTCGAGAGTGGTCGATGTCGGACAAGCTTCTGGATTGCAAGAACCTCAACTGCCCGATGCCGATCGTCGAGATCAGCAAGGCCATGCGCGGCATGGAGACCGGTCAGACTTTGGCCGTTGAGGCAAGTGACCCTTCCTTCAAGGCCGACGTGCACGCCTGGGTGCGGCGCATGGGCCATGACATGGTGAGCTTCGAGCTCGAGAGTGGGATTCAAACCGCCCTCATTCGAAAGGTCTAGCCATGGAGAACAACGAGATGAGCGCCGCCGCGACGGACCAGGCGGCGCTCCTGGAACGCATCGCGGCGCTCGAGCAACGCGTTCGGGAGCTCGAACGCAACGCTCCCGACGATCAGGCCTCGATCCTCGTCTTCAGCGGCGAGATGGACAACCTGTTGGCGGCGTTCATCGTCGCGACGGGTGCCAGTGCAATGGGCATGAAAGTCTCGATGTACTTCACGTTCTGGGGGCTTCAGGCCATCAAGAAGAAGACCGTCTATGCCCAGAAGCCGATCACCGAGCAGATGGTGTCCGCGATGCTCGCCACCGGCCCCGCCTCCGTCGGGACCTCCCGTCTGAACATGATGGGCATGGGGCCCATCTTCTTCCGACACATCATGAAGATGAACCACGTCGAGACTCTGCCGGGCTTGATCGCAGTTGCCAAGGACCTCGAAGTCAGGATGATCGGCTGCGAAATGTCCATGGGCGTCATGGGCATCCGGCGGGAAGAGTTGATGGACGAACTTGAATACGGCGGAGTGGCCACGTACCTCGAGGACGCCATGAACTCGAAGTTGACCCTGTTTATCTAGACAAGCGAAGGAGCCGTATGGAAGTCGATTTGCAAGTAGTCGTGTTGTCGGGCCCCGGTGACGTGCAACGCGCCGTCTTCGGGCTCTCGAGTGCCCTGGCCGCCCAGGCTTCAGGCGTGCAGACGACCGTCGTCTTCAGCATGCACGGCGCCCATTGGGCCTCCCCCACCACCGGCTACGAGCACGCCGTCCCCGAGTTCCCGCCCATCGCGGAGCTACTCGCCAACCTGCAGGAGGTCGGAGGCCGCATCGAGGGCTGCAGCACGTGCCTCGAGAACTACTGCCCCAGTCTGGTCGGCGAGGACGGCCTCAAAGAGCTCCGCGAGGGCGTGGTCCGGGTGGGTCTGGGTCTGGTCGCGATCAGAATGGCATCTGTCAGAACCATCGTGACCTGACAGGTGCCCGGAACCGTCGACGAATCCGCGCTGCGGCTACGCCTGGCGGAATTGGAAGCGGAGGCGACCCGACTCGCGGACGTCGTCGCCCTGAGCGCCGAGCTCATGGTGGAGCTGGAGATCGCCAGAGACACTGAACGAGAGCTCGCCGCGAGCCTGGAGATCGCCCGAAAGGAGGCCCACGAGGCCAGTCATGCCAAGAGCGCCTTCCTGGCCGGCATGAGCCACGAGCTGCGCACCCCGCTGAATGCCATCATCGGGTACGCGGAGCTCATGCACGAGGAGGCGACCGATATCGACGCCGGCCAGCTCGCGAGCGATGCCACGCTGATCCACGGCGCGGGCACCCATCTCCTCGGCCTTATCGATCAGGTCCTCGATCTCTCCAAGGTCGAAGCCGGAAAGATGGTCTTGCAATGCACCACATTCTCCCTGCCTGAACTCGTGGACGAGGTCATGCATCTCATGCGTCCCGTCGCTGGAGATCTGGGGTTGGGTTCGCAATGCGGCCCCGGAATCGGAGAGATCTACACCGATCGACAGAAGTTACACCAGTGCCTGCTCAATCTGGTGGGCAATGCCATCCGGTATACGCACTCCGGAAGCGTGAGCATTGTCGTCACCCGCGACGACGCGGGTCTGAGCATCGAAGTCTGCGACACGGGCTGCGGCATGAACAAGGAGGACCTCGCCATCGTCTTCGAGCCATTTGTGCAGGCCAAGCCCCACGGCGTCGGAACCGGCCTTGGACTCGCCATCACCGCGAGCTTCGTTCGGCTCATGGGCGGTCGCGTCTCGGTGAAGTCGGAAGCGGGCGTGGGATCGGCCTTCGCGATCCAACTGCCGCCGAGCGTCTTGGCCAGCGAGTCTCAAGAAGTAGTCTGACGACATGGAACACTTTCACATCTCCCCGGCCGAGGCCGAGGCCGCGGTGCGGGCCATGAAAGCCGTCGCGCTGGCCGACGGCGACCTCGAGGATCACGAGCACAATCTCATCGCCGCCGCCGGAGGTGCGTTGGGTGTAGGCCGCGATGTAGGCGGGTTCTCCCCGATCGAGCCGACTGCGGTTGCCGCCGCGGTTGTCAATCCAATGGCCCGAAAGCGCCTGGTTCAAGCGCTCGAGGTCATGTGCATCATGGACGGCAGCGTCAGCGAGCGAGAGATCGAGGCGGTGCGTCAATTCGCCGCCGCGCTGGAGGTCGACGAGCCGCGGATCGCCAACCTCGAGCAGATCATGGCCGGGCACCTTCGCAGGCTCCAGCTCGACTTGCTCCGCCGGTCACCGATGACGACCATGCTGCGGGAGACGTGGAAGAAGCGAGGACTCACTGCCGCCTGGAAGTACCTCGGATCCCTGAAGGGCGTCAGCCACGACCCCCAGGTCGCCTGGCGCTTCAAGCAGCTGGGTCTACTCCCCGACGGAACGGTGGGCCGGTCCTATTGGGCGCACATGACGCAGCGAAGGTTCCCTTTTCCCGGGGAACATCTTGGACTTCCCGAGGAGATGGTCCGCCACGATCTCTCCCACCTGCTCTCCGGATACGGCACGAACAACATCGGCGAGATGCTCAACGCGACCTTCATCGCCGGGTTCCTCAAGCAAGACGCGTTTGCGTACTTCTTCATGGCCGCCGTGCACACGCAGCTCGACATCGAAGTCTTCCCCGACGACCCCCACTCGATGGGATTCCTCACAGTGCAGCCGGCGGCCTTGATGGAGGCGCTGGAGCGCGGCCTGCAGGTCAACCAGGACCTGTACTCGCTGGACTGGGACTACTGGGAGGTCATGGACCTGCCGGTCGACGAGGCGCGCCGGCAGCTGAACATCGTTCCGCTGCGGGAGGATCTCTGAGCCGCTACGGAACGCATGTTGATTGAGGCGCCGGGGATGTGCGTTTGAGACGAGCCGGAATCGCAGCAGTCGCCAGTGTGCTGTTGGCTCTGCTGTTGTGGTCGTTGACCCCAACGGCGGCCCCTGAACCGCTGGTTGATCCCCGCGTGGCACCCCTCCTCAAAGCGGTGGAAGAACCCGTCGAGGCGCCTGCGGCACCGGGAGACATCGCATCGTATGAGCCGATGGTCTGGCGCGAGGTGGTGTGCCCACTGACCGTGGAGATCCGAGGGCGGGAATCGGACCTGCGCGTGGTCATGTTCGATGGGCGAGGGGCCGGCGAGCTCACATCTGTGGCCGCGGAGTTGCGTCGAGAGAACATCCGATTCTCGGCGCCGACGGCGGATGGCGCGGGCCTGGTCAAACTGTACGGCTACGAACAGGCGCCACTCATCTGGTGGACCGAAGACGACGGGCTGGTGGCGTGCACGTTCTCGCGGGATCCGGCGCCCAAGGAGCTGGTGACCGTGCGCATGACCGTCGAACTGCCGGAGGGGGCAACGTTCGACGAGATCCGAGTCATGGCTTGCGGGAGCCACCTCATGGGGGGCTGGGAGGAGGTGCGCGAAGCTCGCTTCGAACCAGGGCAATGTGAGATCACAGCCTGCCGTCGCCGCAAGTTCCTCAGCGCCTGCAATGACCCGATCATCCTCGATTTGACCCTGGGTGACCCCGTCGAGCTCGCGCTCCAGGTTCCGGACTATGCACCGGCGGGGTTGGACGTGACCCTGATGTTCCACGACGACGGAGTCGAGATCGGCGCTGTGCAGGTGGGGTCGACCGCAGACACAGCGGGTCTGGAGGTCGGCGATGTCATCTTGGCCATCGACGGGGCCTCGGCGGCAGAAATGGACTACGGACAGCGACGCACAGCTCTGGTCGGGCCAAGGGGAAGTCCGGTACAGCTCGAGGTGAGGGGGGCGGACGGCAAGCACTTCGATGTCGAGGTCGAGCGCGACTTCATCGACTGATGACGTACGCTGCACGCGGGAGGCGGCGGTGAGCGAGCGGGGTCCCGAACGTCGGCGATTCGACATCCAGAGCTGCATCGGCGCCGGCTCGTTCGGCGAGGTCTATCTGGCGACCATGCGCGACACCGGCGGCCTGCGCACCGAGGTCGCGGTCAAGGTGCTGAAGTCCGATCTGGAACCCGCGAGCCAGGCCGTACAGAGACTGCGCGACGAAGCCCGATTTCTGGGACTCCTGAACCACCCGTCGATCCTGAAGATCCACGGGTTGGTGATGTTCGAGGAGCGGGTGTCGCTCATCTCGGAGTACGTCAACGGCGCCGACCTGAGCGACTGCCTGCTCGGAGACGACCGCCTGCCCCTCAGCGCCGTGCTCGAGATCCTCTCCAAAGTCGCCGATGCCCTGGATACGGCGCACAGCTCTCCCGGAGACGACGGCCAGCCGCTGTGCCTCGAGCATCGGGACATCAAACCCGCCAACATCCGCATCGGTCGGCACGGAGAGGTCAAGGTCCTGGACTTCGGCATCGCCACCGCGACCGGTGTCGAGCGCGAGGCCCAGACCAGCACCGACATCGTCGTCGGAACCTCCGAGTACATGGCCCCCGAGCGTTTCGCGGACGGCGTGGAGTCGATCGCCTCCGATGTCTACTCGATGGGCTGCGTCTTATACGAGGCGATGGCTGGCAAGCGCCTGTTCGGGCAGCTGGTCACGCGGAAGCGGTACGCCCTCACCCTGTTGATCGAGACCCACGACGCACACATCAACGACCGCCTCGATGCCCTGCCACCCGGGAGTGAGCAGGCCGTGGCGCTCCTGCGACAGATGGTGGCCTACGAGCCCGTAGAGCGACCGAAGATGTCGGAGCTCTCCACTCAGCTCGAGGAGCTGGCCGAGGAGATCGGAGGCCCCAACCTACGGCGTTGGTGTCGCAAACGCGTCTGGGCACCCGTCACGTCGATGGACGGCCCGCTGGTCGGTCGTACCATCACCGAGGCCGGCATCAGCCAGGCCATCGCGAGATCGAGAAACCCGGCTCCCAAGCGGCTGCGCACCGGCGAGCAGCCCGTTCTCCGCGCCCGCTCGAAGCCGAGGTGGGGGTTGCGAATCGCCATCGCCCTCGGCCTGCTCCTCTTGATCGGCGGTGTGGGCACCTTCAGCCTCGTTTCCCTGGGACTCGTCGGCGCCGCCGGGTGGTCTCTCAGCGCGCAGGACATTCCCGACGGAAGCCCAGCCCAGGCCCAGTCGGCGCCGGGCAAACCCAACCCGACATCCAAACCCGGCGCGAAGCCCGCCCCCAAGACTTCCTCCAAGCGGCGAGCGGGGACACCGGCTGGCGCTCCAGATCCAACGACAGACGCCGACGACGGGGTCGCGGATGTCGACGATGGCGCGGCGTCGCCAGCCGCCGACTGCGGCGATCTGATCTCTCTGGAACCCCAGGCCATCCTCGGCCGCCTCGAGTCCGACTCGCGGAGCTGCCTGGCTGGAGAGATGCGAAATTCGAGCCTGGATCAGACCGAGCGGGCCAAGATCGGCAAGCTTCTGCTGGTCGACGCCCAGGTCCGCTGCGACGGCGGCGACTGCACAGACTACGAACGGGAACAGGTGTACTACTTCGCCGAGGTCGAGCGCTCGAGTGCGGACCTGCTCTTCGCCTGGGCCACCTACCTGCACGACTCTCGCGGGACTGCCAGTCCGGATTGGAACGAGGTCGTCCTGTGGTCGGACCGCTCCCTGGACCGAAAGTCCGAGTGGACCGGGGTCTCTAGACTGAAGAAGGTCGACAAGCTGCTCGAGATCTGTGCGCGCCAGACCTTCGACGCCTACACCTCCTCCCCAAAAGACGAAGACTTAAGGATAAAGGCACGTAATCGCTCAATTGATTGGCTGATCTACCGCGTGCAGATCGACAAGGACAGCACGATCCCGTTGCAGATGTGCGCCTCGGCCGGCGGCAGCTACGAGCTCTGTATGGAACGCGCCCCCGACCCCAAAGGCAGCGCGGCGATCACCTTCGTCTCCGCGCCAGTCGGGGCAACGCTCACCGTGGATGGCAAGCCGGTCGACAAGAAGGCCCCGGCCGAGGTCACCCTGGACTACGGACCTCACACGGTGACCATGACTCTGGGCGAGGTGACCTCGGAGCAGGTCATCTCGGTCGCCAGCGACATGCCGACCCGATGGATGTGGCGCAGCAAAGGAGACAGCTGGACTGGATCTCTCTAGGCCTGCTAGCTTCCGAAGACCAAACCGAGCTGCAGCCCGGCTCTCCAGTTTGATGTCGTGAGCTTGCGGTTCCCCGGTTTGTTCTCCTGGAATCCTCCGCGAGCCAGCCCCGCTTCGGCACCGATTCGCAGCGCTGCGGGCCCGAAATCCGCCACCGCATATCCGGTGTGAATGCGAGCGGTAGTCGACCAGGGAATCCAGCCCAGCGTGCCCCCGACATCGAGCGCCTGTTTCGTCCAGATCGCCCCGAGGTGCGGCAGGATCGCCAACGTCGTACGCCGTTTCTTGCCCTCGACCACCGACAAGGCAGTGACACCTGCCCCCGCAGACACGGCCAGGGATCCCAGCTGGATGGAGGGTCCGACAGCCGCCTGAACCAGGGGATTGGGCAGCTGGACTGGCAGTGCCGCATTCCACTGGACGCCGATCCCGTTGGAGACCGGCACATTGCCGAAGGAAGCCACCCCGACCACGGCGCCAGCCGACTTCTCGTCCCCAAGGAAAGTGCCAGGGCTGTCGACGGTCTGAGCGTCGCCACCGAATCCACCAGCGCCGACGATCGCGGCCCAAGGACCCTCCGGATCATCGGGTTGGGGGTCGGGCTTCACCGCTGGCTGAGGGGACGGTGCAATCGGCACCTCGCCCCCCTGATCCGGAACGGCGATCTCGGCCTTTTCCCCATCTGCGACCTCGGCAACCCGCGCGTAGTACGCAGTGCCCTCCGAACCCGTCACCTGAACCAGGTGAATGCCGGGACTGACCTTGTGGGGCACGTCCGACAGCGCCCCATCGATGAACACCCGGTCCTGTTTGGAGAGGTTGCGCAGCACCAGAGTGCCCTCCCCTTCACGCACATCTGCGGCGTCGAAGAGCTGTCGGGCCTCGTCGCCGAAGTCGTCGTACCAAGCGTCGGGCGCGAGCGCGCGAGCCGTTGCGAAGGCACTTGTAGCCGCCTCGTTGTCCTCCTTCAGCATCTGCAGCATCCCGGCGGCGCGAAAGTACCGAGCGGCAGTTTCAGGTTTTACAGCGCCACTACAGGCGAACGAATCCACCGCTCGCTCGAGTGATGCGCCCGCCTCCTTGAGGTAGAAGTCGACCACCTCGGTCTCGGCGTCGAGGAGCGGCCGGCCCGGATCTAAACAGTCCTCGGCAAACGCATTGGGCATCGCCAGCAAAGACAGGATCAACACTCGGAGCGCATGAGGCCGCATGGGGAGTATCATAGCGAACCGGTTTTCTGGAGATGGCTGTGGTGCGCTCCGTGGTGATGTTGGGTGGTCTACTGGCGTTCTCGCCCGAGGCGCTGGCCATCACCGTCTGCCAGGGCGGCGGGTGCGACTTCACCGACATCGACGACGCGTTGGACTCCATCCCAGCGGGCGGCAACGACACCATCAATGTGACCGACAGCGGCACCTACTCACAGCGGATCGAGACCCTCAACTCGAATGTGACCGCGGTGATCATCACGACGACCGGCGCGCGCATCGAGGGTGGCAACAACGAACTGATCAAGGTGAGGAATACAAGCGACATCACCTTCGACGGGTTCACGGTGAGCGGTACGGGCAACAACCGCTGCGGCAAGGTGAACGACTCCGGCGTGATGACGCTGCGGAACATGGTGATCGAGAACTGCGATCGATCTTCCAATGGCGCCGGCATCCAGGTCGGCTCTGACACCGGAACCCTCAACATCTACGACAGCGTGTTCGCGAACAACACCACCTCGGGTGCCGGCGACGATGGCGCCCACATTCACACCCGCGGTGATGTGTACGTCGAGAACACCGTCTTCATCGGCGGAGATGCGGGCGGCAGCGGCGGAGCGATCGCGGCAGAGGGCACACCGACAATCACTCTCGTCGGTGTCACCTTCACCGACAATGTCGCGCTCGACGACGGCGGCGCGGTGTACGCCCCGGACGGCGCCACCCTGAACTTCACGAATGTGGTCTTCGAGCGGCAGGTGGCCGTCGGTCCCCTCGCCCGCGACGGTGGCGGGATCTTCTTGGAACAAGGGACCCTGGTCATCAACGGCGGCACCTTCACCAACCTGGAGGCGAGCTCACACGGCGGCGCAATCGACCTCAACAACAGCGCGGCCACCCTCGACGACATCCTCGTGACCGACTGCAGGGCGTCGATCGTCGAGAGCGGCGGCGGCATCCGGACCGCCAACACCGACGTGATCATCACGGGCGTCGGTGGACAGAGCCTGTTCTCGAGCATCGCCCTCCTCGGAGACGATCTCGCGGCTGCAGGAGGCGGAATCAGCTGTAGCAACGGCAGCCTCGCGGTCAGCGACACCGCCTTCGAGGACCTCCAGTCCGTCGACCAGGGGGCGGCCATCTACGCATTCGGCGGGTGCACCTTCGACATCGACAACGGATCGTTCAGTCGCAACGCCGTCTCTGGAGCGAGCGCCGACGGAGCAGCACTGTTCTCGACGGCGACCGGCGCGCACTCGATCGTGAACAGTAGCTTCATCGCCAACATCGCCGTCGACCGCGGCACCGTGAGGGTGGACGACGCGAGCCTGACGCTGTCCAACAACTTCTTCAGCGACAACGAAGCCAAGTTCGGAGCGCACGTCTACGCGCACAACACCGACACGATCGACACCGGCTCCGTCTACCAGAACTCGGTCGACGGCGGGGGCGTTGAGTCTGCCAGCGGTGCCGATCTGACCTTCACTGACTGCACATTCTCGGGCAACGTGGTTCAGGACGGCCGCGGCGGCGCCATCTTCTCCGACTCTGGCGGGCGGGTGACGGTCATCGACAGCACCTTCACGGCGAACAGCTGCGACCGCGAAGGCGGCGCGATCTTCCTCGGTAACGGCGTCACCGGGAGCTTGGACACCGTCGTCTTCGACGGGAACAGAGCCGGCGAGTTCGGCGGCGGCGTGGCCTGGTGGCCCGGCCTCTTCGCCCCCGACACCCTCGACATCGTCGACTCGACCTTCATCAACAACGTCGCCGACTCCGACCTCAGCGGGAACGGTAGCGGAGGGGGGCTCAGCGTCTACAACGGCTCGCAGCTCACCCTCACCGGGTCGACCTTCACCGGGAATCAGGGTGAGACCGGCGGTGGAATACGACTGTTCCAACTGCAGCAATCAGAGATCTTCCGGAACACCATCTGCGGGAACATCTCGGCGGGCAACGCGGGCGGGATCTACATCGAGAATGGGTTCATCGGCGATCACGACCTGCAGAACAACGTGCTGTCGGACAACACGTCGGGAGGCGGGGGCGCGGCACTGTTCGCCGACGACGGCACCCTCAACATCGTCAACAACACCGCCACCGCCAACGACTCGGCCACCGACGCGGGTGCGTGGTACTTCGACAATGCCACAGTCACCTTCGTGAACAACGCGACGACCCACTCCGCTGGAACCGGGTTGTACGACGCGGGCTCGTCCTACTCCACCCTCGACTACAACAACTGGTTCGACAACGGCCTGAGCCACATGGGTGGCGGACTCGCCGACCTCAGCATCGGCCCCAACAGCCTCGTCGACATCGACCCGACGTACATCGGATTCACAGACGACGGAGTCTGCAACGACCAGCTCTGGCTCCAGCCTGGCAGTCCCCTCATCGACCAGGGTGACCCCAGCCTCTTCGACGCGGGAGATCCGCTGAACCGGAGTGACATCGGGGCTTTTGGCGGACAGGAGATGGACGCGGCCCTCTTCCTGGACGCCGACGGCGACGGCTATGCCCCCATCGACGGCGACTGCGACGAGTCCGACGCGCTGGTCAATCCGGCGGCCGTGGAGGTCCCCGCCGACGCCGTCGACCAGGACTGTGATGGGTTCGAGCTCTGCTACGACGACGCGGACGACGACGGGTACGGAGGGCTGGCGGGCACGACCTCGCTGTCGGCCACCGTGGACTGCTCCGGCCTCAACCATTCGATGACCGCCGACGACTGCGACGAGGCGGACTCAGCCGTGCATCCAGGCGCCATCGAGATCACCGCGGACGGCACCGACCAGGACTGCGACGGCTTCGAGGACTGCTACCAGGACACCGACGGCGACAGCTGGGGCAGCGGCCTGCTGGTCTCCCAGGCACAGCTTGACTGTCTCGGGGCCAACTCTTCCCCCTCTACCGGGGACTGCGACGACACCGATGTGCTGGTGAATCCCGTCGCATTGGAGTTGCCCGCCGACGGTGTCGATCAGAACTGCGACGGCCAGGAGTCCTGCTTCAGCGACTCGGACGGAGACACCTACGGGAGCGCGCCGACCTTGCTGTCCGCCGACCTGGACTGCGACGACGCCCTCGAGGCTGACGACAACCTCGACTGCGACGACACCAACTCGCAGATCAACCCGGCGGGGTTCGAGCTTCCGGCCGACGACATCGACCAGGACTGCGACGGGTCCGAGGAGTGCTTCTTCGACCTCGACGGGGACGGACGCGGGACGCCTTCAGTGGTGATGTCGGTGGACCTCCTGTGCGACAACGACCCCAACGAGTCCTACTTCGACGACGACTGCGACGACGTCAATCCTCTCGTGTACCCCGGCGCGACCGAGATCCCCGCCAACGGTGTAGACAACGACTGCGACACCACCGAGCTCTGCTTCGTAGACAGCGACGGCGACGGGTACGGAGACGACACCCCGGGCCTCACTGTGGTCTCCCCCAACCTCTCCTGTGGCCAGATCGGCGAGTCCGGCACGGCCACGGACTGCGACGACGGCGACTTCTTCATCAACCCGGGCGCCGTCGACGTTCCCGGGGACGGCGTCGACCAGAACTGCGACGGCAACGACAGCTGCTTCGAGGACCTCGACCTCGACGGCTACGGCAGCACCGTTCAGCTGGTCGGCGGCAGTATTGGCTGTGTTGATCCCGGTGAATCCGCGGTGAACACCGACTGTGATGACGGTGACATCGGAATCAATCCGGGCGCCACTGAGATCGTCGCCGACGCTACCGATCAGACCTGCGACGGCTTCGAGGAATGCTGGGCCGACGCCGATGGTGACAACTATGCCGGAGACATCGCGACCCTGCTGACCGCCAATCTGGCCTGCGACGGCCCCGGAGAGGGCGCGGTCGTCGACGACTGCGACGACACAGATACTGCGGTCAATCCGGGCGCCATCGAGATCCCCGCCGACGCCTTCGACCAGAACTGCGACACCCTCGAGCTCTGCTTCGACGATCTCGACGGGGACGGCCAGGGAGACACGAGCACCCACGTCTCGGCCGACTTCAGCTGCAGCCTGGCCGACGAATCGGGAGTGAATACCGACTGCGACGATACCGATCCGGCCATCTACCTCGGTGCATCCGAGGGGGTTGGAGACGGCGTCGATCAGAGCTGTGATGGCCTGGAGTCGTGTTGGTCGGACGACGATCTCGACGGATATTCCGGTGCTCCAACCACCCTTCTCACCGCAAATCTGGCCTGCGATGGACCCGGCGAGAGCCCAACCAGCGACGACTGCGACGACAATGACATCGCCATCAACCCAGGGGCGGTAGAGGTCGCCGTAGACGGAATCGATCAGGACTGCGACGGGCAGGAGCTGTGTTTCGACGACGGCGACGGCGATGGCTTCGGAACGGTGTCCACGTCACTCTCCACCGACATGCAGTGCCTCACCGCCCAGGGGCTCTCGAACACGAACACCGACTGTGACGACGGCGACGCCAACGTCTTCCCCGGCGCCGCAGAGATCGCGGTCAACGGCGTCGATGACGACTGCGATGGCACCGAGCTCTGTCGCCTCGACAACGACGACGACGGCCACGGCATCTCGACCACAGCGCTGTCGGGACCCGCAGATGTGAACTGCACCGGCGCTAACGTCTCCCTCCTGGACGACGACTGCGACGACAACAACGCCGCTGCGTACCCCGGCGCCGCCGAGATCCCTGGAGATCTGGCCGACAACGACTGCGACGGCTTCGAGCTCTGCTTCGACGACCTCGACGGCGATGGCTTCGGCGACACCAACACCCTCGTCAGCGCCAATGTGGCCTGTGACGGGCCGGGAGAGTCGGTCCTGAACACCGACTGCGACGACGGCGATCTCGACATCTATCCAGGCGCACCCGAAATCTTGAGTGACGGGATCGATCAGGACTGCGACGGATTCGATCTCGTCGGTTGTTACGAAGATCTCGACGGCGACGGGTTCGGGAGCTCGAACACCATCGCAGCTCCAGATGGCGACTGCCTCGACCCCGGCGAGTCGCTCTTCGGCACCGACTGCGACGATGCGAATCCAGGGATCAATCCCGGCGTCGTCGATCTCTGTGACGGCGTCGACGACGACTGCGACGGCATCGGGGGCCCCCTGTCGGACGAGGACGGAGACGGGCTCGACTGGAACACGGAGCTCGGTCTGGGACTGGACGGGTGCAACCCCGACGACGACGGCGACGGCGCACTCGACGGCGATGAGGTCGCGTTGGGCACCGACCCCTTCGACCCGGACAGCGACGGCGACAACGTGCCGGACGGCATCGAGATCGGCAATCCCCTCAACCCGACAGACACCGACGGAAACGGCACGATCGACGCCCTCGATCCCGACGACGACGGCGACGGCGTACCCACCCTCACCGAAGACCTCGACGGCGATCTCGACCCGGACAGCGACAACACCGACGGAGACGGTATCCCGAACTACCTCGACGCCGACGACGATGGCGACGGCATCGACAGCCTCGACGAGGACACCGACGGAGACGGGGATCCGACCGACGATGACGCCGATACGGATGGCATTCCCAACTATCTGGACACCGACTCGGACAACGATGGCGTCGACGATGTGACCGAAGTCACCAACGGCACAGACCCCTACGACCCCGACAGCGACAGCGATGGCCTCGACGACGGCGCCGAGCAGGTCGCGGGCACCGATCCACTCGATCCCGACACCGACGGAGACCTGGCCACCGACGGAATCGAGGTCCTGCAGGGCACCGATCCGCTCGATCCCGACACCGACGGAGACGGCGAATTCGACGGCCTCGACTGCGACCCGCTCGACCCACTCGTCTACCCGGGCGCCATCGAGATCTGCAACGGCACAGACGACGACTGCGACGGCGATATCGACGACGCCGACTCCGGAATCTCCGGCCAGACCACCTGGTATCTCGACGGCGACGGAGACGGACAAGGGCAGCCTGGCACGGACGTACTCGCCTGCGCTGCGCCCTCGAACCACGTCGACAATGGGGACGACTGCGACGACGCAGACCCGACTCGCTACCTGGGGGCCGTCGAGGTCGCTGCCAATGGCGTCGACGAGGACTGCGACACCCTCGAGCTCTGCTACGACGACCTCGATGGGGACGGATTCGCCGGACCGACCACCCACACCTCCACTGACCTCGGGTGTGGGCTGGCCGGCGACCACGTCGTCAGCGACGACTGCGACGACGGCGACCCGCTGGTGTACCCGGGCGGCGGAGAGGCGGCCGGGGATGGCGTCGACGGGGACTGCGATGGCAACGAACTGTGCTTCGTGGACGCCGATGACGACGGACACGGATCCGACGCGGCCATCATCATCGCGACGCCGGTACTCGATTGCGACGAGCCGAATCGATCTCCGGTAGCAGATGACTGCAACGACGCCGATCCCAGCATCAACCCCGGACTTCCCGAGGTGCCCGGCGACGGAATCGACCAGGACTGCGACACCCGAGAGCTGTGTTTCGCCGACACCGACGACGACGGTTTTGGCAATCCACTGTCCCAGATCCTCGGGGATCTGGCCTGCAGCCAGGTCGGGCTCTCCCCCAACGACCAGGACTGTGACGACGGGGACGCCAACATCAGCCCGGCCGCATTCGAGCTCCCCGGCGACGGGGTCGACCAGGACTGCGATGGCGTCGAGCTGTGCTTCAACGACAACGACGGAGACGGATACGGCGATGACAGCGGCGCGACGACCGTGTCCGCGGACCTCGACTGCACCGACGCCGGTGAAGGCGGGGCTGCAGACGACTGCGACGATGACGATCCCACCGTCAATCCTGGAGAAACAGAGGTTCCAGCCGACGGGTTCGACTCCGACTGCGACGGGCAGGAACTCTGTTTCGTGGACGCCGACGAGGACGGATTCGGCGGTTCTGAAACCGTCGGCAGCGACAGCCTCAGCTGCGGCCTGGCGGGCGTGTCCGAGGTCGAGGGCGACTGCGACGACGACGACGACGCGATCCATCCCGAAGCCGAGGAGATTCCCGGTGACGAGATCGACCAGAACTGCGACGACGCCGAGCTCTGTTTCGTGGACGTCGACCTCGATACCTACGGAACACCGGATACGCTGAACAGCGACGACCTCGACTGCCAGGGCACCGGAGAGTCCCGCACCGACGACGACTGCGACGACGACGACGCCACAGTCCATCCCGGCGCCGAGGAGCTGCCCGCTGACGGAATCGACGGCGACTGCGATGGCACCGAGCTCTGCTTCCGGGACGACGACGACGATGGATACGGCATCGACGAAGTCATCGTGTCGTTCGACGCCGACTGCGACGACGAGGGCGAATCGAGCGATACCGACGACTGCGACGACAGCGATGACCAGGTGAATCCCGGCGCGTCGGAGGACAACTCCAAGGCCGATCGAGACTGCGATGGCTTCACGGACACCACCAGCGGCGTGTCCCTCGGCGGCTGCTCCTGCAGCGCGAATCCGACCCCTGCCCCGCTGTTCGGTTGGCTGCTGGTCGGCCTCCTGGCGCTGCGGCGGCGTGAGGTTTAGTGCCTGACCTCATCGACAATGAGACGGTGGAAATGTTGGTGGAGATGGGTCTCCTACGGGAGCTCCTCCACGACTTCGACACCAGCATCGACCATCAACTCTCCGCCATACAGGCGGCTTTTCTCGCGTCGGATCTGGCCGAGGCACGCGTTGTCGCCCACGCTCTGAAGGGGGTGTCGCTGCAGATGGGTGCCAAGTCCTTTGGGGCGGCGTGCCGCCTCCTGGAGAAGGACGCGATGGCGCTCTCGACCGACCAGGGCCTGGCTCGACTGGCCTCACTGCGCGGACTGTGGATCGACACCCGGGCGAAGTACCTGCAGGCCCTCGCCGAGGCGCGGTGATCCGCTGATGCCCGACCCGCTGATCCTCAGATGTTCCCTGTTGCTGTTGATGATCGGCGCGCTCATCCTCCTGTCGGTGCAGGAACTCGTCATCTGGCGGAGCCAGCGAGGGTTGGCCATGCACGGCTGGGCCCTGGCCTGGTCATTGAACTCCCTGGTGTTCGTCGTCGGTCGCCTGGTGCAACACGCCGGTCAGACCCCGATGGCCGGCGACATCGGGACCCGCATTCAGTTTGTGGCCAGCTTCGCAACCGGCGTAGCGGCCTACGGCATGCTGATGGCGCTCGACCCGAGAATATCGGACAGACGCCCCCTGTGGGCCATCACAGCAACGGGTGCGCTCCTCTCCCTGATCGTCGTCACTACCGATGCCTTCGCTATCAACGAGGGCATCCTGCGCACCGAGGCCATGGGCAACAGCTACTACGTGATGAGTGCCGGGCCCTGGCTGGCACTGCTCGCCCCGTACACGCTGGTGACGGTGGGCTTCGCCATCGTGCTCGGGAGCCGAGCCGAGTTTGGAGGAGAGGAAGAGCCGAGGGTTCTGATGTTCCTCGCCCTGCTGATCGGCTGCGCCTGGATGAACGACATCGCCACCCTGATGGGTTTGTACGTGGGCATCGAGCTGCTGGATCTGGCGTTCTTCGTGGTCGCCGCCGGCGTGGGTTTCGTCGTCGAGCGAGAGGCCGAGTATCGCGTGTTGTCGATTCAGGAGGATCTGAAGGATTCCCGCCAGGAAGTCGAAGTCAGTGAGGCTCGCCTTCGACTCCTTTCCGGGGCGACGGAAGAGGGCATCGCCATCTATCGGGATGGCCTGGTGGTGAGCTGCAATCAGTCTCTGTCCGCGATGACCGGACAGCTCACACGGGGAGGCTGGCAGCTCGACGATCTCTGGGTGCCGGCCCACGCGATTGCCAGCGCAACCGCCCTTTCCGACCCCACCTCCGGGCCGACCGAAGTGGACGTTCGGCGCGTCGACGGCACCACATTCCCAGCCGAGATGGTCGGCCGCACAGCTTCGTTGCACAACCGGGAGGTCGGAGTGCTCGCCATCCGCGACCTGACCCATCGGAAGCAACTCGAGAGCCAGCTGGTGACCAGCGACCGCATCGCCTCACTGGGCCGCATCGCCGCCGGCGTCGGCCACGAGATCAACAACCCCCTGGCCTACATCCTCGGAAACGTCGAATTCGTCCGGAATGAGCTAGACAAACTGTACATGGATTCGTCCCTTCGTTCCGAACTCGAGGACTCTCTCACCGACGCGAGCGTCGGCTGCGATCGCATCGCGGCGATCTCGCGCGACCTGACGATGCTGTCCAGACGGACCGACGACGACGTAGAGGCCACCGACGTCGTGGAGTGCCTCGAATCCAGTGTTCGCGTCAGTGGGGCCGAGATCAACCAGCGCGCCAAGGTGGTCAAGGACTACGGCCCCCTGGTTCCAGCGCGCATCACCGCAAGCAAGCTCGGCCAGGTGTTCCTGAACCTGCTGGTCAACGCGGCCCAGGCCATCGAGCCGGGCAAGCCCGATGAGAATCAGATCACCCTCAAAGCCGGTATTGAAGGGCAGATGATCGTCGTGGAGATTCGCGACACCGGCCGCGGCATGCCACCGGAGGTGGCCGCCCGCATCTTCGAGCCCTTCTACACCACCAAGGATGTCGGTGAGGGCACCGGAATCGGCCTCTCGATCTGCCAGAACATCGTCGCCTCGGCCGGAGGAGACATTGCGGTGGCCAGCGAGCTCGGCGTGGGTACGCGCTTCCGGGTGCGAATCCCGATCGCTCGAGACGCCCTGGCCCCTCCCGAGCTGGACACCACCGTCGGCGACACCCAGGAGAGCGCGCGGGTTTTGATTGTCGATGACGACATGCTGATCCTGCGCGTGGTCTCGCGAATGCTGAAGGAGCACGCCGTCACCACGACGCAGAGCGGGGCCGAGGCGGTCGAGCTGATCTTGAGGGAACGACCCCAGCTTGTGCTCTGCGACGTCATGATGCCGGAAGTGGACGGCTCCCAGGTCTACGCCCAGGTGCTAGAGCGCGACGAGGATCTCGCGGGACGCATGGTCTTCATGACAGGCGGCGTCTTCGAGGCGGAGATCCAGGGCTTCCTGGACGGGATTCCGAACCTCGTGATCGACAAACCCGTGCGCGCCAAGTTGGTGAACGCTCTCGCGAGAGAAGCATCCGCTCTGTGACACACCCCGAGCTGAGTACACAGAGTAAGATGAGCGCCTGTCAGGGTATGGAGAAAGAGGATGCGTCTAGGCCTGTTGTGCTGGGTTGTCTGGGGGATGTCGGGGTGTGTGAAGCACCCGGCGATGTCCGCTCCTGCCGCCTCGCTGAGGGCCGTGGCCCCGACCGCCTTGCTGCCGCCGAAGCCACCCACGGAGCTGAACGCCTTCCTGAGGCACCCGCCCGCCGCGCAGCGGGAGGGCGACGGGAATTCGAAGACCGCCGGGTGGATCCTCATGAGTTCAGCCATGGCCAGCGGAGCCTTGGCTGGCGTGTCACTGGGCGTCGCCCACATGGCCCATGCCCGCTACCAGGAGTCGGCTGATCCGGCGGTCATCGAGAAGTCCTTCAACACGGCAAAGACGGGCTCGTTCGCAGCCATTGGCCTGGGAGTCGGCGCCGGCGTCGTCAGCGTCCCCGCCATCGTCATCCTCGCCAAGAAGAAGAAGCCGAGCGACGACTCCTATGCCGCCTACCTCGACCAGCCGGAGCAGCGCTGATGCGAAGACTGCCGCTGTTGTTGACGCTCTCGGGCTGCCTGCTCCCGTTGGAGGCCACCAACCCGCTCGACGTCAATAATCCCGAGACAAAGGGGATTCTACCCGGATTTACCCTGCGTTGGTACGATGCCGAGGTGCACCTGGAGTGGGACCTGGTCGAGCTCGACGACGTGGCCGGGTACAACGTCTATCGACGGGTAGGCGAGGACGGGTCTCTGGAGTTCGAGGAGACCACCGGGTATCCGCCCTGGCAGGACTACACGCCCGGTCGGACCGGGCTGAATCGAATGGGCTACGCCATGACGGTGCTCGGCGGGTCCGACTCGGAGAGCTTGCGGACCGAAGAGCGCAGCGTCACCACCCTCATCGACCCCCTCGACGACACCGACGTCGGCGACTGGGAGGGCGGGTCATTCAACGAGGGAGAGATGGTGGTCAGCTCCGCCACCGGGACGGCCAACTGGGCGGCCTCGACCCGCATCGAGTGGTCCACGTTCCTGTTCGAGGCCCGTATCGACGGGTTCGTCGCCGAAGATGGCGGCGATCGGGCCATCATGCTCTTCTTCCGCGGTCAGTCCGCCGACTTCGACGACTGCTACGTCGCTTCACTGCTCGAGGACGGGACCGTGCAACTCAGTCGACGCACAGAGGGTGAGTGGATCACACTCGACAGCGTCGAAACCGGTAGTAGCCCCTTCGACAGCAACACCTTCGGCGTGGTGGCCGCGAACGAGAATCTGGGTGTGTTGCTCAACGGCGCCATGATTCTTCAAACGGAAGATTCGAGCTATCCATCCGGCTACGTCGGCGTTGGCGCACAGAACGGCATGCACGCCAGAGTCAAATCCATTTCAGTGTTCAGTCCACAATGAGAGATCCGGGAAACGAGACCATCGAGCAGATGCTGGAGCGCTGTCGCGTCGCCGGCGGACCCGACGACCGCGCGATGGCCGAGTTGGGCCGCGTCTTGGAGTGCTACCGACCGGCCATCTACCGCAAGTGCCTGGCGACGACCGGCAGCCGCGAGCGGGCGGAGGAGCTGTGCCAGGACACCATGGAAAAGGCCATGATGGCGCTGCCGACCTATCGCGGCGATGCGAAGTTCAAGTCCTGGATCTATGGGATCACCGTCAACCTGTGCCGCAACGCCTCCCGCAAGTACACCGACCTGCTCACGGCCGACGGAATCCTCGAGGCCGAATCGGCAGAAAGTACGGTTGTCAAGGCTCTTTCAAAGCACGAGCGCCTGGAACTGCTCCGGCGCGTGCGCGAGGAGGTGCTCACCGTCGAGGAACAGCGGGTGGTCTGGCTGCGCTACGAGCTCCAACTGCCGATCGCCCAGATCAATGAGCAGATGCAGTTGACGGGATCGGGGGCCCGCGGGGTCCTGCAGACCTGCAAGCGGCGGATGCGCGTCGCCATACGAGCGCGCCTGGAGGAGATGGGACACGGCTCCTCCTTCCTCCGCACGAGCTGAAGTGAAGGGCGACTCTCATGTTTCCCTCGACCGGCTGGCCGCTGGAGACCACTCGGACGACGAGCTCGCCCACATCGAGACGTGTCCTCAGTGCTGGTACGACACCCGCCACGCCACCGACTTTCCAGATGCGCCACCGGTCGCCACAGACGGGCACATCGACACCCGCCCGGCCCTGGACCGCTACACCCTGGTCCGGTGGATCGGCCTGACGCCGTGGGGTCCACTTCACGAGGCTCGCGATGACAAGGGGCAGGCCGTCGAGGTCCTGTGGACCAGCGCCGAGGCCCACATCGGCGACCTCCCACGACATCCGGGAATCGCCCGGGTCATCGAGGCCCATCTCGACGAAGACCCTCCCTGGTTGGTCCGCGAGTTCGTCGCGGGCGAGTCCCTGTGGGAGCACCTCGACCGCGATGGCGTCGATGCGGTGGGCGTCCTGCTCCAGGTGTTCCTCGCCCTCCAGGCCCTCCACGATGCGGGGACCGCCCACGGAGCGCTGACGGCCAACGCCATCCGAGTGGAGCGGGGCGGGCGCGTCGTGCTCACCGATGTCGGAATGGCACCCGGAGACCTCGCGGCCGATCGCGAGGCCTTTACCCGCCTGTTGAGGCGAGCGTCGAGACTCTTCACCTCGGTAGAGGAGGCCGCCGCTGCGGAGAATCACGGTGAACAAGGGGCCATTCTGAGAGCTGCTGCGGGCGATCGGCGCGGCCGCTACCTGGACAAGGACGCGTTGGGCGCCGGGGGCATGGCCGAGGTCCGCCGGGTAGCCGACCCGACGCTGGCCCGGGACATGGCGATGAAGATCATCGGCGCCGAGCTCGCCGACGACGAGGTCGCCCGCTCCCGTTTCCTTCAGGAAGCCCAGATCACCGCACAGCTCCAGCACCCCGGAATACCCGCCGTGCACGAGGTCGGCACCCTGCCGGACGGGCGCGCCTACTACACGATGACCGAGGTGCGGGGTTCGACGCTGCAGGAGATTCTGTCTGGAGACGCTCCGAAGAGCCGGCGGAATCTCCTCGAGCTGCTCCTCGCCGCCAGCGAAGCCGTCGCCTACGCCCACGAGCGAGGCGTCATCCATCGAGACCTGAAGCCGGCGAACCTCATGGCGGGCGAATTCGGCGAAACACTTGTTTTGGACTGGGGTCTAGCTCGGGTCATCGGCGAGGGAGACACCGCCGTGCACTCCGACCGCGCCGGCTCGGCCCTGGCGACACGCGACGGTCTGGTGGCCGGCACTCCCGCCTATATGGCTCCCGAGCAAGCCCGCGGAGAGACCGACGCATTCGGGCCCTGGACCGATGTCTATGCGCTGGGCGCCGTCCTCCACCACATCCTCACCGGTCGCCCTCCATACCTGGGCGAGAGCGCCGCTGACATCCTGGAGAGCGTGCGCCACGGTCCGCCCGATCCGCCGTCGGACGCGCCACCGGATCTCGCCGCTCTATGCACGCGTGCGATGGCTCGCGATCCGGCCGAGCGATTCGGAGATGCCGGTGCTTTCGGGAGGGCACTCGGTGCGTGGCTCGACGCCACCCGCCGCCTGAGTCTCGCGGCCGCAGACTGGCATGAGCGAGACCGCGCCAGCGACCTCCTCTGGCAGGGGGCTCTGGTAGACGAGTACCTGAATCTCCGCACTCGTGGGCATGATCTCAGCGACGCCGAACGCGCCTTCGGAGAGGCCAGTGTCGTCGCCAGGCAGCGGGTCGATGTGAACCTGAACCTGGGCCGTCGCCGCCGGCGGTCGGCGGTCGCACTGGCCGCTGCAGCATTCGCCGCAATCGGAATCCTCGCCTGGGATCTCGGGTTTGCCGACCGGGTCTCCGCCTGGGAAGACGTCGTCGACCTCGGCCTCGGGCCCGTCGCAGTCGGGCCGCTCTCCACCTCGGCCGCCGGAATGCGGGACCACTTGCAGGTCCATCGCCGCGGGCGATGGGGCCGCATCGAGCGCTATGAATCGGTGAATGCCGTCGGTGTACTCGTCTATCGGCCGTGGTGGATGCGGGACCTCTTCGACAACGAAAAGCCCAGGCAACGCGTCGGCGACTGCCAGTTCGTCGTCCGCTACGACGGCGACGGGTCCTACCGCGGCACCAGCGTGCTCGACGCCCATGGCCGCGAGGCCTGGCGGTTCGAAATCGGCCAGGATCGCATTGGAAAACTCGTGAGCCGATTCGGCTACTCCCTCGCCTCCCAACGCGGCGCCGCATTCATGAAGGTCGAAGAGCGAGAAGGGGCTGTCGAGGTCGCTTTCCGAAGTGGTGGAGGTCAGCCGGCGGCCGCGCTCAACCTCGCCAACGGGGTGCGATTCGAGCGAGACGCGTCCGGGCGGATCGCGCGACAGACCTGGTTGGATGCCGAAGGGGCCGCGTTCAGTCCAGATCCGAACCTCCAGCCCAACGACCGTCGACGCCAGTTCCTCCCCGCGACGCGTGAGGTCACCTACGAACCGGATCTGCGCACCGTTCGCTTTCTGGACGCGAAGGGCGCGCCGACCATCGGCCTGTCGGGCTGCGAAGAGGAACGGTTCTCCCTCGACGAGGCCGGCCGTGACACCGAGTGGGCCTGCTCGATCGGCGGCGAACCGGCCATCGGATTCGGAGGGGGCACACGGAGAACGCAACGCTACGACGCGCGTGGATTCGCCATCGAGGCCTCGTTCTTTGCCGCAGACGGCAAACCGACGCTGGGGTCCCAGGGGGCCGCCACCACCCGGTTCACCCGCAACGACGACGGGCGGGTCATCAACCGGGCCACCTTCGACGAGGCGGGCCTCCCCATCGGGGACGAGTTCGGGTGGGCGCAGATCGACTACACCTGGACCCCAGATGGAGACTTCGAAACCGAGCTCGGTCGGGATGAATCAGGAGAACGGGCCACCAACCACATGGGGTTCGCCGGCCGCCGTTTCCAATACGACGACCGGGGGAATCTGCTCCGACTCACGACACTGGGTGTCGACGGCGAGCCGGTGACGATGCGCGATGGATACGCATACCGACAAAACGAATACGACGATCTCGAGCGGGAGGTCGGCTGGTCCTTCCACGACGTGTCCGGAGAGCCGCGACACAACGAGAACGGCGTGCACGCAGTCGCGGTGACCTTCGACGAACAGGGCCACCCCGTACGCAGGAGCTTCCTCGGCATCGACGGGCAACCGACCTTCATGAAAGGGGGCTGTGCCGCCAACCAGTTCACGCTGGACACCAAGGGCAACGAGGTCCGCATGGACTGCCTGGGACTTGCGGGAGAACCCTCGTTGACGGAACAGGGATACGCCGCTCGGACTCGGGAATACGACCGACGCGGGCAGCTGGTCTCCCAGACCACCCTTGGACCTGATGGAGAGCCGATCGCGGTTCGGCAGGGGTACGCCGGCCGGCGGTTTCAATACGACGAACAGGGGCGCATGACCGAGATCGCGTACCTCGATCCCGAGGGGAATATCGTGCCGCGCACCACCAACGGCGTCGGCCGCGAAACCAGCGAATACCTCCCGAATGATGCGGTTCTCCGAACGAACTATGGACCCAATGGAAAGCCGGCTACCACCCGTCTCGGGGCCTCCTGGCTGACGCAATACGACCGGTTTGGACGAACGACAGAACTGTCGTCGTTCGATGAGCACGGCAAGCCCACGCGCAACCAACAAGGCTTTTCGACGCTCCGCATCACCCATGACGGGCAGGGTCACACCCTCAGTCAGGCCCTGTTCGACGAGGAGGGGAAGCCCACCCTGGTCGGTGCCGGATATGCCGTCGCCAGACATCGGTACGACCGCCGCGGGAACGACATCGAGTGGAGCTTCTACGGGGTGAACGGCGAACCGGTCATCAACCGCCAGGAGGGATGCGCACGCCGAACTCAGACCTTTGATCGGCACAACAACGTCACCAGTCGCGCGGCCTTTGGTGTCGACGGTGAACCGGTTGTCTTCCGTTACCGCCGGAAGGCCACATTGACCGGCCACCATCGCGCCGAGACGACCTACGACGAGCGCAGCAACGCCGTCGAGGTCCGGATGTACGGAGTCGACGGCGCCCTCACCGACGAGACCATGGGATACGCCCGCGTGACCCGCACCTTCGACTCCCGCGGGAATGTCCTGTCCTTCACCCACTGGGGCGCCGACGGAGAACCCGCGTACCGGAAGGACGGAATCCATCAATCTACGTTCGTTTTCGACGATCGGGGCAACGAAGTGGAGCGCCGCTCCTTCCGCACAGACGGCAGTCCTGGCACCGGGGGCGGGGGCAGCGCGGTGGAAGTCACCCAGGTCGACGACGCCGGTCGCATCGTGCAGATCGAGCTCTTCGATGGGGCCGGCAACCGAGTCCTTGGCCGGCGCGGTGGGGCCATCATTCGCCAGACTCCCAACGCGACCGGTCAATACATCTCCCAGTCCTTCTTCGGCATCGATGAGGCCCCCATCCAGACCCCGAGCTTTCTGTGGCCCGATGGGTGCGCCCGCGTCGAATACGGACACTCGTGGACCGGTCAGGAAACTGGTCAGACCTGCGTACTCGCCGACGGCACCGTAGCCGTCAATCTTCGAGTCGAGTTCGACTCGCACCAGCGATTGGTCGCGCGGTACATGCTCGATGCCGACGGGAAACCGACCCTCCTCGACTCCGGCGTCGCTCGGGAGGAGATCGTCTACAACGCCGCTGGGCAGCCCATTTCTCACACTGCCACGGATGGGGCTGGAGCACTGGCGATGCACGGCTATGGGTTCGCGCAGCGCCTGATCGAGTACGACGAGCACGGCCTGCAGGTCGGAGAGCGATACCTGGGAATCCGCGGCGAGCCGGTGGCTCGAAAGGGATGCGCAGAGATCCGCTTCGAGTGGGAGCGGGGTCGATCCATGCCCACTTCGGCGACCTGCATCGACGCCTCTGGAACGGAGAGTGAGGCCCCTCCCGCCCTGTTCCGAAGGTTGCCTCCAATCCCGACGCCGTAGCCCTGGCGTTCGTCGCACGGCCCATGAGTCGTGACAGATCTGCAGTCCTCCGGTGTCTCGGCGAGGGAATCCGGAGTGCCCCATGCTGCGAACCCTCGCCCTTTCGCTCGTTTCTGGCTGTGCGGTGATCCCCAGCACGGTCGACTACTCGGAGCTGCCTATCGACAAGGCCATCGCCCGCACCCTCGACCATCTCGACGAGGGCTACTCGTTCACCGAGCACAAGGCACTGGACTGGCAAGCCGAGCGAGAGCGCCTGAACCCAGAAGCTGAGGAAGCGGCGTCCAACGAGGACATCGACCGAGTCATCCGGCAGCTGGTGACCACAATGCCCGACTCCCACGTCCAGCTGTGGAACGACGACACCAAGCGAGATCTCTGCCCAGAGGCCGAGGCCAGCTACGGGATCGCGCTGTCCGACCTCGACGACGGCCGCGTCATTGTCACCGCGGCAAGCGGCGAGCTGGAGCCCGGCGACGAGGTCCTGTACTGGAACGGCCTGTCCGTCGACGACGCTGCCGGGGCTGTCGCCTTTCACTGCTTCCCGGTTGGCGTCGCAACGGACGACCGAATTCGACAGGTGCAACTGCAACTCCTCACGCGGGATCTTGCCGATGCAACGAGCCAGATCCGCGTGAGCCGCGACGGCGAGGAGCTCGAGGTCGCGCTCACGGCCACCCCGGACACCGACGACGTGTTGGTCGCGATGGGGCTGGAGCGTCCAGACACCCTCATCACCCGCGAAATGCTCCGCAAGAACGTCGGCTACATCCGCGTCGGCTGGGAGGAGACCTACATCACCGAGCAGCGATTCCAGAAGGCACTCGTCGCCCTCGACCGGGAGGGAGCGGTCGGCCTCGTGATCGATCTGCGCGGCAACGACGGCGGCATGGAGCGAACCGCCGCCAACCTCGCCGGCTACTTCACGGATCGGCGCTGGTTCTACGAGACCGTGACGTTCTACAACAACCGCACCGGCGAGCAGAGCGAGATCAGCGAAGTCTGGGTCGAACCCCAGGAGGTCCGTTGGAGGAAGCCGGTCGCAGTGCTCGTCGACGCCAACACCGTCTCCTCTGGCGAGGGTCTGAGCATGATGTTCGACCGCTTCGCCCACGTTCAGGTGGTCGGCTTCGAGGGCACCTCCGCGAGCTTCGGATCCACCGGCTCCAAAGTGCGCCTCGCCCGCGGCTGGACATTGCACTTCCCCGGCGGTCGCTCCCTGGACGCCGAGGGGCGCATTCAGCTGGACAGCGACCACACGATGCGGGGCGGCGTCTATCCGAACGTGCGGGTCCCCTGGACCGCGGACAACCGCATCGCCCACGCAAACGGGGAGGACGTCGCCCTCGACCTCGCCATCGACACCGTCCTGGAGGCACTGTGATCCTCACTCTCTTCGCATCCCTGGCCATCGCGACCCCCGATCTACCCCACACAGCCGAGACCCTCGACGCTGGACAGGTCGTCGTGCGCATCCCCACCGGACCCAGCGCAGTCGGGCTCGCAGACGGCACTGAGCTGTGGACCATTCCCTTCGACTTCGGCATCGGCGGACCTCGAGTCGGCGTCGAGCAGCGTCTGCTCGAGAAGGGTTCGGTGAGCTGGACCGCGAGCCCCTCGGCAGCGCTCAGATCGACCCTTCGCCGGGGATCGATCGCCGCGGAGTCCACCGTGAGTCTGCACCGCGGAGAGCACGTGTTCAGCGCCGTGGTCGGCGCCGATCTGCGCCTCCTGCAGCGCCTGGAGATCGACGACGAGAACTCCAAGACCTGGTCTGTGGACCGCCTGCAGGTGCCGGTCACGCTGATCCACGACTGGTCGCGAAACCGATCGACGGTGCGAACGCGCGTGAATGTGCCCATCCGGGACCGCGGCCAGACCCTCACCTACGGGTCGGGTTCCCTGTCCTACCTGCACGCGTTCGGAAAGCTGCACACCGAGACCGGCGTCGGATTGCTGGTCGGCAGCCCCCGCGACCAGTACATGATGGACACCTACTTGTGGAGCTTTGTACTCCCCTATCCCAAGCTGGATCTATGGATGGTCTTCTGACCTGCGACGCGCGGCGACCAACATCACCAGGCCCACCACGAGGCCGGGAGACCCGGACCGGCCGGAATCACAGTCGCACCCGCTGGCCACGCGTCCCTTCGCCGGGGTCTCGTCTTCTGTCCCCTCCCAGGTGCGGCCGTCCTCTTCGTCGCAGTCCGTGACGGTCGGATCGGTGTCGTCACAGTCCGAATCCACCGTGACGCCATCACCGTCCTGATCGTCGTCGTTTCCGTCGCAGTCCTGATCGACGCCGTCGTACCAGATCTCGTCCGCGTCCGGATTGACCCCGTCGTCGCCGTCGTCACAGTCCCCGCCCGACGCCACGAAACCGTCTGGAGGAACGCAGTCGAGCACTGTGTCGTCGTCGTCGCCGAAGCCGTCCCCGTCGCTGTCCGCGTACCAGGTCACGTCGACCACCTCTTCGTCGACATCGCCGTCGCAGTCGTTGTCCTTCAGATCGCAGAGCTCTGGTGCGCCGGGCCAGGAGAAGCTGTCGGCGTCGTCGCAGTCGGTGTCGTTCCCGGCGTGATCGGCAGGGGCCGAGCACGCGAAGATCTGGTTTCCGGGCACACCATAGCCATCGCCATCGAGATCGGGCCAGAACGGCACGGCGTCTGAGGCGTTGTCGTCGACCAGCCCGTTGCAGTCGTTGTCGGCGTTGTCACAGACTTCCACCGCAGCCGGGCTGACGTCGGCGCGGCTGTCGTCGCAATCGGAGCCGTCCAGGATTGTGTTCGGAGGCGCCAGGCACTCCGTCACCGCCGAGCCGGGGTCTCCGAAGCCGTCTCCATCCACATCGAGATGCCAGGTCGGCGCGTCCGCAGCATTGATGTCCACACCTCCATCGCAGTCGTTGTCGATGCCGTCACACAGCTCGGTCTGCCCGGGGTTGATGGTCGGGTCGGTGTCGTCGCAATCCCCCGACAAGAGCGCGTGACCGGGCGGCTGGGCACAGTCGGTGATCGGCACGGTCGACTCGCCGTAGCCATCGGCGTCGGCGTCCGGATACCAGTCGAGGTCGACGACGTTGTTGTCCGGGGTGCCCTCGCAGTCGTGGTCGATCGGGTCACACTGCTCGGCCGCCAGCGGGTTCACGGTGAGGTCGGTGTCGTCGCAGTCGGTGTTGTCGGCGACGTGTCCGCTCGGCTGCAAGCAGGCGAACACCTGGGCGTTCGGGTCTCCGAATCCGTCCCCATCGCCATCGGCGTACCACAGCGACGCCGTGGCGGGATCGAGACTGGCGTCGGCGTCGTCCACCAATCCATCGCAGTCGTTGTCGACGCCATCACACACCTCGCTGCCGGTCGGGTTGATGGCGGGGTTGGTGTCGTCGCAGTCCGACGTGTCGTGAGTCCAGGCCGACCCGGGGTTGCAGGCGATCAGGGCATTGCCCGGGTCTCCCCAGCCGTCCCCGTCCAGATCGGCAAACCAGGTCGAGGCCTGGAAGACGAGTGGATCGGCGTCGTCGCAGTCGTCTGGCGTCGCCACGTGCCCCGACACTGGCAGGCAGCTCACCACAACGACGCCGGGGTCGCCGTGGCCGTCTCCGTCGGCGTCTTGATACCAGTTCGGCGCCGCCCAGTTGAGCGGATCCGTGTCGTCGCAGTCCAGGTTGTTGTCCGAGAATCCCGCCTCCAGGCAGGTGTCGAGGCCCGGGTCGAAGGCGTCCCCGTAGCTGTCTCCGTCTGAGTCGGCGTAGACCAGGATCGTTCCCGTGACCCCCGGATCGAGCCCATCGACGAGCCCGTTGCAGTCCTCGTCGACGTCCAGCAGATCGCAGATCTCCAGTGCTGCCGGGTGGATGGCTGCGTTGGCGTCGTCGCAGTCGTAGAGCGCGATCGTCCCGTCTCCATCGAAGTCGAGATACAGCGCAGGATCGGCGTCTGGACCGCCGAATGCGCCGACGTCAGAGCCGGTTCCATCGGGGTCATAGCGGGTCGGATCTCCCCCATCGACGAGCGGGCTTCCGGCCAAGGGGTACAGATTGGACAAGGTGCAGTCGCCGGGAGTCCAGTTGGCGACCTGGGGATCGACGTCCACCTGGTTGGTTGCGCTCGGAAAGAAGCTCGCATGGCCCAGGGAGTTGCTGTAGAAGAGCCCGTATTCGAAGGTCATGAAGCCGGTGACCGCAAGACCGGTGTTCCAGGCGACCAGATTGTTCAGAGCCGAGACTGTGGCGATGTTGTAGATCGCTGCACCGCTTGCCTGGCCGATGTTGCCGACGAAGTCGTTGTTGTCGACCGCAACGACGCTGGCGCTCGCGACTTGCAGGCCGCCACCGGTCCAGGCCTCGTTGTCGACGAAGACATTGTTGCGGACCGTCCCGGCAAACGTCTCCCCCAGGTAGAGGCCGCCGCCCTCCCAGTAGGTGCCCCCGAGGGCGTCGTTGCCACAGAACAGGTTGCGCGTCGACTCGCCCCAGGCGGTGTTCCAGATCTCCATGCCCCCGCCGCGCTCCGCGGCCGTATTGCCGATGAACGCGCTGTCGGAGACCACACACGAGGCCGACCACCCACACATCACGGCCCCGCCATAATCCGAGGAGTTCCCCGCGAATGTGCTGTCGGAGATGTCCACCGACCCGCCCTGGGTGAAGATGGCGCCGCCGTACCAGGGCGAAGTGCCGCGGGTAAAGGAAGACCCGCTGATTGTCAGTGTCGAGTCCCAGAGGGCCATGGCGCCGCCGGAGCTGTCACCGCCACCGGTCGCATCGGTGTCCTCGAAGGTGCAGTCGACCAGCGATACGGTGACCGCGTCACCGTAGATCGCGCCTCCCCACCTCGACGAGCTGTTGCTGAAGCCCACGTCTTCGGCGACGAGAGTCGCGCCGTTGACCACTCCGATATGTCCGCCGGCGTTGCCATTCGGAGTCGCTGCGTTGAAAGAGCTGCTGCGAACAGTGGCGGTCGCGCCGTCGAGGTACATCGAAGCGCCATAGGCGACATCGTTGGGCGCGCTGTTCTGGACGACCACGTCCTCGAGCAGGGCAATGGCGCCGTTGCCCACGTAAAGGGCGCGGCGTTGGTTGCCCGGGTCGATCGTGAAGCCGCGCAGGGTGATCTCTCCACCGTCGATGGACACCACGTCGGTCCCGAGGCCGAACTCGATGGTGGTCTGTGCCGAGCCGCCGACGCTCTCGATGATGAGCGTGCGGCCGACCATCGTCGGGTCGTTGTTGTAGACGCCGGGATCTACGAGCAGCGTGTCGCCGTCTATTGCATCGTCGATGGCCGGCTGCAGATCGGTGTAGACCTGCGCTGGCCCGACGTTCAGAGTCGCCGCGGATGCGGGAGGGGCGAGCAGGAGTGTGAGGAGGATTGCGAGCATGGCGCCTTACCGGGGCCATTGTACCTGCAGAACGCCTCCTGATCCCTCAGTTCGCCGCCTCCACCCTGAACAGGCGCAGATCGGGATCCGTGAGGGCATACCGCCGATTCGCGGGACCGAGTCGCGACGCCCCGGACTCGGTGACGACCACGGCCTCGTAGGGTTGCCCATCCGCCGCGAGCACCGCCACCCGGCCCTCCAACAGGGCGCGCTGCACTCGCCGCCCCACCGCTCCGTCGCGGTACAGGTCCTGGGCCGTGATGTCCGCGGTCTTCAGATCGCCTTCGGCGATGTGCATGACGATCCCGTCGGCGAACTCGACGCTCACCGCTGGCTCGGGGACCTCGGCGGCGAGGGGCACCGTAGACACCCGCATCGTCGGTTCCCGCATCATGGGCAGGTCGGGCAGGTCCGGGCCTTCGATCCCGATGATTCGCTCTCCGGCGTGCAGGGCCAGCCCGGTATCGGGATCCCCTGCCTGGCGCCTCACGACCTGCTCGATCACGAAGGCCTCCGCATAGGGAATCGCGTTGGGCCCACCCACCGCCAGCTCGGCGACCAGACAGACATCCTCCGCGGGCGCCCCGCGGGCCGCTTTCCAGGCCTCGACCGCCTCGGTGGGCACCAGAGTCATCGGATCGCCATCCCAGGGGTC
>Ga0315336_1001473_pt1 | contig 45439 bp, 48 predicted proteins | sample ASW5metaG_FD_204512 | JGI IMG/M metagenome (GOLD analysis project Ga0315336, IMG submission 204512) | Ammonia-oxidizing marine archaeal communities from Monterey Bay, California, United States - ASW #5 | ecosystem: Environmental > Aquatic > Marine > Intertidal zone | place: USA: California... | reverse complement strand
GGAATCGTCGATCGCGATGACGTGGTCGCCGTCCAGACGCCGCAAGGTTTTGCCGCGAAAGCGCTGCGGCGTGCACACCGTCTCGGCGGGGAAGCAACCGATGACGTGACCGTTGTCGAGAACGACGGTGGCACAGTGGTGGTCGTGGACGGTGATCGACGCAATCTCAAACTCACTACACCTCTCGACATGGGCATCGCCATGCGCCTCCTGCACGACGGTGACGAAGCATGACCGACGACATTCCCTTCCGGGTCGGCCAGAGTTTCGATGTCCACGCGCGCAGCGACGACCCCGATCGAGCGTTGGTGCTGGGCGGTGTCAGCTTCCCCGGCGAGGCTGGTTTGGCCGGCCATAGTGATGCCGACATCGTCGCCCATGCCTGCATCGACGCCTTGCTCGGAGCAGCCGGCCTCGGCGACATCGGACAGATGTTTCCCGATACCGACGCCGCCCTCGAAGGAGCCGACAGCCTCGAGCTGCTGCGTCGCGCCGCGGCGGCGGTGCGCGACGCAGGTTGGCGTCCTGGAAACATCGATTGCTCGGTGGTGCTCGACCGCCCGAAGCTCGTCCCCGTGAAGGCACAGATGGAACAGAACCTGACCGAAGCCGCTGGTGCGCCTGTCACTGTGACCGGCCGCAGAAGTGAAGGCGTAGGTGCGCTCGGACGAGGCGAGGGCATCGTCGCCTGGGCCGTCGCGTTGGTGGCGCGATGAGTCGGGGACCGCAGAAGGGCCCGAAGAGCGGCCCTCGAGGGCCGAAATCGGCAGGACGTGGAAAGGGGCAGGCCCGCAACCAGCGCCCGCGTTCTGGCGGCAAGGGTGGTGGACCCAAGGGTGGCCGACGTGACGGGCAGCGGGGAACCACACCGCTTCGCGAGTCAGATCAGGCGCAGGCCAAGGGCGGATCGCTCGGTGGCGACCAGGTCGAAGGACGTCACGCGGTCCGCGAACTGCTGCTGGCCGGCACGCGCCGCACACGCGAAGTGGTGTTGGCAGGCGACCTCGACTCTGCGCCCATCCTCGACGAGATCATCGATCTCGCTGACGAGGCCAAGGTGGCCATCACCGAGATCAATCGGGCCAAGTTCGAGTCGATGACGCGGACCGAGGGAAGCCAGGGCGTTCTGGCGTTCGCACAGCCGCTCCGACCCACGGCGCTCGAGGAGCTGCTCAAGACCGGCTTCGACGGCACCAAACCATTTCTCCTTCTTCTTGACGGCATCACCGACCCAGGCAACCTCGGAGCGATTCTCCGCACCGCCGAATGCGCCGGTGTGAGCGGCATCGTCTTGCCGCGGCATCGAGCCGCCCACATCACTCCCACAGTGGCGAAGTCGGCTGCTGGGGCGGTGGAGCATCTCCCGATGGCGCTCGTCGCCGGCCTCCCGGCGGCCATGAAGACCCTCAAGGACGCCGGGGTGTGGACCGTCGGCCTCGACGCTGGCGGTGATCGCGCCATTCACGACCTTCCGGTGGCCGATGAACCGGTGGCCATGGTGCTCGGAGCGGAGGGACCTGGTCTCTCGCGGCTCGTCCGTGAGCGTTGCGACACCATTGCGTCGATCCCGATGTTGGGAGTGCTCGACTCGATGAATGTGTCCGCGGCCGCCGCGGTTGCCTGCTTCGAGGTGGCCCGGCGTCGGAGCGATTCGAGCCCGGCCTAGCTCAACCGGACCGGCGGCGGGCGAGCCTCAGAGGACGAAAGGGACGTGTTTGTCGGGATACGACGACGGCGCAACGAACCACGACTCGATCGCGTAGCGCTCGGCCAGGTCGGGCCCATGCGATGTGCGGTGGGGGAGAAGTTCGTCGAAGAACAAGGCATCGCCGGCCGAGAAGATGGGGCTCTCGGGTGCGACATCAGGAAAAGAGGCGAGGGTGAACTCTTCGCTGAGCGACCACGGAAAAGTGGCCGCGGGATCTGATTCGAGCAGAGCAACGCGCCGAGGAATGACATCGATCCCGGGCCGCCCGGTGCCAGGGCCGCAGTCCGAGAGGGCGATCCAGCAGTCGAGAGTGCGGATTCCTTCGCCGAGGAAGCGGCCGTCCTGATGGAAGTCGAATCCCTCGACACCATGGGGGCTTCGTCGGAGAATCCACTTATTGGCGATCATGGCGGGCCGCTCACCCAAGTACGAGCCGATGGTGTCTCGGAGACCCGAACCGACGAACCAAGTGCTCAGGCGACGCATGGCCGCTGGTGAATCGGCGACCCGAACGAAGCGATCTCCGCCTCGACCGGCTGCCTTCTTGATGCCGATGTTGAACGGGTTGTACCAGGGGGACTTGGGTCGAGGGGCGGTGTTCTCCGTACCGTTCGACTCCGCTTCGATCTGAGCGTCCACCCAGGCGCCCGCTGAGCTGCGGGCATCGAAGGTGTTGTCGATCGCATCGACGAACCAGCTGATCTCGTCGGGTGGGAGGAGGCCCTTGACGTGGAGGCACCCATGGTTGGTCACCGCGCCGCCGATCGCCTCGGCGGTCAGGTCGGCCGCGGCGAGGACCGGCACGTCGGTGGTCTCGGGACAAGGGTCGGCGAACTCTCGAGGCCACTGCGTGTGCCCGGGGTTGCGGTCGATCGTCCCGAACGCCTTGTGTCGGAGCTCAACCAATGTCTGGTCGAGGGAGCCGTCGTCGACGTGCTCCGACGCCATCAACCAGTCGACGGCGTCGATGTGTCGGCCGGCGTCGACGAGCTCCTGAGCATGAGTCGGGAGTGTCTTCATAACGAGGTGAGAGTACCAGTGAGTCGTCCGGAGGCGAATCGGGGGAGCGCGGCTCCCGCGTAGGCCGCCCGGGCCGGTGTTGGAGCCCGAGACAGGAGTCGAACCTGCGACCTGCTGTTTACAAGACAGCTGCTCTACCAACTGAGCTACTCGGGCGTCACCACAGGTTAGAGGGCGCCCGGCTCCACCCATGCCCTTGTTTCTGCAAGGCTGGGGCGATGGAGCTCAACGAGGGCGAACGCGCAATGCTCGATTTCGAGCGATCGTGGTGGACCGAGCCCGGTCCCAAGGAAGCCGCGATCAGTGAACAACTCGAAATGTCGACGACGCGTTACTACGAACTCTTGAACGAGCTCATCGATCGACCAGAAGCCGAGTCACACGACCCGCTCGTCGTGCGTAGGCTTCGGCGCATGCGTGACCGGCGCCGCCGTTCGCGCGCAGAGCACGTGGGCGCAACCAGCGAGGAGCACAGCTGATGACTGCACCAGGGCGTTATGCCGCACCCGACGGATCATTCGCGAAATCAGCCGGATCGGCCGCAGCGCGAGGCGGTGTCCTGATCGCGATCGCACTCGTGATCGGTCTCGCGTTGCTTGCTTGGGGCTTCGACGGCGGCGATGCCGATGCGGCGGGCAGCGACGACTCGTCCGACGACTCGTCGGGCAACGACGACGACACCACCACGACCGAGCCAGGTGACGACACGTCCGACAACGACGACGACACCACCACGACCGAGCCAGGTGACGACACGTCGGGCAACGACGACGACGACACCACCACGACCGAGCCGGTTGTGGTCGATCCTCCGTCGTCGATCAAGGTGGCGGTCCTCAACGGCACCGACACGCAGGGTCTTGCCGGCGACCGCGGGGCGACCCTCGGCGCGCTCGGCTACGTCCAGCTGGCCGGCAACGCGGCTGGCCGTCCCATCACCGACTCGAAGGTGTACTTCGTATCGGGGTTCGGCGATGAGGCCGGAGTGGTGGCGGCAGAACTCTCAGGCCCGGCCAGCGTGCTGGAGTTGGCACCCGATGATCCGGGCACGCTCGAGGACGGCACCCAGGCCGAAGCGGCTACGGCCGACATCATCGTCGTGCTCGGCTCCGACAACGCTCTGAGTTGACCTGACCGTCGCCCACCTGGGGCACCATGTACCGATGCGAGTCGTGGTGTGCGCCGACAAGTTCCGTGGGACGGCAACGGCCCGTGAGGTTGGCGACGCCGTGTCGCGCGCGGTCGCTCACGATGGCGGGGAGTGCGTGATCCAACCCATGGCTGATGGTGGCGAGGGAACGCTCGATGCCTTTGGCGGTCCCAATCGCCTCACCACGGTCACCGGCCCGCTCGGCGATCCGGTAGAAGCCGAGTGGGCGCTGCGCGATCAGGTCGCGGTGATCGAGATGGCCCGCGCGTCGGGGCTCCTGCTGGCCGGCGGAGCCGAGGGCAACGACCCGATGGGAGCCACCACTGCGGGAACCGGCGAGTTGCTCGCCACGGCCACAGAGGCGGGCGCTCGTCGCATCATCGTCGGCCTCGGGGGTTCCGCCACCACGGACGGCGGGTTGGGTGCGCTGCGAGCGATGGCACCGCTGGCTCGCTATCGAGGCGTTGCGATCGACGTCGCCTGTGATGTCCGCACCCGATTCGTCGATGCGGCCGAGGTTTTCGGTCCACAAAAGGGAGCCACGCGGGCGCAGGTCCAACTCCTGCGCCGCCGCCTGGAGCGGCTCGCCCAGGTCTATGTCGACGAGCACGGGATCGACATCGCAGATCTCGAACGCAGCGGAGCCGCGGGTGGTCTCGCTGGGGGACTCGCCGCGGCCGGGGCCACGCTGGAGGACGGCTTCACGCTCATCGCCGAGGCCGTCGAGCTCTACGACACAATCGAGGGTGCCGATCTGGTGATCACCGGTGAAGGCCGACTCGACCCCACCTCGTTCGACGGCAAGGTCGTCGGTGGTGTGGCCTCGCTCGCCGCCGCGGCCGGAGTGAAAGCCGTGGCCATCGTCGGCCGAGCTGACGATGGCACGGCGTCGCCGATACCCGTGGTCTCGCTCGTCGACCGCTACGGCGAGCAACGCGCGATGCACGACACAGTCGAGTGCATCACCCTTGCCGCGGGGGAGCTACTGGCGTCAGCGTGAGCCTTTGGCGCTGATGATCCATCCGCCGACCGCCACGACGATCACCACCACGAGGGCGAACTTGATGGTGCCGAGCAACGCGCCGAGAACCCACTGAACGAGAGTGATCGCGCCGAACACGGCCAACCCGCCGAGGGCGACTCGCGCCGGTAGAGAGAACCCTTGCCGCTTCGGTGTCTGCTGTTGTCGCTCGATCGCCACAACCTCAGATTAGATGACGGGCCGGCGTTCGTCCCCGCGACTCGTGCTGGGAGGCGCAACGATCTCGGCATCACCGTTGCGGAGGGTGATGATGGCATCGGCGATGTTCAGCAGCTGGTCGCCGCTATCGCCGTTTCGGGCCATGGCCTGCTCGACGGCATCGAGGGCCTTCTTGGGTCGGACACCGCTGAGCTCGACGACGAGTTCGGCAAGCCGATTGTGGGCGTGAGCGCGGGAATCGAATCTCATTTCGATCTCCTGGTGAGAGTTCTGCAAGGACGGGCGGGGTGCGAGCGTGCGGGACGTCAGCCGTGCTCTTCTCATGGCATCGGGTGTTTCGGGGCCTTCCTGAAGATGAGATTGGTGTTTCTCGAAACGATGGTCTCTCGGAGTGGGCGTTGGAGCCGAGGGCCTTATCCCGATAAAGTTGGTCGGAATTTACAGGTTTCACTTCTCTCGGCTTCGGAGCCCCACATGAGCATCACTGTTCGAGTCCCCACCACCCTTCGCACCCTCACTGCCGGCGAGGCAGAGATCGCCGTCGACGGCGGCACCGTCGCCGAAGTGCTCGACAATCTTGAAGGAGCGCATCCCGGTTTCAAGGAGCGGATTCTCGACGACGAAGGCGGCCTCCGTCGCTTTGTCAACGTGTTCGTGAGCGATGACGACGTGCGCTTCCTCGATGGCCTCGGCACCCCCGTGCCGACCGGTGAAACCCTGAGCATCGTCCCCGCGGTCGCGGGCGGCTGATTCCGCGGGTCGATGGCCCCTCTGGTTGCGAAACCCTCCGCCTGCGGATTGAATTAGCAGTCTCGGCACGAGAGTGCCAACGACCGCTTTTCCGGAGGAATGATGGCCAAGACCATTCAGTTCGATGAGGAGGCCCGACGTGGCCTCGAAGCTGGAATGAACCAGCTTGCCGACGCCGTTCGCGTCACCCTCGGCCCCAAGGGTCGCAACGTCGTTCTCGAGAAGAAGTGGGGCGCTCCCACTATCACCAACGACGGTGTGTCGATCGCCAAGGAGATCGACCTCGAAGACCCCTACGAGCGCATCGGCGCCGAGCTGGTCAAGGAAGTCGCCAAGAAGACCGACGACGTTGCCGGTGACGGCACCACGACCGCCACCGTGTTGGCCTGGTCGATGGTGCGCGAGGGTCTCCGCAACGTTGCGGCCGGCGCCAACCCGATGTCGGTGAAGCGTGGCATCGAGGCAGCCGTAGAGACTGCCGTTACATCGATCCGCGAGAACTCACAGGACGTCTCGGAGAACAAGGACCAGATCTCCAACGTCGCGGCGATCTCCTCGGCTGACCCCGAGATCGGCGCCACCATCGCCGAAGCCATCGACAAGGTCGGCAAGGACGGTGTCATCACCGTCGAAGAAGGCCAGACCTTCGGGCTCGACCTCGATTTCGTCGAGGGCATGCGCTTCGACAAGGGCTACATCTCGCCCTACAGCGTCACCGACACCGAGCGCATGGAAGCCGTGCTCGAGAACCCCTACATCCTTCTCGTCGGTTCGAAGATCAGCGCCGTGCGCGATCTCGTCCCGGTCCTCGAGAAGGTCATGCAGTCGAGCCGCCCGCTGCTGATCGTTGCTGAAGACATCGAAGGCGAAGCGCTGGCCACACTCGTGGTCAACAAGATCCGCGGCACCTTCACCTCGGTTTCGGTGAAAGCACCGGGCTTCGGTGAGCGCCGCAAGGCCATGCTGCAAGACATCGCCATCCTCACCGGTGGCCAGGTCATCAGTGAAGAGGTCGGCCTCAAGCTCGACGCCGCCACGCTCGACATGCTCGGCGAGGCTCGCAAGGTCGTTGTCACCAAGGACGAGACCACGGTCATCGAGGGTGCGGGCGACAACGCTGATGTTGGCGGCCGGATCAACCAGATCAAGGCCGAGATCGAAAACACCGACTCCGACTACGACCGCGAAAAGCTCCAGGAGCGTCTCGCCAAGCTGTCGGGCGGCGTTGCCGTTCTCAAGGTCGGCGCAGCCACCGAGGTCGAGCTCAAAGAAAAGAAGCACCGCATCGAAGACGCGGTGTCGACCACCAAAGCCGCGATCGAAGAAGGCGTGGTTGCCGGTGGCGGCACCACGCTGATCCGTGCGCAGGCTGCAGTCGACGCGATGATCGGCAGCATCGCCGATGCTGATGAGCAGGTCGGCGCTCGCATCGTCTCCAAGGCGCTCGAGGGACCCCTCACCCAGATTGCCGTCAACGCCGGCATGGAGGGTGGCGTCGTCGTCAACAACGTGCGTGGCCTCGAAGGCAACAACGGGCTCAACGCCGCGACCGGTGAGTACATCGACCTCGTCGAGGCCGGCATCATCGATGCTGCCAAGGTCACGCGCTCGGCTCTGCAGAACGCGGGCTCGATCGCCGCGCTGTTCCTCACCACCGAAGCGGTCATCGCCGACGCTCCGGAAGACGGTGGCATGGGCGGCATGCCCGACATGGACTTCTGAGACTGAGTCTTCTGAGCTTGCTCAAGAGATCGACGAGCGGCCCTGCTTCGGCAGGGCCGTTCGCCGTTTTGGTCAGCGCCACATGCGGTCGATGAGCGACTGGTCTTCGTCGTAGAGCCAGCACTCAACGAACTGATCGTGAGCGATCCGGTAGCGGAGCACCCGGGTCACTTCGTGCGATTCTCCGTCGCGCGTGAATCGCTCGGTCGCGACGATGACGGCCGTGTCGTCGTTGGCCAGGATGTCGTCGATGCTCAGGAGTTCACGGGTGGCGATGGTTGCCCCGGTCGCGAGCGCTTCGAGTGCGGCTTCCTTGCCCACGTGGTCGCCGGAGAGACGATTCTCGCCGAAGTAGTGCAGCACGATCTCGTCGGCGTAGGAGTCGATGATTGTTTCGAGATCACCGCCGAGCCAGGCGGTGCAATAGCGTTCGGTCACGAAGCGAGCGTCGGGCATGGTGGTGACCCTACGGAACGCGGTGCTTCGGGTCGATGACGTCACAGGTAAGTCGGTAGCGTGCTCAGCGATGACTACCGGCGCTGAACTGCACGCGGCCTGCGAGGCCCTCGCCCCCTTGGTGGGCACATGGCGAGGACCCGGCGAGGGTCACTACCCGACCATTCCCGACTTCTCGTATCTCGAGGAATTGACGTTCGGTCATGTGGGCAAACCGTTCCTCTCGATGACGCAGCGCACCCGCGACCCGCAGAGCGACGCGCCACTCCACACCGAAGTCGGCTACCTGCGTCCGCAACCTCACGCCGCGATGGAACTCGTGCTCACCCAACCCACTGGCGTGGTCGAGATCCACATCGGCTCAGTTGCCGAAGTGGGCGGGTCGGTCGTAGTCGATCTGCGCACCGAACGAGTCGAAGGCACGCGTACGGCGAAGCCGATCAGCGAGGTGCGGCGCCGCATCGAGGTGGTCGGCGACGACCTGGTCAGCGAGATGTGGATGGCGGCAATGGGCCAGCCGCTCACGCATCATCTCCGCGCCGAGTTGTCCCGTAGCTAGAGCAAGAAGAGCGCGGCGACGCATGATCATCTCGTCGAGACGGGTCATGGCCGCACGGGAGTCCTAGCCTGCGAGGTGTGAGTCCCCGTTCGCGAAGTGAGCGCCGGCTGGTCCGGCGCTGGTCGCACGATGAGCAGACCGCGGGTCGTGTGCCGGCGGTGCTCGCGACCGAAGAGCCGCTGGCGATCGAGCTCGACGGCACCCGCGTGGCGACCACGATGCGGACTCCGGGCAACGACTTCGAGCTTGCCGTGGGCTTCTGCCACAACGAGGGGCTGCTCGACGGGCATCCCGTTGTTGAGGTGAAGTACTGCGCCAACGGTTCGGCCGCGGCGACGGCGTTCAACATCGTCACCGTGTCGACGGGCGGGCGAGCCCCCGCGCCGGTCCCGAGGTTGGCGGCGACCACCTCCTCCTGCGGTTTCTGCGGCACCGACGACATCGATGAGCTCGCCGCCCGGCTCGATCCCGTCGTAGGCGACTCGTTGGACTGGTCGGTGCTCGCCGCCGCGCCCGAGCAACTTCGGCCTGCGCAGGATCTCTTCGAGGCAACGGGCGCAGTGCACGCGGCCGGAATCATCGAGACCGATGGCTCGCTCTCGCTGACCCGTGAAGACGTGGGCCGTCACAACGCTGTCGACAAGCTCGTGGGCCGCAGTCTTCTCGACGGCACCGTGCCGTTGACCGGTCGGGGAGTGGTAGTGAGCGGTCGAGCCAGTTTCGAGCTCGTGCACAAAGCGTGGGCGGCCGGCTTCCGTGCTCTTGTCGCGGTGAGCGCACCCACCGCGCTCGCCGTGGCCACCGCGGAGCGGGCCGGTCTGCAGCTCGCGGGATTCGCCCGCGACGGCGCCCTCACCGTCTACGTCGACTGATTTCAGTATTTCGGGGCGAGTTCAGAGCGATACTGGCTACCCTTTTTTCATCGTTCACCTGAACTGATCCACATTTCCTGGAGGAAATACATGTCCAAGCGACTTCTTGCGCTTCTTGCGCTTCTCCTCACGTTCGGTCTTCTGGCCGCCGCGTGTGGCGACGACTCCGAAACCGATGCTGGCGATGACGACATGGCCGACGAAGTCGTCACCGACCTCGAGGGCCGCACCGTCACCGTGGCCATCGAAAACGCCTACCTGCCGTTCAACTACATCGACCTCGAGACCGGCGAGCCCGGCGGTTGGGACTACGCCGCCATCGACGAGATGTGCGAGCGCCTCAACTGCACGCCCGACTACCAGTCGGTTGCCTGGGACGGCATGATCCTCGCGGTCGGCGAAGGCCAATACGACATGGCCGCCGACGGCATCACGATCACCGAAGAGCGCGCCGAGATCGTCGACTTCTCCGACGGCTACGTGGCCATCGACCAGCGCGTGCTCGTACGCGTCGGCGAAGACCGCTTCACCACCATCGACGAAATCGCCGAGGGCGATTACCGCGTTGGTAGCCAGATCGGCACGACCAACTTCACCGCCGCCGGTGAAGCGTTCGGCGAAGATTCCGTCGACGGCTTCGACGACTTCGGTTTCGCCGTGCAGTCCCTCATCAACGGTGATGTCGATGCCGTCGTCATGGACGAGACCGCCGGCTCCGGCTACCTCGGTGAAAACCCCGACGACGTGATGATCCTCGACGGTGTGCTGTCGAGCGACGAGGAACTGGGCTTCATCTTCCCGCTCGGTTCCGATCTCGTTGGCCCGTTCAACGCTGTCATTGCCGAGATGAAGGCTGACGGCTCGCTCGAAGCCCTCCTCGAGGAATACTTCGGTCCGGGCAACTTCACCATCTCCTACGACGACATCGCCGACCCGGTCTACGCCGAATAGGACCTGTAATCGAGTTCATCTGATTGCTCCGGAAGGGCGTCGGCCGTAAGGTCGGCGCCCTTCCGGCGTGTCGGGCCGAGATCGCCGAGAGAGCACGAGGACTCACGTGGCCGCAACGGTCGAGAGGTACAGCCACCCGCTGCCCGAGCCCGACGACCGGGTGCGGCCGTCGTGGCTTTCGATCTCGGGATTCCCGTATTGGGCGGTTCTGCTCGCGGGCATCGAGATCTACCTGGCCTACCTGGCGTTCGCCGTTGACGACTACAACCGAGCCTTTCGTTTCCTGCGGCCGGGGATTGCGACCACGCTCGAGATCGCCTTCTGGGCGTTCATCGTCGCGAGTGGTATCGGCTTGATCGCCGCGCTCGGGCGACTGTCGAGTTACGCGGTTCCCCGCAACATTGCTCGCACGTATATCGAGTTCATCCGGGGCGTGCCGACACTTCCGCTGGTCTTCTTCATGGCCTTCGTGATCGTCCCCGACCTGACCTCGGCCTTGGGCGGCGACGGCCAAACGCTTTCGCAGTTGTGGCGAGGGATCTTCGCGCTGTCGCTCATCTATGGCGGCTACATCGCCGAGGTCTTCCGAGGCGGTATCCAATCGGTGCCGAAGGGGCAGATCGAAGCGGGTCGGTCCGTCGGGATGTCGTCGCTGCAGACCATGCAGTCGGTGGTACTCCCGCAGGCCATCAGGGCGATTCTTCCGCCGCTCGGCAATGACTTCATCTCGATCCTCAAGGACACGTCGCTGTTGTCCGTGTTGGCGGTTTCGGAAATCACTTACAACTCGAAGCTTTTTGTGAACACGAGCTTCCAGCCCCGGGAGACCTACACGATGCTGGTCTTCATCTACCTCACCCTCGTGCTCGGTCTCTCGCTGCTTCTCAACCTGTTCGAACGTTGGCTGAATCGCGACCAGGCGGGAGCTCGCTGATGATCGACGTGCAGGGACTCCACAAACGTTTCGGCAAGGTACGCGCCGTCAACGGTGTCGATCTCCAGGTGGACGAGGGCGAAGTGGTGGTGGTGGTCGGTCCGTCCGGTTGCGGCAAGTCCACCATCCTGCGCTGTCTCAACGCGTTGGAGGAGCCAACCGCGGGTTCAGTGGTGATGGATGGCATCGATCTGAGCGACAAGAACACCGACATCGATGCGATGCGGGCCGGGGTCGGCATGGTGTTTCAGCAGTTCAACCTCTTCCCCCACCTGACGGTCGGTGAGAACGTCATGTTGTCGTTGCGGAAGGTCCACAAGCTCGACAAGGCCGAGGCGCGCGCGGAGGCCGACAAGCAGCTCCAGCGCGTCGGGATTCTCGAGAAGTTCGATGCCTATCCGCGGCAGCTCTCGGGTGGTCAGCAGCAGCGTGTCGCCATAGCTCGTTCGTTGGCGATGAAGCCGAAGGTGATGCTGTTCGACGAGCCCACCTCGGCCCTCGACCCCGAGATGATCAAGGAAGTGCTCGACGTCATGCTCGCGTTGGCCGAGCAGGGGATGACCATGGTCGTGGTCACCCACGAGATGGGATTCGCCCGGGCGGCGGCCGACCGCTTGGTGTTCATCGACGAAGGGAAGATCGTCGAACAGGGCGACCCCACCTCGGTGTTCGAGAACCCGCAGGAAGAACGCACCAAGGCGTTCTTCGATCAGATCCTCTAGCCGGCGACCGCGTATTCACTGAGCCGTTCGTAGAGCGGCATCGCCTGGGCGAGGACAGGTCGCAGGTTTGCCGGTAGCTCGCGGCGTTTCGACTCGGGGGTCGCGAATCTGGTTGATCGGTGGACATTGTCGTACCAGTAGCGCGCCCAGACGCCGTCTTCCGGCTTCGGTCCGGCGGGCCATGACAGTACGGCGGGGTCGAACTCGATCCCCAGATGGTCACAGACTCCGCCGAGCACACCGGCTGGATCGGCCAGCAGCGTCTGCGACTCGATCACGAGTGGCCGCCCGCCCTGGGCGAGGACGGCATCGAGAAGCTCGACGCATTCCACCAAGCCGGTGTCGGAAAGGTCGCAGTTCGGCAACTGCACCGAGAGCGAGGCGAGCATCGCCTGTGGATCGCGTGTCAGCAGCAGGTTCTCGGTGTGGGCGAGATGGCTGCGGTCGACGCCGCGCAGGTGGTGGGCCATCTGCTTGACGTAGAGCACGGGAGTGGGGCAGGGGCCGAGGATCACGTCGCGGATCACGTCGTCGGCATCGTTGGCTTGGCTCGCGAGGGTGTCGGCCACGCCGGGGTGACCGCGGTCGTCGACGGTGAGGTAGTGGGCGTAGAACGGCTCGTCGAGCACAGTGGTGTCGGGTCGCTGACGCCACGAATACATGAGCGCGGTGGAGATGTTGCGGGGCCCGGACCAGCACTGGATCCGGGTGACGTGGTCACCCATCGGCGACGTCCGCGGCGATGGCTGCGTCGTAGAGGTCTCGAAGGCGGATGGTCATCGGGCCCTGCTTGCCGTCGGCGATGGTGCGGCCGTCGATGGTGTGGACGGGCGTCAGTCCACCGAATGTGCCCGTGACGAAGGCCTCGTCGGCGGCATACACGTCAGTCAGGGAGAAGGGGGCCTTGTGCACGGGGATTCCTGCCGCTTCGGCAACCTCACACACGAGCGCCGAGGTGATGCCGTTGAGGTTGTACTGCCCGGTGGCGGTCCACACCTCGTTCTTCTTGATGATGAAGAAGTTGGTCGCGTTGCAGGTGGCCACCGCACCAGTGGGGTCGAGCATGAGCGCCTCGTCGGCGCCGGCCTTCGTTGCCTGGATCAGGGCGATCACCTCGTGGAGCTTCGAGTGGCAGTTCAGCTTCTGGTCGAGCGTGTCGGGGGGCGGACGGCGGACCGTGGCGGTGAACAGTGAGATGCCCTGATCACGGACGTCGGGGTCGGCCGCCTTGTGTTCGGCGATGATCACGATGTTGGGCCCACCGACGTTGTTGGACGGATGCTGTGACGGAGTCTTCTTGTCGCCTCTCGTGATCATCAGGCGGAGGTGGACCATGTCGTCCATGTCGTTGCGTTCGATGGTCTGGCGGAGCGCGGTGGCGACCCCGTCGCGGTCGAGGCCGATGTCGAGATCGATCGCGGCCGCGCTCGCGAAGAGCCGATCCAGGTGGCGATCGAGGTGAGCGAAGACCCCGTGGTGGAGACGGATGCCCTCCCAGATGCCATCTCCCACGAGAAAGCCGCTGTCGAACACTGAGATCTTTGCCTCGGCTCGGGGGAAGAACTCGCCGTTGATGTAGATCTCGACCGTGGCGTTGCGCTTGTCGGCCAACGCCTGATGGGTGCTTCTCGTCATCCGCCGACGCTAGCGCTCCGGCGGTCTGTCTCTAGACTTCCGACATGCTCGATCCCGTCACCACTTCCGAGGGCGTTGCCGTCGTCCATCTTTTCTGTGACCGCGCCGGCGACACCGACGACGCCGCCGTCATCGATGTCGTGAACGCCTCACGCGCCGACGGGGTGCAGGTCGTCAGTGTGGCCGTGCTCGGCCACAAGGCAGCTCTCTGTTTCATGGCGCTGCACGCCGATGTATGGCGACTCCGCGACCTGCAGACGGGACTTGCGAATGCGGGGCTGGCCGTGGTCGACAGCTTCGTCTCGATCACGGAGTTGTCGGAATACGCACAGGGTCTGCCGGAAGAGATGGCCAACATGCGCCTCTACCCTGAGCTCCCGCCCGAAGGGAAGAACGCCTGGTGCTTCTACCCCATGACCAAGCGCCGGAACCCCGAACAGAATTGGTACGAGCTGCCGTTCGACGATCGCAAGGCGCTGATGATGGAACACGGCACATCGGGCCGACAGTTCGCCGGTCGCATCACGCAGCTCATCACCGCCTCGACTGGTCTCGATGACTGGGAGTGGGGCGTCACGCTCTTCGGCGTGAAGATCGATGACCTGAAAGACACCGTCTACACGATGCGCTACGACACGGCATCGGCCATCTACGCGGAGTTTGGGCCGTTCTACACCGGCCTCATCGGGTCGGTCGAAGACGTCGTCGGACGGACCGGCTGAGATTCGACGCGGCGACGCAGTCACGCACAGTGACGGCAGGGCGATTGTGCGCCGCATTCGCAAAAGCGCTGACCTAGACTCGCTGATCATTGAATACGGCCCGCGGAGCCGAACTTCCGCACTTGATCCCTATGGAGGGGAAATACCAATGAAGCTTTCACGCAAGCTCCTCATGCTGCTTGCCGTGCTGCTCTCGTTCTCGCTCATCGCCGCCGCCTGTGGCGACGATGACGACGATGTCAGTACTGGTGCAGACAACGGCGCCCTCGGCGACGGCTCCCTCGGGGTCGTGACCGTCGAATCGGGTGGCGAAATCCAGATCCGTTCGCTCAACGTCATCTCCGGTGCCAACGCATCGCTCGGTATTCCCAACGAGCGCGCCGTCGACATCGCGGTTGCCGACTACGGCGACATCAACGGTTTCTCGGTCAGTACCGGTACTGGCCTCGATGATCTCTGTTCGGCCGAGGGCGGTCAGGCTGCGGCCCAGACCATCGTCGCCGACGAGCAGATCGTCGGCGTCGTCGGCACCTCGTGCTCCGGCGCTGCCACCGCTGCTGCGCCGCTGATCAGCGAGGCCGGGATCGTCATGATCTCGCCGTCCAACACCTCACCGTCGCTCACCTCCGACCTTGCGGGTACCGCCGGGTCTGACTACCACGAGGGCTACTACCGCACCGCCCACAACGACCTGTACCAGGGCGCGGCCATGGCCGAGTTCGTCTACAACGACCTCGAGCTCACCACCGCTGCGGCGATCCACGACGGCGACCCCTACACCCAGGGTCTCGCTCAGGCATTCGCTGACGCGTTCACTGATCTCGGTGGCACCGTCACCGGGTTCGTGGGCGTTGGTCCGGAAGATCCCGACATGGTTCCGGTGCTGACCGGTCTCGCGACCGATAGCCCCGAGGCCCTCTTCTTCCCGATCTTCCAGCCGGCCGGTGACTTCGTCGCCGAGCAGGCTCCTGGCGTTCCGGGTCTCGAAGACACCCAGCTCATCGGAGCGGATGGCCTTCTCACCGACACGTTCCTCGTGTTGCCGCAGTCCGAAGGCATGTACTTCTCGGGTCCGGACCTTCGATTCGGCACGAACGTCAACGAGTCGACCGGTGTCGCTCCTGGCGCCTTCCTGGAGGCGTACGAAGCAGCCCACGGCGAGGCACCCACCGCGCCGTTCTGGGGTCACTCCTACGACGCGACTGCCCTGTTGCTCGATGCCATCGCTGCTTCCTCCTGGGTCGACGGCGACAACCTGATGATCGACAAGGCGGGAATGCGCGAGCATCTCGCCGGCGTCGCTGGCTACAGCGGCATCATCGGCTCGATCAGCTGTGACGACTTCGGTGATTGTGGTGCGCAGAAGATCACCGTCGTGCTCCACGAGAGCGCCGACGACATCGATACCTCGAAGAACAACGTCGTCTTCGAGTACGCGCCGTAGTCGCGACTCGGTCACTTGATTGAGAAGGCCCTCGTCCATGCGAATCGCAGGGGCGGGGGCCTTCTCGCGTTCTGAAGAGTTCCGCTATAGTGCACCGTTCGTTGGTTGATCTGGGGGGAAGTTGACGACCACAATCCAACCGTCACTTGCTCGTCGAACCGGCGTCGACTGGTTCCTCTCAGCGCTTCGGATCTCCTTCTATGTGGTGATCGCCGTTGGACTCACCGCCTTCGTCGCCCAGCAGATCGACCCGGACAACGTCTTTGCCCGGTGGGCCAATCCCGACGCCACTCGACTCAGCCGTGCCGGCTTTCAGGGCCTGGTTGTCTCGGGTCTGTCGCAGGGCGCGCTCTACGGCCTGATCGCGCTCGGCTATTCGATGGTCTACGGCGTGCTCGGGTTCATCAACTTCGCGCACGGCGAAGTGTTCATGGTGAGCGCGATGACCGGGATGATCGTCTCGAGGAAGCTCGCCGAGGCCGGTCACTGGGGTTCGGAGTTCGACTTCGCGTTCGTGTTGTCGCTTCTGCTGGTGGTCCTGGTGGCGACCGTTTGCTCCACCATGACCGCCGTGATCATGGAGCGGGTGGCGTATCGGCCTCTGCGTGGGTCGCCCCGGCTGATTCCCTTGATCACCTCCATCGGTGTTTCGTTCTTCATCCAGAGTGTCTCGCTCGTGCTGCTCGGTTCGGGTCCGAAGGCCTACGCCCCTCGGCCGGATTGGATCCAGAACCGGCACTCGTTCCTTGGTTTCGACATCAAGGGTTCGCAGCTGCTGGTGCTCTGCGTAGCCGCAGTTTCGATGGCCGGTCTGTGGTACCTCGTCGAACGAACCAAGACCGGAAAGGCGATGCGAGCAGTCGCTGAGGACAAGGAAATCGCTTCGCTCATGGGCATCGACGTCGATCGCACGATCGTCAAGACGTTTGCCATCGGTGGCGCCATGGCCGGAATCGCCGGGGTGCTCTTCGGGCTCCTGTTCGGCAGCGTCACCCACACGACCGGTTTCCTCCCGGGCATCAAGGCCTTCTCCGCCGCGGTGGTCGGCGGGGTCGGCAACCTCGGCGGCGCCATGGCCGGCGGTGTCGCCATCGGCGGCGCAGAGTCGCTCGGGCCGCAGACCATCCTCGAGCCTCTGGGGATCCCGGGAGCCACACAACTCAAGGACGCGGTGGCGTTCCTCGCGCTGATCTTCGTTCTCCTGATCAAACCAACCGGCCTGTTCGGTGAGCGACTCTCGGCCGAGGACCGGGCATGACCGCCGCCGCTGTCGACACCGCTCCGGCTCGCTCGATGCTGGATCAGGATTGGCGAAAGCTGATCAACTGGGGCCTGATCGTGGCCCTCAGCCAGGTGTTCATCGCGCTCTCCAACATGCCGGTGAAGCTCGACGATCGAATTCTCCTCGAGCCGGTCTTGAGTCTCGGCTATCTGTCGATTCTGTGGCTTCCTGCGGTCGTGGGCTATTCGGTCGGCAAGGAGAAGATGCTCGAGGGGGTCGTAGCTCGGGCCAAGGGAATCGCCGACATCTTCGCCGGTGCCCTGGTCGGCCTGATCGGCGGAGGGGGACTGAGCCTGCTCGTCGTGTTGATCGACAACTTCGATCTCCGAGACCCGCTCGTCAACTGGAGTCCTCAGACGCTCGAGGTCTTGACCTTCGACGGCAGTGTGGCCAGCGGCGTACTGATCTGGCTCCTGGTCGGGGCCGGGCTGGGTGCCGTCGGTGGGGCGCTATTGGTGCTTCCCGATCTCGCCCGTCGGGTCGTTCGGAGCATTGCGCTCGTGCTGTTGGCCGTGTCGATTCTCGAGTCGGTGATCCGCGATCTCTCGGAGAAGCCGCAGCTCGAAGGGGTCACCGACTGGATCTACTTCATACGCGGTGGCCTGGCCATCAAGGGTGCGATCGCGATAGCGATCGTCACCGCGGCCTATGTGCTCTTCGGCCATGCCCGTGTGCGCGAAACGCGAGCCTCTTTCCAAGCGCTGGAGGGACCCGCGAGGACGAAGGCCAACACGGTGGTGATCGCCGTCGGTGGTGTGCTGCTTCTCGTGCTGCCGATGTTGGTCGGCAAGATCACCAATGAGCTATTGGCCAACGTCGGTCTCTTCGTGCTGCTGGCCCTCGGGCTCAACATCGTGGTGGGTCTCGCCGGCGTTCTCGATCTTGGCTATGTCGCCTTCTTCGCCGTCGGCGGCTACACCACGGCCGTTCTGACCTCGCCGAACTCGCCCGGCTACTCCCCGGAGCTGCCCTGGTTCCTGGTGGTGTTCGTGGTCGTTGTCCTTGCCGGTCTGTCGGGTCTCCTGATCGGCGCGCCGGTGATTCGCATGCGGGGCGACTATCTGGCGATCGTCACACTCGGCTTCGGTGAGATCATCCGTCTGCTCTTCCTGTCCGACTGGCTGAGCGGTTGGACCGGTGGCGCGCAGGGAATCACTCGTGTCCCTGGGGTCCAGGTGTTTGGCTTGGCGACCGTCCGGGGCACCGATCCCAAGGCCGTCTTCTACCTCGTCATGGTGTTCTGCGCGATTGCGATCTACATCTCATGGCGACTCGAACGCTCGCGGCTCGGTCGGGCCTGGATGGCCATCCGCGAGGACGAGAGTGTCGCCGAGGCAATGGGTATCAACACCGTCAACGTGAAACTTATGGCGTTCGTCGTCGGCGCGGTACTCGCGGCGTTCTCCGGAGCGATCTTCGCGGCGAAGGTCGGGGCCGTCTTCCCGCAGAGCTTCATCATTCTCGTGTCGATCATCATTCTGGTCGTGGTGATCGTCGGGGGCATGGGCAACATCGTCGGCGTGATCGCCGGCGCGGTCGTGCTGATCGGCGTGCTGGGCGGGCCAAGCCAACCTGGTCTCCTCCAGGAGTTCTCCGAATTCAAGCTTTTGATCTACGGCGCGCTCCTCGTGTGGATGATGCTGAAGCGACCCGAGGGCCTCATCCCCAATGTCCGTCGCTCGCGGGAACTGCATCAAGACGAGTTCCTTCAGGATGCGTGGCTCAAGGGCGAGCTCGACACTGACGACGACGGGGGAGAGGTGGCTCCGGCATGAGCGGAGAACGGCTCCTCGACATCAGAAACCTGAGCGTCACCTTCGGCGGGCTCAACGCGCTCCACGACCTCAACTTCCATGTCGACGAAGGCGAGATCGTCTCGGTCATCGGCCCCAACGGCGCCGGCAAGACAACCTTCTTCAACATGATCTCCGGCATGGTGCGCCCCACCTCGGGCAACATCCTCTTCGAGGGCGAGTCGCTCGTCGGCCTCGACCCGAACCAGGTCACGGCCCGCGGCATCGCTCGCACGTTCCAGAACGTGCGGCTCTTTGCGAACATGACCATCCTCGAGAACGTGATGGTCGCGCAGCACTGTCGAACCAAGCAGGGTGTGTGGGGTGCGTTGTTCCAATCGTCGGCGTTTCGTCGTGAAGAACAGGCGATTCGTGAGCACGGCGAGAAGGTGCTCGGCTTCTTCGGCAATCGACTGGTCGGCTACCGCCTCGATCAACCTGCGTCGGTGCTGTCCTACGCCAACCGTCGCCGTCTCGAGATCGCGAGGGCGATGGCCACCGGCCCGAAGCTGATGCTGCTCGACGAGCCCGTCGCCGGCATGAACCCCAAGGAATCCGAAGAACTCACCGGGCTGATCGGGAAGCTCCGCAGTGAGTGGGGATTCACCATTGTCATGATCGAGCACGACATGAAGGTCGTGCGAGATGTGTCCGATCGCGTCGTGGTGCTCGACCATGGTGAGACCATTGCCCAAGGCTCCTACGAGCAGGTCTCGACCGACCCGGGTGTAATCGAGGCCTACCTCGGCCGGCCGGCGGAGGAATCGTCGTGAATCAGCAGAACGGGGCACCGCTGCTGGAGATGCGCGGTATCAACACCCACTACGGCGCCGTCCACATCCTCAAGGACGTGGAGCTGGCGATCTATCCCGGTGAGCTGGTGTGTCTGCTCGGAGGCAACGCCTCGGGAAAGTCCACCACCCTCAAGACGTTGCTCGGCATGGTCAGCCCCACCAGTGGCGATGTCGTGCTCGATGGCGAGGTCGTCAACGGCAAGCCCACGTCGTATCTGGTCGAACGCGGGGTGACGATGGTCCCCGAGAACCGCCGGCTCTTCAAACGGCTGTCGGTGAAGGAGAACCTCGAGCTCGGCGCCTACCTCCGATCCGACCGCAGTGAGATCCAACGCGACCTCGAGCGTGTCTACGACATGTTCCCCCGGGTCAAGGAGCGACTCACCCAGAAGGCCGGCACGCTCTCTGGTGGCGAGCAGCAGATGGTGGCCATGGGGCGCGCCCTCATGTCGAGCCCCCGGGTCTTGCTGATGGACGAACCTTCGATGGGCCTCGCTCCCTCGCTCGTGCAGGTCAACTTCGAGCTGATCCAGCAGATCCATGAGGAAGGCGTGGCGATCTTCATGGTCGAGCAGAACGCCAACATGGCCCTGTCGATCGCTGACCGGGGTTGGGTGCTGCAAACCGGTCGCGTGGTGCTCGACGACACCGCCGATCAACTATTGGCCAACCCGGATCTCCGGGCGAGCTACCTCGGCGAGGCCTGAGCGCGCGCCTGCTCGATCGACTGGCTCGGGGTGAGCTGCGACGGGTCGACGACGAGATGGAGCAGGGCGCCCGTCGGGGATGCCTCGGCCCGTTCGAACGCGGCGGCGAAATCGTCGGTGCGCTCGACCCGCTCGGCGTGGAATCCGTAGGACTGTGCCAAGGCGACGAAGTCGGGGTTGACGATGTCGGTGCCGATCACCCGCTCGGGGAAGTGGCGCTCCTGGTGCATTCGGATCGTGCCATACATCTGGTTGTCGACCACGAGCACGATTGGCTGGGCGCCGGCCTGCATTGCGGTGCCGAGTTCCTGCAGGTTCATCTGGATGTCGCCATCGCCGGCGAAACACACCACGGTGCGAGAGGGGTGGGCCACCTTCGCGGCGATGGCCGCAGGGAGGCCGTAGCCCATCGATCCGCTCTGGGGTGCAAGAAGGCGAGCGTCGGACCCATAGAGGAAGTATTTGTTGGGCCAGACGGTGAAGTTGCCGGCGCCGTTGGTGAGTACAGCGTCGGGGGCCAGGCGATCGCGCAGCCATGCCATCACTGCGCCCATGTCGAGCGGTCCCGGCTGAGGCGGACACTCGACGGTCGTAAGGAACGCCGTCCGCCGTTCGCGACACCAGTCGTCGGGCCGCTCGCGTGCGCCGCCGGTGAGTAGCGCGGCCAGTGTCGGACCCGGTCGGGCCTCGACGCCGAGCGATGGCGTGTAGATCTTGGCGAGCTGCGCCGCGTCGGGGTGGACGTGGACCAGATCGATCCCTGGGTCTGGGGTTGGCCAGAGGTGCCACGCGGCCGTTGTCATCTCGCCGAACCGGACGCCGAGTCCGACAACGCAGTCGGCGCTGCTCAGCGTCGTTCGCACCGCGGCCGGCATGGCGACACCGGCTTCGCCCGCGTAGACGGGGCTGTGGTTGTCGATCACGTCATGGAAACGGAAGGCGGCCACGACGGGAGTGCGTGCTTGCTCGGCGAAGGTCGCAAGATCGCGCCGAGCCTCGTCGGTCCAGGTGCCACCTCCCACGAGGAGAACGGGGCGCTCGGCCGCGTCGAGGTGGGCGAGGATCGCTTCGACGTCGGCCGTAGTCGGCAGCTGCGGCTCGACGATCTTCGGTTCGGCCGTTGGCGAGGAAGTCGAGCCCGAGAGGGCGTCTTCGGGTAGGGCGACCACCACTGGTCCGGGTCGGCCGCTGCAGGCTCGGTGGAACGCCTCGGCCATGGTGGCCGAGGCCTCGTCGGCCGACGCGATCTCGGTGACCCACTTGGCCAAGCCTCCGAACATCTGGCGGTAGTCGACCTCCTGAAACGCCTCGCGACCCTGCTGGTGGGTGCCCACCTGCCCTACGAGGAGCAGCATCGGGGTGGAGGCTTGGTGGGCGGCGTGGACACCGATAGCAGCGTTGGTGGCACCCGGCCCCCGAGTCACGAGGCAGATGCCCGGAGTGCCCGTGAGCTTCCCCCATGCCTCGGCCATGTAGGCCGCTCCGCCCTCTTGGCGACAAGTGACGACTCGGATGTCGGTGTCGTGCAGCGCATCGAGTACCGGCAGGTAGCTCTCGCCCGGAACCCCGAACGTGGTCGTGACTCCGTGGGCCATAAGACTGTCGACGATGGCCTTGCCGCCCGTTGCCTCGCCCGATCGCGCCATGATCGGACCCTAGATGACGGCCGTCTCGACGAACGGACGGTCGTCGGCGATCCGGTCGTAGCCGAGCGACGACAGGTCGAGCGATCGGAATTCGCCGTAGGTGATGAGCTCGGCCACGCCCCGCCCCACGGCAGGCGACTGCTGCATGCCGTGTCCGCTGAATCCGTTCATGAAGATGAAGTTGTCCACCTCGTGGTGAGGGCCGATCACGACATTCTGATCGAGCGTGTTGAAGGCGTAGTGGCCCGACCAGCGTGACGTGACCTTGATGCGTTCGAATGCCGGCACGCGGGCGGCGAGGGTCGGCCAGATCTTCTCCTCCCAGATGTGGTGGTCCATCTCGAAGTCGTCGTAGTCCACGCTCGGATCCGAATCGGGCGGACAGCCCGCGAGGTAGGCATCGCCGTCGCTACGCATGTGGACACCACACGGATCGATCGTGAGGGGAAGATCGCGGTCGAGAGGCTCGGCTGCGTCGAAGATGAACGTGAACCGCTTTCTTGGTTCGATCGGAAGTGAGAACCCCGCCATCCTCGCGACCTCCACGGCTCGGGGACCGGCGGCGTTGACGACGGCCCCGCAAGCAATGCTCTCGCCGGATGCGAGTCGCACCGAGTGCACCTGCTGCCCGTCGTGATCAATGTCGACCACCTCGTTGGTGCAGTACTCCACCCCCGCCTGGCGAGCCTTCTTGCGCATCCAGTCGAACATCGTCCCGCTGTCGAAGTAGCCCTCGTCGATGAGGTTGTGACTTCCGCAGACGATGTCGTCGACGTTGAAAAACGGATAGTCCCTTGCGATATCGGCGGGCGACATGATCTTGGTGCCCGCGCCCCAAGACTGCTGGCGGGCCTGGTTGCGCCGGAGATTGGCCGCGAAGTCGTCGTTGTCGGCGAGGTAGAGGTAGCCGTAGTGCTGGACCGCGATCTCGGGCACCTCTGGGTCGCCACCCATGTAGGCCTGGAAGTTGCGCACGAAGTCCGCGGCGAATTGCGAGATCCGTACGTTGACCTCGTTGGAGAACTGTTGGCGCATGCAGCTGTTGGTGCGAGCCGTGGACGTGAACTCGTAGCTCGGGTCGCGCTCGACGACGAGAACAGAACCCGTGAAGTCGGCGTTGGTCGACAAGAACCACGCTGCCGACGTGCCCATCACTGCCCCGCCGATGATGACGACGTCGTAGCGATCCTGCTGTGGCCGCGGGCCGATCGGCACGAGGGTCACGTCACGTAGCCCTGATTGATGTCGCGCTCGTGGGCCGCAGCATCTCGCTCGTTTGGGTCGCCGAAGCCACCGCCCCCCGGCAGATACATGATCAATCGTCGGTCGGCTGACACCGTCTGTTTGCCCTTGGTGGCAAAGGGTGTGCCGTCGTCGAGCTCGACCTTGCCAGGGGCGCCGTCTTCACCTCCATCGCGACCGCGTGCGGGATTCTCGACGCGATCGAACATCGCGGAGAACTCGAACAAGTAGCCGTCGGTCGGACCGACCTCGATGACCTGACCGAGACCGCCCCGGAATTGCCCGTCGCCACCCGAGTCGGGCCGCAATTCCTTGCGCCAGACGACAATGGGCCCCACCTGCTCGGTCGCCTCGGCCGACATCGTGCGCACGCCGGAGGGAAATGCGGTCGCGGAGAGTCCGTCGAGGGTCGGCCGCGCGCCGGTGCCGCCGCTGTTGAACATCAAGATCTCGACCGGAGGTCGTGGATTGTCGGCCGACGCACTGCGGGCGCTCGCCTGGAAATTCCAGAGCGCGCCGGCACCCTCGGCCGGGATCTGGTAGGGCAGGGCGTGGGCGATGGCGCCGAGGCAGAGATCCGTCACGAAGTGGCCGATGACATGGCGAACGGCTACCGGTTCAGGATGCTCAGCGTTGAGAATGACACCCGGCGGCGCCGAAACGGTGAAGGGCGCGAGGGACGCAAAGTTGTTGGGCAGGCCAGGGGCCAAGGCGACGAGCATCCCGTAGGTGAAATAGGCCTGGGCGTAGGTGAGCGGCACGTTGATGCCGTAGGCGCTGGTGGGCGATGTTCCGGTGAAGTCGGCGTGCATGCCGTCGGCATCGACGGTGAGGGTGACGGCCAAGGTGAGTGTGTGGTCGTAGCCGTCGACGGTCATCTCGTTGCGGTAGGTCCCCTCCGGCACCGCGGCGAGGGCGGCGAGCGTGGCCCGTCTGGTGCGGCCGAAGATGAACTCGGCGAGGTCGTCCAGGTCGGGCATGTCGAACTCGTCGAGCATGGCCGACAGTCGCCTTCGCCCCGTTTCATTGCAGGCCGCGAGGCCGTGGATGTCGCCTACGACTTGGTCGGCCTCACGCACGTTGTTGCGAATGATGTTGACGAGGTCGTTGTTGAGCTTGCCGCGTTCGGCCCACTTGATTATGGGGATCCGAATGCCCTCCTCGTAGACCTCGGCCGCGTCAGGGCCGTAGCCCCGCCCACCGACATCGACGACGTGGGCGGTCGACGCGAAGAAGCCGATCAACTTGTCACGGTGGAAAACGGGCGTGGCCACGGTGATGTCGTGGAGATGGCCGGTGCCCTTCCACGGGTCGTTGGTCACGTAGACGTCGCCCGCGTAGATCCGTTCGGGACCGATGTCGTTGATGAAGTGGCCGACTGCCGCGGCCATCGTATTGACATGGCCCGGTGTGCCGGTCACGGCCTGGGCGACCATGCGTCCACCGCGATCGAATACGCCGGCGCTGAGATCACCGGCCTCTCGGACCGAGGTGGAGAACGCCGTGCGGACCAGGGTGATTGCCTGCTCCTCGACGACAGAAATCAGCCGGTTCCACATCACCTGGTTGTGCAGTTCGTGTGCGCTCATTGTCCGTTGCCTCGAGTGATCAGCAGCGAGCCATCGCTCTGCACGACCATCCGATGGTGGCTGGCGAGAACGGTGGTGGTCTGCGACTCGATGATGACGGCGGGGCCCTCCACCCGCGTGCCGGAGCCGAGGACGCTGCGATGCACGATGGCCGTGTCGACACTGTGGCCGAGTGCGGAGTCGTAGACCGAGCGAGCATCGGGCCGGTCGGCGGAGTGATCGTGGTCCATGCTCAGGTCGATGCGCTCGGGTGGGGCGATCACCGAAGCGACTCGAACCGCCCAGCTCACCGCTTCGATGACGACGTCGTCGATGGCCCGGCCGAAGAACTCGATGTACGCCTTGGTGAAAGCGTGGGCGAGCCCCTGTGCCGCGTGCTCGTCGAACTGTCCGTCTTCGATCGCGACGGGGATCTCCCAACCCTGACCCTTGTAGCGCATGGCCACCTGCCGTTGAACCGTGACCGGCGCATCGGTGCCGGCCCGGACGAAGGATCGGGCCTCCTCGGTGAGGGCATCGAGGACGGAGTTCGCCGCCTCCAGATCGAACTGATCTGTGGTGGTGTAGAAGCTGCGAACGGCCTCGTAGCTGAACGGAGCCCGGAGAAAGCCGATTGCCGACCCGACCCCGGCGCCGGGAGGAACGATCAGCTCGTCGAGGCCGAGCTTGTCCATCAGCCGGGCCGCGTGGAGCGGCGCCCCGCCCCCAAAGGCGATCATCGAATAACCGGCGAGATCTTTACCGTTCTCGACGGCATGGACGCGGGCTGCGTTGGCCATGTTCTCGTCGACCACTTCGGCGATGCCGACCGCGGCCAGCGCGATATCCATCGACAATGGCGCGGCGACGCCCTTCTCGATCGCGATGTGAGCGCGGCTGGGGGAGAGCGTGATGTCGGTGGCGCCGAAGGTGTCGGGGTGGAGGCGGCCGAGCTCGAGGTTTGCGTCGGTCACCGTCGGCTCGGTCCCGCCGAGGTCGTAGGCGGCGGGACCAGGCTCGCTCCCGGCGCTACGCGGGCCGATGCGGATCTGACCGAGATTGTCGACGCCGGCGATGGAGCCGCCCCCTGCTCCGATCTCGATCATGTCGATCACCGGGATCGAGATGGGCATGCCGCTGCCCTTCTTGAAACGAGCGGTGCGGTCGACCTCGAAGGTCTTTGCGGTGTCGGGCGTGAAGTCCTCGATCATGCTGATCTTCGCGGTGGTGCCACCCATGTCGAATGACAGCACCCGGTCACGGCCGTAGCGGCGGGCGAGGTCGGCGGCGAAGATCGCCCCACCGGCAGGCCCTGACTCGACGAGTCGAACCGGGAACGCAGCCGCGGTGTCGACGTCAATCAATCCGCCGCCGGAATGGATGAGATACAGAGGGCAGGTGGTGCCGCGCTCGTGGAGCTGATCGCGCAACCGGATCAGATAGGACGCCATCAGCGGTTGCACGTAGGCATTGGCGCAGACCGTGTTGAAGCGCTCGTACTCCCGCATCTGCGGCGACACCTCGGCGCTGATCGACACGGCGAGGTCGGGGAGTTCGTCGAGGAGAAGCTGGCGGAACCGGTGTTCGTGAGCGGGGTTGCGATAGCTGTGGAGAAACCCGACGGCGACGGCCTCGTAGCCGCGTTCGGCGATCGTTCGTATCGTGGCCTGGGCGCCGCCCTCGTCGAATGGGACCAGCGTGTCGCCTTGGGCGTTGAGCCGCTCGGAGACAACCAATCGGTCTCGTCGCTCGATCAGAGGAGTGGGGAGCTCGATGTTGAGGTCGTATTGTTCGAAACGACTCTCGGTTCGCGTTTCGATGACATCGCGGAAGCCCTCGGTGGTGACAAGCGCCGTCGCCGCGCCTCGTCGCTCGATGAGTGCATTGGTCGCGAGGGTGGTGCCGTGGATGATCTGCTCGACGTTGGAAAGATCCACAGACGCCTCGGCCGCGACCTGGGCGATGCCGTCGAGAATTCCGCGCTCAGGGGCGTCGTGGGTCGTGAGGACCTTCGCTGAGTGCAGAGTGCGGTCGTCGCGTTCGATGACGATGTCGGTGAAGGTGCCACCGACGTCGGCCCCGATGCGGGCGCCCATGGCTAGAGGTCCTCGACCCGTGGGAAGTCGGATGGCGGCATGATGTCAACGGTTGCCGAGCGTTGCTGCGCGAGCATTCCGCCGTCGACCTTGATGACATCACCCGTGATGTAGGAGGCGTCGTCCGACGCGAGAAAGAGTGCGGCGCCGGTCATGTCGAGCGGCTCGCCGATGCGGCCAAGGGGCACGTTCTCGCCCCGGTAGGTGCGGTCCTCGACCGAGAGACCGCTGGTGTCGATCGACCCGGGCATGAGTGCGTTGACGCGGATGTTGTAGGGACCCAGGTCGAGCGCCATGGCGCGGGTGAGCGCCTCGATGCCGCCCTTGGTGGCGTCGTAGGCGGTGAAGGCGCGATGGGCACGAGTAGCGCCGCCCGACGACATGTTGATGATGACGCCGCCGCCGGCCTTCGCCATGATCCGCGCCGCCTTGTGGGAGCAGAGGAAGTGGCCGGTGAGGTTGACGTCGATGATCTTGCGCCACCAGGCCTCGTCGGCTTCGAAGAAGTGGAGCATCGGACTCACGAGGCCCGCATTGTTGAGAAGGACGTCGACCGTGCCGTAGGTGTCGATGACCGTGTCGAACATCGCAGCGACCTGGTCACCGTTGGAGACATCGGCGGCGATGCCGACCGCGGTGCCGCCGTCGGCGGTGATGGCTGCGGCGGTCTCATCGGCCGAGGCACCGTCGATGTCGTTGGCCACCACCCTTGCCCCGACCGAGGCAAAACGTTGCGCCAGAGCCCGGCCGATGCCAGTGCCGGCCCCGGTGACCAGCACCACTTTGTTGTCGAGCGATTCGTATCCGGTGGTCACGTGGGGTCCTTCACAGTTCTTGCAGTTGGCGCTTGAGGGCATCGATGGACGCCTCGTCGCGGCGGTAGTAGGTCCATCCCTTGCGCGGGGTGGGAATGATCAGGCCGGCGTCGGCGAGCACCTTGAGGTGGCGTGAGGCTGCGGGTTGGCTGACGCCGAGTTTCTCGGCGATGAACTGGTTGCAGGCACCGTCGACCAAGGGGTCACCGTGGACCTGGGTGGGGAAGTGGGCCACCGGATCCTTCAGCCACTCGAGAATCTGAATGCGTCGTTCGCTGGCGATTGCTTTGAGAAGTGCTTCTCGGTGGGCGGGTTTCGTGCTCGTCGTTTCGGCAACGGCCATAGCTATATAACTAAACGGTTATGTAGTCGATTGTCAAGAGTGACGCACTCGCGGGCCGCGTGCGCAAGGATCAGCCATGGCTTGGATCGAAACGGTGCCGGACGACGAGTGGAGCGGCGACCTCGCGCCCCTGCACGACGCGGTCGTAGATCGCGACTACGGACGGGTCGACCACATCATGGCGATCCACTCGCTCAACCCTCGAGGGCTTGCGGCGCACAACGGGCTCTATGGGTCGGCGATGGCCGGCACGGCGACGTTGAGGAAGGTCGAACGGGAGCTCATCGCCTTGGTCGTGAGTCTCGAAAATCACTGTCACTATTGAGTTGTCCACCATCGGCGCGGTCTGCGCCGTCTGCTGAAGAACGACGAGTTACTCGGCGATGTCGAAGCGGATTGGCGCGGTGCCGATCTGTCCGCTGCTCGACGGGCGATGCTCGCCTACGCGGTGAAACTGACGGTGACGCCGGGGGAGATGGTCGAGGCCGATGTCGCCTCGCTACGCGACGAGGGGTTCAGTGATCGCGACATTCTCGACATCGTGGAGGTCACCGCCTACTACGCGTACGTGAACCGCGTCGCCGATGGACTCGGTGTGCCCACCGAAGACTGGATTCCAGAGTGACCGACCCGGCGATGCTGACCGATGCGCAGGTTGCGGCCGCTCTCCCGTGGGACGACCTGATCTCCGGGATCGAGGCCACCATCGCCGATGTCGGAGGGGACGCGCCGGCCCGCACCGTGCACGGTGTCCCCGTCCCGGGTGGAGTCGATGCCTCCTTGCTGATGAAACCGGCCTGGATCACCGGGCAGGTCATTGGAGTCAAGGTCGTCACGGTTTTCCCCGACAACGGTGAACTCGAACTGCCCACGGTGCAATCGGGGCTTCTTCTCTTCGATGGCACCAATGGATCCCTTCTCGGTGCGTGTGCGGCAAACGAACTCACCGCCCGCCGCACCGCCGCGGCCAGCGCGGTGGCGACCAAGCGGCTCGCCCGTTCCGATGCTCGACGGCTTCTGGTGGTCGGCACCGGTGCGCTCGCTCCGATGGCGGCGCGAGCCCACGCTCATGTGCGCGACTACGAGCGCATCGAGGTCTGGGGCCGACGGCCCGAGCGGGCCGCGACGATCGTCGAGGACCTGGCCGGGGAGGGCCTGCCGGTGTCGGTGTGCACCGACCTCGACGCCGGAGTCGCCGCGGCTGATGTGATCACCACTTCGACGGGTTCGACCGATCCGTTGATTCGCGGCGAGTTGCTCAGCCCGGGCGTGCATGTCGACCTGGTGGGGGCGTTCAACGCGGCGATGCGCGAGTCGGACGACAACGTGGTGCGGCGCGCCTCGGTGTTTGTCGACACCCGCGACGACGCGGTGTTGGCGGGAGATCTGTCGGCCCCGCTCGCCGCGGGCATCCTCGACGAATCCGACATCAGAGCCGATCTCGCCGAGCTCGTCATCGGCACTCACGCGGGGCGCAGCGCAGACGACGAGATCACGATGTTCAAGTCGGTCGGCCTTGCGCTCGAAGACATCGCTGCTGCGCAACTCGCCTTCGATCTCTGAGCGCGTCGTCAGGCGAAGCTGAGGAGACCGGCGTCGGTGAGTGTCGCGCTGGTCGACCGGATTGCTTCGGCATACGTCGACTCGCCCAGCACCACGATCGGCACGGTTGTCCCGTAGAGCTCTCGGGCGGCGAGCGCTCCGGTGACCAGGATGTCGTCGTTGCGCCGGAGGAGGATTGCTGCCGGCGCGGTGCCGAGCCTGACTGACTCGGCGAGTACTGAGCTGGCTGAACTCGATCCCCGACCGCTCTCCATGACCACGATCGCTCCGGCCAACCGCGTCCCGGCCTGAGCGTGGTGCTCGTCGGTGACCGCCCCCGAGATCGCGGAGAACCCACCCCAGAAGCTCAGGGGCTCGTCGAGCACCACGACTGGGCCGTTGGCGGCGCCGGCAACCACAACGGTGATCGTCATGGGTCGTCCCACAGGCGGCCGTGACGGACCAGCTGACCGCTCACGGCCGACTCGACGCAGTCGTCGACACTGCCGAAGGCAACGTCGATGCCGAGGTTGCCGGGCGCATAGTGAGCCCACTTCGCTGAGTCGGTGAGGGCATAGCCGGAGAACTCGCCCATGACCGGCGTGATGTAGGTGCACGTGTCGGTCACCACCTGCACACCGGATGCTTCGAGTGCGGCCGCCCATCCTCGCAAGCCGATCTCATTCCAGATGTCTCTCCCCGTGTTCACGAAACACTTCACCGCCGGGCTGATCCTTCGGCCGTCGAGCAACTCCACGAGTCGCCCGAATTCGGTGACCGAGTAGTGCGGGGTGCCGAGGCTGACGGCACCGAGCGGTTGTTGATCGACGGTTGCAGTGGTCAGGCGGTCGCGAGCGATTCGCAGCTCGGCGAGCCCGACGTCGATGGTGGTCGCCGTTGGCTGTCCGTCGAATGCCGTCTCGAGGTCGGGGGCTTCCGGAGTCACGCCGACGGCATGGAAGAGCCCGACGGCTCCCGACGATGCGGCGGCGCTACCCAGGGCCTTCAAGCGATGCTCGGGCGTGTCGGGCGGAAGTCCCTCGATCACCGGCACCCGCGCGCCGGCCTCGTGGCCGATCAGATAACCCAGGATCGGTGCGAGCACGTCGTGGTCGAGCAGCGCGTCCGACACCCCCCGAAGCCGGAAGAGCACCTCACCGCGACGATGCTCATCGAGGTGGAGCCCCGCGGCCGGGGCCCGGCCGGTGAGCGCCGCGCAGATGTCGATGAAGTCGCCGTAGCGATGCGTCCGCGCTCCCAACACGGAATTGGCGAACACGATCGCGTTCGACTCCGCCCAGGCGATGTGTTGCCCGAATGACGGGCGTTCCTCGAGCTGGTACGGAGCGCAGGTCCACGTCGGTGTGCATCCCATCGATTCGTAGAGCGACATCAGGCGGCGAGAGAGGGCAGCCTCATCGACGGGGCCATGGAACAGGTCTGGATGGAGAAGATCGAGCGACGACACGTTGAGTGTGGTGGGCACGGCGACCGCGGCGCCGCCGTCGGCCAGGCGCTGCGCGAAGTCGATACTCGACTGCCCGTGGTAGAGACAGCTGTCGATGTGGGCGCCCTCGATGGAGAGCAGCTCTCGCGCGTCCATGGACTCGGCCAACCCCGTGACGATCCGCATCGCCATCGCTTGAGCGCCGCCCGCTTCGCCGGCCAGCATTGCCTTGTCATCCTCGGAGAGAAGGAGCGTCACCGGCCCACCGTAGTATTCGAGGTGTGACCACCGAGCCGACTCTGGCCGACGACGAGGCGAGGCTGGCCGACATCGCTCGCCACCTCGAACAGGCGCTGGTGCACGTCATTCCCGAGTGGCTGCGCTCCGCGGCGGCAGCGATCTGCTCGACCGTCGACCCGGCGGCGCTCGACGCCGCGATCACCCAGGTGATGTCGAATCTCGAACCGGAGTTGGCCCGCGTCCTCCACGCCGATGTCGATGCCGGCGTGGGTAGCCCGCTCGCCGCGGTGCGGGCGGCCACCGCGCCGATAACCGCAGTGCTGATCGGCGCCGGGGCCACACCCCCGGCTCGCGACGAGTTCGATGTGCGTGCCTTTCCGAACGATCTCTTTGCCCTCGGGCCGGCAGCCTTTGCCGATGTCCACGTGTCACTGCACGAGCCAGGGCTCGTGTGGGGCGCGGCCCGCGCCCACATCCACCTGCGGCGCCGTCGGGAGACCGCATCATGACCATTGCTGTGCTCACCCGCGACCTCATGGACGGAAGCCGATTTCGTGCCGCGCTTCCCGATGTGGTGATCGTTCGCTCAGCGAGCGCAGCCGAGCTTGCCGACGCCGACCTGATCCTTCTCGATCTCTCGCTGCGCGCCGACACGGCCACGGTGGTGGCACTCGGCCCGCCCGTGATCGCGTACGGGGCCCACGTCGAAGCCGATGCGCTCGATGCCGCTATCGCGGCCGGCTGTGTCGATGCGCTCCCGCGCTCCAAGGTGTTCCGACGCGCCTCCGAACTCCTCGACTGACACGTCGATAGGCTCGGCCCCCGTGTCTGATCGTCCCGTCTTTCCCGACGTCCTCGCCCAAGTCGCCGACGTCGAGGGCTGGATGACCAATGACCAGGCCCGGCGTCTCTATGACCGTTCGTGTGACCTCGGTGAGGGCACGAAGATCGTCGAGATCGGAAGTTTTCGCGGCCGGTCGCTGGTCGTGCTCGCCTCCGCGGCAGCCGATGGCATCGAAATCGTGTCGATCGACCCCCACGCGGGGAGCGATCGCGGACCCCAGGAGATCGCGGCCGACCAGGATCGCGGCGACGACGACCACACGGTCTACAACCGCAACCTCGCCGCCGCGGGCGTCCTCGACCGGATCACTCACGTCCGCAAGATGAGCGACGCGGCGCTGGCCGACGTCGACGGCGACATCGATCTGCTCTACATCGACGGGGCCCATCGCTTCGCTCCGGCTCGGGCCGACATCATCGATTGGGGCGACCGCGTGTCGGGCGGGGGCGTGATGCTGATCCACGATTCGTTCAGTTCGATCGGGGTCACCCTCGCATTGATGTCGACCACATTCCTGTCGGGGGAGTGGCGCTACGTCGGGCGATCGCAGTCGATGGCGGAGTACCGGCGCGAGCGACTGGGTCGCAGCGAGCGAGTGGCCAACGTCCTGCGTCAGACGTTGCAGCTGCCGTGGTTCGCCCGCAACGTGATCATCAAGGTGCTCCTGACCGCGAAGTTGTATCCGCTGACGCGGATCTTGGGTCATACAACCAGGGATTGGCCCTACTAGCGCCGGCGGGTGCGTCAAGCCGAAACAGACGCATCAGCCGCACGAAACAATCCCGAAACAGTCGATTCGTACGTTGCCTGTGTTCGCTCGCGGAGAAGCCGCGACGTCTGGGAGGAAACGAAGATGGAATCCGGCGATCTTGCGTGGATGATGATTTCCACGGCGCTCGTGCTGTTCATGGTGCCGGGGCTTGCGCTCTTCTACGGCGGCATGGTGCGTTCGAAGAACGTGCTCAACATGCTCAACATGAACACCTACTGCCTCGGCATCGTGCCCCTGCTCTGGGTGACGCTCACGTACTCGCTCGGCAACAACGGTGATGGTGACTTCATCGGCAACTTCGACCTCGTCGGCCTGAAGGGCATGACGGGCGACACGGACTCGCTGATCATCATGGCGTTCCTGATGACCTTCGCCGTGATCACTCCGGCGCTGATCTCGGGCGCGGTCGCCGATCGTATGAAGTTCTCCGCCTGGGTGATCTTCGTCCCGCTGTGGTCGCTGCTCGTCTACACACCGGTGACCTACTGGGTCTACACCGGTTGGCACGCCACGATGGACGTCGAAGCAATCGACTTCGCCGGCGGCACCGCCATCCACATCAACGCCGGCATCGCTGCCCTCGCCCTCGTGCTGGTGCTCGGCAAGCGCAAGGGTTGGCCCACCACGGCCATGCCGCCGCACAACCTCACGTTCGTGATGCTCGGCGCCGGCATCCTCTGGTTCGGTTGGTTCGGATTCAACGCCGGCTCCGCGGGTGTTGCCGACGGCCAGGCCGTGCAGGCGCTCATCAACACGTTTGTGGCCGCCGCCGCCGGCATGATCGGCTGGCTTGCGATTGAACGTCTGCGCGACGGACACGCGACCACCCTCGGCGGAGCCTCGGGCGTTGTTGCCGGCCTCGTCGCGATCACGCCGGCCGCCGGATTCGTGGGCGGGCTCAGCCCGATCATCTTCGGATTCGTGGCCTCGGTGTGCTGCTACTTCGCCATCCAGCTGAAGAACAAGTACGGCTACGACGACTCGCTCGACGTCGTCGGCGTCCACATGGTCGGCGGCATCGTCGGCGGTCTACTCCTCGGCTTCTTCGCTGACGCTCGAATCGGCGGCCACGATGGCGTCTTCTTCGGCGAGCCGAAGCTGCTCCTCAGCCAGGCCATCGCCATTGGTTCGGTCATGGTCTTCTCCTTCGTGGTCACCTACGCCATCGCCAAGGTGCTCGACGCGACCATGGGCATTCGGGTCAGCGAGGAAGATGAACAGGTCGGCCTCGACCAGACCCAACACGCCGAAACCGCCTACGTCGACTGATCGTCCCTGATTCTGTGAACCGAAAGTGTTGCTGCGTAGCACTTTCGGTTCGCAGAACGGCGAGACTGGGAAGCGCATGAACGCGATTCCGGCTACCTCGGCGGTTCTGTCCGACTCATCGTTGGTCGGCACTGGTCTGTCGCGGGCCTATACCGCCGAGATCGATGCCTGGCTGCAATCGGTGGTCGGCGGGGTCGGTGAGATGCAAGGGGTGGCCCTGGCCGCCGTCGGCGGCTATGGCCGCGGCGACCTCAGCATGGGCTCGGATCTCGATCTCCTGCTGATCCACAACGACTCCGGCCACGTCGCCGAAGTGGCGGAAAACATCTGGTACCCGATCTGGGACACCGGAATGAAGCTCGGCCATGCCGTGCGCACCATCGACGAGGCCCTCGAGTTGGCCGCCGACGATCTCGACACCGCGACGTCGTTGCTCGACATCCGTCTGATCGGAGGTGAGGAGCGTCTGGTCGACGAGTTGGCGAAGAAGTCACGGGAGCAGTGGCAGGCCAACGCCGACCGGATGCTCTCGCTGCTGTCCGAGGGGACTCGTCAACGCCACGCCGAGTCGGGTGAGGTTGCCTTCCTCTTGGAGCCAGACCTCAAGCTCTCTCGCGGCGGTCTCCGCGACGTGCACGCGCTCCACTGGATCGACCTCGCCGACGACGGTCTCATGGAGGCCTCCGAGCGTCAGGGTCTGATCGGTCCCCACGACACCTTGTTGTCGACGCGAGTCGAGTTGCATCGATCGACGGGCCGTCACTCCAACCAACTCCTCCTGCAGGACCAGGACGAGGTCGCGTCGGCTCTCGGCTACGGCGACGCCGACGACCTGATGGCCGACATCTCCCAGGCAGCTCGCACAGTGGCCTGGATCACCGATGCCGTGTTGCATCGCATGCATCTGCGATCCACCCGTCGTCGCTGGCGCAGCAAGGTGCGCGACATGGGCCACGGCATTCGTCTGGTCGACGAGACCCTCCTGCTCGACGACGACGCCCCGGTGACATCCGATCCGGTGCTGCCGCTTCGGGTCGCCTACGTCGCGGCGAAGGAGGATGCCTTCATCGAGCGGGCGGTGCTCGATCGACTCGGCGACGAGAGCCCCAGTCTTCCCGACCCGTGGCCCGACGAAGCCCGCGAGGTGCTCGTCGATCTCCTGCTGCTCGGAGTCGACGCCATCCGCACGCTCGAAGCGCTCGACCAGGTCGATCTCGTCTCCCGGCTCATCCCTGAGTGGGCGCCCAATCGCAGCCGCCCGCAGCGCAACGCGTATCACCGCTACACCGTCGACCGGCACCTCATGGAGGCGGCCGCCGAGGCCGCGAACGTGGCCGACCGTGTCGAACGGCCCGACCTCCTCGTGCTCGGCGGGCTCTTCCACGACATCGGCAAGGGGTATCCCGGCGACCATTCCGAGGTCGGCGTCGACCTCGTGCGCCGAATCGGGACGCGGATGGGCTACCCGCCAGCGGATGTCGAGGTGCTCGGCGCGCTCGTGCGTCACCATCTGCTCCTGCCCGACGTGGCCAGCCGGCGTGACCTCGAGGACGAAGACACGATCAGGTTTGTCGCTGAAGAAATCGGTTCGGTCGTCACGCTCGAACTGCTCGGTGCACTCACCGAAGCCGACTCCATCGCTACCAGTCAGTCGGCGTGGAATGGGTGGAAGGCCGAGCTTGTCGGCGACCTCGTGAAGCGGACGAGTCACTACCTCCAGAGCGGTGGCAGTGTCATCCAGTCGGCCTTCCCGTCGGAGGCGCTGATCACGAGACTGTTGGGTGGCGAGGAGTCGGTCGAACTCAAGGGTCACGAGCTGACGGTGATGGCCGAGGACCGGCGAGGCACCTTTTCGCGGGTCGCCGGCGCCCTTGCGTTGCACGGCGTGGAGATTCTCGAGGCGCAGCTCCACACCGAGAACGGTCGAGCGCTGGAGGTGCTCCGCGTCGGCGGTGGCATCGGCCTCGACGAGCGGCCCAAACAAGTCGAGGAAGACGTTCGCAAGGCGCTGCGCGGTCGGGTGGCGATTCGGGCCCGGCTGATCCAGCGAGCTCGGAACTACCGCTACCAGCGGGCCACCACTGCTCGCCTTGTCGACCCCCAGGTGATCATCGACAACGACATGTCGTCGTCCTACACCGTGCTCGACGTGCGGGGGCCCGACTCGATCGGCCTGCTCTACCGGGTCACCCGGGCCATCGCAGATCTGGATCTCGACATCTACACGGCCAAGGTCCAGACGCTGGGCGACGACGTGGTCGACACGTTCTACGTGCTCGACTCCGACGGTGTGAAGGTGACCGACCTCGCCCATCAACGCGAGATCGAACTCGCGATCCTGACTGCGATCGCAGCCGACGCCTAGATGTCGAAGCCGTTGACGAAGGCGAGCTCGCAGCCGTCGAACTCGAAGGTCATGCCGCCCTCGCCGGGCACGAACAAGACGAACTGACCGCCGGAGTCGTCGAGGCCACCCAGCTCTATCTCGTCGATCTGTTCGACGGTGAGAAGAGAGGGGTTCGCGAGGCTCAGTCGTTCGGTGAACCAATCGGCCGTCGAACCTTGCACGATCAGTGCGTCGTCGACGATCGAGAGGACGATCTCCAGCGATTCGCCGGCCGCGTCGATTCGTCCCTTCGGCCAGATCTCGTGCGGGTAGCTCGCGTTCGCCCGCCCGCATGGGTGTGCATCGGGCGGCGCGGCCGACAGTTCGCGTGTTCTGGTGATGAGCCCGTGCAGGTTGCCATCGACCGGCTCGACCAGGCCGATGGTGAGATCGATTTGGGTAGGCGCGTCGCTCGCACCCGCGTTGCACCAGAGAGTCGAACCCCATTCGGGCCGCGAACAGCGCACGTCGCCCCATGCATCGCCGTCCTCGACCGTGAACGCTCGGCCAAACGTGCCGATGAATTCACCCGATCGAACGTCGAAGATGCGCCATCGCACATAGGGCCGCCGTCCGCCCGGCGTGCTCGCCTCGATCGAATACACGTTCTCGCGATCAATCGCCAGCTGGTTCTGATCGTCGAACTCTCCTGCCGTGCTCCACATGAGCTCGCCCGAATAGTCGATGACCTCGGTCCACGTGGTGTTCACGGCGGTCAGAGAGAGCGCGATCGCTCCCTCGCCGAGGCGGGCATCGACAAGGGAGCTTCCGCTACCCCCGAGCGACCGAAGCTCGATCTCCTCGAGAGAGACGAGGTCGAGCAGGATCAACTGCTCCTCTTTGGTCCCGAGTGGGGGCCCCGCTTGTCGAGAGACGAGTGCTGTGGGCACCCCGTCGACGATCGCGGCATCGAGTAGCCGCACCTGTCCACTGGCCAGCACGGTCGAGGTCGAGTCGTCGAGCATCATGATTCTCGCATCGGGGAGGCCGCTCAGGCTGGAGAGGTAGACGACGATCGGACCGGGAAGGACGAACGCGATGTGCGCGCCCGTGAGGCCCTCGACATCGATGTGGTCGACCTCGTGTGACACAGCTCGTCGGAGGTCGATGCCATCGGGGCCGGCAGCGGCTGCGTCGTAGGAAGCGCCGACCACCGGAAAGCTGATGCTGTCGACGTGGCGCCACCGCAGGGATGCGACGATCTCGTCGTGGTGGGCGGCGTCGCTCGCCACAGCGATGTTCACCCACGTCTCGTCGTCGACGATGAGAGGCGACGGGGTCTCGATGATGGTCACGGCATAGACGAACGAGCCCAGATCGGCGGTGACAACCTCTTCACCGGTGAGCCGCACCGCAGGCTGGCCGGCGACGACGAGGTCTTCCACCAACGGATTGGTGCCCAGGATCTCGACGGCGTCCAGCGCCACCTGCTCCGCTGCTTCCACGACTGGGCCGCTCGGGGCTACGTCGACCGCGACGAACCCCGTCGGTGCGCCCCAGGTGCGGGCCGGTTCGATCTCGTCCCAGTCGACGGGCGCGTCTACGGCGACGCCGTACTCGAGAGCGAGCAGTGTCTGACTCTTGATGTCGCCGGCGAGCGGACTCGTAGTGGTGGTGGTGGTGGTTGCGATGTCGGAGCTGGCTTCGTTGTCGGCGTTGATGAGCCACACTCCGGCTCCCGCCAGCACCGCGAGCATCGCCGCGGCGGCCCCCCACCATCCCGGGTTGCCATGTCTCGTCGACGGCGACGCGACGGCGGCAGCCGCTCCGGTTGTTGGTGTGCGCTCGGCCCGCCGATCAGCCAGGCGACGCAGTTGATCGTCGAGGTCACCCATCGGCCTTCACCCCCAGGCTCGTGCGCAGGCGAAGCAATCCGCGTTGCACCTGCGTGGCTATCGTCGACGGAGAAACCCCGAGCGCCTCGGCGGCCTCGACATGGCGCCATCCGCACGCGGCGACAAGCCAGACGGCTCGAGCCTGTCCCTCAGGAAGCCCCGCGAGTGCAGCAGGGAGACCTGGCTCGACATCGGGCAACGAGTCCTCGCCGTCCCACGACATCCAGCCCTGCTTGCGGCGCCGAGTCCTCGACTGGGCGACCCGATACAGGTAGCCGGCGGGGCGATCCATGGTGAGAACACGCTCGCGGTGCTCCCACGCGTAGCCGAGCGCCTCGGCGACTGCGTCGCTTACGGTGCCCTCCGGGAGATGACCGGCGAGGGCTTTGCGGAGTTGTGGCTCGACCTCGAGAACGAACATCTCGAATTGTTCCGTTTCTCTGGCTGTCGTCATTCACACCCACTAACCCGCTCGCCGCTGTTTCGCGCTACAGATCTACGGGGAATTGTCCCAGGTTGCGTAGGGTCGCCACGTGAGCGACGCCCCGAATCCCCGCCGAGCAACCGAGCGTGAGCTTCTCCGCTGGGCTGAGACACTCTCGGCCACCGCGCGAACCGGTCTCGGCTTCACCGAGAACCTTTACGAACGCGAGCGGTTCGAGGAAGTGCTCGCCGTCGCGGCCGACATCCGATCCCATGTCGAGGGTGGATTTCATCCGGAGCAACAGGTGCAGGAATGGCTCGACACCGTCGGCTCCGGTGTTGCCGGCTACGTCACGCCGAAGATCACCGTCGGCGCTGTCGTGGGCAACGACAAGGGCGAACTCCTCATGATTCAGCGAGCCGACTCCGGCATCTGGCTCTATCCCACCGGGTGGGCCGATGTCGGCTACTCGCCAGCCGAGGTCGTCGTGAAGGAGGTCCACGAGGAAACCGGCATCGAGTGTGAAGTGGTGAGGCCCATCGCAATACTCGATGGCCAACGCCGAGGCTTCACCCGCATCCCGCTGATCTCTCTTGTGTTTCACTGCCGCATGACGGGCGGAGCGCTCAACCCCCACCCACTCGAGTGCACCGATGTCGGTTGGTTCGCCGAAGATGCTCTGCCCGAACCCACGGCTGGAGCGGAGCTCTGGTCTGATCAGGCCTTCCAGGCGATTCGCGGCGAGGATCTCGCCGTACAGTTCGATCACCCGCGCACACCACCGTGGCGGGGCGAGGCCGATCGCGAGGATCATTCATGACTGCAGCGCCGCCCACGGCCTACGAGCCCGTCACGTCGGTCACTGACCATGGCACCACCCGCGACGGGTTGGTGCAGATGCGTCGCCGATGGCGACCCGCGGGCCAAGCTCGTGGCGCCGTGCTGCTCCTCCACGGCATTGCCGAGCACGGCGGCCGCTACGAACACGTTGGCCGGCGGTTGGCCGATGCCGGATTCGACACGGTGGCCATCGACCATCGCGGTTATGGCCAGAGCGGCGGACGTCGCGGCCACGTCGATCGGTGGTCGCAGTTCTCCGACGACGTGCAGGACCAGCTCGCGGAAGTGCGATCCCTGGGACTCCCCACGATTCTCCTCGGCCATTCGATGGGCGGCCTCATGGCCACCCGCTATTGCGTCGACACGGATCGACCGCAGCCCGACCTGCTCGTGCTTTCCGGACCGGCCCTCGAAGCGGAGATTCCAAGCCATCTCCGCATCGCCGCGCCGCTCATCGGGCGGCTCGCGCCGAAGTTCGAGATCAAGGAAGACGGCGATCCGTCGTTCCTCGCGACAGACCCCAAGGTTGGTGAGGTGTTCTACGCCGACCCGTTCCGCGTGCCGTACCCCACAGCCCGATTGGGCTGGGAACTCATGCGGGCAATGGAGCACGCCCACGCCAACGTGGCCAACATCACCATTCCCACGCTCGTGATGCACGGCTCCGATGATCGTCTCGTGCCGGTCTCCTCCAGCGAGGTGTTCGAGTCACTGCCCAATGCCGAACGCATCGTCTACGAGGGTCTCCGCCACGAGATCTTCAACGAGGCCGAAGGTCTCGAAATCGTCGACACCGCCATCGCCTGGATCGACAAGAACCTGAGCTGACCGCTGACGCGTCACTCGGTTCTTATTGCGAGTACCGCTGACGCGTCACTCGTTTCTTATTGCGAGTGCCGCTGACGCGTCACTCGTTCTTATTGCGAGTACCGCTGACGCGTCACTCGTTGTCGCGAAGGAACTGCTCGACCTCGGCCAACAACGTCTCGGGGTCGTCGTCGAGCTCTTCGTCGATCTCGATTTCGTCGGGGTTTTCCTCGGCGTCGTCCCACGCCTCTTCGAGGTCGGCGACGTAGCCCGCCGTGTCGTCGTCTTCGGCGACGAGCTCATCGACCTGGCGCTCGTAAGTGGCCGCGGCGATCTCGAGGTCGGTGCAGTAGACCGACGTGCCCATCACGTCGCAGACGCGCTCGACAAGAGCGAGGCCGGCCTTCGGCGAAGGGGCGCCCGGCACATAGGAAGGCACGGCAGCCCACACCGACGCGGTCGGAACCTCGTCGTCGCGGCACTGGGTGGCGAGGACGCCGACGATGCCCGTGGGGCCTTCGTAGGACGACGGCTCGAGATCGAGCTCGGCCATCAACCGTTCGTTGTCGGTCGCGCCGTAGACCTCGACCGGTCGCGAGTGCGGAACGTCGGCCAGGAGCGCGCCGAGCGTGATGATCTGGCTGACATCGAGCGCACGTGCGGTCTCGATGATCTGGGCGCAGAAGGTGCGCCAGCGAAGTTGCGGCTCAAGCCCGATCAGCACGATCGCGTCCCGCGAGGCACCAGGAACTCGGCAGGCGCGGAACTGGTTGGTGGGCCAGGTGAGCGAACGCTGTCGATCGTCGTCGAGCTGCACGAGGGGTCGTGTGGTGCTGAAGTCGTAGAAGTGCTCCGCGTCGATCTCGGCCAGAGGCGTTCCCTCCCACCGGTCGGCGAGATGTCCGGCCGCGATGCTGGCGGCATCACCAGCATCGTTCCAGCCCTCGAATGCGGTGATCAGCACCGGCGAACGCAGCTCGGGAACGTTGGACAACCAGCGGACGTGGGCAGGGGACTCAGCGTGCAACGACACACGGCAACGCTATCGGCGAGGGAGGGTTCAGCGTGCCCTGGTGACGCGGTAGGTGCCGTCGGTGTTGCGACTCACGACGGCGCCGTCGTTGTGCTTTCGTAACTCATCTGCCGCAGCACGGTCGACGCCGTTCGCCAACACATAGCCACCGGTTGATTTTGTTTCGTTCACTGCTGCTCCTTGGCGGTCGCCCCTTGGGGGTGAGGCGACCAGACCCCGCACTGAACGACGTTAACACTTCTTCCGTCGCCAATTCCGTCATCGAACTGACATATTGGCAATTTGTCGAACGGGCCCCGATCTGGGCAGGCGGGACTGCTGTCGCTAGGTTCTCTGGCCATGGACGACCAGACCACGATCTTCATCGACAACGACCACGTCACGGCGAGCGCAGCCGAGCGCATCTCCGTGATCAATCCCGCCACCGAAGCGGTCATCGGTTCGGTTCCCGATTGCGGTCCGGCCGACATCGATCGCGCCGTCGCGAGTTCGGTCGCCGCGTTCAACGGCGAATGGCGTAGGTGGACACCTGACGAACGAGTCGAGGCGCTGAGCCGGTTCTCCCAGGCCATCCAAGGCCGGATGCAAGAGTTCGCCGACGTCATCACGGCCGAGGTCGGTACGCCGACCACGCAGTCGATGATGATGCAGGTCTTCGCATCGACGATGGTTCTGGACCAGTACGTGAACGCCGCCAAGAACTACAGCTGGCAGGAGCAGCGGCAGGGTTCGCTGGGACAGAAGGTGCTGATCAATCGTCAACCCGTGGGTGTCTGCGCGGGCATCGTGCCGTGGAACGTGCCGCTGTTCATCGCCGCGATGAAGCTTGGTCCCGTGATCGCCACCGGTTCCACGATGATCCTGAAGACGGCTCCGGAGACGCCGCTTCACGGCCGACTGATCGGCGAATGTGCAAAGGAAGCAGGATTGCCGGCAGGCGTCGTGAACGTCGTGTCAGCAGATCGCGTCGGTAGCGAGTACCTCGTGCGCCACAACGACATCGACAAGGTGAGCTTCACCGGCTCGGCGCTGACGGGCGGGATCGTCGGGGGCATCTGCGGCGAGCAGATCAAGCGCTGCACGCTCGAGCTCGGCGGCAAGTCCGCGGCGATCGTGCTCGACGATGTCGACCTCGATGCGGTCATGGGCGATCTCGTGATGTCCGGCATGCTCAATACCGGTCAGGCTTGTGGCGCCCAGACGCGGATTCTCGTGCCCGGTTCCCGCTACGACGAGATCACCGAGGCGCTGGGCGCCGCGGTGGCGGCGATTCCCTACGGCGATCCGACCGACCCCGAGATGGTGCTCGGCCCGCTCGTCGCGAAGCGCCAGCACGACAAGGTTGGCGGCTACCTGCAGGCGGGCAAGGATGCTGGCGCCATTGCGGTGACCGGTGGCAACCTCGCCGATATGGGCAAGGGTTTCTACGTCGAACCCACCGTCTTTCGAGACGTCACCAACGAGATGACGATCGCCCGCGAAGAGATTTTCGGGCCGGTGCTCTCGTGCATCCAGTACGACTCGGTCGACGAGGCGATCGCGATCGCCAACGACAGCGACTACGGCCTCAGCGGCTCGGTCTGGACCCAGGACTTCGACCAGGCCGCGGAGATCGCTGGTCAGATCCGCACCGGTGTGGTCGCGGTCAACAGCGCCGCCATCCTCGACATGGCCAGTCCCTTCGGTGGCTTCAAGAAGAGCGGAATCGGCCGCGAGCTCGGCCCGGAAGGCTTCGGTCCGTTCACCGAAATCCAGTCGGTCCTTCTTCCCGCCTGATCCCCGTGACCTAGGAGTCCTGTTGGTCAGGGGGGCTGTATCGGTAGACGTTGGTGTCGCGTTCGATGAAGCCGATGCGCTGGTAGAGGCGATTGGCAGCTTCGCGGCTCGGGCGTGAGGTGAGGTCGACGGTGATCGCACCCTGGTCGAGGGCGTGCTCGATCGCGGCCTCGTTGAGAATCCGGCCGACGCCCTTCCCGCGAGCGGCCTCATCGACGATGACGTCCTCTATCCAGGCCCGAAGCCCGGTCGGGATTCGAAAGAGGATCAGGGTGAGGGTGCCGAGGATCCCGGTCTCGTCGCGGCACATGAAGAGGATCGATGCATCGGAATCGATCATTTCCTGGATCGCCGCGTCGGTGGGTGGGGGATTCGACTTCGACAGCTGTGGAACCAGGCGGTCCATTGCCTCGCGCAACTCGTCGTTGACTTCGGTAGCGATGTACGTCTCGACCATGGCCGAAAGCGTAGGTCTCAAGAGGGGGGAGGAGGCGCGGACCACGGAGCGTCGAGCAGGTAGTCCTCCGCCGGTCGCGGCTCCTCGAGGCGGTAGCCGACCGGCAGCCAGAGATCGCCGATCGCGGCGGAGTAGTGGATCTCCCAGGAGTGGGCGGCCAGAAAGGCGGGCCGGTTCTCGCGGAACAGATTCGCGTAGTGAGTGACGGCGGCGACGTAGGCATCGGAGTTGTTGTAGCCCCACAAGGCGCCGTGCATGTCGTCGGGTCCTCCGCGGCGTACGAGGTAGCGCGCCGCGGCGGGGATGGCGTCGCGTGGGTCGTTGATGTCGCCTTCGCTCACCTCTTCCCACGTCGTGGGGAGGAACTGCATCGGTCCCTGAGCACCTGCCGTCGAGAGCCCATCGATACGACCGAAGCCGGTCTCGATCAGGTTGATCGCGGCCAGGAACGACCAGTCGATGCCCGTCTCATCCTCGGCCGACTGATACAGAGCGAGAAGTTCTGCCGCGCCCAACGGCTCGATGATCTCCCAGGCTGGGACGTTGGCCGGCCCCTCGCCGCCGCTGCCGATGTTGGCGATTGCTTGTCGCGCCGCGAGGTGGCGCTCGATGTTCGCGGAGAGAGTCGGAGGAGCTTGCTCGATCGTGATGCGGACCCACTCCGGATTCCTCGCGATCACGCGATAGAGCATCTGCTGCTCGTGAGCCAGGTCGTCGAATGGTCCGGCCGGTGAGGCCTGCTGGAGTTCGTGCTCGACCTCGTAGAGACGCTCGGCGGCCGCTTCGGCCGTCGCCGGCACCGCCGGGTACACCCGTCCCGCTGGTGATGGCGGCTGAACGAAGGGCGCCTCAGTGGTCGTTGTCGACGACGTGGTGGACGTCGTGGTCGAGCTGGGGAGAGTCGAATCCGTGAGCTCAGGCCGAGCACCACCCGAACACGCGACCGAGGCCACCGAGACGGCCGCGACCAACGCCAGGGCCGCGATGCTGCTTCGCCGGCGGTTGGTCACCCGGCGACGATGCGGCTGACCTCGCCGCCGAGCGAGAGGGCGAGCAGTTCCCCATCGGCATCGGCGGTGATGCCGACCAGATCACTGATGCCGACTCCGAGGTCACGGAATTCGACCGAGCCATCGACGATGGCAATGGCCCAGATGCTCGACTCGCAGTAGTCGCCGAACACGTAGGCACCGACCAACTCGGGAATGGCGAGACCGCGGTAGACCTGACCGCCACTGATGCTGCAGCCGCTCGGTGTGCTGTCCGCATGTGGGTATTCGAACACGGGGTCCACGTTGTCGGCGGGACGATCACCGGTGAACTCGTGCGTGCCCTCACGCAGGTTCCATCCGAGGTTGGCGCCGAGGCCCCAACCGTTTGCGCCAAGCATGAGGTCGACTTCTTCCCACTCGTTCTGTCCGACATCGGCGACCCAGAGGTCGTCGGTGATCGGGTCGAACGAGAAGCGCCACGGATTGCGTGCCCCGATGGCGAAGATTTCGGGGCGCCCGTCGACGCCGTCGGCATACGGATTGTCGGCCGGAATCTCGTAGGGCTCATCGGCGCCGGGGGTGGCGTCGATTCGCAGGATCGACCCGAGGATCTGCGTGGGGTCCTGGCCGGCCTCGAGCGGGT
>Ga0315336_1001472_pt1 | contig 45490 bp, 46 predicted proteins | sample ASW5metaG_FD_204512 | JGI IMG/M metagenome (GOLD analysis project Ga0315336, IMG submission 204512) | Ammonia-oxidizing marine archaeal communities from Monterey Bay, California, United States - ASW #5 | ecosystem: Environmental > Aquatic > Marine > Intertidal zone | place: USA: California... | reverse complement strand
CAAACGCAGGATCGCCCAAGGTCACGGGCGGGCCGAAACTGGCGAGATCCCAGTTGGGGAAGATGCTTTGCAGTTTTGACAGCGACCAGAATTCAAAAGGTATCCCCAGTTGGCGTGAGAATTCGAGTTGGTGCTCGAGAAAACTGTTGTTGGCAGTTTTGAACGTGAGCACTCCGGCAAGATGAAACGGTGCGACAGGCTCATCCGAGTCGAGGCTGAGAAATCCAGCCCAGTCCTGCCAGCAGTGAAAACCCTCCCAGGCAAGTGCCGAACCCTCAACCGTTGAGTACTGGGTACGCACCATCGCGACAGAGCTGCTGGTTGCTCCCTGTCCGGCGCCAGCAAGTGGGTCCACCACGAGTACCTGCCAGCCCTGTTTACTCAAGGAGAATGCGAGGGAGGTTCCTATGATTCCCGCACCGATGACGACGGCATCAAAACGTTCTGTCATTGCTGGTCAAAGGTCATTTATCGAAGGCTGATCGGTGGCGAGAGAGCCGCAAGTTGAGAAGTCCGATTCTAAATTGAAGGGAATTCAGGAGATACCCTTGTGCTATGAGTCCTTGAAATATCCCCAGGTGTCACCATATTTATGACAGGCGAACACAGTAGACCATCCTCGGGGTGGTTTATTGCGAAACTAGGAGAAATTTGATGAACAATCTAGTAAGACCTGCCGAGAGGGCTCGAGGTTGGGATGTATTTGGTGATTTTGATGATCTGATGGGTGGGTGGTTCCGTTCACCCGCAGTACTGCGGCGCGAAGAAACGGCCAAAATGCCCGCTATTGATGTGAGCGAGAATGAAGGGGCCTATCTCGTCAAGGCGGAGTTGCCTGGCGTGGCCCGTGAAGATCTCAACGTCACTATTAATGACGGTGTGTTGACCATTAACGCTGAGCGCAAAGAAGAGAAGAAGGATGAGAAAGACGGGCGTGTTATCCGCCAGGAGCGTTATTACGGCAAATTCGTCCGATCGCTTCGTCTGGGATCCGATATCGATGAGGGAAGGATTGAAGCTCAGTATGAAAATGGCGTACTGAACCTGTCGTTACCCAAGACGGCGGAGGTGAAACCCCGTAAGGTCGACGTCAAGATCAGCTGATCAAAAATTCGGTATCCTGCCGGCGACGTGTCGGCAGGAAAAAAGGGGCCACAAGTGTGGCCCCTTTTTTGTATGACGGCATCACGATCACGATACGAGCCCTTCTAATTGACCTGCGTAAACGGGGGAAACAGAACCCGGGAAGTTATACTCTGCCCCCGGTAGTAACCCAAATATGTAATCTGAAATGAGCCAAGCCCCAGATCCTGCAGCTATCGCGCCGGTACTGGCAGAAGCCTTGCCGTACATTCAGCATTTTCACGGGCGCACGATCGTGATCAAATACGGCGGCAACGCCATGACCGACGAGGCGCTGAAGCGCAGTTTTGCCCGGGATGTCGTGCTCATGAAACTTGTCGGCATGAACCCGGTTGTGGTGCATGGCGGTGGCCCCCAGATCGGCCAGTTGCTCGAGCGGATCGGCAAGAAAAGCGAGTTTGTCGAGGGACTTCGCGTCACCGACAGCGAGACCATTGACGTGGTCGAAATGGTTCTCGGCGGCCTGGTCAACAAAAACATTGTGGCCTTGATCAATGCCCATGGGGGTCGCGCCGTGGGGTTGTCGGGCAAGGATGGCGAGCTGATCCGGGCGCGTAAGCTGGTGCTGCGAAAAGAAGGTGCAACGGACGACGAGGATACTGTGGAGTTGGGCTATGTCGGTGAGATCGAATCCATCAATCCTTCGGTGGTCGATACGTTGGATGAGGGCGACTTTATTCCGGTGATTGCGCCGATCGGCGTCGGCGAGGACGGCAAGACCTACAACATCAACGCAGATACTGTCGCCGGCAAACTGGCGGTGACGCTGGGTGCCGAAAAACTGATTCTTCTGACCAACACCCCAGGTGTGCTCGATCAGCATGGTGAGTTATTGACCGGCCTTTCGGAGACTCGGGTCGAGGAGCTGATTCGAGAAAGAGTGATCTCCGGAGGTATGCTGCCCAAGGTGCGCTGCGCTTTGGATGCGGTATCCGGAGGGGTCAGGACAGCAACGATCTCAGACGGACGGGTGTCTCATGCTACCTTACTTGAAACTCTGACCGATCAGGGGATCGGCACCCAGATTGGACGCGCCCGCGAGGTCATCCGGCCCAGCTAGCAGATTCTGCCCGTGCTTATCGTGGATCGATCGGCAGCGCGGCGGCGAGACCAAAGACGGCTTCCATTCGGTGACAGGCGCGCAGGAGTGACGCCTCCCCCCTCGGTGGACCTACCACCTGAAGGCCTACAGGCAAGCCGGCCTGGGTGAATCCGACAGGCAGGCTGAGCGCTGGGCATGAGGTCATCGTGATGGCGAAGGTGATTGCAATCCAGTCGATGTAGGTCTGGGTCGGCTGACCATTGATGGTTTCGACATACCTTTGCGATTTGGGAAAGGGGGGAACCGAAACTGCGGGACAAAGCAGCAGATCGTAGCCCCTAAAGAATTTCTCCATCTCGCGATACAGCCCGGAGCGCATACGTTCGGCGGCCAGCAGTTCGGAATTCGTGACCGCAAGACCTTTTTCGATATTCCAGACAATCTCCGGTGCGATCTGCTCACGGTGCTCGGCAAGCATTGATTCCATCATCTGTGCGATGAGCACGCCGCGCAGGGTCTGAAAAGATTCGATGGCTCCGGAAAAGTCTGGAGACAAGTGGCTGACCTCAGCACCGATGTCACGAAAGCGCTCAGCGGCCTCTGCACACAAGCTCGCGATCTCATCTTCCATGGGGACAACGCCAAGGTCAGGACTGAAGGCCACCCGCTTTGGCAGTTGTGAACGCGAAAGTGCATCGACAAAAGATTCACCGCGATGAGGAAATGAAAGAGGATCGGCCGGATCAAAGCCAGCGCCACCGTCCAGCATCAACGCCACATCAGCCACACAGCGCCCCATCGGACCCTCAACCCACAGGGTGTCAAAAGCGGGCAGACGGGTGCCCCTCGGAACGCGTCCGGGACTTGGTCGCAGCCCAACCACGCCGTTAAAACTCGCGGGTACCCGCAAACTGCCCCCAAGGTCATTACCCGTTGCGAGCGCGACCATGCCGGCGGCAAGGGCAGCACCAGATCCTCCGGAGGAGCCGCCGGCACTGACCATACTGTTCCAGGGATTGAGGGTATGCCCGAAAACCGGATTGAAGGTATGCGCGCCTGCCCACTCGGGTACATTGGATTTGCCCACCGCGATGGCACCGCTGGCCTGCAGCCGTTTTACGGTAGCATCGGAATGGCTGGCAATATTCTGAGAAAAAAGCGGAGAGCCATAGGTGGTGGCAACACCCGCAAGATCGTTGTAGTCCTTGACCGCAAGGGGCAGACCCCATAGAGGCCCTTGTTCAGCAGAGCGTGATTTCTGATTAGTCATTGCCCGTGCCTGATCATGAGCTTGCTCAAGACAAAGACTGGGCAGGGCATTGATTGATGGATTGACCTTCTCGATGCGCGCGGCGGCGGCCTCGATGACGTCAATTGGCGACACCTCGCCAGAGCGCAGGCGTTTACTGAGTGCGGTTGCAGTGCACCGGATGAGTTCATCATCAGTCATTTCGATTGCGCTATCGCTAAGATGACCTACGAACCTGCCCGTTCATTAAGAAGCGTCGGAATCGGAGACTATTGAGTCGAGACTGATAGATATATATGTGGTACTCGATCGAATCTTCTCTGGCACGTCAGTCGTTCTCTTGCAGGCTGTAGCTGAACGGATCGAGGTCAGCATCGTAATCTGCTGTTTTAAGAAATAGTGTTGGGTTCAATGCACCATCTGGGCTCCGGCTGTCTTTCCAGCCATACATCAGGTAGTGGGTGATGGGGTAAAACAATGATCCGGCAACATCTGGATTACGCGATCGGTATTGAATTGGATCAAAATACGGACTTGACGGGATATCCTTTTGGATTCCTTCAAGCAGAAAGTGCTTCATCGGGGGACCATCTATCAAAATTCCCCGTGTTTCACATTGTTGCACATAAAATTTGGTGTCAAACAATGGATGGAGCGACAAACCCTTTCGCCATCCCTTCGTCAAGTAATGACTGATGAATTCGCCGACGTGCTGCCCCCTGCATTGACGAGCGTAGTACCACCTGCTGGTAAGGGGATGAGGCGTAATGCCGTGTTTGTTACCTGATCGTAGATACCATGCGACGAGATCACGCTCGTAATTTCTCAGCCGTGGGAGTTGCTCATACATCCATTCAGGGAGAAAGAAAGGTAGAACCGAGATGCCACGGGGCCAGTTTCTCACGTGATGGGTAACTACCTGCCACCGCTGAACGAGTTGCTTTGGGGACGGGCTAAAACAGGGTGAAATTACGTTGCTTCTAAGCAGTCGAAAGCGATCGAAGCGATGTGAGATCTTTGGGACATAATGAACCGGGAATTCTGGCAGCGTTTTTTGCTTAGCAGCATCTCGGATATCAGATAATGAATATCGACCTTCGCAGAACCCGGTAAGTTGTTGATAGAGGGTCAATATGTCCGGGTGAATAGGTTCCTCACGGGTCAGATCAGCTCTCGATCTCACAGGTTCTATAAACCCTATCCGATCCTGGACTTCAGTTCCGCCATGGTCAACTCTGAGACCCAGAATGGAAGAGAGCCTCTGCAGTTGTTCCGTTGGCGTCTTTTGCCAATTTGCATGATCAAAAAATGACGGTTGGATCATATCTGACGCATCGAGGATTGCCGAGTTGTAACGCCACCACAGAAGTTGAGATCGCCAGGCATTCATCCCCACCGTAAATTGGTCTCGTCGAACTAGAGATTGCACAACCTCTCTCGGATGCCTAATTGCAAAGAGAAAGGATCTTTCTACATTGAGGTCATCACAGAGGTCTCGCCAGAACGGGAGCAGGAGCGAGATCCGTGGGTCCTTGATAGCGATGTGTGCGTGACCTTCGGTCAGGTACTCATTGAGTACGGTCTTTATTCGCTGGTATGCAGATGTCGTCGCGGTGTGGCTCTGCCAGTCGTCTGGTAGTGACTGGTGTCCGTTTCGACCTGACCAGGTACGACCGAGGTCTACAAGTAACTGGTCATGGATCGACGTCACCGAGGCATTTTCCAGGTGACCATCGGGATTGGACTCATTAGCGTCAATCAACGGGCCCGGGAAGCATACCCCCAGATGAGAAACAATCTGACTAAACAAGGAGGTTCCGCGTCGGTGCATCCCCGAGATAATGATGAGTTTCGTTGTCGATTTCATCGTGAGAGTAATAGAGTCGCTTCTCGTGTCAGGCGTATTTGTCAGAATAGAAGAAAAGCAATTGTACGTTAGACGGTCGCCCGAAAGTCTGCTTGTCAGGACAAAACAAATCACCCTAGACTAAAAATATAAAGAAATACACGTCCGGCTGCTAATCAATGAGTTAGATTGGTTAACTTGGAATCAACTTGTACTCACGTTACTACGGCTCTTCGACAGTGACGTTGGGGGAGCAGGAAATCCGATAGACCACTTTCCCAGGATCAATAATGTATTTTCGATGACCTATAACCACTACTTTCAAGAACTGTATGGTTGATTGCTTATGTCTCAGGTTTCATCCACTTCTTTAATAGAACTGCTGCCCCTGCAGGTGGACTCACTGAGTTTCGAGGCCGCAGGGAAGACCCTGCTCGCTGATGTGAGTTTTGCCCTGCATCCTGGCAGGCCAACCTGTGTGGTAGGTCCGAACGGAGCAGGAAAGAGCCTGCTGTTGCGGCTGTGTCATGGCCTGTTGACGCCGTCCAAAGGTTCCATCCGCTGGGCGGGTGGAACCCCTGATCAGCATCGCCGGGCACAGGCGATGGTGTTTCAGCGTCCGGTGTTACTGCGACGCTCAGTGCGCGCGAATGTCGAGCATGCGCTCGCCTCAAGAAACATCTCACGTACCGAGCGGAGCGAGCGAGCTGATGTAGTGCTCGAAAAAACAGGGCTGGTAGATCTTGCTGAGCGTAACGCGCGGGTCTTATCCGGGGGCGAGCAGCAGCGCCTCGCACTGGCGCGGGTGTGGGCGCTTAAGCCACGGGTCCTGTTTCTCGATGAGCCCACCGCGCATCTGGACCCTGCGGCCACGGCTTCGGTGGAACAGATCATCAGGGATATTGACAGTGAGGGTGTCAGAATCCTGATGGTCTCACATGATCTCGGCCAGATACGCCGCATCGCGGATGACGTGCTGTTTCTGCACAACGGCCAGCTGGTCGAACATTCCCGGGTATCGAGTTTTCTTGACGCGCCGGGTTCTGAACTCGCAGCCGCATTCGTTGAGGGTCGCCTGCTCTGGTAAGCAGAAGATCAGCTAAGCGGAATCCGCGAGCCACTCAGCAACTGCGTCGCTGAAGCCCGATTCGCTATGGTCGGCGACGGACTGAAACTCCAGGGAAAGCGGTTCGGGAGCGTTGCCCACAACCCGGGCGGTGTTCGCCCAGCGCAGCATGTCCAGGTCGTTAAAGTCGTTCCCGACGGCGAGCGCCGTGGCTTCATCAAGACCAAAATGATGGCAGATCCATTGTGCAGCGTGTGACTTGCCTACGGTTTTGGGAAAGATTTCATACCAGGTTGAGCGATGGTCAAGCGGTGAGGTGGTTCTGACAACATTGAGATTTGGCAGGCGTTCAGCGAGTTCGCCATGAAGAGCACTTGGGTTTTCCGCGGGTGCGATCGCCAGTAATTGGGCAGCGCCGCTGACAGGGGCTGAATCGAGATCCAGCATCTGGTGGTGTCCTGCGTACAGAGACAGTCGTCTGTCGAAATCAGGATTGGCGTAGCCGAAGTGGCGCCAGCGGAATCGATGATTGTCCGGAACCGGGTCATGGACCATGAAGTCTAGTTGTAACGCTTCGAGGACATCGATGGCATGCGCCATCTCCGTGTTCTCAAGAGCGAACTGGCACAGCAGTTTTCTTGGACGGAACGAAAAGATTCCGGCGCCAGATGACGTTACCAGCAAATCGATGGGAAACCCATCGTCAAGGACGCGATCACAGGAAAAAAGGGATCGCCCAGTGACCACCACACGGGCGATGCCACGGGTGCCTAGATGTTCAAGGGTTGCCCGGTTGCGCCCACAAAGCTCCTGACCGGGCCCGAGCAGCGTCCCGTCGAGATCAGTGAAGACGGCGCTTTGACCGTATCTCGGTGCGTCCATAAAGGGAAGATATACACCGAAACCGCCACCGCTTCACCTACCCTTTAGAGAAGCGCTTCTATTTTGCTGACGAGTTCTGCATTGTCGGGAGTCACCATCGAGCCAAAACTACCGACGACTCGGCCCTCCCGGTCGAGAAGATACTTGTGAAAGTTCCATTTTGGAAACTGCCCGGCTTGCTCAGCGAGTGCCTGGAAAAGAGGTTCCGCACTACGCTTGGCGACTTGGGATTTTTCAAACATCGGGAATTTCACCTGGTAGGTGAGGTCGCAAAATTCTCGAATCTTTTTCTCCGAGCGGGGGTCCTGGAAAAAATCATTGGAAGGGAACCCGAGCACGGAAAAACCCCTGTTGCCATATTTTTCCTGGAGGGCCTCAAGACCCACGAACTGCGAGGTGAAGCCGCAGTAACTGGCGGTGTTGACGACCAGCAGAACCGTATCCGGGTACGCATCACACAGCCTCACCGACTCTTCGCTGGCGAGGTAGCGCTTAGTGAAATCAAGATTCACGGCACAGTGACTGTTATCTGCGCTGGCGGGGTGTGCAACTACAGCGAGTACGGCCAGAAAGATCGAACGAAGTATCATGATAGGAGTCTCTTGAAATCATAAAGAAAGTCTAACCCGGTGCTGTGAATTGCAGGTATTCCTTCAGTTCGGGACTTTTCGGATCGGCCAATGTCATATCAGCCGCTCCGTGCTCTTTGATTCTGCCGTCGTGCATGAAGGCGAGGGTATCGGCAATCCTGGCAACCTCCAGAGGCAAATGACTCACCACGATGACCGTGAGCACATGGGTCCGGCGGAGTTCATCGACCAGTTCATGCATCTTGGTCCGCAACCGCGGGTCCAGGCTTGTAAAGGGTTCGTCGAGCAGCAGGAGCGGACGTTTTTGGCAAAGACAGCGGGCAAGAGCTGCTCTCTGGCGTTCACCACCGGAAACGTCTGCGGGCTGCCGGGAACGAAGTGTACCGAGCCGCGTTGCTTCCAAAGCCCGTTCAATCAGTTCGCAATCGTCTTCGGTGAGTTTCAGGCCCGGGTGGCAGCCCAATGCGATGTTCTGGTACAGAGTGAGGTGGTTAAAAAGGTTGTTTTCCTGAAACATCATGGTGACGGGTCGCGCGGCAGGCGCGAGTTCATCGATGCGTTGTCCATTGACGAAGATCGCCCCATCGCTTGGCTGCTCGAATCCCGCAATCAGGGACAGTAATGTGGATTTTCCGGCACCGCTCTCCCCGATCAGTGCAATACATTCGCCCGGTTGGGCCTGCAGGGAAGCCTGCAGTTGCCAGTCACCAAGGCGGAACTGAAGCTGGTCTATATTCAGGAAGGGCATCGCGACAGGCTGCGGTCCAGTATCCAGAAGAGCGCAACGCACATAAGAACCAGCACCAGTGCGGTGACCGCCGCTTCATCGAACCGGTAGGCGCTCATGCGGTGATAGAGCATCACCGGGAGGGTGATGTGGCCGGTGGTGTCGAAAAGGGCAGCCACGCCCATGTCACCAAAAGAGAGTGCCCCGCCCAGGGCCAGTGCAAACGCAGCGGGTTTTCGGATCATGGGCCAGTCGATCCGTCGGAACCGCTGCCAGCCGCCAAGACCTAACTGGGCACACAGTCTCTGGTACTGCTGGCCGGAACTGATCAGCACCGGTGTGATACTGCGCAGGAGATAAGGCAGCACCATTACCGCGTTGACGAGCGCAATCATCAGCAGCGTGACGTTACCCACCAGCTGGATCTGCAGGGCGATCAGGAACAGCCCGGTGCCGATGACCATCGGCGGGAACGCCAGGGTGAGAGAGCCGATAAGGAGGGTGAGTTCCTTGGCTCTGTGTTGTTTGCGCTCGAGCATCAGGAATCGGGCGGTTGTTGCCAGACCAAAGGCCATGACCGCAGAGACACTCGTCGCCGTCACCGCAATGCCAAGACTCCGTGCAGCCGCCTGCCACAGGCCGGTATCCAGGATGACCGAAACCACAGGGCCTCGCAGCCCTGCCAAGACCAGCGCGGCGATGGGCGCGAACACAAAAAGACTGCACAGAATGATTGCCCCAGAGTCCAGAATCTTTCCGAGGCGCATTGGCGCATCAGGCCGGGCCCGTGGATCTCGTTTCCGTCCCGGCGTCGGTGTGACCACCCCCAGCCACCGAATCAGGAGCACAGCGATGCAGGTACACAGGAGCAGTTGTGCCAGTGCCAGTACTGCGGCCTGGCCGGGGTCGAATTCAAACCGCAGCGCCTGGTAGATCGCCACTTCAATGGTCGTTGCGGAAGGCCCGCCGCCAAGGGTCAGGACCACCGCAAAACTGGTGAAGCAGAGCAGGAAAACGATGACGATGACACCGGGCAGGAAGGCGCTGATAGCCGGCCATTCGATAAAACGAAAGAGTTGTCCGCTGGACATACCGAGCGTGCCGGCTGTGCGCCAGTTTTCTGTCGTAATCTGCTCCCAGGCAGGCAGCAGCAGCCGGACCGCGAGCGGCAGGTTAAAGAAGGTATGTGCCAGCAGAATGCCGGTCAGGCCATAAATTTCAAGCGGTACGGCAAGGCCTACCGACTGAAGCACGGTATTCAGCAATCCAGCCCGACCATAAACCGCCACGATGCCGAAGACTGCGACAATGACCGGCATGACCACGGGCAGTCCCATCAGTGTGATCAGGATGGCCCGACCAGCAAAGACGGGACGTCTGGCGTACGCCCGCGCGACCGGTATCGCGAGGGTCACACTGACCAGCGTAGAAAGGGTCGCCTGCCATACGGTGAATCGTATGACCTCAAAAAAGTAGGGGTCGAAGAGCGTCAGGGCAACGGAAAGCGGGCGGGACGCAACGCCCACTGCCGCCAGCGAACCTGCAATCAACACAGTTAGGAAGAGCGCCGCGATAAGTCCGGGCCAGAGCCCGCGAAGCGATCGGGTATGCAAAGGAGGCCTCACTGGGTGAGAGCCGTGAGCCAGCGCCTGATCCAGCGTTTTCGTTCCCCGCTGACTTCAACCGGCTCAAAACCCAAGGTTTTGCGGGGAAGTTCGTCATCGCGAAAAGCCTCCGGTAGTGCCTCCCCTGTGCGAACGGCGGGCAGCATCCAGTTGCTGGTCGGCAGTATCATCTGAACCTCATCCGACAGGAGGAAGCGCAGGAAATCTTTCGCCAGTTCGGGCTGAGCCGAATGGGCGAGTCGCGCCGCGACTTCGACCTGCTGGTAGTGACCTTCTTCAAACATGGCGACACGATATCGCTCGGTCTTTTCGACGTGGCGGTGATACGCAGGTGAAGTGGTGTAGCTCAGAACCATCGGTGCTTCACCTTCAAGAAACAATCCATAGGCTTCCGACCACCCTTTGGTAACCGTGACAATACGGGGCGACAGTGAGGCCCACGCTTTCGTATCGTTGTCCCCGAATATTTTGCGGACCCACAGCAGCAGGCCGAGCCCCGGTGTACTGGTTCGCGGGTCCTGGATAATGATTTTTGGTCCCTGCGCGTCATTAACCAGTTCCCGCAGGCTGGTGGGCGGGTTCTGCAGGTTTTCGCTGTCGTAGACGAATCCGAAGTAACCGAAGTCATAGGGAATGAACACGGGGTCTGACCAGGCGAGGGCAATGTCGACGGCACCAAGATCAAGATCGTGCGGCTCTAGAAGACCGGTCTGTTGGGCTTCGGCGACAAGGCTAGTATCCAGCCCCAGGATGACGTCAGCCGAAGAACGACTGCCTTCGAGTTTGAGGCGGCCCAGTAGGGCGGCGCCGTCTTCGACACCCACAAACTTGAGATCGCAACTGCAGTGGGCCTCAAACGCCGGCTCAATCAGCGGACCCGGACCCCAATCGGAGACAAAAGAAGCGTAGGTATAGACCGTCAAGGCCGGTGTCGCCGCGTTTACCGGGAGGTTGATGATAGACACCAGGCCTGCGCCGAGGGCAGCAAGCAAACGAGAACATGTCATGAAGACGCTCCTTCGGGACCGAAGAGCGGAGGGACCAGTGTGGCCGCTATCCAGATTCCTCCGCCGGTATGATCCGGTTCAGGTTCAGCGGGTGACTCTCAGCCCGGCCCGTGCCGGACACCCCGTTGGATAGTGCGGTCAATCTAGTCAAGGCCTTTCCCGCTGTCAATAGAGTCATCGACAGCGCGCATACGCCTTCTTAGCTGTCGAGATAGTTTTCAATCAGTCTGATGGCCTGCTCAGAGCGTGCCGCGCCGCTTCCTTGAATCAGGACCCAGCGCCGGCCCGAGTTTTCCAGCATGTCGACAAATTGCAGGTGAATCATCCGGCGTTTTTCAGGCGAACCCCTGTCGCGCTGAAGGCCGTCAGGCACCCACGGTAGGTCAATATCACACAGAAGATACAAATCCCCCGTCCGCTCCATCACGGTGTTGGTGATCCACTCGGGGGATACGCCGTAATAATGCTGGGCGTAGATCAGTGTGGACAAAAGATCGGTATCATGAATGACGAGGCTATGCGCTTTGCCGATGGCGGTTTCCTCCAGTTCGAGTTGGTGGGTTGCGATAGGGTCAAGGTCATCAATCGTCAGGGCGCAGTCGTGATCTTCGACATATAACCTGGCAGCCTCCAGTGAGTACGGGCAGTCAAAATGATCGGCCAGCTGTTTTGCGAGGCGAGTCTTCCCGGTGGATTCACTGCCTGTGACCACGATGCGGTGTGAAGAGGAGGTATGCTTCATTGTTGGTTTGTCCTAGAATGGAAGCGAGAAAAAAGCGGCTTAACTAGTCAGCAAATTCACTGACGCGAACCTGGAACACAATCCCGACCCTATGCAAGAATCATTTTCATTAGTCGATCATCCTCTGGTGCAGCACAAGCTCACGCTGATGCGCGACAAGGACTGCCCGACGGCACATTTTCGCCAGTTGATCCGTGAGATTGCGTTGCTGCTGGCCTACGAAGTTACGCGTGATCTGCCTCTGGCGCAGACTGAGGTTCAGACGCCGCTGGAAACCATGCAGGCGCCTATCCTCGCCGGCAAAAAGCTGTGCTTCATCTCTATACTCCGTGCCGGAAACGGTCTTCTGGACGGCATGCTGGATCTGATCCCCTCAGCCCGCGTGGGACATATCGGTCTTTACCGGGATCCCGATACGCTGCAGGCTGTCGAATACTATTACAAGGTACCCGAAGATATTAGCGAGCGCCAGGCAATCGTGGTCGACCCGATGCTTGCGACGGCCAACTCGCTGAGCGCTGCTGTAACCCGGCTCAAGCAGGATCGCCCAGCGCAGATCAAGGTCGTCTGTCTTCTGGCCGCCCCTGAGGGTGTGGCAGCCTTCGGGGAGGCGCATCCTGATGTCCCGGTCTACAGCGCGGCACTGGATCGCGAACTGAACGACCATGGGTATATCCTGCCCGGGCTTGGGGATGCCGGCGACCGGATTTACGGCACGCGCTAGCGCGCAAACACCCTGCAGGCGATGGGCGCCACAGTGAAAAAGCGTCGTTGGACCCATGCACTGGCGGGCACCCTTGTCTTTAGTGTCTCAGCCATTCCCTGGCCGGTGCCAGCAGAACCTGTCGGTGTGTATGGGCTGACGCAGACAGGCTGGGAAATCATCGAGCAGATCGAAAAACAGGAGATTCGCTCCGGCGTTTCACCCTATAGCAGTCTGCAGCGGGTGGTATCGATTACGGAATATCGCCTCGAGAAAGACGGCCGGATGATGGTCTGCTGGGTGTCCTACGATAGTCAGCGGGATAAGCAAGAGGAAAAGTGCGAGGAATATCAGGACTAGCCTGGGATTACGTAAGGCCATGGTTGCTCTGAAACTTGATCCAGACCAAGGCGGCACCTGTCAGGGTGTCGCCTCTTTATATTGCGAGATCTGGCATGCGCGGGTTTGAGATGCCATGATCGATGCTATCGGTGATTTTTTTCGCGATCGGCTCCAGGTTGGAAAAGACAGCGACGGAACCGAGGATGCTTTGCGCCTGGCTGCGGTGGCATTGCTTTATGAAGCAGCGATGTCAGATTACGATCTGGATGACGAAGAGCGTACGGCCATCCAGGAACTGGTCCGCGAGCAGTTTAATCTTGGCGAAGGCGACGCCAGCGCATTGGCGGCCCTGGCGCAGCAGCGGGTTCGCGAATCCACGGGTCTGCACGGATTCACTTCACTGATCAATGAGCACTGGAGCGAAAAAGACCGCCTCAATTTGGTCGAGCAGATGTGGCGTGTGGTCTACGCCGATGGGCGGCTGGATGATCACGAACTGCACCTGATGCGCAAAATCCAGCGCCTGCTGCACATACCCCAGAGGGACTTTGTGGGCGCCAAACTGCGCCACAAGCCGGCTTAAACTAATCAGTCAGTAGTGCAGGATCAGCTCGATGATCGGATGGCCACCCCGACACTGAATTAAGCGGATATCAGGCTCTATCTATCGATGAAACCGGGCACACATCTCCCGCAAGCCGCGCTGGTCGGGGGCATCATCCTATTCAGCCTCGCCCTGCATGTCTGCGCTGCCTTTTTCAGCGAGGGCAGGGTGCATCCGGACTCAGACTATCAGATTCTCGAATTTGCCCATTCGAAGATCGATACGGGCATGGGCCTGACACTGCCGTGGGAGTTCTTTGAGCAGATTCGCCCCGCGGTTCAGCCAGCCATCGCTTATGGGGTGTACCAGTACGGCTCGGGCCCCGATCCCTTTAGCACGGCTTTGGTACTGCGGCTTATCTCCGCCGCTTTTGGATTTGTCAGTATCTGGCTGCTGTGCGGGTATGCCCTTCGCTGGCTGTCGCAGGGGTGGGCGAGGACTGCTTTGGTCTTGCTTACAGGGTTTTTCTGGCTGTTGCCTTTTTTGAACGCCCGGTTCGCCTCGGAGGCCTGGGCCGGGGCCTTTCTCTGTCTTGGCATCTTGCTGATGCTGGTCGCCTGTGATGAAAAGCACCGCTCATCGCTTGCACTTGCCTCGGCCGCAGGTGTGGTGCTCGGTTTTTCGTTCTATTTTCGCTTCCCGGCGGCATTTGCTCTGGTGGGTCTGGGGCTGTGGCTCGTATTCATCAAAAGACCGGGGATCGGGATCGTAGCCGCCGCGGCGCTGGGCTTTCTACTTGCGCTCGGGCTCAACATCGTTCTGGATTTCTGGTTTTACGGGAAATGGACGCTGACACCGGTCAACTATTTTCTCGCCAACCTGATCGACGGTCAGGCAGTGCAGTACGGGGTCGATCCCTGGTGGTATTACATCGAAAAGCTCGCGTTGCTGCTGGCACCGCCTTTCAGCGTGATCCTGCTGCTCGGTATTTTGGTCGCGGTGATACTGCGACCTCGAAACGTGTTGGTCTGGACCGTGGTGTGCTTTGTGGTCGGTCATTCGTTTATCGACCACAAGGAAACCCGGTTTTTAATGCCGGTGATGTATCCCCTGCTAATACTTGCGGTGATGGGTCTTGAAGCGCTGTCAGGTAAACTGGCATTACCCCAGAACCCTTTTTCATCAAGCCGGGTGACGCGGTATTTCGTGTACGCGTTCTTCGGGCTGAATGGTCTGGTGCTTGCGTATTTCAGTTTTTCACCAGCGAGCCAGGAGGCAGTGGTTCACAAGTGGATTTACCGCCAGTCCATTGATGCGCCATTCCAGCTGGCAGCCTACGGGCAGGATCCATATCAGGACGGCTCAGGGACCATCGGTTTTTTCCGCTCGTCAGGGGTCAGTTTCATCAAGATCGGGTCACCGCAGGAATTCCAGAATTTGCTGGATAGTACCGAGGAGGCCCTATACGTCTTTGTGCCGCAGGTCTATCCCCCGGCGACGCTGTTATCTTTGTGCGCAGATTTCACACTCCAAGCGAGTGCCCTGCCGAACTGGATACGCCGAATCGACCGGCAACGCTGGCTTTCAAAGCTTCGCATTTGGAGCGTCTACCGCTGTACTTTGCTTCCCTCCTGAGGCTGTGGCCCATGCTTTGCGCCAGACGGCCATTCACATGGACTGTGGCCCCCGACGGGTATCGGCTTTCGTAAAATAGACCGATGGCAATCCCCCGTTTTTTGCGATGGTTCGCGAGTCCGACAGCCCGTTGGTTGTGGGTGGGATTGGGCCTGCTGACAACGGGCGTGCTCTGTTACCGTTACCTCGTGCACGATGGTGACTTCGATGTGTACTGGGCCGCCACCTTTCGTTTTGTGCACGGGCTCAAGATTCACATCTATGAGCAGAACGTCTTTACCTATCCGACGTTTGCCTCCTTTCTGCTGCTGCCGGTGTACCCGTTGGGCTACACGGTCGGCAAGATTCTGTTCTTCGCCGTCAATGTCATATTTCTCGCGGGCGCTGTGTATGTCTGTCAGCGTCAGGTGCTGTACGGCAGCGCGGTGCGTGCCGCGACTTTGGTGATCGCGCTGCTGTTTTCTTTTCGGTCAATCCTCGCGGTATTCAATAACCAGCAGACAGATATTCTGATTTTCGGACTGGTGATTTTCGCGCTAGCGGCCTTTGCCCGTGTCCCGGTGCTGGCATCCAGCCTGATGGCCCTGGCGGCCGGTCTCAAAGCAAACCCCCTGTTCATGGTACTGCTGCCGGTCTACAAGAAGCGCTGGGCAGCAGTGGGCGTATTTCTCGGGCTGACCGTAGCGCTGGTGGTGGCGCCGGATCTTGCCAAGTTTGCCGTCAGTGACACCTGGCGGGATTCAACCTTCACGGTACCGGGGTCGGTGTTATCCAAGCGCGATACGGTTCCACAGGGTCAGTTCAAGGCGGAGGTCATCACGGGCGGGATGTGGAGCTACCTGCGGGAGCACTACGAAATGACGCTTTCGGTATCGTCGGATGAGGTTCGCTGGTGGCAGGACCGGGGAAGCGCAGGCAACCAGTCGCTCTACCGGATTGCGGCAACCCGACTGGGTCGGGTGGTACCGTCTAACGTCGTGCTGCTCGGTTTGTGCGCGGCTTTTGCACTGTTGCTGCTGCTCGCCACCCGCGTTCGCAAAGACGCAGTCTTTGTATTGGGACTGCTGTTCTATACGGCTTTTATACTAATTGGCCCGCAGTCGTCGAAGCCGCATTTCATCGCGTTTTTCGGACTGCTGCTGTTTTGCTGGCAGGATGCGCTCGCAAAACAGTCATGGTGGAAAATCGCTGTACTGGCGGTTTTGTCGAGTCTTCTGGGGATCAAGGCTGCGGCGCTTCTCATTCCTCAGGGACTACTGGCGCGCGATATCGTCGGTCTCGCGGGACTCGGGATCTGGCTCTACAGTTATCTGTTGCTGCTCATTTCGGGTGAGCGCAGATCATGACCGGCCAAGCCGCAGACGCCACACCAGCACCAGTGCTTCCTTAAAGGTCTGCCCAGACATTTTCGATACACCGACCGTGCGGTCGGTAAAGTGGATCGGCACCTCAACAACGCGAAGCCCGCTCTGAAGTGCACGCCAGGTCGTCTCAATCTGAAAGCCGTAGCCGACCGAGCGGATTTTGTCGAGGCCGAGCGTCTCTAGCGCTTCGCGGCGAAAGCATTTGAAACCTCCGGTCAGATCGCGGTAGGGCGCTCCCAAAATGAGCCGGGCGTAGAGATTACCGAAGCGCGATAAGGCCAGGCGCGACCACGGCCAGCCTGACACACCGCCACCCGGCATCCAGCGACAGCCGAGGGCTATATCGGCGTTTTCCGTTGCTTCGAGCAGTCGTGGTAGATCCTTTGGGTTGTGGCTGAAGTCGGCATCGATCTCAAAAACATGGCTGTATCGACGCTCAAGCGCCCATGCGAATCCAGCCAGGTAGGCGCGCCCAAGACCTTCTTTCTGATTGCGGTGAAGGACCTCAACATGAGTATCTTTCGCAGCGATTTCATCGGCCAATGCACCGGTGCCATCCGGGGAGTTGTCGTCAATGACAAGGATATTGGCCCCGGGGAGGGCAGATCGTACCGCTGAAACGAATGACGACAGATTGCCCCGCTCGTTATAGGTCGGTATCAGAACAAGCGGCGAGGGCATGTGAGTCCACTACGATGGGGGCAGAGGCGGTGCATGATGCTAATCTTAACCTTTGCGTTCGCCCACTCGTGTCCGGACTTGAGTGGACCGCTCCAACCTGACCGATCGATAATGACAGATGCCGAGCCACGCTTTTCTTGAGCACGACAGCATACTCGCTTTTGCCCATCGCGGTGATGGCGAGGCAGCGCCGGAAAACACTGCCGCCGCGTTTGAGAGTGCGGTAACGCTGGGCTTTAAGTATCTGGAGACGGATGTGCACTGCACCCGGGACGGTGTGCTGATTGCTTTCCACGATGACCGGCTTGACCGCGTGACGGGCGAACGTGGGCGTATTGCGGAACTTGACTACCCGGACGTAGCACGCGCCCGCATTCTGGGGCGCGAGCCGATCCCGTTGATGGAGGATCTTCTGGGGGAGTTTCCGGACACCCGCTTCAATATTGATCCCAAATCGGATGCCGCAGTTGGCCCGCTCATAGAGGTGATCAAGCGTACCCGAGCCCATGACCGGATCTGCATCGGTTCATTCTCAGACAGGCGCCTTCGTCGGGTGCGCAGTGTATTGCCTGGTGTGTGTACTTCCATGGCAACGCTCGAAACGACACGAGCGCGGCTTTCCAGCATTGGCCTGCCGATAGGGGGTCTGCGGGCGGCATGTGCTCAGGTGCCGGTGACCTGGAACGGCATCAAGGTCATAGACCGCCGCTTTGTGCATGCAATGAAAACGCGGGGGCTACAGACACACGTCTGGACGGTGAATGAGCCTCAAGAGATGCGCCGACTACTGGATCTTGGCGTTGATGGGCTGATGACCGACCGCCCAGCGGTTCTGAAGGAAGTGCTGCTAGCGAGAGGTCAATGGCATCAGTTAGGCTGAGTGTCGACTGGATTGTTGACTAGACGAAAGAAAAACATCCCGGCAAAAAAGAGCAACGCTACTGAAAGAATACCAAGGCGTGGGTTGCCGCTGAGGTGGGTGATTGTGCCCATCATCACGGGGCCGAATACTGCCGCCGCTTTGCCGACCACGTTGTAAAAGCCAAAAAACTCAGCGCTTTTTTCCTGCGGGATAAGGTGGCTGAACATCGATCGGCTGAGTGCCTGAATGCCACCCTGCACCAGTCCGATCACCGCGGCAAGGATATACATCTGAAGCGCGGTTTCCATGAAAAAGGCAAATACCGTGACCCCGACATATGCCCAGATACAGATCCAGATACCCCGTTGTGCGCCGTAACGCTCGCCCAGGCGACCAAACACCAGCGCTGCAGGAAAGCCAATAAACTGGACCATCAGTAATGCGACAATCAGGTTATCGGACGACAGTCCAATCGTCAGACCAAAATCGACCGACATGCGCACGATAGTGTCGACCCCATCGATATACAGCCAGTAGGCGAGCAGAAACATCCAGGCTCCGCGGTACTGCGAAAGGCTGGTTGCAGTATCACGCAGCGCGCCAAATGTTGCCCTGATATCAACCCCGCGCCGACCGCTATTGGGCAGAGGTTCATCGACGTACAGAAAAAGCGGTATTGAGAATACTGTCCACCACACCGCGACGGAAATAAAAGACCAGCGCACACCTTCAACCGCATCGGCCAGGCCAAACAGTTGAGGTTTAAGGGTCATCAGCACGTTGACCAGAAACAGCAGGCCACCACCGAGGTATCCCAGCGCAAAGCCCAGTGCGGAAATACGGTGGCGCTTCTCGGTTGGCGATACGATAACCAGGAGGGAATCGTAAAAGGTATTCGCCCCTGAAAAACCCACCACCGCGATGGCATACAGCAGTATGGCGAAGGGCCACATGCCGGCCTGCACCAGATACAACGCCCCCGTGGCAAGAACGCCGAGGCTCGCAAAGGTTGCGAGCATCCGCTTTCGTAGCCCGCCTGTGTCGGCCATGGCGCCAAGAATGGGCGCCAGGATCACAATGATCAGGCTGGCTACCGAGTTACCGACCCCAAGATAGAAGGTGCTGTGGGTCAGCGTGACATCCTGACTCCAGTACTGTTTAAAGAAAATCGGGAAGAATCCCGCCATCACGGTGGTCGCAAATGCCGAGTTGGCCCAGTCATACAAGGCCCAGGAGACAATAGGTTTGCGACCAGATGTATTCATGACGTTTCCCCTTCAGATCTGCTCTGCGCAGGCTCGATTCAGGATCTTATCCCGGCATTGTAATAAGATTTGAGCAGGTGCACTGAGGCACGATAGGAGTTCAGGAAATACCTGCAGCGGAGGGCCAAATAACCGCAAAATACGACAGCCCTGTCATAAGTGCCATATCTGATCAACGAACGCCTGATTGCTAAAGGATTCATTTTCGAATGACCGAACTGTCTGATGCTAACCGCTACCGGATCACCTGGTATGGCGCGACAATTTTTCTGAGTTCTGCCATTCTTCTCGTCATCGAGATCACGGCCGGCCGGCTAATTGCGCCTTATGTGGGTGTTTCGATTTACAGCTGGACCTCAATCATCGGTGTGATTCTTGCCGGCTTGTCGCTGGGTAACTGGCTGGGCGGGCGCTGGGCCGACCAGGGCGGCAATGAAAGGAGTATTGGCATCGTGCTGGCGCTTGCCGGGATCTTCTGTCTTTTTAGTTTGCTGGCGCTTTCACTTGTTGCACCTTTGCTTCAGAGCAGCCGGCTTGATCTTGTGAGCGCAAGCTTTCTCTACGTCCTTGCAATGTTTTTCGTGCCCTCAGTATTGCTCGGCATCGTGACACCCATGCTGACCACACTTGCCTTGAGACTGGATGGTCGCGCCGGACGTATCGTCGGGCGGATGCATGCGCTGGCTGCGCTTGGCAGTATTATCGGGACCTTTTTGACGGGATACGTACTGATCCAGTATTTCGGTTCGCGTAACATCATCATGGCCTGCGGGCTGATGCTCTTTGTTCTTGCTGCTCCGTTCTTTCAGCGTATGCCCAGAACTCCTGTTTTGCTGCTCATGAGCGCTGCACTTGGTCTTGGTCTCATGATTGAAGTGCGTGGCGGCTGGGTGAACCCGTGCGATCGGGAGAGTAATTACTTTTGCCTTCGGGTGGTCGATGCATCGAGCGAAGCACCATTCGGTAAGGCAAAGGCGCTGATACTCGATCATCTTTTGCACAGCGTCAATCATGAAAGTGAACCTGGTATGCTGCTTTCACCTTATGTCCATCTGATGGATGAGCTCGTGCTGAATCACTTCGAGGAGGATGTGCTCAGTCAACTGGACTATTTTTTCGCGGGTGGCGGCGCTTATACACAGCCCCGGGCCATCAACGCGTTAACCCCCGACGCGAAAGTAACCGTGGCTGAGATTGATAGCGCCGTTACCCAAACTGCGGTGGAGGAGTTGTTTGTCTCGACAGAGAACATGCGTATTTTTCATCATGACGCGCGTAACGTGCTTGAGCGGCTTGAAGGGGCAAGCTTTGATGTTGTCGTAACTGATGCGTTTCACGATATCGCGGTGCCATATCACCTCGTCACGCGGGAATTCGCACAGCTTGTCAAATCGAGGATGAGCCCCCGAGGAATTTTTGTGACCAACGTAGTGGATGCGTTTCCCGACGCGAAGATGGTCAAGAGTCTTGCGAAAACGCTTAAGCAGGTGTTCGATCATGTCGATATCTGGCTTGACGACATTCCTCAGCATCCTCGCCGCATGACCTATGTCGTTTCCGCCAGCAGCAGGGAGATCAGGGGCGATGTGCTGGATGCGCGTCGGGGATTTGAGCGACGCTGGTACCGGGTCAATACGCCACTCATGTCAGTCGGCACCCCGATGCATGAACTTCCGGTCTTTACCGATGATTTCGTGCCGGTCGAGCGAATGATCTCCAGTCTCTTGCTGACAACCGAAGGGCTGTGATTTTGACTACGACCAAAGGGCGCAGCGCTCAGGAAGCGAGCGGAAGCCCTTCGTCTTTCCAGCGGAGCAAGCCGCCGGCAACGCTGGCAACTTTCTCAAATCCCGCCTGCCGAAGGATGCCCGCGGCCATGGCCGAGCGGCGCCCAGAACGGCAGATCGCCATCACGGGCTTGTCCGTCGGAATTTCCTCAAGGCGGCCGCGCAACTGGCCCAGGGGAATACTCGCATTCGCCATCGTCGTTTCGCCAGGGATGCATTCTTGTGGTTCACGTACATCCAGCAGGTAAATCTGCGCAAGATGTTCGGCTGTCCAGCCGGGTTGAACTTCCATCACCCCGGCAAAGGTCAGAACCACGGGTGCCCAGTCGGGCTCAGCAGGTAAATTACCATCTTCAGGTTTGCCACTGACCATGTTGGCGGGCAGGGCAACATCGATATGCTTGGGGTGTGGAAGTTGCATCGCATCCATGTAGCCCACGAAATCCTGTTTGTTGGCCTCACCCCCGATACGGGCGTTGAAGGCTTTCTCCTCGGCGACCGAGCTGACGGTCCGGCCGTTATAGTCATGACCGGGATAAATCAGGCAGTGGTCGGGCAAGGACAGAATCTGTTCGCTAATGGAGTCGTATAGCGTGGCGGCATCTCCATGCTGAAAATCCGAGCGGCCGCATCCGCGGATCAGCAGGGCGTCGCCCGTGAAGGCTCGCGCGTGATTCTCGGTGACGTAGGTGAGGCAACCATCGGTATGCCCTGGGGTTGCCCGAACTTCAAGTTTGTGCTGGCCGAATGAAATCACATCTTTGTGGCCCAGTGCGATGTCGACGTTTGCAGCGCCTATTGTGCGTGCCACGGCGATCCGACAGCCCGTCTTCTGTTGCATCAGCCAGGCCCCCGTCACATGATCGGCATGGCAGTGGGTATCAATGGCGTACAGGAGCGTCAGATCGAGTTCCCGCAGCAGGGCGAAATCCCGGGCGATCTGCTCAAAGACGGTATCGATGATGACCGCTTCACGCGAAGTCTCATCGGCGAGGATGTAGGTATACGTACAAGACTGTATGTCAAAAAGTTGCCGGAAGATCATGTTGCTGTGGGGCTTACCTAGAGCACATTGTTGCATTTATATTAACAAATCATTAAACGCTAATATATAAATCCCGACCCAGTACTGTCAAGGCCATACTCCGATTATTGCGTTGCGAGCTATTTCTGCTCGATCTAGCTGGATGATTGCTCTCAAGAGCACGTGGTTGTTGCGCGCTAAACCATAGCGTTGTCGCGAAGCGATACCATCGTTCCATTCATCAGTCATACAACGACAACCTTATGACCGTAGAACTTCCCTGTGAAACCCGGATTGTTGTTATCGGTGGCGGCGTCATTGGTGCCAGTGTCGCCTGGCATCTGACCCGCCTGGGGTGTCCTGACGTGGTGGTATTGGAGTGTGGGCAGATCGGCTGCGGCACGACCTGGCACTCGGCGGGAAATATCATCCGGATGAGCACGGATCCCGTGGCCGTCGAGATATATGCCGAGAGTGCCAGCATTGTCTCGGAACTTGATCAGCGGCATGCCATTGGATGGCGTCCGTGCGGTCGGGTCATGCTTGCACGGGCTGAAGAACGTCTTAAGGAGTTCGACATCATTATCCAAATGCTGCACGAGCAGGGCACACAGGTTGAGCTAATTTCACCGGAGGATGTGCAGAAAAAGCTCCCAATGATGAATACGGACGACCTGGTGGGTGCGCTATGGAGTCCGGGAGACGGTCGTGTTGATCCCACCGCACTGACGGCTGCGTACTGTCGAGAAGCAAAGCAGAACGGGGCAAGGTTTCTCGAAGGCGTCAATGTGAAGGAGGCAATCAGTCAAGCAAATGCAGTCACCGGTGTAGACACTGATCAAGGACAGATCCGGTGTGAGGTCGTCGTTAACTGTGGGGGTATCTGGGCGCGCGATATTGGTCTGAAAAACAATGTCGATATCCCGCTTTATGCGGTGGAGCATTTTTACGCGCTGACCGAATCCCTTAAGGACGTATATCCGGATATGCCGACCTTCAGGGATCCTGATGGCCTGATCTATGGTCGCGAGGAAGTCGGCGGTCTGCTGGTCGGGTGTTTTGACCGCGATGCGCTGCCCGTGAGGCTGAGTGAACTGCCAGCACCATTTACGTTTGCCCTGTTAAATGAGAACTGGGATCAGTTTATGCCCTACATGGAGCAGGCAATTCATCGGATTCCGATACTGGCGGACTGTGGGATCCGGACCCTGGTGAACGGTCCCGAATCTTTCACACCCGACGCCGAGGCACATCTCGACGAAGCGCCGGAACTTAAGAACTATTTTGTCCTTGCCGGGCTCAGCTCCTCAGGCGTGACCCGTTCCGGAGGCATGGGCGGAGCGCTGGCACGCTGGATTTTGGAGGGCGATCCCGGGCTTGATCTGAGCCGCTACAGCCTGAAGCGATTTGGGCCGGAGCATAACCGGGAGGACTATCTGCGCCGCCGGGTCCGGGATATGCCGAGCGCCCACTTCGGTTTGGAGCGCTGAAGGGGTGGTGCGCCTCCTATAACCCGAGAATCTCGACGGCATTGGCACCGATGATCCGCTCTTTTTCTTCCCGTGAGAGCAGCGGCAGACTAAACACGCGCTCAATTGAGTGATCGAGGTCGTACCAGGGGAAGTCGGAACCCATCATCACCCGGTGGGAACCGATATCCAGAATCATCTGGGCGAGCTGCTCATCGGTGGGGCCATGCGTGCTGTTCGTCCACTCGATGATTTCACAGCAGTCGAAATAGGCGTTGGGAAAGGTCTTCGCAATCTCGAGTGTCTGCTTCCAGGCGGCACCGCCAAGATGGGCAACCACCATCCGAAGATGGGGAAAGGCTTTCAGCATGTTGGCGAAAGCCTGCGGCTCAGCAAAACCCTTGTGGTCGCGGTCAGGGCCAGAGTGGGCAATGATCGGAATCGCCAGTTCCTGACAGGCTTCGTAGACCGGCCACAGGCGCTCATCAGACATATCAAAACCCTGAAAAGCGCCGTGTAGTTTGACGCCCGCCGCGCCATGATCCTCCACCATGTCACGTACGTGCTGTGCGCATACTGCACTTTCAAAGGCATTCACATCAGCGGCGATGAAGGGCGCAAGTCCAGGATGTTCTTGGGCGATTTCACAGTTCCACCGGTTAAAGGCGATCAACTCATCGATGATCCGGGCATCAACGTCTCTAAGTCGTTGACGCGTTTCGGATTCCGTCAATCCGGCCGGAAGTGCGTCGATTGCCAGCTGCCGGTTGACCTTGGCGGAGAAGAGATTGACGATCACCGCCTTGGAGATACCGGTGGCCTCCATCTGCAATAGCAGCTCGTCGAGGGTTCCCACGCAGTCGGTCTGGTGCACCTCGGCCTGCTCACCGTATTCCCAGACCTCGTATCCTGTTTTCTCAGCGTATCCTTCTTCCGTTGAGCGATAAAGATGAACGTGGGCGTCTACCCGGATAAAGTCTGTCATAGAAGGTCAATCGTGGTTTGGGGGAAGGTCATCATACCCGAATCCTGTTTTTATCAGTGAGCGCCTGACCCGCAGATTCCCGGCGTTTAATACGCTTTCTTTCTTGGCTGTATTGGGGAGACACACTCTTGAAAAAGCACCGGTAATCAGCGAACTTCGGTACCTGAATTCACTTTCGAAATAGCAGGGATAGGGTTATGGCTGAAGTATTCCGTGGGCAGTGCCTGTGTGGTGCGGTGTCGTTTACATGTACGAGCGAACCGATGTTTCAGGCCAACTGCCACTGTGACGACTGTCGCCCTTCGGGCGGCAGTGTTTATGCGTCTTTTGCATTTGTGGACGAGGCCGATTTGAAAATCGCTGGAGAAATGCAGGTCTATGAAAACCTGAGCGATGCGGGCAACACCATGACCCGCCACTTTTGTCGGCGTTGCGGGTCACAGGTCTATCACAGTAACAGCAAGACACCATCCCGGCTCGGCGTCCGGGTGGGGTTGATCGAATCCGCTGACTGGTTTCAGCCGCAGGCGAATGTCTACGCCAGTCGTAGGTTGCCATCTACGCCGATGGATCCGAATATCAAAGCCTTTGACAAGATCCGCAGTTGAGCGGCTCCCATAAAACCTCATCTTCGAAGGCTTTATCTACGTGTCTTTCGTCTGCCGTGAAACGGAACAAAACATTTGTTAGGATGCAGTCACTCACAAAATCGGAAAACACATGAGGAGAGCGAGATGAAAGACTACATGGTCATCCATACTTTTAAATCCGAAGAGATTCGCCAGCAGTACTTTGCGATGGCCCAGGATTTGACCCTGGAAGATATTCGCGCACAGTTGAAAAACGATAATGCTTCCTTCCAGATTAACTGGAATGCCGGAGAGGGCGATATGGCGATGTACTGCTGGTGGAAGGCCAACAGCCCCGAGGCGATTATCGAAACCCTAGGCGAGATGGGCGAGATGTTTCACAACGATGTAAAGGAAATGCCCAACATCATTGATGTGACCGACTGAAAATCCTGCTCAGAGCGCGGCTGGCGGGCGCGATCCGCACGCCAGCCTGTTTTTATGTTAGTTAGATTGATGCGGGTACGTTGCGCCTACGAAATTGGCGCTTCAAATGGGGGCGTCCGGCCGGGCGCCCTCGCGCCCATCAGCGCCATCAGTGTGATCGCGACAAGAATCAGCACACCTCCGGTCATAGATGATCCTGAAGGGATCTCCCCAATGCCAATCCATACGATGATGGGCCCGGCAATCACCTCGGTCATCGACAGCAGGGTTAGTTCGACCGCCTGCAGGTGTTTAGCACCTGCGGTAAAGAGCGCAAAACCGAGCCCGATCTGAAACCATCCCATGCCGAGGCAATTCACCAGATCCACCCACGGGATGGAAAACTGCCAGCCTGAGAAACCAAGCCCCCCAAGGCCGTAGACCGACGCGACTATCGTCGCAATAAAAATCGTAATGAGTTTGTCGGTCCCGGACCGCATCCTGAGCGATATGGTAAGTCCGGCAAATCCCAGCGCCGCCACCAGGGCAAACCCTTCGCCGAGACCTTTTCCAAGGGTCAGTTCTTCTCCGGCCATGATACCGATACCTGCAGCGGCCACGGTCATGGCGGCCCACATGTAGCCGGCGATCCGCTCGCCGAGAATGACCCAGCCTGCGAGCGCCGCAAAGAACGGGGCGCTTGCCAGCAGGAACATCGCGTTGGCAACGGTGGTGTATTCAAGAGCAAGAATGTAGCCGGCAAAAGCGGTCCCGAGGCACAAACCGCCCACCAGCGCCGGAAGACCGGCCCGGGCAAGTGTGTCGCGTACCTGGCCCCGGTAACGCCAGCCCAGCCACAGACTGAGCGCCGTCAGCAGCGCAAGGGAGCGGTAAAGCAGCACATGCCAGGGACTCGCTTCCTGAATCAGGCGATAGAGAATACCCGAGGTACTCCAGAAGATCCCGGCGAGCAGGACCAGCGGTATGCCGGCGCGACGATTAATGGGCGAGGTGTTCACATCGTTCAGGGATGAGAGGTCAGGATCACAGCCGCCGGATCATACGGCAGTTGAACCCGCTTGGATATCGCGCTGATGACACTACGCGCTAGATGCCGCGCATCGCGCTGCACTTTGAGTACGGTAATTCGGTCTATCGACCTTTCGGTCTAATCACCAGCAGCTTTCCCGGGATATTCTGACGCGTGAGGTAGGGGATATCCGACAGGGCCTCTATCTGAAAGCCGTGTTCGTGGACACTTTGTTCCAACAGTGTTTGCCAGTCGATCTCCCGCCAGCCCTTGCCGTTGACCGTAGCGATCAGCACACCGCCGGTCTTCAAGCCCGCAAAGAGTTTGACCAGGTCAAAGGGCTGGCTTCGCTGGTGCGAAAAAACGCCCACGCAGATCACGGCGTCGTAGATCGGTTCAAGCGCAAGGGTGCCCGCCAGATCCGCTTCATCCAAAGCACGGTAGATGGCACGGGCTTTTGCCTTTTGCAGCATTTCCGGCGAAAGGTCGAGACCGTCGATATGGCGGTAACCAAGATCATGTAGCAGTTGGCCCACGAGGCCAGTCCCACAGCCCATGTCGAGAATGACGCTCTCCAGCGAGGGCAGATATCCCTGCAGGATCTTGACCGCAGCGCTGTGGGCCTGATAGCCGAACTCATCCAGGAGTTCGCTATCGTAGGTGTCGGCCCAGTCGCGGTATACAAGGCGAAACTCGTCACTATCTTTCTCACGGTAGTTACGGGCAAGGCGGGAATCGAGTGTTTCCCAGCCGGAGTCTGGCGTTGATGAAGATCTGTTCACGATGAAGCCATTGTCTTCAGTGCATCACCCAGCGAAGCCACGCCGCTAAGCGACCAGCCCCCGTCGACCGGCAGAATGGCGCCTGTAATGTACGAGGCGACAGGCGAGGCCAGAAACATCGCGGCTGCTGCGATATCTTCCTTATTGCCGTGCCGGCCCAGCGGTACCGATGCGGTGACAGCACTCTGTATTTCTTGGGTCGGGGCGAGGCGGGCCATGCCCTCGGTGTCCGCGATCGGGCCAGGAACGATGGAGTTGACCCGGATTCCGTCGCATCCCCATTCCATCGCCAGCACCCGGGTCAGCATATCAACACCCGCCTTGGCAGCGCAGACATGGGCCTGCATCTCCATCGGTTGGAATGCCTGAGGTGCGGAGATATTGATCACCGCGCTGCCGGGCTTTCTCAAAAAAGGGTAGGCACTTTGCAGGACATGAAAGGTCCCCAGCAGGTCAATATCCATTACGGCTTTGAAGCCGTTTACGGACATACCCGCTACGGAGGCTGGAAAGTTACCGGCGGCACCTGATACCAGTACATCAATCGGACCAAAGCGTTCGCTGAATTCACGGTTGCATACGGCGATTGCCTCGTAGTCACGTACATCCGCGCTGAAACCGATGGCCTCGGTATGGGCGGAAAGCGTATTGACTGCGGCATCGACCTTTTCCTGCGACCGACTGACAACGCCAAGCTTTGCCCCGGCCTGGGCAAAGCCTTGTGCAATCCCGAGATTGATTCCGCTGGTGCCGCCGATCACTAGAACATTGTGATCAGAGAAATCCCAGCGCGTGTTCACTGCCCAGGGCCGGTCAGCGTCGGCCGGTGAATGCCGGCGGGCGTTTATTGATAAAAGCATCGAGTCCTTCCTGGCCGTCGGCGCCCGTCATGTTGGTACCGATCTCCTGGGTCTCAATATCGGTCTGTGTCATGAAGTCGTTATCGAGACTCACATGCAGCATGCGCCGGGAGGAAGCAAATGCCTGGGTGGGACCCTTGGCAAAAGTCTGCGCGAGAGCGATAGCGGATTCCAGCGCTGTGCCCTCGGGTACGGTCCGAGTGGCAAGGCCCCACTCGACGGCTTCGGCGGCCGACAGTTCTCGGTTTTCAAAAATGAGTTCTTGTGTCCGGCGCAGCCCGATCAGACGGGGCAACAGCCAGGTGGAACCTCCATCGGGGCTGAGACCAGCGGCCGTATACGCCAGACGGTAACGCGCTGTTTCATCCACCAACACAATATCGCCGACCAGGGTCATGGGGACACCGCCGCCGGCTGCCATCCCATTGACTCCGACCACGACCGGTTTGGGCATGGTCAGCAGCATCTGCTGCGCCTTGTGCCACTGGTCGGCGATGGTGACCAGTTGCGCGGAGTTATTACCGAACGATTTGAATTCCTTGAGATCCCCGCCGAAACTGAACATCGGCCCGTGGGCGCTGAAGACCACCGCGCGGATCGCATCATCGTTTTGGACGTGATCTGCTGCGGCAAAAAGATCCAGCGCCATCTGTCTGGAGAGGGTGTTTCCGGATTCGGGTTGGTTGAGACAGATAACGGCGACCGGTCCGTCACATTGATAGTCCACATGGGAAAGTTCCAATCGAATCTCCATCTATCATGGCAAAGGGGAGGCAATGATGACCCAACTGGGAAGGATGATCAAACCTCAGATCTATGCACCAGCAACAAGGATGAACTCCCTACCGGATGGGTGCTACCATGAGGGTTTTCGCAAGCAATTTGGGGAGAGCTAGAGATGGCGATGGGCAAGAAGACTACCCTTGAGGTAGAGCTGCATCAGGATACGGTAGAGATGCTGGAATACGCGAAGGAGACCTATGGCTTTCGCAGCACCTCCAAGGCCTTGCGGGTCATCCTGGACTATATGGTGGGGGATGCTGACTGGGAGGAGGTCTTTATGAACCAGCGTTGCCTTCGATGCGGAAGCGGTCAGGGCTGGCAGCGCCCCGAGTCCTAACCACGGTTTCTTTAAGCAAACCTTAAGCGGAGCGAAGCAATGGCAAGTCAGATGCGAGCGATCAAACAAGAGCAGACCTTCACCCAGGAGCGGATCGAACTGGCTGCAGCCTTTCGCTGGGCTGCGCGGATGGACCTGCATGAGGCCGTGGCAAATCATTTCTCGCTCGCGGTGAATGAAGAAGGCACCCAGTTCCTGATGAACCCGAACCAGATGCATTTCTCCCGCATCCGCGCAAGCGATCTGCTGCTGATTGACGCCAACGACGCAACCACGATGGATACGCCCGACGCACCGGACCCAACAGCGTGGGGTCTTCATGGCTCAATTCATCGTCACTGCCGGCATGCGCGATGTGTCATGCACGCACATCCCGAGTACGCCACGGTGCTCGCAAGCCTGGCTGATAGCCGGCTTCCGCCGATAGACCAGAACGCCGCCATCTTCTATAACCGTTACGTGATCGATCACGATTACGGCGGCCTGGCCCTGAGTGATGAAGGAGAGCGCTGCGCCCAGTTGCTGTCAAATCCCGATCACAAGACCATGATTATGGGCAACCATGGGTTGATGGTGATCGGTGATACCGTCGCCGATGCATTCAACCGGCTTTTCTACTTCGAACGAGCCGCACGGAATTACATCCATGCGCTGCAGACCGGCCAGCCCCTTCGGGTGCTGCCAGATGAGGTGGCAGAGAAGACTGCCCGCCAGCTCGATGCCTATCCATCCCAGGGGGACCGCCATCTCAGTGAGATCCTTGCTATTCTGGATCGCGAGGAGCCGGAATTCAGGGACTGAAGCCTCGCCCCGATCGCAGGCTGATGACGCGAGACTTCGGCCCACGGTGAGTCCGGGCTTACCTTGTATCCGGGGGTGTAAGGCAGGCAAAGAGGGTCCCAAACCAGGAAGTGCGATTGGTTAAGCCTGACTAGAGTGGTGAGTTATTCTTGTGATATCGCAAGGGTGACTGATCTTCATTGATACGACTCTGCCGCATTAGGATCTGGGAATGCCCAACCTAAAAAACGGATAATCTGACATGAACACTCGTGACCTACAGCATGCACTTCATGATGCCAATAAAGAGCGTGCACTCATTTATCTTGATATTTTCCGTGAGATTCGCCATCGGCGTGGCGAGCAAGAAGCGATAGACATACTTCGTACGGCACTTGAGAAACGCGGGAGAGCGTTCGGAAAGTCACTGAAAAGTTTCGCGCCTCGGAATTTTCGAGGTTTATGTGATGCATTCGCCTATGTGCCCGACGGTGGTGTAATGTTTCACCCACAGGAAGTTCGATGTGATGACGAAGCTCTTGAACTTAAGATGCGTAAGTGTCCTCTAAAAGAAGCGTGGCAAAGCGCAGATGTCACCGAGCGAGAGTTGAGCCTGTTACTCTATTGTGCGTCCGCGATGGATGTTGGAACTATGGATGAAGCAGGTTTTGAACTAAAGATCCGAACCTGGCAGCCTGGAGAGGATGGTTGCTGTTCACTCAAAATTACCGAACGGATCGAATAAGATTACCTCAATTGCTAGTGGACAATCAGAATAAGTCTTGGGGCTGGGTAGTGGCGGTCAAACGAAGAATCCATCGATAAATGACTGATACCCTGGCTGCTATCGGCGCTTCCCTCATTGAGTATGCCGTGTGGATCGGTGTAGGTGTGATTGCGGTTGCGGTCTATTTTGGCCGGCGCAACGACCGTAGCGAGGCCCACGTTAAAGCCGCTGTACATTGGATGGAACACGTGCTGGAAGAAGCGCCGGACCGCCTCTACGATAGTGTCCATCCCAACTGGTCGGTCTACCGGAAACAGATGGCGCACCGGCTCAAGGTGGCGGTGCCCGGGCTGTCGGAGTCTTTGCTGCGTCTGGTCCTGGCCGAGTTTGATGCCTGCTACCAGTTTTCTGAAGGCGTGTATATACGGATCGGCTCTGCGGCAGATGAGTCGATGCCGATTGCCGACGGCTTTATTCCCCTGGTCGCCCCCGTGGAGGGTTTCCGGCTGCGCAAGGTCGAGGCACGTCGACGATGGCGCCGAGCCCGGGCCGTTACGGTCGGGGTGATTCTTTACTTTGGGGTGGTGGTTCTGGGGCTGTGGGCTCTGGTGCTGTTTCGTGCGGGGCTCACTTAAGAGGTATCGGCAGTTTCCTGCGGCCTGACGAGGGAAAGTGCGATGATCATGACCACTAGTGATGCCCAGACCCATGCCGAGTGGGCTTCACCATAAATCAGCATTCCCCAGAGGACCCCGGCCAGCGTCACCACATACGCGGTCTGACTGGCAAATACCGGCCCGGCACGTACCACCAGATAATAAAAGCCGCCGTAGGCTGTTGCGGTAATTATTGCCATGTAGACGATGGCCCAGCCAGATCTGTCCAAGGGCCACGAGAGCCAGCCGAAGGTTCCCGTTATCCAGACGATCGGCGTCAGCATAATAGTGGCTGCCACCAGCATTCCGGTCACAACCACAAAGACATTGACTTTCGGCGGCATGCGTGCCGCGATCACCAGGTTCTCAATCGCATAACAGCCTGCGGCGACGACCATGACCAGTACCCATAGCGCGGCCGATGGGTCGGGCATGCTGGAATCCGGCAGGACCAGCAGGGTGATCGAAAGAATGCCAAAGAGAACACCAATAACACGCAATAGCGATGCCTTTTCAATCTTGAAAAGTGCGGCGCCGACGAAGGTTGCGAGCGGTACGGTGGCAATAGTGATAGACAGAACACCCGCACTGACGTGAGAGGCGGCGTAAAAGTACAGAGTACCCGGAATCACCGAGCCGAGGATAGCGCACACGATATATAGAAAAATAAAATTTTTCTGAAGCGGTAACCGCTTTTTGCCGATGATGCAGTACACGAGTAGCATCAGCGTACTGATGAGGCAAGTCCAGTAGTTGATCGCGAGTGGATGAAGACCCGTTTCGGTGGACATGCGCGCCAGAGAAAACGAAAGACCCCAGAAGACCCCCAACAGGATCAGGACAACAAAGTCCCAGACTTTGCCGCTGAACCCGTAGACGGTACTCTTTTCTTTGGGAACCTGGGGGTCCTGCATGAGTCGATGAGGGCTGCGGAATCTGTGCAGGGTCTTCTTAGAGTGAGTGAAGTATCAAGCGCGCTTGGATGCGCCGGCGAGTCTAATCCAGGAGTAAGGACCCCGCCAGCCTCTGCGCGACACACCGTCGGGATCGTCTGGACTACAGGGCAGGCAGGATAAAGGGTAGCATTGCCGGCACTATGATGATGGCCGCAATGTTGCCAAAGCCCACAAGCGCGGCGACCTTCTGGGGTTCCTGCTGATACTGCTCGGCGACCAGATAGACCAGTACGGCTGGGGGTAACGCGCAATAGAGCAGCAACTGTCGGAACTGCTCGTCCGGCAACTGAAGCAAGGGTTGGATCGCGAGTGCCACGATCAGGGCGGTGAGCGGGCAGAGCACAGCACCGACGAGGCCGATTTTCCAGTCGCTCAATTTGACATCCACAAGGCGGATCCCCAAGGCAAACAGCATGACCGGAATGAGCGCCTCGCCGAGCATCGCAATGGGCGTCGCGATCATCACCGGCACCGAAAAGTCCAAGAGGCTCACAACAAGGCCGGCGACAGACGCCAAGATAGGCGGAGAGAGCAGCACACTTCGCCAGTGCATCTGACGGTTGACGAGGTAGATACCAAAGGAAAAGTACAGCAGGTTGGTGACAATCAGCAGGACGATAGCGGGTGCCAGACCGGCATCGCCAAAAGCCAGCAGGGCGAGCGGCAGACCCAGATTGCCGCAGTTGTTAAACATCATTGGGGGCAAAAAGGTCCTGATGTCATACTTCAGGACGATAGCGACCGGCCAGGCAATCAATCCCGAGCCGAAGAACACGGCCGCCGCCGCCATCGCCAGTCCCGGGTAACGGGCGAGATCGAAATCCTGGCTCGACATCACGCTAAACACCAGCGCCGGCAGAAAGACATTCACACTGATGGCGTTGATCGCAGCGAGGTCCGTCCGGTAGCGCAGGCTGTAGAGATAGCCGAGGCCGGCAACCGCAATCACCGGAATCATGACGTCGAGAATTCGGATAAGCATAGACAGCAACCAGGGTGTTTACGGCAGCGGAACGTTAAAATGCAGTGAACTTTGCTTTTCTTTGAACAATCTCAACCGTACTGCGTGCAAGCCAGATTTCTGAAACTGCATGAGACCCGAACTGCCCGGCCGCACGGCGGCGCCTTCGCGATGCGGTAGGACACTGTGATGGAAGCGACTGAATTTTATCTTATTACAGGCGTGATCTTTCTGTTAGCCGGTACCGTCAAGGGTGTTGTTGGCTTTGGTCTTCCGCTGGTGTCGATCACCCTGCTGACCCCACTTTACGGACTGGTTGATGCCATTGCGGTTATGCTGTTACCGGCGGTGGTCACCAATTTCTGGCAGGCGGTGAGTGGCGGCGGGTTGATCATGCTTTGGAAACGGCTGTGGCCGCTGTATCTGCCGGGTGCGGTTTCAACGGTCGCAGCGGCCAGTGTCCTGGTTCAGGTTGATGCCCAGTGGCCCACCGCGTTACTCGGTTGCGTGATCCTGGTATACAGCATCGGCAGTCTTGGCGCCTGGCAACTGTCTGAGCCGGGCCGGTGTGAGGCCTGGCTGTCGCCGGTAACAGGCGTGATTACCGGGGTGATTACCGGCCTCACGGGTGTTCTTGTGTTTCCGCTGACGGTGTATGTCCAGGCGCTCAATCTTGAGCGGCAGATGCTCTTTCAGGCGATGGGAATCTATCTTCTGCTGGCCAACGTGGCTCTCGCGGCAGCCTTTGGCTGGCAGGATGCTTTTCCTGAGGGGGTAACACGCCTTGCCTTGATCGGTGTTGTCGCGGGCCTCGTCGGTATGGTGTTGGGCCAGCGGATCCAGGCGTACCTATCGGGTCAACGGTTTAGACGGGTCTTTTTCTCTTCGCTTGCCGTTGTCGGGGCCTACATTTTCCTGCGGGCTTTACTGCCATAACTCGGGGTGAATCGGGGCAGTTTGCCCGTCTTTGCCGGCTCTGTAATACTCATGCCCAGTTGTGCCTGATTTTGGATCACGGTCATGAGGACACTGGATCAGATTCTTGAGGTCAAGGGGCATGCGGTGCTCACAGCCGCTCCTGATGCGACCGTCTACGACAGCCTCGCCCTCCTTGCAGAACACGAGGTGGGTGCTTTGCTGGTGCGTGACGGCGGTCAGCCAGTAGGTCTTTTCAGCGAACGCGACTATGCCCGGAAGGTCATTCTCAAGGGACTGTCATCGCGGGACGTTCTGGTGCGGGACATTATGGCGAGTCCCGTAATCAGCGTCGATGCCACGCTGACGGTCGACAAAGCTCTGGGCATCATGACCGAGCGCCGAATTCGCCACCTCCCGGTTTTGGATGGGGAGGGCCAGTTGACCGGCATTGTCTCGATTGGTGATCTGGTGAAGGACATCATTGATGAACAGCGGGCCACCATAGATCAGTTGCAGCAGTACATCTACAGTTAGTGCTGCTCGCCCGCAACAACGGCGAGCAGCCAGCGCTCAGGGTTGGTATCGATCTTTAGTCAAAGAACTGGAACAGGACACCAGCGGCAACAGCGCCGCTGACACCCAGGCCAAGGTAGGTGGTAAACACAATCGAATCCCGGAGCGGTCTATGATATCCCCGGAAGACCACTGACACCGCTTCTCGCAAGTGAGCTCATCAATGGATACCAGCGACCGACGATCTGTACTGCTGACACTTGGGTATGCCTGCGTCATCTTGGTGCTTGCCCAGGTTATGTCAAACACTGTAATCGGAGGTAGGGACGCCTCGGTCCCACCATTTTTTCTGCATGGGTTTTTAAGCCATGATGAGGTAATTCCTCCTTTAGCAAGATGGGATTCAATATGGTACTACGCGATCAGCCAATATGGTTACGGGTTGTCTATTGGGGCGTGGGAGGGTAAGGCAGGATTTTTCCCCCTCTTGCCAGTTGTGGTTGGTACCGTTTCAGGACTGCTGCACCTTAATGTTTTTTGGACCGGCATTATTGTCTCTATTTGTTGTGTCGCGACGGCGCTGGTTTTTCTGTTGCGGTACTTAAGAATCCGTTTTGGCGTTACCGAGTCTGAGGCAGACTATATACAGTTCATATACCTGTGTTCACCTGCCGCATTCATTCTTGTAAGTTTTTATAGCGAGAGCATGTTTATCATGCTTGTCGTGATTGGACTATGGGCTCGGGCAAGTGACCGAACTTGGTTATGTTTTATCGTATTGTTCCTCGCTGGTTTAACCCGTATCCACGCTTTGGCTTTTGCTGCTGCTATCTTGGTGGATGCTGCTTATTGTTCTTGGAGAGCTGGAAAGATTGACCTTAAGGGGTCTCTTGGCGGGATAGGCGCTTTCCTGGGAGTTGGCTCCTATTTCGGTTATTTGTGGTGGAAGTTTGGGGATCCCTTTCATTATTTCAACATAAAACAAATGTATTGGGGCAGCATGAATCAAGACATTTTGCTTAACTGGTTGCCTTCGATTTCTAGTAGTTGGTCTGTTATTAGCTTTTCACGCCTAATGAACCTAACTGATAATTTCTTGCCTTTATTGTACAGTGTGGCACTAGTCTGGCTTGTTCGTCGAAAGTACGTCTTGGAAGCGGGTATCATCATTTTTTTGATTCTTATGAGTGTTGTAAATGGCATGCTTTGGGGTTTTTCGAGGTTTAGTCTCGTCCTTTTTTCGGCCTTTGTTTTATTGAGGCCTCTAAGTCGCTACCGACTTGGGTATTACCTTTCGATTCCGTTGATTGCCATGCAATTTTGCTTTTTGTTCCAGTTTGTTTTTAGTCTTCCACCGGCGCCTTGATCTGAATAGCCCAGGATGAGTGGCGGTACTACGAGTAGTATGTTAGCGTCGGCAGGCCTCCGGGTGGTCTATGATTTTTTCGGAACGCCAAAAGTGTTCTCGAACTCCGGGACAGTGCCGTATTGCCCGATCAAAATCTTAGACGTCTTGAGTCAGTAATAGCCAGCGATAGAGTTGATGGACATAGCGTTATGTTCGGGGTAGCGGCTCAATGACCTCTTCCAATCTCCTCGTGTTTAGTGCGAGCCCCCTCGAATCCTGCCACTAGAATCTATTTAAGATGTTTTTTAAGGGACACTTCGAATCTGAATTTCTCTCTCGTCGATCAATCCTTTTTTTAGGATTGGTAACGGTACTGTCGTACTTCACGTTTTTCCATGGGTATAGCAATCCTCCCCATTTGTTCTGGGACGAAAACTATCACGTTGCGAGCGCACAGAAATATCTAAATGGGGTGTATTTCATGGAGCAACATCCCCCACTCGGAAAATTGCTTATTGCAGCGGGGGAGCTTCTTGTTGACGCAAACCGAGTGGATCACCAGTTCATTGCAACCGACCACGCAAGGAACTTGCCTCAAGACTTTTCATTTGCAGGGTACCGGTTATTTCCTACTCTGTTTGCCTGGTTAACAGCACCGGTACTCTTCCTCATATTTCTCCTGATAACTCGCTCGGCAAATCCTTCGCTGTTTTTTAGTTTTTTATACATCTTTGATAACGCATTGATTGTGCATAACCGGGGTGCGATGCTCGAGGGAACTCTGTTGTTCTTTTGCGCATTAATGCTGATGCTTTATTTGCTCCATTTGCAGTGGAAAGACAAGAAGAAACTTTTCTATATGGTATCCCTGTTGTTCGGGGTGAGCTTTGGATTAGTCATGGCCACCAAGTTGGTGGGACTCATAATGATTCTTCTGGTTCCGGCGCTCGGGTGGCAACTTTGGGGCCGATGGAGGCAACTCGCTATCTGCGCTGGGGTTATGGTTGTCGGATTCTTTGCTGTCTACGTCTGTGTTTGGCAGATCCATTTTGCACTAGGGGACAATGTTCTCCATCACTTACCGGACAACGGGTACTACCAAGCATCGGACAAGTATAAGAACTACCTTGATTCGGGAGCGAATGGGACGCCGAAAGCATTCCCTGTGATGTTGAGTGATTCGTTTGGCTTCATAGAGCATTACAACCGGGGAGTCCCTAAATTGGATCTGTGCAAAGAGGGGGAAAATGGGAGCCCCTTTTTCTACTGGCCGTTGGGCGCGCGTGCCATTAACTATCGATGGGAGACATCAGATGGGACCCTCTATCAATACCTTTACCTCGTAGCGAATCCCGCCGTCTGGTTCGTTGCCCTGATTGGAACATTCATAGGGGTCATAATTTTCTTTGCTCCAATTTTCCTTCCATCGGTTAGGGGCGGGCTACGGTATCGACGGCATCTAGCCGTCTTCTTAGGATTGTATGTCTCGTACATGGGCGCAATCAGTCAAATCGACCGTGTCATGTATCTTTATCACTACTTCCTGCCACTGCTGTTTAGTTTTCTGATAACAGCAACGGTTTTCATGGAGTTGAAGCACGTTGGAAGCTGGAAGTTAACCGATGCGCGAAAAAATCTGCTACTACTGGTGCTCACAGTCTGCGTTTTTTCGTCCTACATCTTCTATGCCCCCCTCTCATATTACCGACCGATCGGCAATGAAGAGGTCATGAAAAGGGCAATCTTCCCACTTTGGGAATTGCACTGTGTGGGTTGCAAGAAAGAGAGTATCCTGACGGAGAAGATCTGCCATTGATTATGTCACGCTCTTTTTTAGTTCCCACAACTCTCTAAACATCTGCAAGATGACTGAGAGTTTCGCGCCCGTTTGTACACCGGACTCACGAGGGTAATGCAGGACAGGGACCTGGTGCCACCGTATGTCTGAGTTCTGTGAACGCAACATGAGCTCAGCATTGAATAACGCGCCAGTGGATTGCGCAGGACGAATTAGTGGCCAAATTTCTCTCTCCCAAACCTTCATTGCACAGTTGATGTCGCGGACACGGACCCCAAGCCACGCGCGTACAAGCCAGTTATACATTGTTGCGTTGGCTTTTCGCATGAAAGGATCAGCGCGCTTACGGCGCCTTCCTATCACCAGTTGATACTGATCAAGATTTAAAAGTAACTCACGAAAGTCTTCCGCACAAAATTGTCCGTCACCGTCCATGAATCCGATATTTGCTTTTGTTGCAGCATCTAGACCGGAGCGAACGGCAGCTCCGTAGCCCATGTTTTGCCGATGATGTACCACTTTTAGAGATTCAGTCGACAAACATAACTCGTCAAGAATTTCCCCCGTTCTGTCTGATGACCCATCGTTTACGGCGATGATCTCTCCATCGATAGCATCACGATGAAACCAGGTCACTGTGTCGTTAATGACTTTTTCGACCGCTGCTTCTTCATTGAAGCAGGGCAATGAGATAGAAAGCGAAATCATATAAAGGGACGACCCCTCTCTGGTGAACGCGAACAACTCAGTCTTTGTTATCGGCACCTACCAGTATTTTTCGAAATGAATCTGCCCGGGCTGACGGGGTTTGTGAATGTCGAGGCCGTACTGGGTGGTGAGAATCTCAACAAGACCCCCGGGGGTCTTGTAACGCAGGTGGCCGGTTTTGCGATCCTCTTTGGGGATGCCGATCATGGCGGGGTTGCCGCAGGCGAAGACGTGAGTGTTCTCGGACGTAATCGCGACGCCGTGCTCCTTGGCGAGGATTCCATCGCGAAAGTAGTCCTGGATGTAGCGTTTGGGGCCACCTTCACGGGTCACCAGCGAAATGTAGACAAGATTCGGATGCGTTTCTTGGAATCCGCGGATCTGATCGGCATACGCAAGTTCGGCGCCGTAGCGCACACACTCCATCATGATGACCTGCTTGCAGGTTTTCACGCAGGTTTCGAGCATCGTCATATGAGGCGCAACGCCGGTACCGGTCGACGTCAGGATCATGGTCATTTCAGGATGCAGTTCAGGCAGCAGATACGTGCCGACCATCTTTGGCTTGAGAAACAGCCGGTCCCCTTCACCTTGCTCAAATAGGATCGGCGTCAGATCGCCCTCGGGTACCCGGATGATCAGCAATTCCAGCAAATCTGGATCGATTGCCGGACCTAATGACTGAGAAAGAGAGTACGGGCGGCGAATCAGCTTTTTGCCATCCGGTCCAACCAGGCCGATGCTGACGTACTGTCCGGGCTGTCGTCCCGGGATGGGCGCATCGGGCCGGATAAAGAAAATCGACAGCCCGTCGGCGACGGATTCAATTCTCTCTATGGCCGCATTGTAGGTGTCGGCCCCGGTTGGCTTGTCTGTGGACATTGGGTTCGCGATTGACTAGTCTGATCCTGAGCCTGTCGCGGTGATAAACGCGGGAACTGGCAGGCGATAATCAAAATGGAATCCTGCTACGGTACACCAGGTGGATATCAGAGACAATGACCAAGCCGATTTCTGATTCAGTTTCCGTTCGAGCTATTCTGTTCGACGTCTTTGGCACGGTGGTCGATTGGCGCTCGTCAATCGCAAGAGAAGTGCAGGCAGCGTTTGCGGATCACAACACGTTTGTCGACAGCATTGCCTTTGCAGACCGGTGGCGGGCGCTCTACCAGCCCGCCATGTCTAGGGTACGCTCGGGCGAGATCAATTTTGTTCCTCTGGATGAACTGCACCGAAAGAATCTTGATCAGGTACTGGAGGAATTTTCTGTCGATTGTCTAAGCGAGCCGGAAAAAGTCGATCTGAACCTTGCCTGGCATCGTCTTAGCCCCTGGCCTGATGCCGTTGCCGGTCTTGAACGAATGAAAAAGCGTTACATAGTGGGAACCCTGTCGAACGGCAATATTGCCCTGATGGTAAACATGGCCAAGCGCGCACAACTTCCCTGGGACGTCATCCTCGGGGCCGAGGTTGCGCGAGCCTACAAACCCCAGCCGCAGGCTTATCTTGGGTCAGCGCAGGCGCTTGGATTGGTTCCCGGTGAGTGTATGCTGGTAGCGGCGCACAATGATGATCTGAAGGCGGCAGCGCAATGCGGCTTTAAGACGGCTTTTGTCGAGCGGCCATTTGAGCACGGGCCTAACCAACAGTCGGATCTTGTTGCGCAGGGGGATTATGACCACATCGCCCGCGATTTTGTCGACCTCGCTGTTCAGTTGGGATGTTGAGGGATAGGCGGTGTAAAACATAGTTTTCGGTGCAATCAGTCCTTACTGATTGGCCTCTTTCGCACGTGCCCGTTCCCCGAGTACCACTGCCAGTCCACTGGCAACCACCAGGATCGCGCCGAACACCACATTGACCGTTGGTACCTCCGCGAACAGTAGAAAGCCCCACAAGGTGGCCCAGATCAAAGTGGTGTATTCCAGGGCGCCGACCAGATAAACCGGTGCATAGCGAAACCCGTTAGTGAGCGCGTACTGCCCAATGAGTGCTACCCCGGAAAGGCCCAGCATGAGCAGCAGACTACTGAGGTTCGGCGTCTGCCATGTCCACGGGGCGCTGATGAGAGAAACCAGCAGAATAAAAATCGCACCGCTTAGCAGCATTAACTCGGAGGATTCGGTTCGGGAAAGGTGTCGGGTATAGATGCCGAGCGCCGCGAAACTGAAGCAGCCAAAGAGGGCAGCGCCGGCACCGAGCCAATCTACTGCACCGCCCGTGGGCTTGATAATGAAGAGCACGCCGATGAAGCCCACGATGACCGCCATGATCTGACGGCCGCTGGGGACTTCCGCGAGGATCACGCCCGACATAATGGCAAGAATGACCGGATACGCGGAGGCAATCGAGATGGCGTCGACCAGAGGCATCCGTGTGATCGCAAAGTAGTAGCTCAAAAAGGCCATCAGGTTGAACATCGCACGAAGCAGATGACTGCCGGGCCGCCGGGTGATCAGTCCCTGGGGACCCCAGCGCCACACGCAGATCAGGGCAAACACAGGGATCATGATGGCGCTGCGAACGAGCAGCAGTTGGAGGAGCGAAAAGTCGGTTGAGAGCCACTTGACCAGCGCATCTTGAGCCGAGAAGAAAAAGGACCCGATCAGGGTAAAGGCCCCACCCAGCAGGACAATACGTTTCAAGAAGTCGGCTGCCTCATGGACCAGGTTAGGACGTCGTTAACGAAGTGTCTACAGTATGAGTTGACGCGCGTGATGCGCGATGTGATCGCCGATGAAAGAAGCGATGAAGTAGTAACTGTGGTCATAGCCCGGCTGAATCCGAAGTTCGAGTTCCCGCCTGGTATCACCAAAGGCGGCACGCAGCGCCTCGGGCTTCAACTGCTCGTCCAGGAAAGGGTCCGCGTCTCCCTGGTCCACCAGCACCGCCCCGCGAAAGTCTGATTCTGAGACCAGCGCGCAAGTGTCCCAGTTTTCCCACTGGGGCCGATCCGGTCCAAGGTAACCGCTGAATGCTTTTTCTCCCCAGGGGCAGTTGACGGGATTGCTGATCGGGGCAAACGTGGAACAGGAGCGGAACACGTCGGGTTTTTTCAAGGCGCAGATCAGCGCGCCGTGCCCGCCCATGGAATGCCCCATCACACCCAGCCTGTCTGGATCACCCTGAAGTTCGGTCGTCACGATCCCGGGCAGCTCCTGAGAAACATAGTCGAACATCCGGTAATGGTCGCTCCAGGGCGCTTGCGTGGCATTGATGTAAAACCCGGCACCTGAGCCGAAATCGTAATCGTCGTCTTCGCCAGGAAGGGCGAGACCCCGGGGAGAGGTGTCCGGCATCACCAGCATGATGCCGTGTTCGGCGGCATAGCGCTGGATCCCGGCTTTTTCGGCAACGTTGGCCCATGTGCAGGTGAGACCGGACAGATAAAACAGCGTTGGCCGCGAGGAGGAACTCTCCGGCGCCGGATCGAAGACCGCAAATTCCATATCGCAGCGCGTACTGGAACTGGCGTGGCGGAACACGCGCTGTATTCCGCCAAAGGTCCGGATCTCCTGGATGCATTCCATTGCAATCGCGTCTTAGAACGTTACAACACTGCGGATCGACTTGCCCTCGTGCATCAGGTCAAAGGCGCTGTTGATCTCATCAAGCGGCATGGTGTGGGTGATGAGATCGTCGATGTTGATCTTTCCATCCATATACCAGTCAACAATCCCGGGCACATCGGTTCGTCCCTTGGCACCGCCGAACGCCGTGCCGCGCCAGTTCCGCCCGGTGACGAGCTGGAAGGGCCGGGTCGATATCTCTGCCCCGGCGGGTGCGACGCCGATAATGATACTGGTACCCCATCCCTTGTGGCAGCACTCCAGCGCCTGGCGCATCACCTCGACGTTACCGATGCACTCAAAACTGTAGTCGGCGCCACCGCCGGTGAGTTCGACCAGATGCGGCACCAGGTCGCCGTCCACCTCGGCAGGGTTAACAAAGTGCGTCATGCCGAACTTCTTGCCGAGGGCCTCGCGCTCGGGGTTGAGATCCACCCCGACGATTTTGTCTGCGCCGACCAGTCGGGCACCCTGCACCACATTGAGTCCGATACCGCCAAGCCCGAAGACAACCACGTTCGCACCCGGCTCGACTTTGGCCGTATTGATGACCGCACCGATACCGGTGGTGACACCGCAGCCGATGTAGCAGACCTTGTCGAAGGGTGCATCCTCACGGATCTTGGCGAGCGCGATTTCCGGCACGACGGTGTAGTTTGCAAACGTGGAAGTCCCCATGTAGTGAAACAGCCGATCGTTACCCAGCGAAAACCGGCTGCTTTCATCAGGCATCAGTCCGCGTCCCTGGGTTTCGCGAATGGCCTGGCACAGATTGGTCTTGCCTGACGTGCAGTAGTCACAGGTACGGCACTCGGGGGTATAGAGGGGAATGACATGATCCCCCGGCGAAAGGGAGGTCACACCCTCACCGGTCTCAACCACGATGCCGGCACCCTCATGCCCTAGGATTGCAGGAAACAGCCCCTCCGGGTCATCGCCCGATAGCGTGAAGGCGTCGGTATGACACACACCGGTCGCTTTGATCTCAACCAGCACTTCACCCGCGCGCGGGCCTTCTACCTTAACCGTTTCAATGCTTAATGGCTGGCCGGCTTTGGTGGCGACCGCTGCTCGCGTTTCAATCATCTTCTCCCCCTGGGGTTTTTTAAAAATCCGCCCGGGCATTATAGCTAAGCACACTGCGTGCTTGACGCTGATAGGGCGGTTACGTCAGTCTGCGGATTCAATTGTCATTACCCTTTAAGAAGTCACCTTGAAGATATGCTCACATCTGGTTGGTCCTGCTGCTCTCATTTGCCTGATGGTTGGGACAGCGGCTTCGGCTGCTGGCGGGGAAGTTTTTGAGAGCCGTAAAGCAAAATTTCAGGTAGTCACTGTAGCGTCGGGCCTTAACCATCCATGGTCGATGGTCTTTTTGCCTTCCGGCGAGATTCTGGTGACCGAGCGCTCAGGCACCCTTCGACTGATTCGACGCGGGGTACTGCAGGACACCCCGGTCAGGGGCCTGCCCGCGATTTCCGCCAATCAGGATCAAGGCGGTCTTCTGGACCTTGCGCTAGACCCAGACTTTGAGGAACACCGGCGCCTTTGTATCTCGTACGTAGCGCAAGGGGAGGGCGGGCGCGGCACGGAGATTGGCTGCGGAATTTTTCGGAATGATCGTCTTGAGGATCTGCAGGTGATTTTCCGTGCGGTTCCCAAGAACAAATCCGGCCGTCATTTTGGATGCCGTCTGCTTTTTGCAGACGGATACCTCTACGCCACCCTTGGTGACCGGGGCAAGCGGCCCCAGGCTCAGGATCCGGGGACACATCCCGGTTCGGTGGTGCGGCTTTTTGCCGATGGCGCCATCCCGCCGGACAATCCTTTTGCCGGGAAAAGCGGTCACCAGCCTGAACTCTATACCTACGGTAACCGTAACCCACAGGGTCTTGCCCGCCATCCGGTAACTGGTGTGATCTGGATGCATGAGCACGGCCCCCGCGGCGGTGATGAACTCAACCGGGTTATCGCCGGTGCCAATTACGGTTGGCCGGTCATCAGTTACGGCAAGGAGTATTTTCTGCCCAAAGCCGTCGGTGAGGGTACGCACAAGGCGGGCATGGAGCAGCCGGTTTACTACTGGGTCCCATCGATCGCCCCTTCGGGGATGGCCTTTTACTCGGGCTCTCTGTTTCCTGCCTGGCAGAACAGTCTTTTTATCGGTTCACTGAAATTCCAGGAACTCGTACGTCTGGAACTTGATGCAGGTCGGGTGGTTGCCGAAGAACGGTTACTCAGCGGGGAATACGGCCGCATTCGGGATGTCCGTCAGGGGCTCGAGGGCGCCCTGTATCTGCTGACCGACGCAGCAGAAGGGCAGTTGCTGAAGATTGTCCCCGTCGATTGAACGTGGATGGCGCTATCATAGACACGACTTTAACGTTTTGTTCTCGAGGCGCAGGTGAAGCTTTCGGATCTTGAGATTTTTGTTGTCGGCAATCCGCCCCCGGGATGGGGTGGGCGGTACTTTATTTTCGTCAAGTTAACCACCAGCAACGGACTGGTCGGTTATGGCGAGGTGTACTCCGCATCGGTTGGTCCCGAGGCTATGCGTGGCGTCATTACGGATGTTTTTGAGCGGCACATGGTGGGGGAGAATCCCGAAAACACCGAGATGATGTTTCGCCGGGCGTATTCTTCCGGGTTCACCCAAAGGCCCGATCTCACGGTGATGGGCGCGTTCTCCGGTCTGGAGATAGCTTGCTGGGACATTCTGGGCAAAGCGCATGAGCGGCCGGTTTATGCACTTCTTGGCGGCCTGATGAACGACCGCATCCGCTCCTACAGTTATCTTTATCCGCTGGAGCACCACGACATAAAGGCGTTCTGGAATGACCCCGAGATGGCAGCCGAGAGCGCGCAGAAAATGGTCGAGCAGGGCTTCACCGCACTGAAGTTTGATCCGGCGGGGCCGTACACACTTCGTGGGGGCCATCAGCCCGCGCTCAGTGACATCGCACGATCCGTCGCCTTCTGCAGGCGTATCCGGGAGACCGTCGGCACACGTGTCGATATTCTGTTTGGTACCCACGGCCAGTTCACTACGGCGGGTGCAATCCGCCTCGCGAGGGAACTCGAACCCTATGACCCACTCTGGTTTGAAGAGCCGTGCCCGCCCGATAATCTTCTGGAGTTTGCCAATGTGGCTCGCCGATGCCGAATCCCAATTGCCACGGGTGAACGCTT